>Ga0129298_10001384_pt1 | contig 10158 bp, 12 predicted proteins | sample I19B2metaG_FD_94707 | JGI IMG/M metagenome (GOLD analysis project Ga0129298, IMG submission 94707) | Lake sediment bacterial and archeal communities from Gulf of Boni, Indonesia to study Microbial Dark Matter (Phase II) - ​I19B2 metaG | ecosystem: Environmental > Aquatic > Freshwater > Lake >...
CAGATCCCTCTTTGCCTCAAACTCAGAGCTCGAGAGTACATCCAGGAAAAATGCTACGATTGCCCAAGCTTGAATGTCTGTGGAGGCGGCTGCCCCTTGAAGACCGATCAGCAATCGTATGCCTGTGGGGGTCCGTCAGCCTAGCCTGAAGCTGCAAAGATGTCCATTTTGATTCCCTAAAAATTGGGCAATGATCACCTCTTCTTTCAGCGATAAATCTGTTCTTATAGGAACACCGTGTTTTCCCACGTATGTTTCTTCGGCTTTTGGACCTACAACATCCACCTTCAGCATATCCTCAATGTGAATTCAGGGCTTAATCTTATCAACATGAAAGAGAGATCTTTCAACGATGAAGGATTTTCTAAATCTTTAGCTCAGTGCTTTGTTTAATGCATTCTCTATATTTCTCAATCATATCATCCAGTATATGTTTTAGATGTTCTTTGGGCATGAAACCCCCAAGCGCTCCTAAAGGTCTTCCATAGCAGAAGAAGACCAAAGTTGGTGTGCCCATAACTCCGTAATGGATAGATATCTCTCGATTTTCAGAATTCTTCAAAACGTCTATCTTGGTGAATCTGATTTTGTCTTTGTATTCTTCGGCAACCTCGTTTAGTATCGGTTCGAGTCTTATGCACCATGGACATTGATGATGCCAAAACTCGACGAGTGTCAACGTGTCAGACTGTAAAATCTCTTGCTCCCAATTGTCTGCGTTTGCTTCTAAGATGCTTTCCATAACCGATCACGCCCAATTACTGGACAAATATGTTTATTGAACCTTAAAGTTTAAATCATCTTTCAATATAAGGAGCTCTTGAGCGACTTTCCTGCTCTACCATACGCCCCTGTCGTGATGCCCCTTATATCCCATTTTTCTGTAGTCCAGCAAAGAATGTCGAAGAGCCTGACAATTGTAAGAGGAATTGGAAGGTCATTCAGTCCTCGCTGTAACTTGTAGAAGGCATCAAGGTTCTGTCGGATAATCCTTCTGGAGATATCGAGGGCGTCTAAGCCTATTTTTAAAACCTTTTCCTTGTCGAATACTTCACTCATATCTATGCCCGTAAGAAATTTGACGACGTAATTATCGAGAATTGGGATGAGTTTTGGTCTCTTAAGATGCAGTATTTTGGTAGCTTTGGCTAACCCTATTCCACGGATAGAAAGCCATGCCCTGAGAAGTTGAGCAATGTTCTCTTTTTCGGAAATCCATTCACTTTCGCTGATAGTGGACAGGTCTCTATCTCTAACTTTAGCTAACAGTGTAGGAATTGCTGTAGAACTAAGTATGCGAGAGCTCTCTGTAGGGTCGTATCTATCGATCATTGCATATAGTTTGTTAGCTGCCCATACATCATCCTGAGTTATGTTGTTGTTGACACCGTGATGGTCATCATATCCTTTGTAGATTTCTATGGCGCAATATTCGCGAATTCGTTCTTCAGGGTTGTCGATTTCAATATCACTTCTTAGACTAATCTTCAAAGGCTCATTCATCATTCAACCATCCCAATCATAATCTAACTTTTAAACAAAGCACGTTTCTAAAGCTCTCATATTCTTATGTTGATAGAAAAGACTTAACCCTTAAGGTTCAATAAATATATTTAAGCATTTAACTTTGCGCCTGAGTTTCCAGTATTTATGGCTGTATAGATGAATAATTCTTCTATATTTCTCGTCTAAACATAAAACGTTGGTAGTTGTTTAAGTTCTTTCCTCTAAATATTTCTGTGCATCTAAAGCAGCTTTACATCCTTCTCCAGCTGCTGTAATGGCTTGACGGTAACGATAATCCCGTGCGTCGCCTGCTACGAAGACTCCTTCTACACTAGTCTTTGTAGTATCCTTGGCAACAACATATCCTGCTTGGTCCAGTTCTATTTGTCCCTTGAAGATCTCGGTGTTAGGCTTGTGGCCGATTGCCATGAAAACAGCATTGCAAGCCAATTCAAACTCTTCGTTCGAATCAACTTTCCTCAGCCTGACACCTTCAACCCTATCTCTACCTATGATCTCTTGGACTGTACTGTTCCAGATGAACCCTATTTTCGAATCCCTGAAGGCGCGTTCCTGAAGAATCTTAGACGCCCTCAACTTGTCCCTTCTATGGATAACCTTGACTTCCCTCGCAAATTTAGAGAGAGCAACAGCTTCCTCTATGGCTGTATCTCCTCCTCCTACAACCACTACTTTCTGATCCGCGAAGAAGGGTGCGTCACATGTAGCACAGACCGAGACGCCTCTGCCCATCAACCTTTTTTCACTTTCCAAGCCCAACAACTTGGGGGAGGTCCCTGTGGCAATGATGACTGATCTTCCTTCGTACACATTGTTTCCAACCGTCACCTTAAAGGGCCTAGATGAGAAGACCACGACCGCGGCGTCATCAAAGATCATCTCGGCGCCGAAGCGTTCAGCTTGCTTCCGCATATTATCCATAAGATCGGGTCCAAGAATCCCCTCTTTGAATCCTGGAAAGTTTTCCACATCAGTTGTAAGCATCAGTTGCCCACCCCACATAACTCCTGCAACAACAAGGGTCTTTAACCTAGCCCTGCTGGCATAAATGGCAGCGGTTGAACCTGCCGGCCCAGAACCAATTATTATTACATCATACAATTTTACCAACCTTCACAGTGACCACTATAAGAAGTCGATATTACTACCGCATAAATATTTTTAGTGGATGGCGACGATTCTAGGCAGGTTAAGTGAGCATTGTATGATGATGTTATATTGAAATCAAGCATTTCATCTCGAATCTCGATCGCTGCTCATTCAAAGATATCATGAACCTAAACCTCTTTATGAAACAGATTAGTCCACTGAGATACAAAAAAAATATTGGAACTGCCAGGGGAAGCAGCTACAAGAATTAGCCAAAAGTAGAATCTATAGTGGTGCTCCGTGATAGGTCAAAATCTTGGTTTAAATTCTTCAATTTTAGGAGTAACTTAGGCTATTTGGGTCGAAGTTTCAGTATCCTTTTAACCTATATGTTTCTGATGATCGGATGGGTTTGCCTTAGCATAGATCGGTTTTCAGAGATAGGAAAGTTTATCATATTCGAGGCTTTTCTCCGTAAACTTTGATACTTGAAATCATGTTCGCAATCTCTTTTACTTTTTCAATGGGAATGTTTGAATTTTCCACAATAGCTTTTGCAGCACGGTCATTAACCATATATTCAGTAGGAAAGTGTGTTTCTTCAATTATTTTCACTTCTGGAAAACCAGCTTCTTCAATCATTTCGATGTATTCGTCCTTCATTATTGCACCAGAAAGACAACTAACGTATGCTTCCACGTTCCTTTTTATAACATCAGGCAGTTCTTTCAATAGGACGATATCCGAAATCATTAGCCTTCCGCCTGGCTTTAACACTCTGAAGGCCTCTTCGAAAACTCGCCTTTTGTTTGTTGAAAGATTGATTACACAGTTAGAAATTATCACATCAATAATATTATCTGCTACGGGAAGATTCTCAATCTCGCCTAATCTGAACTCTACGTTTTTATAACGACCTTTTCTGGCGTTCTCTCTTGCTTTATCAATCATTTCAGGTGTCATATCCACGCCGATGACCCTACCCTTTTCGCCAACCTTATTGGCGGCTAGGAAACAATCCAGCCCTGCGCCTGAACCGAGATCGAGAACTGTTTCTCCTTCTTTCAAAGACGCAAACGCAACAGGATTTCCGCATCCGAGACCGAGATTAGAATCTTCCGGGACAGATCTGAGTTCTTCTTCAGCATAACCTATTTTCTTACTGATTTCTTCACGCAAACTAGCGCTCTTACAACACGAAACTGTTGGGCCACAGCAAGAGACCTCCTTCTTAGCTATTTTGGCGTAACCTTCTCTTACACTTCTCTTTATTTTTTCTTCTTCCAGACTAAAACCACCTCATTTATTTGAAACCTTCTTGAAGTATAGGGCTAAGGAAACCTTTTATCGTATTTCCAAGCTTCTCTGTTTTGATCATGATTATGCAGCATATTTCACCGTCCTGCCCACAGTCTATAACTGCCAATTTATCATTCGGTTTCAGTTTCGCCTTCTCCCTTACATCTTTTGGAAGTATTATTTGCCCCTTTGAATCTATCGTTACTACGGCGTCGATTCTGCAACATTTAATGTTATTGGTCATTCTTGTCCCCCTAATAAGAGGTCATTATTCAGAGTATTTAAACTCATCTAATTTTCCCGAGTTATCAAAAAACTCTGAAAAATATTGAAACTCCCCCAGAATGCCCCTTTAACAATTTTCTAATGGTGCTCCGGCCGCGTATTTGGTTTCAATTCAAACTTATTTCCTGCGAATTCAAAAAATTGCAATAACCAAGACTAAGATATCTAAGGAACTCTCTAAACTCCCCTCTCTTTTCTCTCCTCTTACTAGTCATACAACTATCAAGAGAGAGGGTGGGGACACTTAGAATGCCACCGACTCCACAGGCGTTAGACAGACTTTTCGATGCACCAAACTACTGTATCAGAGAATCTATAGATCTTGCATTTACAAAATCGAATCTCCGTATATGTTCCGATATTCTACAATCTTTTTATAAGGAGAGATGATGTCTCGGGTTCTATATTCCAAGATTTCGTGAAACAGAGAGTTCTAAGCTTCAGTTTCGTATGGGTCATGTATGAGAATGTGCCGTGTAGCCAACAACCTCAGATAACTCAAAACCCTTGAAAGTTATTTGCTTAGAAGAAATAGGAGAGATAGTGTCCGTTGCGTCAGTCTCGTCAGTTTTTCTTCGTCTTCTTATGAATTCAGGATAGTCAGTGATGTGGAGAAGTTCGACAGTTATTGGTATGTCTAGTTTTCTTGAAAGATTCACGTAGCCTTCTGAACCGCATTCAACTTCTGCTCCACCATCTCGGTAAACCCTGCATACTTCTCAAGGTTCAACAATAACGGAACCCACTTATCCCGCCGCAGCCAATGGCTCCATAAAGCATGTTCGGTACCTCATATTTCTCAGATAATTGAGCGATGACGGCTGAAGGATGAAGACCAGTACTAACTGCATCAAGCATTTCAACTCTCCTCTTCAGGATTTTAAGGTCCAAGGTGTCCCTCTTTTTTACTCAAAATTGAATAATAGAATTTGCAGCTGATCGTATGCGATGTATTCCATAAAAAAGAGGGAGCTTGCGGGGGATAGTGGGAGACATCTCCACTGTATAGTTGAAGTGGCTCCTATAAGGGTTATCTTTTGCCATTTTAGCGTACTTATTTTCGTTTACTGAGAAGTTTCACACTTTATCTTACAAAGATATTCAAGCCCGCCTAGACTATTATGTGGACTTCTTCGATTGTATCCGCCGTTTCAAGTTATACTTGTCTCCTTAAAATGCTGTTGGTTATGTGCAGATTAATGTGTTCTTCCTTTTTTGTTAGACAACTCCAAGTTAAGATGCATAGAAGAGGCTCTCCAAACCAGAACTAAATATATAGAAAGCCCCGAATAATATATGTTCCCGTAAGGAAAATCGTGACCAATATGAAGATAGTCAATTTGAAGTGTACAGTCATAGGAAGAAATCCTGTGATTCGAATAGATACCGATGAGGGGATCAGCGGCCTTGGAGAGATCGAGTCCACCAAAGATTATCTGAAGCCGCATGTCCTATTCTATAAGCGCTATATCCTCGGACAAGATCCAACCAATGTGGAGCGAGTGATGCTGAGAATACGCCGATTGGGAGGCTTCAAGCCTTGGGGAAGCAGCGTAAGTGCCATCGAGATGGCGCTTTGGGACATAGCTGGAAAGGCGGTAGGTGTGCCCGTGTACAAGCTCCTCGGCGGTAAAATCCGCGATAGGGTTCGGGTTTACAACGGTGGTGTAAGACCGCCGCTAAAGGGGTTCTCTCCTGAAGACTATGCGGAGAACGCTCGCGAGATAAAGAAATCGCCGGAAGGGTTCACTATCATGAAATGGGCTATCGGTTTTCATGGATCCATGTTTTCCAGCGTTCCGGGATCTTTCTATGGAGAAGTAGAAGAGGGTTACCCATACGGGACTCGGGGGCTGACTACAGAACGCGGCCTAAAGCATGTTGTTGCTTGTATCAAAGCTATCAAAGAAGTGTTGGGAGACGAAGTTGGGCTCGCCTTGGATTGTGGACCCGGCTGGACAGTGCCATCCGCTATTAGACTGGCAAAGGAACTGGAGCCCTTGAACGTTATGTGGTTAGAGGATCTGATTACTGGCGACTACACTCCTTATACTCTTGCTGATGTCTATCGTCTCGTTACCCAGAGCACAACTACGCCGATCCACACTGGAGAGCAGGTTTATCTCCGACAGGGGTTCAAAGAACTAATCGAGAAACACGCTGTTGACATCATCGGCCCTGATCCTTGCGACATCGGCGGAATAGCTGAGCTTAAATGGGTAGCTGAGTTCGCGGACCTGTACGGGATACTAGTAGCGCCTCACGGTGTGTTCGATGGGCTGATAGGCCTCGCCGCACTTGTCCAAATGTCGGCGACATTACCCAAGAACTATATTGCCTTTGAGTATCCGATCGGACAGCCTGAGTGGTGGTATGACATCGTAGAAGGGCTTCCAGAGCCAATCGTCAAAGATGGATATATAGAGGTTCCGGAAAAGCCTGGGCTGGGCATAGAGCTTAACGAGAAGGCCACAAGAAAACATCTCGCAGAAGGGGAAGACTTCTTCGATTGAGGGCGTAGATAGAGAATATCTCGAATCCGCTTTCCGAAAGAGAAGATTCTAAATGAAACGCGAATTCCTGAAATAATCATCTCGTACTTGAGATTATGGTGTGAACTTAATAACAAGTCTTCTCGACACTTTCTGCGAGGCCTTTCATGTAGCCCAGGGCAAATATTTTGCCCATTCTCCCGGTAAAGCCATATGCAGATGTTTTCTCGTCATTCTCGCCTTCCATCTTGGGCGCATGGTCAGGTCTCATGGGTCCTTCAAAGCCGACCTTGTAATATGCCTTCATCGCTTCGAACATATCAGTTTTGCCGCCGTCGTGGAAGACCTCCTGGAACTTCGGCACGGCACCTATTACGTCTCTGAAGTGGGCGAAGAAGATCTTCTTCCTCTCACCGAAGTGACGAATTGCGGCGGGGATGTCCACACCCATCTCGGCGAAGCATCCTTGGCAGAACAGAAGGCCGATGTTGTCGCTCGGCACTATCTCGAGCATACGATCGAACGCCTCGACGCTTCTTAGGATTCTAGCGAAGCCTTGGATCGGTGAGATAGGCGGATCGTCTGGGTGCAGGGCAATTTTGACCCCTACTTCCTCTGCAACAGGAAGAACTCCTTTGAGGAAGTACTCGAGGTTTTCCCACGTTTGTTCTTCAGTGACTGCACCGTATTCGGTTAGCGGAGCGTTCTTGACAAGATCGTAGTCGAAGACCCTTGATGTTGCTCCTCCCCTTGTAAGCGCAGATGATGATGTCGACATCACTTTATGCCATCCAGGCGGCATGTGTTGTGGTTTTATTGTACCTATACCTGCGGCTCTCAGATTCCTCAGTGACTTACAGAAGTTCTCCAATTGCTCTTCGCGGCCTGGCAAGCCTAGCATTATCTTCTCTATAGGGGGACCATCTTCGAGCACATCTAACTTAAGCCCAAAGTCCTCGACTCGCTTCTTCATCCTCACCAAATCTCCGAATTCCCAGATCTCTTTTCCAGGGACAACGCGTGGTCCATGACCAATCACATCGGTGCAACCCAGTTGTTTCGCGATTTTGAGGTTCTCTGTTGAATACGAGTCCCCTAAGATTATGGCAAATCTCATTTTAGTCATATTTTATCGTTTAAAAACCTTTTTATATAAATCTTTTTTGGCTGGCAGTGCAACAATCCTATGGCAAGCAAGCGCTTTTAGATTGACTATTGCTAGTCAAATTTTCGCTTCGTTTATATAGCAGTATTGCTGAGTGGGAACCATTATGCCTTAGGAGGAAGCGTATGCATATTATTAATCCGCGTGAGTCGGTTATTGAGCTAACTTGCCTAAACCCATTCGAGCGTTTTCCCGACGGACGGCCGCGCGTACCCGATGACCTGCTTGAACGCATGAAGATGGTTACTACCGAACAAGCTTGGAGTGTATTGCGTAAACACGGCTATCACTATCAGTTTGAAGGCAACTGGTTTCAGACTCGTCCAGACCGGATCTTAGTTGGGCGAGCGGTCACAGCAATGATGGTGCCCAAGCGACCTGACCTACATGATCTTGTGGAGGAAACAGGACAAGCAGAGGGCCATATAGGAGGGCAGAATTCATGGGTTATCAATATACTGGAACCGGGAGACGTGATGGTCGTCGATATGTTTGGCAAGATTAAGGATGGGACATTCGTAGGCGATAATCTAGCCACATCACTGCAGGCACACACAAAGACTGGCGCAGTGATTGACGGTGGTATCCGCGACTTCCAAGGCGTATCCAAGCTGACAGATGTCGTCGTCTTCTGTCGTGGACTGCACCCGACAGCTATTGCCGACGTAACTCTGGTCGGTATTAACATACCAATTCGTATCGGAGAAGCAACGGTACTGCCCGGTGACGTTGTGCTCGGCACACCAACGGGTGTGATCTTCATTCCACCACACTTAGTGCAGCAGGTCGTCGAGCAGTCAGAAGACATACGCATGCGCGACCGGTTCAGCAAGCAGCGCTTAAGGGAGGGACGCTACACACCTGGAGAAATTGATCGACACTGGACGGCTGAAATCGAAAGCGACTTCCAAGAATGGTTGAGAAGAAATCGCGAACACAAGAAGCCCAACAGATAGAGCTTATGAACGCCAGTCTTACCTCTTTATCCATGATTCTTCATTCTCTCTTTTGAGGTTCAAAGATTAAAGGGATTTCTTTTATAGGCTGGAAAGCTCGATGCTGAGATTTTTCTTTCACTTTTGATTTCTGATCCGTTTTTAAGGAAGTTTCAAGTAATAGTGTTGTTTCCTCATCCTCTTCGATATTATTCCGACTCCGCACCATCTGCCAAGGGTTTCGAAGATAACTGCCTTATCCGGATCTTCAAGGTTAACTTTCAGGTCCTACTCCGTCTCTCTCCTTTAGAAATGTGAAAACGAATGTCCCTATCTCTTTAGCAACCTGTTGCGAGGAAAAGGATCCCTTAAGACCTCTCCGCTCAACCTTAACGCAGAAAGACTCGCCTTTCATAACTCTTTCAACAAAAGGCTTTACAGCATCTCTAAATTCTACGACGACTCTGTTAGGGGAGAATTGAAAGGAGTTTTCGATTGGTACAACTCTTGACACAGAGAACACGTTTCTTTTTTCAATTTCTCTTAGAAACGCCTCTAGGTCTTCCACCTCTCCCCTGATCACATCTCTAAAACTTGTCCTGTGAAAACTTCCCAGATCCCTCAACGCTTCGAGGATCTCTCTTTCACCGTATCGATATGAAGTTGCAATCAGTTCCATACCATTCAAAAAGGAAGTTACAAGATAAAAAAAGTTTTCAACCAGACACCAAAACTATATACGGAGCCAGCGGCTCCAGTGGATGCGGAACCCATCGTGACTTCCTCTGGCATTACTGACTTTAACCAGACTTTCTCGAGCAGAATCCACTCCTTCCTTGAAGATATCACTAATAACGTTCCGCGAGAGAACTTGAGAGCCTCGGATTACACAGCACTGCGTGTTTAACGGTCCTCAAAGATAGGCATGTTCCTCCACGCTATCCCTTCTTGAGGCATGACCGCTACACGGGCATCCTTACCCATTTCTGCGAAGGCTCTTGAGAGGACATCCTCTAGGGAGCCAGATCCAGCGAAGCCGAACTTCTCAGCTTCTGCCTCGGAGATGGTCTTCGAAGCTAAGAAAACCTGTCTTTCTTCAAGAACCCTCTTCTGTCGATAGATTAGGACGACGTCTCTTACGCTTACCTCGTGATGGACGATCATCCTCGCCATTCTTTCGGTGCTCATCTTCAGGAAGTCTGGACCCGTCTTTTCTCGGGCTCCCACGCCCATGCTCACGAAGACTTGGAGCAGGTTACTTTCGTGACCTCGGGAAAGGCCCTCACAAGAGTCGGTGAAGAGGAAGAGACCCTCGGCAAGGATGGGGCAGTTTACATCCCCGCACGTATGGTTCATAGCTTAGAAA
>Ga0129298_10001388_pt1 | contig 10150 bp, 11 predicted proteins | sample I19B2metaG_FD_94707 | JGI IMG/M metagenome (GOLD analysis project Ga0129298, IMG submission 94707) | Lake sediment bacterial and archeal communities from Gulf of Boni, Indonesia to study Microbial Dark Matter (Phase II) - ​I19B2 metaG | ecosystem: Environmental > Aquatic > Freshwater > Lake >...
AGGCTGTGGAAGGCTGGGGTGGATACATACATAAAACTCCCTAGACAATTCAGTAGTCTAGGATTGACAATTGAGGAGAGGTGATATTTTGGCTAGGCTGGAGAAGTCTATTGTTATCAAGGCTTCTCCTGAGAAAGTCTGGGAAATGCTTGCTCAAGATAGACATCTGGAATGGTTTGGAGGATATAAGAGCGTGGAATACACTTCTGAGGTTCGCAATCCCGAAGATAAGTATAGGGTGGGTGCATCTGCTCACATAATCGCATCACACGATAAATTTGATACCAAAATCACGGAAATTGTCAAAAACGAGAAGATTGCGTATAGCATACAAGCAAAAGGGACGAGAAACACCACTCAAACATATACTCTCAAACCCACGGAAGCGGGAACTGAATTGACATTTTTGATGGAATATGAAGCGTCCAACTTGATTATTAGGATGCTCGACAAACTACTATGGAAGATGATAGAAAAGGAGACTGATAAATCGTTAGAGAACTTGAAAAGCATTCTGGAGAAATAAATGCTCACACAAGTCAACAATTATCAAGTGTTAAAAAAGAGAATAATCATTGATAACAAAGGGGATGGTGTATCGTGTCATTAGAGAAGAATAAGGCTATTGTTCGCAGTTTGATTGAAGTCTTCAATAAGCATAATGTAGCCTTACTGGATGAGTTCATAGCAACCGATTTTGTTGATGAACGCAACACATCTTTTGAAACACGAGGCTTGGAGAATTTCAAGAAATTCGAGGCTATGTTCATCAAAGCGTTTCCTGATTTTCATGAGACTATTGGGGACATCATCGCTGAAGGAGACAAGGTTTGGGTTTATGAGAAAGTTACGGGGACACATAAAGGTGAATGGAATGTATTTGGGATTACATTACCCTCTACTGGCAGGAAGATAACATATGCAGTTGTTGGCATATGGCGTATAGTTGATGGTAAGGTTGTAGAGAGAAAGTCAATCCGAGACATGTTAGATTTCTTTGGACAAATAGGTGTTATCGAACCTACAGAAAAAGGAAAGAAACTCTTTCCACAAGATGTTAAGTAACTGATTTGACTTACAATTCAGGACTAAACTGTAAAAGTAAACTGTAGAGTCAAGTTAATTTTTCTCTCTCGTTTCCCTATTTCTATTCTTATCCTCGGTCTTTCTCTTCCTTACTCTTACGTATAGCGCACCCGCACGCATGCGGACAATGAAACAGTTATTCGGGGAAATGCTTACCTATATCATCTCTACTGTCTCTACTTTTGTTACTTCCCAAGCCTTATCGGCGGGATAGCGCCGAGCTGTTGCAAGGCGCTCAATCTGTCGCTGAATCCCCAATCCTCGACGAACTTGCCCCTTACGATCCGCAAAATGCGGATATGCGTATATGTCACCCGCTTGTTGGTCGGCGCGATGCCCGCGAACTCACCTCTATGTGTGCCGCTGAATGTCAAGCGGACTACTACCTTATCTCCTTCGGCGATCATGTCCTCAATAGTGAACTGGAAATCGGGGAAGGCGTTTGTCGTGCTGATGAAAGCTTCTCTATAACCTTCCCGACCTGGCTTCTGACCAGGAAGGGCATAGTGGTCAACGTAGTCTGGAGCCATCACCTCATCCAGCACGGCCCAGCTCCGTGTATTCAACGCCTCAACTAAACGGCGGACCAAGGCCTTGTTTTTTTCCACTGACATGAATATCACCTCCTTCCAATCTGAACTTGTACGTTATTGTAAATATTGTTTGTGTGTTTTTTATTTTTTTGTTTTTTAGAGAGAGTATAAGAGAGAGTGAAGGCGAGAGAACGAGCGAGAGTATTAAAAGAAGAAGGCAGATTTTAATAGAAAGATTCTTCTTCTCGATAAATTGTTAAGGAGAGAAAACTGATGACGAAATTTAAGCTTCAATCAGGGCAGAAGATAATTCTTATCGGCGACAGCATCACCGACTGTGGGCGTCGAGACCAACATCCACCCCTCGGAAATGGATACGCATCCATAGCGGCAAACCTTGCGACCGCTAAGCATCCTGACAGAAATATCGAATGGGTAAATAAAGGAATAAGCGGCGATATAGTCCAAGGATTGGTTGAAAGGTGGACGAAGGATGTTATCCAAGAAAGGCCAGATCGGGTCTCAATAGCCATCGGAATTAACAATGTAGCCCGTGATCAAACGTCAAACAGAGATCTGAATGATTGCCTCAACGATTTCGAGGATTCCTACAGGCTGATTCTAAATAGGACGCGAGAAGAAAAACGTGCAGATGTGATTATGTTTGAGATCTTCTACGTTGCGGGGGAAGACAATCTTCAAAGAAGATTTAAAGTGGATGCGTACAACGAGATTATTCATAGGTTAGCTGCCGAATATAAGGCGCTCTTAGTTCCCGTCAACTCAGCCTTTAAGCAAGCAGTATCTAAACGACCCGGCTACACATGGACTACTGGTGATGGAGTTCACCCGCTCCCTATTGGTCATATGTTGATAGCTCTAACATTCTTGGAAACACTAGGTTGGTAATAATTTCAATAAAGTAAACCCCACCACTATGAAGATAAAATGGTTAAAGGTGATAATGACTCCTGCGAACTCTTTTTTCTGGTTTCACGGTCACAGAATGTGAAAAGCATTGATCATAGGCACATTGTAAACGCAAAAATGTAAAAAACGGGGGTATTGTTTTTACGTGAGGTTTTCAACGTAAAAACATGATTGCCTCTGAAACTTGGATAAGGTGTGCGCATCTACACATAGAAATTATCGTTTATGAGGTAAAAGGATACTCTATTCAGAGATTCACGGTAATCAGTAGCTTAAGCATGAGAAAATAGAAGTCTTTTGATGAATTCTGCTCCTGATGTTACAGTTTCTATGTTTTCGGCGTAATTCTATTACTTTGCGGCATGACATGCGTCCATTTCGCGAAACCTCCAAAGGTTTCGCCATCAATCCTCCTTTCTCCTCTGACATCACCAGCATCAGTCTCGCTCTCAGAAAAGGTATATTGTATTCACTGTGGAGAAGAAAATCAAATTGATGCTGCCTTCTGCAAAAAATGTTGGAAGAAAATAGTGAAACCTGTCTAGCATCTTTCGGTTCTTTAGATAAGTTGATGTACCATAACTTAGTCTGCCTCATCCTAAGGGAGCCTACTATCGATGGTAGGCTACCAGACTAGACAAGGAAGCTTGGGTTTGGGAATGGAATTCAATGTGGGGATTAAGCTCGATGGGTTTTGGCTCAAAATCCATTTCTTCCTCTGATAATCCAGGTGAGGTTGTAACAGATGATTTTTGACCAGATCTCCGTTCTTATGGTTTTTGTTTGTTCTGTTTTAACTCGCCATTTTTTCTCTCCATTTATTGATTGCATCTAGATTTAATGTTGATTTCGGCGGTTCTCCTCTTAGTGCCTTTATGCAAAGGTCAACCTGGGCTGAAGTTAATCCCTTTTCCATTTCGCTGCTTAAACCAGATACGTGTGGTGATAGCAGTAGCTTATCAAACATTTGTGGAGACAGGAGAGGAGAGCCTGTGGGCGGCTCTTTTTCGAATACGTCTAATGCGGCTCCAGCAATCCATTTTTCTCTTAGTGCTTTGTATAATGCATTTTCATCAATTATTGAACCTCTTGCAGTATTGATTATGTATGAAGTTTTCTTCATCTTCTTCAACGCTTCTTCGTTAATCATGTGCCTTGTTTCCGGTGTTAAAATTGCATGAATACTTAAGAAATCCGACTCCCTTAACAAAGTATCAAAATCCACTAACTCAACATCCAGCAGTTCTGCTCTTTCCATTTGAACATAGGGATCATATGCAATTATCCTAACTCCCCATGGTTTCATTAGCCTTGCAACGTAAGAGCCAATTCTTCCAAGTCCAAGTATTCCAATCGTCTTGCCCCTTATGTATACTCCTCTCAGCCTATCATAAGCCTTTAGCCACACGTTCTCTTTCACATTTTCATCACAAACCATAAGCTTCTTTGCTAGTCCAAGCAACCTAGCTACTGTTCCTTCCGCAACTCCTATGTAGTCTGCGGGAATTGGTGTATTCACAACCAAGACACCGTTTCTTGTAGCTGCTCGAACATCTATATTATCTACACCTATTCCAGCCTTCACCACCACTTTTAAATTCTTCAAATTATCAAATACTCTGGATGTAATCTTTTCTCGAGCTATCAAAAGTATTGCGTCAACATCTTTTCCTTGCTCTACTATCTCCTCTTCAGAATATGGTTTATCAGCTTCTGTTTGCAGCCTTCCCATGATCACTTCACAATTATTCTCTTCGAGTATATGTATGCCCTCTTTACAGACCTCTGGTAAAGGTTCAATCCACCAAACCTTCCATCTCGTAATTGGACTCATGCTACTAGCTTTTGATTTCAGATTTTATAAATATATTCGTAATAAATGTAGCAGAAGGTGACTAAATGTTGAGAAAGAAAGTATTAACACCGGATTTGGTACCTATTCTGGATAAATGGGCCGAGCAGCCGGATCATGCTTTGCTCGTGGAGCTGCAAGACGAGTTGGGGAAAGTAGCGGATGTGGATCCCCGAAGACCCGCTAGTTCCCAAGAGTGGGCCGAGGCGATAAGGGATGTTAATGTTATCGCCGGGCCGCCTAGAGTCAACGAAGACTTCCTAGAACTTGCAGACAAATTGGAGATGATTCAAACCTTCGGCATCGGCTACGATCACATCGATGTTTCGGCTTGTACGCATAAAGGAGTCATAGTTTGTAACGTTGCTGAAGTCTACTCTGAGTCTGTAGCTCAGCATACTTGGGCCCTGATCTTGGATCTGACGAAGCACGTTACTAGGGCTGACAGGGCTATGAGAGCTGGAACTTGGCAGTCACAAGACTGGATGGGGGTTCAGCTGTGGGGAAAGACCTTGGGAGTCGTTGGACTTGGCGGCATTGGAGGCAAGGTTGCCTTGAAGGGCCGGTTAGCTTTCAATATGAAGGTTTTGGCATGTGATCCGTATGTACTGCCTGAACGTGCCCAACTTTTCAGTGCAGAATTGGTCAGTTTGGAGAGACTTTTCAAAGAGTCAGACGTAGTTGTAATAAGCGTCCCGCTGACGCCTGAGACGCATCATCTAGTCGGCAAAAAGATCCTTTCCTCAATGAAGAAATCAGCATTTCTCGTCAATATCTGTAGAGGTGCAGTTGTAGACCAGAAGGCGTTAATTGAATATCTTCAGAATGGCGACATCAGAGGGGCAGGCTTAGATGTCTTTGAAGCTGAGCCCCTTCCCGAGGACAGCCCTCTGTTAAGGATGGAGAATGTTGTCCTAACTCCACACATAGCCTCATCGACTACAGAAGCAGCTGAAAAGACCTATAGAGACGCCGTTGCAAACATAGTTAGGTACTTGAAAGAGCTAAGACCTCATTGGATAATTAACCCTGCGGCCTACAAAGGTTAGACCTTTTTGAGGTGTCTTGCGTGAGCGAAGTAAAGAAAGTGTATTGGCATGAGCATACACAGAGAGAGTTAGCGGAGCGCATCCCTAAGCTGGAGGTCGTCATCATACCAACAGGGTCAACAGAGATACATGGGCACCATCTGGGGGTGGGCAACGATATCCTCACCGCCAGCAGAGTCTGTGAAGACGTGGCTAAGATCATGTATCCCAGAACTCTTGTCTGTCGGATTCTTTGGGTCGGCTATGCGCCACACAACATGTGCAAGCCCTTTACCGGCACCATAACCCTTAGTGCAGAGACGTACATCCAGGTCCTCTACGAGGTTGCGGAGTCGTTGCAGAAGCATGGCGTTAAGCGCATCGTGTTTATCAACGGGCACGGAGGAAACGTCGAACCCAACATAATTGCGTGTAGGAAGATAAGAGAGGAATTTTACTACAAATACGGCGTGAAGTTGGAGGTTGGTTGCCTCTCATACTGGGATGTCATCCCGCTCGAGGTCTGGAAGAAGGTAATGGAAGTAGGCGAGTGCACTATAGGTCACGGCGGCGAAGCCGAGACAAGCCTACTTATGGCGTTTGCTCCCCAAGCAGTTCGAACAGACTACATGAAGGCGCCCAACGTAAGACCTCATGGTTTTCCGAGAGACATGAAGGTTAAGAGGGCTTGGTATCAAGATGAGTGCAATCCAGACGGCAACACGGATGACCCACGTTTTGCGAGTAAGGAAAAGGGTGCCAACCTCCTTGATGCCGCGGTTCGGGGAACAATAGCTGCGCTGGAGGAGTTCATCATGTACAAGCCGGTTCAGACGCACGAATATCCGAAGGCTCAGGATAGTCGGTAGATCTATGAAGTATGATTAATGCTTAAGATACTGGGTCTCCCTTGAAACTCAGTGGTAGCCCAGCTCCACCATCAATCTAGGTCCAATTCCGCGTTCGAGTACAGGATGATGAGAGAGGATGAAGGGTACCGGTTTGGGACAAAAGTTAAATAATATGAAGGAGAAGGTAGAAAACAAAGATGATCGACTGGGAATATTATCTTATTAACGAAATAAGGAACAGAAACGCTAATAATAGACAATATTGCCAAAGTGGATGGAGCAATTCTTGAAAGAAAAAAGAACGTCGGTAACTAACGAAAAAGATTTCTCAAGAAATTTTTCGGATGTACTTAAGATTTCGTGGGTGAAGTCCTCCATAATTTTGGGAATCATCTTATTAGCCATAGGCTTGATCACACTTTTACTTTTAAAATATCTCAACATTCGCAACGCACAATTATTTTTGGATGTGAAGGCTTTAGTTACAAATTATGGCCTTGTTGGCATTTTCTTCGCAACCATTTTAGCTGGAACCGTTATTCCTTTAGGAAGCCCAGCCTTGGTGGCGGCAGCAGCCCTCTTTGGAGTGCCACAGCTCCCGCTCATTTTAATTTCCACAACTGGATTCACAATCGGCATGGTGATTAACTACAGCATTGCCTACCGTCTAGGAAGACCTTACGTTACGAAGAAAGTGACTGCGGAAAAGATTAAAGAGATTACGCATTTATGGAGCAGGTGGGGTTGGGTTCTCTATGCGATATTCGGGCTGATCCCGGTCTTACCCGTAGATCCCCTTTCACTAGTTTGCGGATTGCTGAAAACACGCTTAGACATTTTTCTAATCCTAAGCTTTGTGCCTAGGCTTATAGTCTTTACGATTCTAGCCTATTTTGGAGAACAAGCAAGCATATGGATTAATTATTTAACATTGCGATCTATTGTTTCTTAAAATTTTTCAAGAGCTTTTCTAAATTTTCTAATCTCCTTCGATCTCTTCCAACATTGAAAAAGACTAGTTTATCACAATCTTTTCCTTATCGGGAAGTGTTTTCTATTCCGTCTTGTCCCTTTAGAATTTTTATTGTATACACTTAAGTTTGCGGTATTTAAATGGGTCATGTAAGTATCTCATGTATCATATAACGCCTAACTTTTCAGCGTTTGTTCTTTGCTCGGCTCCATGTGGACGGTAACTATTGTCTCCGCAAATCGTTCCTTAATCTCATCCTCAGCTCGCGAAGCCATTTCATGCGCATCTCCTATTGAAATTTCTCCGCTGAAGATGCAGTCGATATTTATGTGGCGCTTTTCACCAGCAATGTATGTTACTATTCTTTTTATCTGCAAATCTTGCCGATACTTTTCAGCGACTCTATGGATGATTTTTCTTAGATCATTTTCATCTATAATGTAGCCCCTTTTCAGTTCAGTGCTGAAGGGCTCAATGTGGACGGTTACATTCTCTAAGTTTTCCACGTTTTCACTTACTTTATTTTCAATTTTTTCCGCTATTTCATGTGCCTCTTCAATCGACATTCTCGGGTCTACTTGGGCGTGCAATGTAACGTAAAGTTTGCCCTTAGCGTAAGCCATGCTTACATCATGTGTTTCCTTTACGCCTTTCACCTCGGTGGCAAGCTTTTCGATAAGTTTCTCCGTCGGCATCTCCTTTGTTCCCATCGGCTCAACGTGAAAAGCGATCTCCGCGTTCCCAATTGCATTTTTTATGTTAGACTCTATTTTCGCTGAGAGTTCATGTGCCTCTTCAAGGCTTACGTAGTCAGGCACCTTAAGTGTCGCTCTGATGAAAACTTTCTCGCCTGACTTTCTGACTCTCAGTTTTTCGTATTTATAAGCACCTTTTGCGTTCAATATTTCTTCTCTAATCTTTCTTACTACATCTTCTGAGATTGCATCGCTTAATTCCATTCCACTGGTCCAGACAAGTCTAAGGCTTAATGAGATTAACAGAATGCTTAAGATTATGGAGGATAAAGCGTCTCCGTAGTAGAATCCTAGAGTGGCTAGCCCAAATCCGAAAAGTGCGATAATCGTCGAACCCAAGTCCGCTACGGCGTGGTAAAGCCCCGCCTTCATCGTGGAGCTTTCACTTCTTCTCGCTTTCGTTAACGTTCCAACTCTAAAGAAGTCTATACAGAACGTGTAACCAATCGCAATAAAACCGGCAAACTCCAACTCTAAGGCGATGTAAGGTTTATTTTCTATAAGTCTAAGGGCCGATTCGACCATTATTAATACAGCTACGCCTATCAGCGCCATCCCCCCTATTAACCCACCTATCGATTCAAATTTCTCATGCCCATACATATGTTCCTCATCCGGAGGTTTAAGAGAAGTGCGAGTTGTAATAAAGAGCACAAATGTTGTTAAAGCATCAAACAATGCATGTAAGCCGTCGCTTAAAATTGCAAGGCTACGTACGGCCAGCCCTAAAGTTACTTCCATGATAACTACACTTGATATCGCAATTGTTGAAAGTCTGAGTGTTCTCAGTTTATAATCGCTTTCACTAAAGCTTCGCATCATCGTTCGTATGATACTGCACAAAATCGGGGATTTAAGAATTGTGGCGAGGTAAGGAAGATTGTGAAATTTTCTCTGTTTATATTAAAAATACCTAGGCAAACTAGTAAGAGGCTAAATAACAGGATAGTCTTGCGTTTTGACTGGTGAAGAGCTAGGAAAAGCTAGAAAAGATCGATTTTAAAAATTTGGGCATACATCTCTCATCTCTAATCGGGTCAAAATCCTCCAGATCGTCTATGCCTAATGGAGTTACAATCCTAGAGACCATCCCATGGAGGCTGTGTGGCAGCCGGATAAGCCTCATTCCTCCCGAGGTAACCCACTCATCTATCAGAAAACCCTTAGCCTTCAAATCCAGTGCGAGATTCTTCCTTTCATCGTAGCTCCATCCAAAAGTGTCTTTATCGAGGATGTGGATGTGAAAACCCCTGCCAGAATATACTATCCTCATTTGTGAGAACCTTTTTTCAAGCTCTTCACACAGCCTTAAGGTTTCATCCCTAACCATCTCTAACTCTAACTCGCAGAAGCTCAGTCCTTGGCTTCTCTTCATCTTCTCCTCCAAAGACCCGTGAACTGGGCAAGTTAAATTTTCAGGATCAAGATCGAAAGCCATCTCTTGTCCCAGGGCTCTCCCCTCCTCATCGTATATGTTTCTATCATAATAAACCGACTCAGGAAGAAACTCTAGAATCTGCTCTTTTACATCGCCCAAGTCTTTGTACTCGTCTATAAGAATCGTTGTAGAGGCTTCTTCCCCGTATTTTTCGGGATAGACCTTTGTATGTCTCCCAATGATTACGGCGAAAACAGGCTTATCTATCACGTTTTTGAGCCATTCCTCAATTCTCTCAAGGCGAAATTCTTCTTTATAGAATTCTTCCCTTTCCTTCAAAGTGGAGTAACGCATTCCTTGGGGAAGATCATATCTTTTCAAATCGTAAGCCTCCTTCTAAATAAGGAGACTTATTACATTCATTAATCTTCTCATTTTCTAAGATGTAGATGCAAGATCAAAAAAGAAGCATAAAGCTTTAATGAAACACGTAATAAATTATAGTTTGGTTTACTACGTAGTTACATTAAACCAGATGTTCCAAGAATAGGTGAAAGACATAGCGCTGAAATTCTTCATCCCCAAACCCAAATAGTTACTATATCTCCTCACCTGTTTAATAGAACACGCGCTATCTATAAGTAAGAGGGTACTTTGGATGAAATCGCTTATGGTATTGACAGAAAGGAAGGCCACAATCTGGACACGTTTCAATAGGTGGTACACATGTGCTAGCCTTCATTAGACAATGTCCATCTCTAAAT
>Ga0129298_10001389_pt1 | contig 10150 bp, 8 predicted proteins | sample I19B2metaG_FD_94707 | JGI IMG/M metagenome (GOLD analysis project Ga0129298, IMG submission 94707) | Lake sediment bacterial and archeal communities from Gulf of Boni, Indonesia to study Microbial Dark Matter (Phase II) - ​I19B2 metaG | ecosystem: Environmental > Aquatic > Freshwater > Lake >...
GTCTAGCTCAAGGTTTCTATGAGCCACTTTTCTACAGATTTGTGACTGGCGTGGGAATTCGCGCGCTCGCCTTTGAGAGAACTGAGCGTTCTTTTATACCAGCAAGACAAACACTTGACAGAGGCAGAACGCTTGGTAAAGCTGAAAGGCAAGGACATTCTCTCTCTCGCTGAACTCACCAAAGAGAACATAATGGAGTTGCTCAAGCAAGCGGCAAAACTCAAGAAAAGGAAAAGATCGCTGACGACCACAATAGCTCTCCGACCCAAAGTACTCGCCATGATTATTCAGAAGCCATCTACACGCACACGAATCTCGTTCGAGGCTGCTATGCGACATCTGGGAGGCCATGCAGTAAACCTCAGCTGGAACGACCTTCAGTTGAGTCAAGGAGAAACCATTGCCGACACAGCAAGAGTCATGAGCAGATACGTTGACGCCATAATGGCCAGGCTCAACAAGCACTCAGACCTCATACAGCTTGCAGAATTCGCAACAGTGCCTGTGATAAACGGACTCTCCGACCTGTATCACCCATGCCAGATACTCGCGGATATGTTGACGATCCTGGAGAAGAGAAGAAGGCTTGAGGAGCTGAAGCTGGCGTATGTTGGAGATGGCAATAACATCTGCAACACTCTTCTCGTGAGCTGTTCGAAAATAGGGATGGATATCAGTGTGGCTCATCCCGAGGGATATGGTCCTCACTCCGAGGCCGTGGGCCTTGCATCGGAGTTCTCCAAATCTTCAGGAGCAAAAGTGGAGTTGACAGTTGACCCGGAGGCCGCAGTCAGGGATGCTGACGTCATCTACACAGACACGTTTATCTCAATGGGACAAGAGGATGAGAAAGATAGGAGGCTCAGCGTCTTTCTTCCGAAATATCAGATCACAGATGAGACTTTCAGATCTGCCAAACCAGACGCGATCTTCATGCACTGTCTCCCAGCTCATCGCGGAGAAGAGGTGACCAGCGACGTGATTGACGGACCCAGATCGGTGGTCTGGGACGAGGCCGAAAACCGGCTTCACGTCCAGAAGGCCATTCTTCTCTCTCTCATCGGATGACTAAACCGATGACAATTCTCATAGCGGCCTGCAAGAACGATCTGGCAGCAACAACCATCGGAAACAAACTGATCGAAAAGTACTCTTTCGTTGAAACGGAGAAGAGATCAAACGGACTGCCAATCTACCAGAACGGCGATCTCCTGTTCGCCTATCTCGATAGGGACGATATCTACGCCGACAACCTCGATCAGAGACTCCAGGCCGAGGCGATAATCTTCGCGTCTCGTCACAGAAGCGAGAGCCAAGAGCCGACCCTCACAACACATGTCTCAGGAAACCTGACCTCAGAGGCTCGTTTCGGAGGAATGCCCAAGAGGCTTGCCCTGTCACATCCCAACATGATGAAGGCGGCGCTTCTGAGTCTTATGCACTCAAGAGAAGCGCTCCGTCTTGATCAGTATCAAGTGTCCCTTGAGGCTACTCATCATGGCCCGACTGAACTCCAGACCCCCTCACTGTTCCTAGAGATCGGCAGTTCGGAAAAACAGTGGAGAGACGAGAGTGCAGGGGAGGCTGTTGCTGACGCAATATACGCATGTGCAACGAAACCCGCATCTGGAGAAGTGTCGGTTGGGTTTGGAGGAGGCCACTATTCCCCGAAACTAACGAAAGTTGATTTGGAGGAAGACTTTTCAATCGGGCATATCCTCCCGAAGTATTTCTTTGATACCTTCGACCCGTCAATGGTCCGACTTGCTTTTGAAAGAACGTTTGGGAACTGCACCAATGCTATCATCGACTGGAAAGGCGTGAGAGGCCCTGAAAGAAAAGAGCTTGTTAAGCTGCTTGAGGGTCTCGGGAAGAGAATTATGCGCGTCTAGAGCTGCGTGAAAGGTTAAAAAGGAACTCCGTTGTTACTGTCGCCCGAGATTTCAGCTGGAGACTTGCCTTTGAATCTACCGGAGTTCATCGAGTCATCTCGAAGATTGCTTCAAGCCACTACCAGACCTAGCAGAGAAGAACTCTGGATGCTGTTCAGGATCAGCATGCTCGGAATCTTGGCTTTGGGCGTCGTGGGATTCATGGTGCGAGTAGTCTTCTGGATAATCAACCTTGCCCCAGAGTGATGAACCAATTGTCCGAGAACAAGGCCAAGATGCAGATCTACGCCGTCAGAACAACCAGTGGCCAAGAGAACACCGTAGCAGATCTATTGACAGCGCGAGTGGCACTGAAGAAGCTACCTGTAGCGAGTATTCTCTCTCCGGAAGTCATCAAAGGATACATCTTCCTAGAGGCAGCCGGGCCGCATTTTGTGGATGAAGCGATCGCAGGCGTCAAGCACGCTAGAGCTAGAACCAAGGGCGTGATCGGCGTCCCAGCGATTGAGCGGTTCTTCGCCTCAAAGCCAGTGATCGAGGATCTGCGTGTCGGGGCTCTGGTGGAGGTCGTTGGAGGACCCTTCCGAGGGCTGAGAGCCAAGATCACAGACATCGACAAGTCGAAGGAGGAGCTGACGATAGAGTTGCTGGAGGAAGGTTTCGCAACGTTGCCGATTACGGTTCATGCTGATTATGTGAAGCTTGTTTCTGAGTCTGGTGGATAAATTGGGAGAAAAGAAGCAGATTGAGGCGCTGTTGGCTGGAGGCCAGGCCACTGCGGGTCCTCCGCTCGGGCCGATACTCGGGCCCCTCGGAGTCAACTTGCTCCAAATAGTGAACAGAATAAACGATCTGACAAAAGCCTATGCTGGAATGAAGGTTCCAGTCAAAGTGACAGTGGATGTGGAAACCAAACAGTTCGAGGTAGAGATAGGAACCCCAACAACCTCAGCGCTCATCGTAAAGGAACTCGGAATAGAGAAAGGCTCAGGCACACCGAAAACTCAGAAAGTCGGCAACCTGACAATGGAACAAATTCTCAGAATCGCCCAAATGAAATCTCCTGACAGCTACGCGAACTCACTGAAAGGCGTCGTGAAGGAAGTCGTAGGTGCTTGCGCCAGCATGGGAGTTACTGTGGAAGGAAAGGAACCCAAGGAAGTAGCGAAGGAGATCGACCAAGGCCAGCACGACAAGGCCCTCGCCGCGCAATGAACAGTTCTCCACGACTGACCACTTGAGCCAAGCTCTGTGTTTCAGAAAAGTAACGATTTATTTAGTGCTGTTCGGGTATTTCGGGAAGCTGGAATAGCCGTTGCCCCTGCAAAGAGATAGTCTGCTCAACTCTGTCGAAGAGATGAAGAAGAATTCACCGAAAAGGAAATTCAAACAGTCCGTTGAGGTAGTCATGCGACTCAAAGAAATCGACCTGAAGAAGCAGGAGCGCAGGATAACTGAATCGATCCAACTTCCCAATCCTGTGGGAAAGGCGATCAAAGTGTGTTTCATCGCCGCCGGAGACCTAGCGGTAAGGGCGAAAAGCGCAGGGGCCGATCTGATCTTAAGCCGAGAGGATCTTGACAGGTTGGGAAGAGAGAAGAAAGAAGCCCGCAAGATCGCGAGAGAGTATGATCATTTCGTTTCTGAAGCCCCACTTATGCCCCTTGTCGGAAAGACCTTGGGAGCTATCCTTGGCCCACGAGGAAAGATGCCCATTCCAGTTCCTCCGTCAGCCGTGGTGGAGGACGTGCTAGCGCGTCAAAGAGGAATGATAAGAATCCGCGTCAGAGACCAGCCAGTCGTCCAATGCCGCGTGGGAACAGAAGACATGCCCTCAGAGAAGATCGTCCAGAATGTGGAAGCTGTGGTAAATGCGATCGAGGGAAAACTTGAGAGAGGAATGGGAAACATCGGAACCGTTCTGATAAAGACCACAATGGGGCCACCGGTCAAGATTCCTTTGTCAAAGGCGTAGATGGAAGATGCGACTCAGTGGAAAAGTTCCTGCAGAGAAGATTTCCGCCGCTCAAGAGCTAGCCAAGGACATGGGAGCATACAAGGTAATTGCCATCGCAGACCTTGCAAAGGTGAGATCATCCCAAGTCCAAGAAACTAGAAGAAAGCTACGCGGCAAAGTCAAGGTCCTGGTCACAAAGAATATGCTGTTCAAGAAAGCGGCCGAAACAGCAGGAGAGAGCAAGAAGAACATAGTCAACTTTGCAGACGCCCTGTCAGGACCAAACCTTTTCCTATTCTCAGAACTGGACCCCTTCCAGCTTACAATACTCCTTGACAAGAGCAAGGTGAAGGTTTCTGCAAAGGTGGGCGACACAGCAACCAGCGAGATAATGGTTCCCGCAGGCAACACCGGTCTACCGCCCGGACCGATCATCAGCGAGTTCGGCGAAGCCAAGATCCCGACAAAGATAGAGTCCGGAAGCATATGGGTGACAAAAGACACAGTGGTCGCCAGGAAAGGAGATGTCATCAGCACGAAAGTCGCCTCAGTGCTCTCAAAGCTTGGAATCAAACCGATCGAAGCAGGCATATCCCTAAAAACAGCGTATGACGACGGCTCAATATTCAACCGCGACGATCTCCAGCTGGACCTCAACACCTATCAAGACAACATCGCCTCAGCGACCACGCAATCGCTAGGGCTGGCAATAGAGATCAACTACCTCACCTCCGAGACAGCACCAACAATCCTCTCAAAGGTTCAGAGACAGGCAATGTGGTTGGCAGTCAAATCAGACTTCCCAGCAGAACTAGCAATGCCACACATACTAAGGCAAGCATTCCAAGAGATGAAGGCACTATCCGCAAACATAGCCTCCTTCAACGAAGAGGCCGCACCAACAAGCTATGAACCCCCAGGACCCATCCAAGTAATCGCTCCGAAACTCGAATCCATCACAATCGAACCCGAGCCAGTCATAGAGAAGCCTGCGAAGAAAGAAGAGCCACCGAAAGAGACGAAACCTGCTAAAGTTGAAACTGCGAAGCCGCCTGAGCCACAGAAGATACAGGAGCCGATCCGAGAGGCCAAGCCCAAAGTGAAGGAAGAACCAGAGCAAGTGTCACGAAAGAAACCAAGCGTCAAAGCGAAAGAAACGAGGCCAAAGAAGAAGACGACGAAAGAAAAGGTTGAAAAGAAGGAAAAGGCTAAAAAGGAGAAGACGAGATCGAGGTAGCCACACCATTAGATTTGCCTAGCATCGAGGTGTAATGTCAGTGAAATACGTGTATGCGGCAATGCTCCTGCACTCTGCAGGCCAAACCATAAGCGAGGACTCAGTCAAAAAGGTCCTAGGCGCCGCAGGAGCAAAGGTTGAAGAAGCGAGAATCAAAGCCCTTGTTGCAGCCCTCTCAGAGGTCAAGATAGATGAAGTTCTAAAGAACGCGGCAACAATGGTTGCAGCGCCCGCAGCACCTGCTGCAGCTCCTTCCGCTCCAGCTGAGCCAAAGGCCGAAGCCAAAGAAGACAAAAAGAAGGAAGAGGAAGCTCTCGCCGGACTTGGCGCCCTATTCGGGTAGACCGATAGGGTAGGTAACCAACACTTTTACGCAAATACGCCCTTCTCCTATTCTATTGGTCGGGGTTGCTCCCAGCCATGAGCATAAAGGATAATGAGTTCGATCTGCCGTTCTTCAGAGAGAACGATTTCACCAGAAGAAAATGCGTCAGCTGCGGCAGCCACTTCTGGGCACAAGACCCTGACAAGAAGGACTGCGGAGACGCCCCGTGTCAAGAATACACATTCATAGGAAATTCCCCTGTCCGCAGACGCTACACCCTTTCAGAGATGAGACATGAGTTCCTGTCATTTTTCGAGAAGAACGGTCACACCATAATCAAACCATACCCGGTAATCGCAAGATGGAGGAACGATGTCTATCTCACAGGTGCCTCGATCTTTGACTTCCAGCCATACGTAACAGAAGGCATTCTGCCTCCTCCAGCCAATCCCCTTGTGATCAGCCAACCATGCATGAGGCTGACCGATATCGACAACGTAGGCCCCACCATGGGCAGGCACCTGACAATTCTCGAGATGGGTGGAGCCCACGCGTTCAATTACCCCGACAAGGAGGTCTACTGGAAAGATCAGACAGTGCGCTACCACCATGAGCTGCTGACTGAGAACTTGGGGGTGAGATCTGAACTTGTTCAATACAAGGAACATTTCTGGTCAGGAGGAGGAAACGCAGGACCAGATCTAGAAGCAAGTGTCGCCGGCCTCGAGATATCGACTCTGGTCTTCATGTCATACAAGATGGAGAGAGGCAGGCTCCTGGAGATGCCAATAAGGACAGTGGACACCGGATATGGGATTGAGCGTTGGACCTGGCTGACCCAAGGCTCCACGAACGCCTTCCAAGCGATTTACGGCGAGGTGCTAGACTCCGTTCTGCGAATGGCCGGAATCAAGATCGATGAGAAGCTCGTCGCAACGACCTCACGCCTTTCGGGCATGATGAATATTGAGAGGTTATCGGACAGAGTTGAGTCTCGAAAGAAGGTGGCCCAAAGCCTCGGAATGGATTGGCGAGAGCTCGAAAGACTCTTGGTTCCGATAGAGAACGTTTTCGCCATTGCAGACCATACTAAGTCGATTGCATTCATGCTCTCGGAAGGAGTCGTCCCATCCAATGTTCAAGAAGGATACCTCGCTAGATTGCTGATAAGACGCACATGTAGACTGCTAAGAAACCTTGGAATCGAAGACGAACTCGAAGGAATTGTGGATGCCCAGATATCCCATTGGGGTCGAGACTTCCCAAACCTGACACGAATGCACGGAGAAATAGCCCGAGCCCTACAGGTCGAGCAGAAGAAGTACAGAGAGACCATTCAGAGAGGACAGGAACTGGTGAAGCGTCTTACATCCGAACTGAAGCAGAAAGGCCTCAAAGAGATGCCCGTAGAGAAGCTGATCGAACTCTACGACTCACATGGAATGATGCCGGAGGAGGTCAAGGAAGCAGGTGAGCGAAACGGATTCAGCGTGAAGGTTCCCGCCAACTTCTTCGGTCTTATCGCAGACAAACGAATGCAAGCGCCACAACCAGCTGAAACAGAGACAGAGCAGGAGATGAAGAAGAGAGTGGCCGAACTGCCCCCGACCCAGCTCCTCTACTATGAAGACTCATACAAAACGAAATTCAAGGCAGAAGTCCTAGCCTCCTTCCCCGACAAGTCGTTCGTGCTGGATAGAACGTGTTTCTATCCCGAAGGAGGAGGACAACCAGCAGACCAAGGAACAGTAACAGCCGCAGATGGAAAATGGCGCGTTATGAATGTTCAGAAGGCTGGAAATGTCGTCCTCCACTTCACCGATTCTGAGCCTCCTCGAGTAGGAGAGACCGTTGAAGGCGAAATCGACTGGAACAGACGAATCAGCCTGATGCGCCATCATACCGGGACGCATGTGCTCATGGGAGGAATCCGGAGAGTGCTGGGAGAACACGCTTGGCAAAGCGGAGCCCAGAAAGATGTCACCAACGCACGATTGGACATATCCCACTACGAGAGACCATCTCGAGAAGAGATTGAGAAGATAGAACGTCTCGCCAACGAAACCGTGCTGGCAAACCTCAAGGTCGAAACGATGTGGATGCCCAGAGAGAAAGCTGAGCAACTGTACGGCTTCAGGCTGTATCAAGGAGGCGTCGTACCCGGAAGAGAGATACGAGTGGTGAAAACAGAAGACTGGGAAGTCGAGGCCTGCGGAGGAACACATTGCAGAAACACAGGAGAGCTAGGTCTAATCAAGATTCTACGAGTCGACAGAGTTCAAGACGGTGTCGAACGCATAATCTTCTCTGCAGGAATCCCTGCACTGATAGTTACCCAAGAGAAAGATCGCACGATCGATGAGCTCTCAGCCATGATCGAAAAACCTTCTGATCAACTCGTAAGGACCGTTCGAGAGCTCATTGATGATCATCATAGGCTCTCAAAAGAGCTGGAACAGGTCAGGAGAGAAGCAATGAGATCCGAGGCAGAACGGTTGCTCAGAACCGGCCGGATGATAGCGAACGTACGCCTCGTGACCTGCAGGAAACCGGATTTGAGTGAGGAAGAGGCGATAATCCTTGCCGATCAGCTAGCGAAAAGAGACAAGTCTTCCGTCTCGGTCATAGTTCTCGGGAAGAAAGCGGCTCGACTGATCGTATCAGCTGGACGGAAGGCGATAGAATCAGGAGTCGACGCAGGAAAGGTTGCAGAGGAACTCGCACCCATCGTCGGAGGAAGCGGGGGAGGAAGACCGTACTTCGGCCAAGGCGGAGGCACAGACATAGACAAAGCGGACAGGATGCTCACTATTGCGCCGAAGGTCCTCGACAAAATGATCCGATCAAAGTGAACAGCGATGGATTGGAAAACCATAGAGCAAAAATGGCAGAAGAATTGGGAAGAAGCCAAGATCTACGAGTCTGACCCAGACCCCAACCGAAAGAAGTGTTTCGTAACATTTCCATACCCGTACATGGGCGGCCCGCTTCATGTCGGACATGCATTCTCAAGCACCAGGCTAGATGCCTACGCGAGATACATGCGGATGAAAGGATACAACGTGCTTTTCCCCTGGGCATGGCACTGGACAGGCGAAACAGTCGCAGGAGCAGCGGAACGAGTCAAGATCGGCGACAAGACATTCATCGACGCCCTAAGAGATGTAGATGAAGTTCCAGAAGAAGAATTGAGGAAATTCATAGACCCAATCTACATGGCCAACTACTATACTCAGAACGGAAAGGAAGCTGTGAAGAGACTAGGCCTGGCTATCGACTGGCGCAGAGAATTCCATACCACCTCGCTAAACCCCGCCTACAGCAGATTCATTGAATGGCAATACACTCACCTGAAGGAGCGCAACTACGTCTCCTTGGGAACTCACCCGGTTGTCTGGTGCCCCAGATGCGAAAGCCCGACAGGCGACGCAGATCGACTCGAAGGAGAAGAGGTCCGACCCGAGGAATATGTTCTCGTGAAGTTCGGATACGGCGACGCATTCCTTCCATGCGCAACATTCAGGCCTGAAACCGTCTACGCTGTGACAAATCTCTGGATCAACCCTGACGCAGTCTACGTTCAGGCTTTGGTTGACGACGAGAAATGGATAGTGAGCAAAGAATGCGCTGCAAAGCTCTCTGATCAACTGCGAAAAGTCCACGTTCTAAAGCAGACGACAGGCGCCGAGCTCGTTGGAAAGTCCTGCAAAGACCCAGTTGCCGGTAGAGACCTACTAATTCTGCCTGGGTCATTCGTTATGCCAGAGAGCGCCTCAGGTCTAGTATACAGCGTTCCCGCTCACGCACCATATGACTGGCTGGCCCAAAGAGACCTCGAACGCAACCCAGCTATGTTAGAGAAATACAAGATCCCGATCGACACGATTCGCCAGATAAAGCCGATTTCTATGATCAGAGTGGAGGGCTTCAACGAGTTCCCAGCGATTGAACTAGTTGATCAGATGAGGATCAGAGACCAATTCGACCCCAAGGCAGACGAAGCCACAAGCCTCCTATACAAAAAAGAATTCCATACCGGCGTATTGAAGGAGATTGCAGGCAAGTACGCTGGCAGAAAAATACTGGACATAAAGAATGAACTGATTGAGGAATTCAGAGAGAAGAAGATTGCCGATCTAATGTATGATCTCCCGAGAAAGGTCGTATGCAGATGCACAACCCCTTGCGCCGTCAAGATCATACAGGATCAATGGTTCCTTAGATATTCAGATTCAACTTGGAAGCGGCAGGTACACGATCTGCTTGACGGAATGAATGTTTACCCAGAGGAAACTCGCAAGTGGTTTCATGACGTAGTTGACTGGCTGCATGACTGGGCATGTTCTCGAAAGACAGGTTTGGGGACTCCCGTCCCATGGAGCCCCGAATCAATAGTCGAAACACTTAGCGACTCCACAGTCTACATGGCGTACTACACTTTCAGCAAATTCGTCAATCAAGGAAAAGTCTCAGCAGATCAATTGACAGTCGAAGCCTTAGATTACGTTCTTCTGGGAATTGGAGATCCAGATCAGATAGCCAAGAGAATTCACCTCGACGCAAGCATGCTGCAAACAATGCGCCAGGAGTTCCTATACTGGTACCCCGTTGACTTAAGAAACTCCGGCAAAGACCTAGTGCCAAATCACCTCTCGTTCTTCCTCTTCCACCACACAGCCCTCTTTCCAGAAGAGCAATGGCCTAGAGGGATCGGAGTAAACGGATTCATTCGCATCGAA
>Ga0129298_10001390_pt1 | contig 10149 bp, 9 predicted proteins | sample I19B2metaG_FD_94707 | JGI IMG/M metagenome (GOLD analysis project Ga0129298, IMG submission 94707) | Lake sediment bacterial and archeal communities from Gulf of Boni, Indonesia to study Microbial Dark Matter (Phase II) - ​I19B2 metaG | ecosystem: Environmental > Aquatic > Freshwater > Lake >...
CTTCAAGTCTACGCTAGCTCGTGGCACATCTTCCTTGGTAGAAGAGGCCTCACTTCAAGCTGACGAGTTAACAACCTTCGACTATTCGGGCGAGAATTGCCGGAGTTGTCGCCCAAATCCTCTTCCACTTTCTTCAGACCCTCCCTCCCTAGAAGGCATTAACTCCGTCGATTAAATCTCTTCTAAAGGGAAGTTACTGGAAGGTTGACATGGGCAGGTCGACACCAACACTTAGGGAATATCTGAGGTCTGAATTCGACAGCTGGTTCAAGATGTCGAAAGTTCTATCCGATGGAGAAAAAAGAGCACTAAAGGAGCTCTTGAACGCTGCAGTGTCTATGTCAGATGCCGGCTCTTTAGTTCCAAACCCAGTTCCAAGCGAAACCACGTTCATGCTAATGCTCCTTCACTTAAAGACAAGACTCAACGATCTAGAGGCGAAGCTGGAGAAGGATATCCGACTACCATAAGTCTCCTCTGATTAAAATGGAGATCTCCTTGGGGTGTCTTCAATGAAAGGTTGGCTTCTCGACATAAATGAAGAGGAACCTGGCATCGTGGCAGTTTGGATTAGGACACAGAGTGGTGCCACGGTCAAACTTCTAGAAAAATATGAGCCATACTTCTACATCTTTGCTCCCTCTTGGAAATTGGATAGTCTTTCGAATTCGATCACGAAGCCTGGTGAAGTATCGACAAGTTACGAGCCAGTTCTGACGCCTCAGGGGAAGGTGAATAGAATGTTGCTCGTGAGGACAAAGAGCGACATCTCCAGAAGGAGCTTGGTGAAATCTCTGATGGAACAGGATGTTTCGCTGTTTAACGCGGACATATCCTTGGAACAACAATACCTCTTCGAAAGACACATCTTTCCCTTTGCTAGAATAGATGTCTGTTCATCCAGCAATTCAATGAATTTCAACTTGAGGGATGATATAGAATCTCTAGACTTCGATTTACCTAGATTGAGGGAAGCAACACTCGATGTAAGAACTTCCAAGCCTTTAGGATTCGGAGAACTCATTGAGATAGGTCTTTCATTTCCGGACGGATTCTCTGTGAATTTTGATCCGAAAGACCCTGAAAGCCTAATTGAGCTCTCAGAGGAGATTCAGCGCAAAGGCGTTGATCTGCTCTTCACAGAGGGAGGAGACGGCAGAGTTTTGCCGTCCTTGATAGAAGTAGCGTCGAAACTTGGGATTCGAAATGATTTCACATTGAATAGGGATCTAAGTCCAATGTCCTTCAGGCGTGGTGGGTTCTCATATGTGAGCTATGGAACCGTTGGTTGGAAATCAAAACCTGCCCTTCTCAGGGGAAGGTATCACATAGATCTTGATAATTTCATGGCCCCCCCCGATGGTGGTCTACAGGGTCTGTTCGAATTCTCGAGGGTGTGTAGTGTTCCAGCACAAAGGATGGCTAGAATGGGGATAGGAAGTATCATGTCAGCTTTGGAGGCATTAGTGGCATTTAGAAGGCAAATCGCAATTCCAACCAAAGAAGCTGCACCTGAACACTTCAAAAACGCTCTGTCTTTGATTAAATCCGATAGGGGCGGTTTTGTCATGAATCCAAAGCCTGGTATACACGAAGATGTTCTAGAAGTGGATTTTACCTCTCTCTATCCATCGATAATAGCTGTCAAGAACATATCCGCCGAGACCGTTGATCCCTCTCTTTCCGAAACTCCACTCGAAGTTCCGGAAATTAACTTCGGAATAACCGCAAATAGGTTTGGCATAGTCTCAGATGCTGTTGCTTTTCTGCTGAGGAGAAGAATGTCTTATCTCTCAAAGTCATCATGCGAGGATGATATATATGATGCGAGACAGAAGGCCATAAAGCTAGTACTATGCGCTGCCTTCGGGTACTTGGGTTTTAAGAAAGCAAAATTCGGTAGAGTGGACGCGCACATGGCGACAACAGCATTTGCTAGAGATATTCTACTCAAGGCCATTAGACTGGCCGAGACTAAAGGATTCGAAGTCGTGCATGCAATAGTGGACGCCCTTTGGATAAAGGGAGGAACAGATAGAGAAAAGAATAACTTCATTTCAGAAATATCTGAAGCGATAGGAATACCTGCTAAGGCAAAAGCCAACTACAGATGGATTGCCTTCTTAAGGTCCAGGGCAAATCCTGATGTTCCCGTGCCGACAAGGTACTTCGGAGTTTTGCGAGAGGGGAAATTAAAGATGAGGGGTATAGAAGCGAGGAGGCATGACACTCCACAATTTATAGCCGAAACTCAAATCGCCATGTTAGAAGCCATGGCTAATGTCGACCTGCCAAAAGCGTCAATGGCAGCACTCCATGTACTCACTAGAAGCATGTCGCTCCTTATGAAGGGCGAGGTTCCGATCAACTCCTTAGTCATTACTAGAAGGCTCTCAAAATCGCCATGGGAATACAGGAATAGGATCGCTCAAGCTTTAGTCGCTTGGAAAGTCAAGAAAATGGGAATTGAGCTGATGCCGGGCATGGAACTGTCTTTCGTAATGACCGAGAATGGCCCGTCAACGTTGGATTTCATCAACGCACCACTGGATTTGCGATTCTACAGGAAATTGCTACTGAGGGCTTCTCACTCAATACTTGAGCCTTTCCACTGGAATCCTCAAAGCATCGAATTCGAAGTTCAGCGTCATTCCCTTCTTTCACCTTTCTTGATTCCGGACAAAAGATAAATCCGTTGGCGTGATGAATTCGTCAACTTGCCAGAAAGGACAATGGAAGACTTCAGACCCACAGAAATCGCCGAGCAGTATGGAACGCCTACGTATGTCATGAATCTGGACATTGTCAGGGACAACTTCAAAGGGCTGGAGAAATCAATAACAAAAGCCGCCCGGGAATCAAAGCTGTTCTATGCAGTTAAGGCGAATCCGCTATTGTCCATTCTGACCGCGATAAGGAACATGGGCGGTGGGGCTGAGGTTGTGTCAAGAGGGGAGATCGAAGCCGCAGTTCGGGCCGGTTTCAGGGGAGATGATATGATATTCAATGGTCCGGGGAAGACTCGTGGTGAAATAGAAAGGGCACTTGGACTGGGAGTATATTCCATCAATGTTGAATCGTTGGAGGAGCTAGTGGAGACAGAGAAGATTGCTAAGGCCCTTTCTACTCGATGCAGGGTCGGATTCAGGATAAATCCAGGTCTCTTGGTGAGAACTCATAAGTACCTTGCAGTGGCTTCCAGAGGAAGCAAGTTCGGCCTAGACCCCAGAAATTACGTTAGGGCCCTCGAAGCAGCATCCCGGAGTGATTACCTCAGGCCGGTCGGCATACATATGCACATTGGTTCGCAAATATCCCTTATTTCAGAATTCAAAAGGGCCTTTGGAATTGCGATGCACTTCGTCAGGGTCTTTGAGGATATGATTGGCGAGGCCCCGGATTTCATTGACCTAGGCGGAGGCATTGCCTTGAACTACAAGACCGGCAGGCCATCAATTGCGTGGGATAGGATATCAAGCGAAGCCATATCCGAACTCACTGAGTCCCACGCATGGCCAAGGGGAGCCAAACTCCTTATGGAACCAGGAAGGGCAATAGTCGGAAACGCCGGAATACTCCTGACGAGGGTTCTCTACGTTAAGGAATCGACAAGAACGAACTGGGCGATCACGGATGCTGGTATGAACTGCCTCATGAGAACGGCCCTCTATGGAACCAAACATAGGATAGCTAGTCTAGCTGGGAAACGCGGAAAGCGGACAGCATACATGATCGGAGGTCCGATTTGTGAGTCCGGAGACACTTTTGGGAGGTATTTCTTGCCAGCTCTAGCAAGGGGAGATCTCCTTGCAATCCTTGACGCAGGAGCCTATGGCTCGTCTATGTCAAGCAACTACAATGGCCAACCTAGACCTGCAACTGTGGTCGTTGATTCTGGTTCTTTTCGAATGGCAGAAAGGAGAGAAGACTTGGAGGATCTCTTCATAAGGCAGATCGGGCCTCAATGATGTCTTATGGTCTCAGAACAACAATCGGTTGCCCCAGCTTCTTCTTTTTTGGACTGAGATCTCCTAACCCTGGCGAATCTTGGACCCCTCTTTCGCCATGGTCAGTCCATGCAGCTCCGTGATCCAGCAAGTCCTCCTCCAACATCAGATCAGAGTCTAGATCAGCGAATCGCACGGCCTCAGAACCGAGGGCGAAATGGACTCCGGCGGCTATGCTTATTCCACTTTCATTATAGCAACCCACCATGCAACCAATTCCCTCTGCCTCACAAACAGCTGCGATTTTCAGCGCTCCGTATGTGCCAGCACTCTTCATGAGCTTGATGTTGATGAACTCGCAAGCATCAGCCCTGATTGCCGCCATGGCGTTCCTTTCATCTACAATGTCCTCATCCAGCATAATCGGCACGTGTGTTCTTTTCCTGAGAAGAGCCAAGTCCTGAAGATGGCCTCTCGGGATTGGCTGCTCCACGAATTGGACGTTAGTGTATTTCTCAAGAAGTCTCATCATCTCGAGGGCCTGACTTACATCGTATCCTTGGTTACAGTCCACTCTCATCTTCACGGTGTCTCCGATTGCCTCGTGAACTAGGTCGATCCTTTCGGCGTCACGGTTCAGATCCTCTCCGATCTTCACTTTTATTGCAGTGAACCCCTCTGCCACTTTCTCACTCGCCTCTTTTGCCATCTGGATCGGATGATCGATGCCTATTGTGTAGCTCGTCTCAATCCTTTCCTTGTTGCCTCCCAGAAACCTGTAGACTGGGACCTTTAGCTGCTTGCATAGGATATCGTGAAGCGCTTGATCGATTGAGGCTTTTGCTGACCTTCCCCTCTCGACAGTCGGGACCGTTCTTGTGAGCAATTGACCATACTCTGAAACGTCTTTTCCAATCAGCCTCCTTAGCAGTGGCTCAAAAAGCTCCTCGATGCTTTCGGATGTTTCCCCAAGTACTCTGAGGGAAGGGCTTGCCTCTCCCCAGCCTACATTGCCCTCAGAATCAGTGAGCTTGACTATGAAATTCGTTGTGCTTTTTCTACTGTCCAGGGCTGTCCTGAACTCCTTTCTAGATGCTACACATACCTTGAAAACTTCGGCCAACGATATTCTCGGCATTGACTAGATCCATCGAATGCCCAATAAAAACAATTTCTGAATGGGCCGATGTGAATTCCGTTCGACCATCTACTAGGTGGCGATTCTCTGCCCCATAACAGGAATTCGGACGTCCGCACCGAGATCGCTCACATATTTGGCAAAGGCCGCTGGATGTTCGCCATGCATTGGCACGACGACTCTGGGTCTGACTTCCTTCACAAGTCTCCTTAGATCAATTGGCATCGCATGGCCGGATACATGTATGCCATAGACTCCCATTCCGAGCGCATCAAGCCAGTTTGTCAACCTTTCATAATCAAGTTCCATTTCCTCATTGAATGGCTCAGAGGATGAGAAGACAAAGATGCTTCCCGCTTTGGGCCCTATTCTCATCACTCCCTGCAGCTCGCTTGTAGGGACTACAAGCAAGTTGTCTCTTTGGTGTGATGATATCTCTGATAGGGCCACTGTTCCCCACTTGCGACAAACTCTTTCCTCCCACTGCTGTACCTTGACCCTTTCTCTTTCCAATACACACACCCCGTCGCGAGGACCAGGAAGTCTGAGAGTCGAGTCAGATGAGATTCTGTCAAGAAGATAGGCCCTCCTCGCAGAGATCACAAGCTTTCTGTTGGCCTGCCTTGCAGCTCTGTAAAATGATCTATATCTATCAACATCTGCGAGCGCGAAATCCCCAACAATCAGGGATGGGCACTCTGCAACGACCGAGGACAATTTCCTTTGAACTTCGCTCTCAGATGATACTTCTCCATCGGCGATATTCGTGTGTTCCACCAAGAGCATATCCGGCCTGTCTTTCTTCATTGCGTCTATGAAATCCAGGGTCATGTCAGATCTAGGTCCATGAATTCTGAAGTCGCCTGAGTACGCGATTATGGATGACGGCGTCCTTATGATGAAACCGTAAGCGCCAGGGATTGAGTGATCGACATGTATTGGACTTATCTCTATGGAGTCAAACACGACGGAATCTCCGGTGTGGAATTTCTTGATCGCTTTGCCTCCAATGTAGAATTCCATTTCCTTTCGTGAGATGTCTTTGTAAGCTTCAAGTATCAACTGAGAAGCCTCGCCCGCATAGATAGGTATGTCGTCTCTGAGCAGCCCGATATGCCCTGCGTGGTCTCTGTGGGCGTGTGATAGGAGAACAGCGCTGAATGGCTTTGGTCCTTCTTTCGAATAGGCGCCCGGAATATCAGGCAATATCCCCAGTTCCAGCATAACCCTCAGATCTCGTGGCTTTAGGAAAGGATCCGTGAAGAATTTGCCCCTCTGCCTGTATGACAGCCCGAAGTCGATCATTATTGACGATTCTTCGTCTCTCAACAGAAACTTGTTCCCGCCGACCTCATCAATGCCACCGTAGGCCACTATCGAAGCCAATCTGCCATTGTCTTCGCACCTCTGCTAATATCGATTTCCTCTCCCCTCTCGCGGAAACGCTTTTCTAGTCAAGCCAAATCCAGCTATATGTCATGGCGAGTTTCACATTTATGGAGAAGAAAAGGGTTCAAGATGGAAGCCTTGTGTTGGATGGACTGCCCGATACGGGCCTTGTTGGGACTATAGCTGCCCTCCACCTTGTCAGGGCTAAGGGCATGTCCCCCATGGTGAGGATAGATTCCGATCTATTGCCTCCTGTCGCAATCGTGAAGGAAATGAATCTTTTCGAACCACTCATGATATACAGCTCTGATGGCGTTTCAGTAATAGCCTCTGAGATCCCGATTCCCACGGAAATCACGAAACCTTTTGCGAGAGAATTGGTGGTCTGGATCAAGGATCATCGCTGCAGGGCCGTGATTTCGATTGGTGGAATCCCAGAACCCGCCAGATCGGAGATTGAGGAACCAGAGGTGTTCTATCTGACGAACTCGACTGAGGCATTCTCAGCCACGATAGATCTGGGAAAGACCAAGCAATTGGATTCGGCATTCCTAGTTGGTCCAAAGGCTGCCTTCTTGCTGGAGTGTTTCAGGGAGGAGATACCAACGATTGGCCTATTCGCTCAATCGTTTCCGAATTACCCAGATCCGGGTGCAGCAGCATCTGCACTCACCCTGCTAAGGCGCTCAGACGTTTTCCAAGTCGATCTTGAGGAACTGGTGAAATCCGGCGAAGAGATGCGCGTGAGGTTCAGGGATCTCATGAGGAGAACAATGGGAGAGATGGAGAGAGCTCAGAAATCGAGGGAAATGGAGTCTCCCTCGCTTCTGGTGTGAGGTGATCCAGAATGTCCCTTGGCTTTTCAGACGAATTCGACGAGAGATTCAGGAGGCTAATCTTGGAGGCTAGGAGAACAGAAGAGAGGATGGCAAGGGCTCTGAAGGAATTCGAGCGCTCAGAGAGATGCGTAGTCCCCCTACATGAGCTGAGGCCAACAACCGATGGATACACATTGACAGTGGATTTGCCCGGTGTGCAGAAGGATGAGGTAGGCCTAACGTTGGAGGGCACCTCATTGTTCATGACAGCTCCCTGCAAATCCATTACAGAGAAGAGGAGAAGACATGCAAAAGAACTGAACTACATAATCGAGATATCTCTCCCCGGTGATGTCGACACCAAGACCATCAAGGCCACAATGCGGAATGGTTTACTGAGACTAGAAATGAAAAAACGCATAGGGGGTTACAAGATAAGGATAGATTAGAATACCACATGACAGGCCAGTCAAAGCTCCTCCCCGGTCTGGGTCCAGTCAGGAAGCTGAGTGGTGAGCCTTCAATATGCTTACTGTGTAGAGGTTCGAAGCTCCTTTGCGGGAAGCCAGCTTGCCCAGCACTGATGAGGGCTAACAGCATCGCAAGGCTCAATCTCACACGTTCCTCCCTGGAAGTTGAGGGTTCCTCTCCCCCTAGCGTTTTCGTTGGAAGAATGGGTTATCCTAGGGTGAGCATTGGACCAATGGTCCCACCATTGTCCGGAGACACGTCGCACATGAATGATCCTTCTCTCTGGTATAGGATGCAGATATCCGAATTCGTGCAAATGATCACCTCTCTTTTCAGAGGAACCTTTCCAGCGACCGTGAACAAACCGGAAGAGGGAGGAAGGTTGCTCCAAGAGCTCCAGGAATTGGCGCTCTCATCGAGATCTCCTGATACAGATGTGATCTTCTCAAGACCCCTGAGTGCTGGGATATCACTCAGCTCCGACGTTCAACCTTTTGGACCCTCTGCTCCATTAAGCAAGATGCAGGTCTCAGGGACAAGGTCGAATCTGAAGCTTGAAAGGGCGTTCTATGATGAGGATCTCAAGGCAGCAGACGCCATGTGGAATATATATCGGAGTGGAGAACCCGTGCAATCGATCCAGAGGGTACTAAGCCTAGCTATGCTTGGAGTTGCGAATAATAGGAGGCTCGTCCCGACAAGATGGAGCATAACGGCAGTCGATGATACTTTGGGAAAAAGGCTAAGAGATAGAGTGATAAGATATGAGCAGTTAGGGGAATTCCGCCTGCATTACTCGAGAAGCATGGGGAATCTTTACGCAGTGTTGCTGGTGCCAGGCTTCTGGAGCTATGAGTTGATGGAGATATTTCACAGTGGTTCGGTATGGAATCCCTCGGGAGGCGAAGTCGCCATAGCAGGAGACTGTGAGGGGACCAAAGAACGTTCCTCGTACGCTTCAATAGGTGGCTGCTATTATTCTGCAAGGCTGGCAGTCCTAGAGCATCTTGATGCCATACGGAAGTGCGCTACTGTCATAGTGATAAGGGAAGCATTGCCGAGCTATCTGCTGCCTGTTGGTGTTTGGACTGTGAGAGAAGGGATAAGAGACGCAATGAGATCCAAACCTCAGACGTTTTCGGACATGAAATCATCCCTGTCTGCCCTTTCAGAGCTGACGAAGGCAAGTATGGCAATTATTATCGAGGAATCCAGTCTGTTGAGAAGGATGATATATCAGAGTAGACTGACACGATTCCTCATGGGAGACTCCTCCTGAAGCGCGTCTTGGGAATGGGGTTCAGGGACAGATGGAAGGGGATCAGTCCGCATCCTTCACCGAGCCGAGCTCATACGTAGAATCACTTCATGGTGAATCATTATAAAGCATCAAACGCAACTCTTCGAGGGGAATCAATGGAAGAGGAACCAGTGTCTTTCACGAATGAGGGAGAGAAGCTGTCTGGGATGTTCCATTTGCCAGAAAAAACGCCTGCCCCTTCTATAGTATATTGCCCTGGTTTCACCGGGCACAAGATCGAGGCCCACAGGCTATTTGTCCATGCGGCGAGATACATGGCTAGAGCAGGTTTCCTAGTTCTTCGCTTTGATTTCAGGGGATCTGGAGAAAGCGAGGGGATGTTCGAATCAATGACCGTTTCTGGCGAAATAAGCGATCTCAAAAAAGCTATAACCCTCACACTTGGCAGAAAAGAAGCCCAGGGTAAGAAGGTAGGAGTGCTCGGACTGAGTCTCGGCGCAGCGGTTTCTATTCTGACAGCGGCCGACGATGATAGAATAGGAGCCGTCTGCTCGTGGTCTGGTCCGGCGAGTTTCAATGCATCCTTCCAAGCCGCCGAATCAATCATGGGCAGGCCGATCAACATGGCCAATCTGAGTCAAATGGACTACATCGATATGCCTAGCGGATACAGGCTCGGCAGAGCATTCCTGTTGGATATCATGAAGCATGATGTCTCGGGTAGTTGTGCCAGAATCTCTCCTAGACCTATTCTCATAGTACATGGAACACTAGATCAGCTTGTGCCTGTTCAGGATGCGGAAAGGCTGTTCCTATCAGCTAGAGAACCGAAGGAGAAAATACTCATACATGAAGCAGATCATACGTACAATCGGATTGATTGGCAATCGGAGGTGATTGAACGCACTACCGAGTGGTTTAACCGAACGTTGACCTCGGGCAAAGGGAGCTTGATTGGCAAGAACGATTCCACGACCTGAGTTCCTTTGCCAGTATTCAATCAAGCGCGATATGCCGCCAATTCGCCGATTTCTGTCCTTCTGATTTCGCCAACCTTCAGGTTCCGGAGCTTATGGGCCGCCACCAAGTCCTTGGTGAATGGGGCGAGTTTTGGATTCATGAATA
>Ga0129298_10001391_pt1 | contig 10148 bp, 10 predicted proteins | sample I19B2metaG_FD_94707 | JGI IMG/M metagenome (GOLD analysis project Ga0129298, IMG submission 94707) | Lake sediment bacterial and archeal communities from Gulf of Boni, Indonesia to study Microbial Dark Matter (Phase II) - ​I19B2 metaG | ecosystem: Environmental > Aquatic > Freshwater > Lake >...
ATATTCTGTCCTCTTAACAGCATTTGTAAAGGAGTCTTACGGATATGCTTCTTTAGTAGGCGTACTCTGTCCCATGGGTCTTCGCCCAGGTAGCGTATGCAGACGTCGAATGTGGCTCCGCCCCAGACTTCAAGTGACCAGAAGCCTACTTGGTCTATTTTTTCAGCTATGGGCAGCATAGAATCAGTGCGCATACGAGTAGCCATCAAAGACTGATGCGCATCACGGAAAGTAGTATCAGTAATCTTAATCGGTTTAGACAACATTAGTTCATCTCAATTCAGTAGAGAGAACAAGAAACAATACAACAACAATTATTTTAACCCTACTCTTGTGCCCGCATTTTACTAGCTTCTATTTCTGCTACTCAAAAGCAATGCTTCCATAAAGCCTAGGTGATTTGTGAAACATAGTCTTCAGTTCTAATGAGCATCACATCAATTTCGGATGATATTAGCCCCTCAGCTCTGTCCTTGAAGTATTTATAGAACTCTTCATTAGTAAGCACAAGCATTCTCTTTTGTGCTTGTGTTCTTATTAGATATAGGCAGTCCGCAAGTGCTGCCTTATAACTAGTTTCAGAGATACTCTTTGACGACTTTATCTCTCCGATAACTTTGCCATCGTCAGAAACAAGATCGAATTCGTGTGTTCTAGGAAAACCTTTGGTATCATACCCAACAATTAGCTTCCTTTTTGGTAAGGGCATCCCAAATATTTTTTCTATAATTTTTCTGACAATGGTTTCATTGTTTTTAGACATCTTATCATCCTACTTCCAACAAACATTGAACTATAGACTAACGATTTGTTTTGCTTCTTTCAAGATTTCAAGCAAGGCTCTCCCCTTTTTCGTAGTCATATATAATGTCGTGTTGCTGCCTGGATTTTCAACTACAACAATCAATCCTTTCGCCAATAATTCGCCAAAATATCTCTCAAACCTCAAAAGGTTCAAGTTGCATCTATACATGATTTTTGTTTTCGCAGCGCCATCTAAAGCCTCTACAAGAACGTCTGTTATGACATCTGCTCGCGATCGTCTGCGCATATATCTTCTCAACCACTAACAATATGGTTGACTCAAGTATATAAGATGTACCATTGATATATACCATTGATATATACCATTGCACCATAGCCCCTGCCCCCGCCTATTTTTGACTAGGCTAAACTCTTGAGAATTTTGTTTCGATGGTCTTTTCCTCATTATAGCATGCCTTCGTCGCTTGTCTCTAGCCCATGCGCATATAAGGAACAACATAAGTGATGACGAAGAAGCAAGATAATTTTGGCTAATTTTTTTTATTTCAGAGCTAGTAGATAAACGTCTTATTCAAGTTATGCTCTTGCTGCTGTTTTCTTTGTGTTGAGTATCTTGTTCACAAGTTCCTTTCCCAAATTCCTCGACACATCAAGAACCTCTATCCCAAAATATGCGCCCACACCTATCAAGATCAATATTAACGTTCTCTAGACCTCACAATGACGACGTTTCTGATGCATCATTCTTGTTCTAAGCTTTTCCCTCAGCTGAGCCTCTGTAATTTTCCTATTCTGGTCTCTGATGCCGTCAGCACAAATCTGCACACAAACGTCAGTCATGTTAATCGCCAAATTCACTTTCTCCTCAGGCTTCAACTTAGTCAGATTCACTTGCGACGCTCCCATCCCAAGTGATGATGATGAAGATGAAGATATAATAATTTTATTTTTTCTAACTAAGAGCTAGAGGGCAGTCGTTTATAGTGGTATGTTGCCGTGCTTCCTCGCTGGTCTCGCTTCCCTCTTATCCACAAGCATCTCCAAGGCAGTTATCAGTTTAGGTCTTGTCTCAGAAGGCTTAATCACATCGTCAATGTACGCCTTCTGCGCAGCTATGTAGGGATTAGCAAACTTAGCCCTATAATCAGCCGTTAATTCCTTACGTTTCTGATTTGCATCCTTTGCCCCAGCAATCTCATCTCTAAATATAATGTTAATCGCGCCTGCTGGACCCATAACCGCTATTTCAGCAGACGGCCAAGCATAATTAATATCCGCTCTAAGATGTTTACTACCCATAACATCATACGCGCCCCCATAGGCTTTACGGACAATCACAGTAACCTTCGGCACAGTAGCCTCAACATAAGCATAAAGCAACTTAGAACCATGCACAATAATACCACCATGCTCCGTCTCAATCCCAGGAAGAAAACCAGGAACATCAACAAACATCACTATAGGAATATTGAAACAATCACAAAAACGAACAAAACGCCCAGCCTTAATAGAAGACTTAATATCCAGAGCGCCAGCAAAAAACTTCGGCTGATTAGCGACAATACCTACTGAGCGTCCATTAAGTCTCGCAAAACCAACAATGATATTAGGCGCCCACAAAGGATGGACCTCAAGAAAATCACTATTGTCAACTACACTTGAAATAATCTCTTTCATGTCATACGGCTTGTCAGGATCATCTGGAATTATTTCTTCTAAGTGATCGTCTGTTCTGTTCGGGCTATCACCAGTCTCAACAATCGGCGGATCCTCCATATTGTTAGACGGCAAGAAACCCAACAACTTCCGAATAAGCGACAAGCACTCTTCTTCATTATTAGCGATAAAATGCGAAACCCCACTTTTTTGACTATGAACCAACGCGCCCCCTAACTCCTCAAAAGACACTTCCTGACCTAACACGGTTTTTATCACTTCAGGACCCGTGATGAACATGTGACTCGTCTCCTTAACCATGAATATGAAATCAGTAATCGCAGGTGAATAAACCGCTCCTCCTGCACATGGACCCATAATCGCTGAAATCTGAGGAATCACACCGGATGATATTACATTTCTAACAAAGATTTCTCCATAACCACCTAAACTTTCGACACCTTCCTGAATTCTTGCACCCCCAGAATCGTTTAACCCAATTATTGAAGCACCAGTTTTCAAGGCTAAATCCATAATTTTACATACTTTTTTTGCAAACATTTCGCCTAATGAGCCGCCAAAAACTGTAAAGTCTTGAGAAAACACGTAGACTAGTCTGCCGTCTATTGTTCCATAGCCAGTCACTACTCCATCGCCTAGGAATTTCTTTTTATCCATGTCAAAGTCAACACATTCATGCATGACAAAAGGGTCAAGTTCAACGAAGCTGCCAGCATCTAAGAGTAAGTCAAGTCTTTCTCTGGTAGTCAATTTCCCCTTCTTATGCTGCGCCTCTATCCTTTCCTTGCCACCGCCAAGCTTAGACTTTTCCCTAAGTTCTTCAAGCTTCTTGATTTTCTCTTTTACAGAAGGCTCTTTTGACAACGAAATCTTAACCTCCAACCTGCTGAAAGACTAATTGCTTTACTAACATATTTAATTTAAAGCTTAATGCAAGCTATTCATGCTTTATCTTTTTTCTTGTAGCAAAGTAACGTCGCCTGAGATGACTCTTCTTATAGTTCCGTCTGCAAGCTTTATAACTAATGCTCCGTTTTGATCCACGTTAACTGCTTGTCCCATTATTTTTTCGTTGAAACTGATGACTTCCACATTTGCTCCAAAGAGTCGATTCAGTCGTTTCCATTCTTCCAGAATTGGGGCAAAGTTATTTTCCTTAAACATCTTATAGTAGGCTTTCAACTCCTTAAGCAATGTATGCAAAAATTTTTCTTTGTCAACTTCCTTTTTCACTTCGGCTGCAAGAGTTGTCACTGTTTTTTTCAAATGTTCTGGAAAGAAGTTTATGTCAATGTTCGCGTTTATTCCAATGCCTACTATGACAGAGTCTACAGCTTCGCCTCTTATGTTTGTCTCAGTCAAAATGCCGCAAACTTTTTTCCCATCTATCAAGACATCATTTGGCCACTCAATCTCAACGTTCAATTTAAACAATTTTCTAATTGTTTTGGCAACGGCAACTGCTGTTAGAAAAGTTATTTTAAAAACGTCTCTTGCCTTCACTTCGGGACGCAAAATAATGGATAACCAGATTCCGCCCTTAGGCGACAGCCAATCTCTTCCAAGTCTACCCCTTCCACAAGTTTGAACTTCAGCAATTACTATTGTTCCTTCTTTTGCATTTAATGACGCTAACTCTTTGGCAATGTCATTTGTAGAAGTGACTTCAAAATAGTGAAGTTGTTGTCCTATGAAACCGGTTTTTAGTTTTTTCTTAATTTTTTCTGGTGTAATAGAATTCATCCTTTTTGCCCTATTTCTCGCACAGTTCCACTAACACGTTTTTAGTGCTTTTGGGGTGCAGGAATGCTATTCTCTGTCCTTCAAAGCCAATTCTTGGTTTTTCATCGATGAGGGCTATGCCTTTTCGTTTTATTTCTTCAAGTGAACTCTCAATGTTGTTGACTGTTAAGGCTATGTGTTGTATGCCTTCGCCTTTCTTTGCGATGAATTTGGCAACTGGGCTTTCTTCATTTGTTGGCTCTAGCAACTCTATCTTAGTTTCTCCAGCCAAAAGAAGGGCAACTTTCACTTTCTGTTCTTCCACAATCTTAGTTTTGATAAGTTTTAAACCGAGAATCCCCTCATAAATTCCTAAAGATTCATTCAAATTGCTTACAGCAATTCCAATGTGGTCGAATCCAGTAATCATTTTCTTCACCCATTTTTTTCTTAAGCGAATAGAGTGTTAAAGTGCATATAAGCAACACTCTGAAAAAAACAAAGGCTTTGCCATTATCAGCAAATTTTAAGTGCCATTACAAACCTATCAAGTAAACTAAACTCAGAAGATGGTGACAAATCATGGAAAAATTTCCTTGGTGGAATGAAAAACAGAAAAAACTCTTTGAAGAAGCCAAAAAATTCGCAGATGAAAACCTTTCACGAGGCGAAGAAATAGCATGGACACGAGAGTTTCCTGCAGACCTACTAAAGAAAGTGGCTGAAAAAGGCTGGTTTGGAGCCCCAATCCCCGAAAAGTACGGAGGCATAGGACTCGGCGTCACAGGCTGCTGCATTGTAGCCGAAGAAATAGCCCGCATATGCGCTGCTTTAACAGGCGCTTACAGCGTAACAATGTTCGGCGGAGTAGAGCAACTCATAAAATTCGGCAATGAGGAGCAGAAGAAGAAGTGGCTACCTGAGATTGCTAAGGGAAAGTTAGGTGCTATTTGCATTACCGAGCCCGGTGTAGGTTCAGATGCTGCCAGCATAGAAACAACTGCAACACTGAAAGGTAATGAATACATTTTCAATGGAAAGAAGAGGTTTATAACAAATGCTGGGGTGGCCGACATCTACTGCATTTACGCTAAGACAAGCGACAAGCCAGAAGATAAAGCAAAGTACAAGCATCTATCAGCGTTCATAGTTGAAAAGAAAACGCCTGGCTTCAGCGTAGAAAAGATCAATGAATTGGGGGGATGGGTTGGACTCCCAAACGGGTATCTTGACTTTAATGACGCAAGAGTGCCAGTGGAAAACAGATTAGGCGCAGAAGGCGGCGGATGGGAAGTCATCGTCGATGGACTAAACTTTGAAAGAAACCTCTTTGCAGCTGGAATGCTTGGTCCAATGCGAGAAGCTATAAAATATGCTGTTAGCCATGCGCAGAGAAGAATTCAGTTTGGTCAGCCAACAATTGAGGCGGAGGTTATTCAGTTTAAGATTGCAGATATGATTGCAAAGTTGCAGACTGCAAGATTACTAGTGTATTATGCGGCTAATTTGATGGACATAAGTGTGGATGCTGTTTTGGCTGCAACTAATGCTAAACTGTACGCTTCAGAAGTTTACAGAGAACTAATGTCAGACGCGATTCAAACAATGGGAGGCGACGGGTGGACAAGATTCTATCCAGTCGAAAGCTATATGCGAGATGCAAAAGTAAACGAAATGGGCGCAGGAACAAGCGAAGTCATGAGAATGGTCCTTTACAGACAAGGCATAAGGGCGTTAGCAGAAGATTTCAAGATGCCACCTCGACGAATAAACGAAAAACTAGGTGTGCCCACTTCCACTTCGCAGCCTTGGACAACAACGGAAATCAGCGAGAAGTCAGTGCTTGAAATGTTGGCAGAAGACTATCGAGTTAATCCAGGACTTTACATGACTCGCTCGGACATGAAGGTGAGTCTGATAGGTGCAAGTGACGAGCAAATAGATAAATTGCTAGTTGGGCTTGAAGCAAAAGGCTTAGTCAGATTATTTAGAGATAGAAGAGGCGCTATTTCGCTTGCGAAAGCAACTTATGATGGACTAAAGAGAGCAAAGCCACATGAATATTACAAATGGTTCCCAGACTGGATAAAGAAACAAAAACTCTTCTAACATTCTCCTTAACCGTTCTTTTTCCTTTTTCTGGAGAATTTTCTTCCATACAAACCTAGATAAGCTAAAATCATCATTTTATCGGAAGACTTAACTAGATTTCCAAGATATGTAATGAAAAAAAGGATGTGTCGATCAAGAATGAAATCTTGGGACGCCACAAAAAACGCTTTGGAATGCGTTTTAGAAGCAATTCCAGGCGAAAGCATTGTCATAATATGCGACGATGAAAAGAGAGAAATCGGAGAAGCATTCGCAGATGGCGCATTAGCATTGAACCTTTGGATAAGACTAATGATGTTGAAGACATCAGAAGAGGTACGCACCGAAATCCCGCCCAATCTCCTAGAAGTCTTAGCTAGACACAAACCAGACATTTACATCAACTTAATGCGAGAAACTCGAGAAGAAACTCCCTTCAGAATAAAAATAGTTGATGCAGAAACTCGAGACCACAAATCACGTTTAGGCCATTGTCCAGGGATAACATTAAGCATGCTAACAGATGGTGCTTTGGCATTAACTTTGGAAGAGCATAGAAGCATACAAGGTTTTGCGAATAAACTTATGCAGGCTCTAGCAAAGGCAGTAAAAGTGGAGATAACTAACGCTGCAGGAACAAATCTATCGTTAGGTGTGGAGAGAAGAGACTTCTACACAGACACAAGAATGGACTGGCAAACGATGAGATGGATGAATCTTCCAACAGGCGAAGTAATAGTTGCCCCAATAGAAAGTTCATTGAACGGAAAACTCGTTTGCGACATGGCCATAGGTGGAATCGGCAAACTAAAATCTCCACTAGAGATATATGCAAAAAATGGGAAAGCGGAGAAAATCACATCTAAGGACATAGAGGTCTCAAAAAGAGTTGAGGACACACTTGCCTTTGATGAATGGTCTAACATAGTAGGAGAGTTTGCTTTCGGAATAAATCCGAAGGCAAGGTTCACACAGGAATTTCTCGAAGCGGAAAAAATGTTAGGAACTATACACATAGCTTTCGGGAAAAATATTGACATGCCCGGAGGTAAAAATGCCTCTAAGAATCACATGGATATGCTTATTTCTAAGCCAACAGTGAACGTGACGATGGAAGATGACTCCAAGATAACTGTACTGGAAGAAGGGTGTTTCAAACTGAAGCTGTAGTGAGAGGAGAAGAAGATGAGTGAAAAACTGCCTATTTCAGAATTCTACAAAGTTATAGATCAAGCAACAATTTTCAGAAGTGAAAAATGGTGGGAAGCAATAGTTCTCATAGAATCTTTTGGAAGACGCTCCATCGCCATGTATTTGTGGCAATTTCGAAACGGAAAATGGAAAAGAAAGCACAAGTTTCAATTGAGAAACATGGATGAATGGAACAAGGTTAAGAAAGCCGTAGATGACTTCATGCCCAAACTGCAGTCAATTGGAATAAACAACAGTGTCTAGTTCCTCTTTCAAACTTTTTGTATTATTAAATCTTTTCAAAAGATTTAACATGAAAGTTTGAATCCGTTCGCTTGCTTGTTGGATTGTCTGAATGGTTTCTTCGCCTTTTGCAGTCAATCCATAAACTCTTTTTCTATTGTTGAATTTTCCTTCTATTAATCCATCTCTTTCAAGAGAGTATAAGAGTGAGTAAACTGTGCCTGAGCTAATCAAAATGTGAAATTTCTTATGGATGAATGAGATTGCATCGTAACCGCTCATAGGAGCGTTTTTTAACTCTGTCATAATGAGTATATCCATGAAATTCTTCACAATTCTTTCATGTATCTCTTTAATGACTTGACCATTCAATTTGTTAACCTCTTATGTAGAGTCTGATTCTGTATGTATTTTCTATAGAGAATTTAAATATTTTGCTTCTAATATAGACTTGGATATCGAGTCTAAATCTGAATAAACAACAAAAGCTTGACAGAAAAGATGCCTCTTGCTTATTGTAAGAGACAGTGGCAAACAACACTGTTACGGTCGTTTTTTATAAGGTGAAAATCAGCCTCATATCATTCAGAAATATCTTGTCATAAAAAGAATTTAGACACGCATTTAAACGAAAAATGAAAAAATCGTTTACATTTGTGGTTTATTTATTATTAATCGACTCTCTAAAAGTTATTTCATTAATTTGCGCCTAGCATCTTGCTAGGTGAGTGAAATGATTTCATGGAAACACTCTTTCGAGAAAATAAGCAAAGATCTTGAATTAGCAAGGAAAAAGAAGCAAACCCTTGACAATTTGTTCAACACTGGCAGAATTTCGCAATCAACTTATGATTCTTTAAACACCGAATTGTCAAAAGCTATCACCGAAACTGAAACTCGCCAGAGAGAGTTAGCTGGGCAAATGAGTTCCAAGATCGCCGACTTAGAGGAACAAGTAAGCACTTTGGAGATGCTCCTTGCAAGTTCAGAAATACAGTATGTTGCTGGAGAAATTGACGACGAGTTACATGCCCATGAAAGCAAGGCTTTTAGCCTAGGTCTTGAAGCCACGAAACAACAGCTAAATATTATAAAAAACATGATTGCAAGCGTCACGCAAGGAACAAGTCAGTCCAAGTCTCAAGTTGAGGCAATTGAAATCGCAGTGGAAGATTTGAAGACAGAAGAAGTTGCTGAGAAGCCGTTGGAAACAGTAGTTGAAACTCCAGTTGAGGAAAAGACTATCGAAGCAGCAACAGAGACTCAACTTGAAGCGCCAACTCAAATACCCGCTGAGGCGCCAAAAGAAACTGCTACCGAAACGGTAGCCGAAACAAAAATCGAAACCCCTTCAGAAACATCAGCGGAAACACCAATCGAGCCCTCAATAGTCGCCTCAGAAGCACCATCTGAAGCACCTAAAGAAGAAAATATTCCCAGCGAAGAAGTGACCATTGAAGTTATTAAGGAAGTCAAAGAGGAACAAGTTATATCGTCTGAGCCAATTACTGAAAAGATTGCGGAGGAAGCGCCCCCTAAAGCCGTTGAAGCTTCCACGGAGGAAGCAACTTTTTTTCGAGACCCAAAAGAAACAAGCGAAGAAAAGAAGCACGAGGAAAAAGAGGAATCTAAAGGATAATCCTTCACCCTAAATCTTCCTTCTTTTTTCTGCATATTTTGTCAAAGAATGATATCTGGGCAGTTGATTCCTTTCTTTCTTGCTTATATAAAGGGGGATAATTCTTTAGGAAATATCGAAAATCTAATGGTTCGGTGAGATTCACTTGAAAATAGGTATAGTGTACGATGAAAAATATGCGAAATACGATTTGGGTCCAGGGCACCCCTTCAGGGGAGACCGTTTCATCAATGCAATGCGCCTTTTTGAAGAACAAGGAGTATTTCGTTTGCCAAACATAGTCTCCTTAAGCCCCAAGCCTGTCAGTAGACAAGATCTTCTTAAAGTTCATGATGAATATTATGTGGACCTAATTTTTCGTTTAGCTGAAAAAAGTAGACCGTATGACATAGAGACACCAGTGTCGCCAGAGATTCTAGAAGCTGTTCTGCTAATAGTTGGCGGCGCAATTGAAGCTGGAAAGGCTATTTTTGAGGACAAGGTTAATCGTGCAGTAGCTATAGGCTGTGGTTATCATCATGCAGGTAGAAACTATGGCGGAGGATTCTGCCTGTTCAACGACATTGCTATGTTGACTGAATTTTTGCGTGAGAAATATGGATTAAAGCGCATTTTGATTTTAGACTATGATGTGCATTTTGGAAACGGAACAAGCGACATATACTATTCCGACCCAAACGTGCTATTCATTTCTTTGCATCAAGACCCGAGAACACTTTACCCAGGCACAGGGTTTGTTAATCAAATCGGTGAAGGCGCTGGAGAAGGATACATTGTCAATGTGCCTTTGCCACCAGGAACAGGTGACGAAACCTATCTC
>Ga0129298_10001393_pt1 | contig 10141 bp, 7 predicted proteins | sample I19B2metaG_FD_94707 | JGI IMG/M metagenome (GOLD analysis project Ga0129298, IMG submission 94707) | Lake sediment bacterial and archeal communities from Gulf of Boni, Indonesia to study Microbial Dark Matter (Phase II) - ​I19B2 metaG | ecosystem: Environmental > Aquatic > Freshwater > Lake >...
CTGGACTCAGCTGAGAACGATGCTCTGTACTTTTTAACGCATAGTTCTTTCAGGTTGAGTCTCTCATCGAAGATAAGATGAAAGTCCTTGGTTGAAACCCTCATTATAATTTACCCCCTCGGCCTTCTAAAGTCTTAACCCTTAAACGTTCACGGACTGGGTTTGACTGCAAAGGGTTTGCGTGGATGTGCACCATGTTACACGCCCCCCTTCAGCCAATAGGTTAAGGATCAAAGTGTTAAGTGGAACGTTTACTACACTTAGGGATTTACTTTTTCACCTTAGGTTGATGAAAAAATGAGGGGTTTAAACGGCTAGAGTAAGATAACGTTTATACTCCAGCCATTCTAACCGCGTCGAGTAAGAGTTGCCTTATGCCTGTGTCCCTGTGCGGGATTAGGTGAGCGAAGGTTTCGACGTACACGTTTCCAATGTCGGCTGCGAAGTAAACGGATTTCCCAGCGCCGAAGGCGTTTAGGATCACAGCCGGCTTCTTATCCTCGAACTCTGCGACAACCGAGCTCCCAGGCTTCGCTTCCACCACAGCCGTCCTAACTCCCGCGACGTCGATGTTGTCCCCGATTTTGAAGCCTTGGGTTAAGGGACTGACCTGCGTCACCGTTATCTGCTTCCTCTTTTCAAGGCTTTTTAGATGGCATCCGTAGACATCGTTGAGCGCGAAGTCCGGTAGCCTGCTGTAACCCGATCTACGGTCGGCTATGGTTCTCGAACTCGCGTCGTAGGTTGCGATTAGGGTTCCTCCACTTGAAACCCATGTTTTAATGGTTTTCACCCTTTCATCAGTCATGACGCTGACGTTGGGTATGAGGAGGACTTTGAAGGATTTAAGGGTCTCAGCGTTGACATCCTCGTTCCATATAACCTGTGTCTCAACTCCCACATCGCTTAAAGCCATGTTCAAGCCTTCATGTCCACTGTTGTAGATTCTTCCACGCGGCGACGGCAGCTGCGCAGCCGTTGGGTCTGCAAGCCATATCTCGAAGACCTCGTTGTCGAGCTCTGAGCGGGAGAACAGGTTAGCGGCTGAACTCAGCGTTCTCCTCGCAACCTTCTTCAGGTGAACCCTCCGTATCTCTTTCTTATAGGCTTCACCCATCTTGTCAACGTCAACATGATGCCATATTATGGTTCCGTTCGCTCCGTTCTTCACGGGTGCGTTGAGGCAGGGTTCAACCTCGGCCGTGTTATCACCTAGTAAGGCTAAGCGTACGAGCATGGTCTTATCCTTGGCTAGCCTTAGATTACGCCGTGTCTGCTCCTCCAGGATTCTCCTGAAGGTAGTGATCGTCTCCGTGGGTTGACGGTACCACGCTGAAACCTCGAGGACGTCCACGTGTTTCGCAATGCCTTCATTGTAGATGTTGTAGAAGATGGAAGCCCTATCTCCCCAACCCGTTGTTGTAGTGGCAACCTTCATCTTGGGGTTCGCTGCACGCGCGCCTTTAGCGAAGGCTTCAACGATGCCGCTACCGGCGTAGTAGCGGAAAGTCACCCAGTCGAGCCAGTAGGGTTCACCGGGTTTTTTAGGCGGCTCAACACCCGGATGCTTCTCAGCCCAAAGCCTTCTACAGGTTTCACAGTAGCAACCGAAGTTGGGAACTCCAGCTGTTAAGAAGGGATGGTCGATCTCCACCGCGGCGAGTTCAGGGTACATCGCCGCCAACTCCCCCGCCTGCTTCGCCCGATGCTGTCTGTAACCACTGTTATTGAGGCAGTTGTAGTTCCCCTCGATGGGGGCTCCGTGGAAAGCCACGGGTCTCGCTTCAGGATGCGTCTTCACGTAATACCCGTCCTCAGTTGTTCTGACGAGTCCGTACACATCGACACCCCCGCTCTTCGCAGCCTGCAGCAGCTCCCTAATCGGATCCCTCCCCGATTTCTCCCAAGCTTCATCCATAGGACCCAGCTTGGTCTTGTGGAAGCTGATCCCGGTAACCGTCTTAACAAAGGTGTGTATAGTGTTGCATCCGAGGTTTTGAGCGTTCTCTATCCATTGGTCCGCGTTGAACGTATCCGGAGTAGCGCCTGGCCAATAATAGGTCGCAACGGTCATGTAGATGCTTCGAATCACCTTACCCGCACTTTCATCCGACATATTCAAACACCATTTCCTTAACGCGACGATCATCGCTGATTAGGATGGATATAAGTGTATCCCCTTCTCTCTAAAGGCTAGACTGATTAACTCCATCATCATCCTTATTAACTGATACAAGTAGCTCATTGGGGTTGAAGGCTTCGAATGCAGGTGAGGCGTATGGAAGTGTCTTTCAATGAGGGCGGGAAAGTTTTAACGGGGCCAAGCTACCGTGTTCAGCTTCAGGTTAGGCTGGGTGAGGATTGTACAGCCGCCTTGATGGATGCTGGGGCGGTGTTGTACGCTAAATTGATGTGTCAATCCAGCTGCCACGGAGTACGGTCGTTGTACAATATAGGTCCTTGGTCCGAGTTGACTGACAGAGGTGCTGTGTTTCAGTCCTACAGCGTAGACGATGTTGACGGTGGGAAACGCCTAGTCTTGCACTGTTCTGGTGGAGACCTCTGGGAGGGTAAGGACTATTACCTTATCGGGTACGAGGATGGCTTCATCGAATACTATTACGTTCTACGAAGCGGGGGACAAGACGTTAGGATTGGGGAAGCCAACTTCTTCGGAGGATACGGTTTGAACGGGGTTTGGAGAGGCTCAGAAGCCTCCTTCCAAGAAGTCTTCAACCCCGAACCGAACTGGAACGACCGGAGGTATTTTAAAGCCTACGAGTACACCAAGGTCGACGTAAAAACAGACCAGTTCGAGGGGGGACACTGGTTTTTCACCCCGGCTCCGCTGTGCTTCGGGTTTGGAAGCCGCGGTTTGAAGCGGTGGATGATGTGCGGTCTCGGGGTTAAGCCGGGGCAGTATAATTTCCGCGGCTTCGAGTACCGATACCGTGACGGGTTCTGGCTCACCGTTTCCCCTTTGGGACATATAATCTGCCGCGCGGCGTCGACGTGGGAGAGCCCCCACGTGGTCCTCTACTTCACGGAAGACGTGTATGAGGGGTTGAGTAAGTACACGGATTACCTGCACAGGCACGGTTACGTGCGTATCCCGCAGCGGCGTGTCCCAGACTGGTGGTACGGTCCCATCTACTGCGGCTGGGGGGAGCAGGAGTATACTGCTCAGAATCTGTGGCGGCAGGGCGTGAAAGGGGAGGAAGCGTATTGGAGCGGGGCGGCGACGAAGGATTCCTGTACACAGAGCGTCTACGAGGAATCCCTTAAGTTTCTCGAGTATAGAGGCATAGACCCGAGGATTGTTATAATCGATGATAAGTGGCAGGGTCATTACGGGACTCTAGAACCTGACCTTATGAAATGGCCTAACCTACGAGGCTTCATAGACGCCCAGCACTCTAGAGGGAGAAGGGTTCTCCTCTGGGTTAAGATGTGGGATAGGGAAGGGGTTCCAGATAGTGAGTGTATCCGGGATGAAGCTGGGAACGCTCTCTGCGTGGACCCGACGAATCCGAGGTTTGAGGAGAGGCTCCGCGGTCAGATAAGGTTTCTCCTCAGCCCGAACGGGGGCTGCATAGACGCAGACGGGTTTAAACTCGATTTCTCAGCTGAGGCTCCGGATAATCTTAGAACCCACGCGTATGACGACGGTGTCTGTGGAATAGAGTTGATGAAAAAGTATTTAGCCATCATATACGAGGAGGCGAAGAAAGCGAAGGCAGATGCGCTAGTTATGAACCACTGCCCTAACCCTTACTTCGCCGAGAACACGGATGTTGCGAGGTTAAACGATATGAACTGTACGTGGCCGGATGTCAGAGACGCTATGACACACCGATATAAGGTGGCTAAAGCCGCGTGTCCAGACAGCCTGATCGACATGGATAATTTCGCTATAGGCAACTATAAGGCATGGCTTAACTACATGCTCTTCCAACCATCCATGGGGATCCCATCACTGTACTGGGCTACCCACATCGCAACGTCCTTCTATGGAAACATTAACCTGGGCCCGATAAGGGAGGAAGACCTCCAAGCCATAAGAGACGCGTGGGAGAAATACAGGGCTAGATTAAACGCTGAAAACGCTTCGTAACTTTACTGAACACTTTGCGAAGTTAATGAATGAATCCCTCATTTGGGTATCAGATATGATGATGGAAAAGTGTGGGGATCAGAGGGGTTTTCAAGCTGGCCATTTTGACGCCCTCATTTCTCCAGTTCGGTATAGTCCATCATCCTCGAGTATACACTGAAAGAATGTGGGTACGGCGAAGAGCTCTCTCCCGTTGTGTAGAGGTTTTGTAGCTTCAACCACGGCGTAACTTGATTGGTCTCCTTATTCCACAGGTAATGCATGAGGCGTCGGTTACAACTCCCGTGTAATTTCAGATTTTCTCCTTTTCTCCCATAAGGAAAACCTTGATTGAGAGGGAGTGACTAAGGATTATGTTGACGAAACTTAGCAGCGCTCTCTCACGCTTTATTTATATTCATAGTTTGTGGATGGATGTTGTTTAGGGAAGGTGAAGGGGGTGGTTTACTGCGGAGCTCTGAAGATCCCCCGTGAAGAGGTTGAGAGAAGGAAGCGCTTCCTCGAGGATACCTGGCGTTTTAAGGCTTCGGATGCACCCCCGATCTATATGAGTGTTGACGCGTCGCTGGCGTCTACGTTGAGCACCGATAGTTCTGTTGGAAACCATTGTGCTACATGGTCTAGTCTCGGTTACACGAAGCGTGAACTCATGCTAGATGATGAGAAGATGTTGAGGCAGCAGATCTATGACCTCAACGAGAGCTTAAAAGTTTCCTCAGAGGTGGTTCCCGGGGTTCAACCCTACGTTGGCATGGGGGTTTACGCCAGCGCCTTCGGCTGTAAAGTCGTCTTCAGCGAGGACTCAGACCCTTGGACTGTGCCCGTTGTTAAGCACCCTGAGCAGGTCTATGAGTTGCAGCCAGACCTCAACGGTGGGCTTCTCCCAATGGTTCTGAGGCGGATCAGGTATTTTCAGAAGGAAACAAGCGGCGATGTACCGATTATGTTCACGGATACTCAAGGTCCCCTAGATACTTCCCTCTTGATCTGGGGATACGAGGGATTCGTTAAAGCGATGCATACGAGTAAGAAGGAAGCCCATGTACTCCTAGGAAAGGTCACGGAGACTATCATCGAGTTCTCAAAGATCCAGAGGAGTGAAATCAAGAACTTCTTCTCGCCGGGGCACTTAGGGATCTGGGCTCCTATGGATTCAGGGATCAGCGTAGGCGACGACCTTGCAGCGGTGCTTTCGCCTAGACTATACGCGGAGTTCGGAGTCCCGTACCTCACAAGGATATCTGAAGCCTTCAAAGGACTTTACATCCACTCCTGCGGTGAGTACAACCATAACCTTGAGAACATGTTGAAAATTCCCATGTTGAGGTGTGTAGACCTCCACTCGCTCCCGGAGATGGACCTCGCTAAAGCGAGGAGGCGATGTCGTGGCAAGGCTGTGATGACGATTAACCCCGGTCTTAATTGGGAAAAACGCTTCCCTACATGGAAAGAGCTTTGGGACCACATCGTGTCCGCAACCTGGGATGGGGGCTACGGGGTTATCTACTCCGATGTGGCGAATAACGTGGGGGAAGGCTTAGAAAAGGTAACCTACATTCGAAGCGCGTGTAAGTACACCGGTTAACCTTAGGAATTCTAAACAACTCTTTACCGTACCCGTTAAAGCCCTAAATTTAAAACCCAATCGAAGCCACCGAAAACGTTAAATATCGTGGCCTGAAGCGCAATCAACGAGTTGACACTTATGGTGAAGGTTCGTTACGAGGATATGCTCCCCTACGAAGTCGTTGAAGCCCGTACGAAGGTGCCCGTAGCCTACATCCCTATAGGAGGCGTGGAATGGCATGGAGAACACCTAGCCGTTGGCAACGACACCATTAAGATTCACGCCTTAGCCGTGCGTGTGGCTGAGTGTGGAGGAGGATTAGTCTTCCCAGCTCTTTTCTGGGGTGAGAACCGTGAACGAGACCTTATGGAGTTCAACTACGACCCAGACGGTAAGATCGCTGATAAAATGGGTTTACCAAGGTCAAATTTCGCACCGGGTTACATGCATAAATCCGCTGACGACCAGGATAGGTTCTACATAGACCTCCTCATCCACATCCTCCATGAGGTTGAAAGCCTAGGGTTTAGAGTCATCATAGTCATGGCAGGTCACTACCCACTCCTCAAACACGCAAGAGCAGCCATTGAGGAGTACGCGATCACAGGTAAGGCAAAGGCTTGGGCTGTTACAGGCTACGAGATCGTCAGAGACATTATTCCAGACGCAGGCGACCACGCAGCCAAATGGGAGACAAGCCTTCTCATGGCTTTAAGACCCGAATGCGTAGATATGAGCCGACTACCCAAAGACAAGAACATACGCCTCATAGGGGTCGGGGGCATAGATCCCAGGGGTACAGCATCAAAGGAATTCGGTGAATACGCGATAAAGATAATCATCGACCGCATCCTAATAAAAGTCCATGAACTTCTTCCTAAATGAAAAGGAACGTGGTAGCGGGTATGAAATAGGACTACGTTAGATACAGCTTTCAGCGTCTACGCACTGCTTCAAACTTCTAGGCGCTACGGCTTTAGGTTTTGAGTGCTACCTTGAAGCTTGCTTAGGGGTGAATCCTTGAATTCACGGGAAAGGTTGAGGATGGCTTTGATGCGCGGGGTTCCTGACCGAGTTCCGTTAACGGAGACAGGGTACTGGCCGGAAACCCTTGAACGATGGCACCGTGAAGGCTTACCTGAAAACGTTGACCCAGTTACATACCTGGGAATGGATAAGTTCCTCTTCATCCATTACGATTCCACCCTTGGCTTAAAGGAGCGAACACTTGATGAAACCGTGGAGAGGGTGGTGAAGGTTGACGGGGATGGGGCTACCTTTAGTTACTGGAAGAACCGTTACGGACCACCTCAACCCCTAGATTTCCTAGTAAAAACTGAGGATGACTGGTTCCGCTGGAAAGAGCGGATAACCCCGGATGAGAACCGGTTGGGGAAGGGTTTCCTTGAGAACTATAAGCAACTTCGCAGGGAAGATGGGTTTCTATGCATATCAGACCGGGAACCATGCTGGAAGGTTTTAGCCGCGATGACTGGGATCAAGAAGGGATTAATGCTCATGTTTAGCAACCCTCAACTCATCTACGACATGGTAGCTACCTACACGCAGCTATTGCTGGGCATGTACGAGGTTATGCATGATAGAGGAGTGGAAATTGACGGTGTATGGTTGAGGGGCGACCTAGCCTTCAAGAACGGCATGTTCTTCTCACCAGCCCTGTACAAGCGTCTCGTGCACCCCCATCATAAACAGATCGCCGACTTCTTCAAAGCCAAAGGAATACCGGTGATTCAGCACATCGACGGAGATGTGCGCCAGTACATACCCTTAATCATAGAATCCGGTTTCAGCGCGGTCCAGCCCTTGGAATCCAGAGCCCACAACGATGTCCGCGAGCTGAAGATGAAGTGGGGAACCCAAATCGCATTCATAGGAAACATCAGCGTTGAAGCGCTGAGCGGGTCATGGAAGCAGGTAGAGGAGGAGGTTGGAGGCAAGGTTGTGAAAGCCAAAGAGGGCGGGGGTTACATCTTTCACTCAGACCACTCCGTCCCCCCAACCGTAAGCTGGGAGAACTACTGCCACGCCGTCAAGGTAGCTAGAGAAATGGGGCGCTACTGAAGGTGAAGCGTACAAAGAGCCCGTAAGTCCCAGATTAAAACATTCAGCTCATTCCCCGCCGTCTCTCTTATCCTGCTCACCCTTGTCGGGGTGCGCGTAAGCTGGGAAAGGAATGAAAAGGCTGAGCTAGGCTGCGTTGTTACAGGCCTTAACATAGTCATCTGTGGTGGTGGAGAACCCCACAGCCAACTCTAAATCGCGGACCGCTATTCTTGTGGCTAACAAGTCCTCTACGGTGTCATGGGTTTCAACGGCTGTAGTGGCGTCACGGATTAGGATGAGGTTGTAGCCTCTGCCGTAGAAGGGGCGCATTCCGTAGTCCCTAAACGGGATGCACATATTCGCCGCGAACCCGCAGTAGAAGAGGTGGAGGACCTTGAAGTACCTTAAAAGCCTGTGAAGCTGTTCGCCCGTAGCCACCACGAAGTCCTCGGGCTTCGGCTGAATCACCTCGGCGACAGTGTTCTTATCCCAGGGATGGTTGTAGCATGCAGGTTCCCGGTCCCACCCTAAATAATACTGCGCGTATTCACCGGTTCTCTCCCTGAACTCCGGTGGCGGCCAATCAGGAGGCGGTGTTTGGAGGGGGTTTATATCCGTGTCACTCGCAAACCGGGTCCATTGAGGATACTTCTTAGCCACCTCCGGCGCTGGAGCGTAGATAATCTTCATCCCACACCTACGACTGGCTTCCACAATCGGTGTGATCTTAGTCCGCGTGATCTCAGAGGCGCGTTTAAACCAACTCGTGATGTAATGGGTGCTCCAAGGATCAACGATGACGAGGGCGGTTTCACCTAGGTTCAACACGAATTCCCTATTGACGTAATTGAAATTGGACTCAGCACATTCTATTCCAGGGTCTGTGGCGAGACGATAATACCTAACCGGAACCCTGATTTCGGGAATGGCACCATCACCATTTTAAAGTTAAACTAGACATGAGCTTGGTGCAAATTTAAGGCTTTTCATAATCCACATTCCCTTCTTTGAAGCCTTGATCTAAAGTTAAACGTCTTTTCTCACTGAAGCACGTTTTATATGGAGAGCCGAGGTTCCGTAAGGCTCCCTGAATAGACGCGTTAAGTGTACTTGTTTTTAATGAGCTGCGTTAGTTTCTCTAGGTTCCTGTTTCCCTCTTCAACGGATCTGGTTTTAAGGGGGTGGAAGCATAGTCCCTCTGGTCCGAAGAGGTTCAGCACCTTACGTGCCTCCCCTAGGTTGCCGCAGCTTACCATAAGGGCTTTCCCCATACTACGCGCTTTTTTAAGATGCTCTATCCCAGGCTCTGGGGCGTCTATGATAGATTTCCACTTAGGGTTATTCGTAACCTGTACAACCCCGAGTTTCCTTATCTTAAGCAGTTCTGGGACGATCTGGAGCCCTCCGTCCACATGGAACGCGGCGGAGTCCATGCGTTCAGCGATCTGGTTGTCATATGGGAGGAGGAACTCCCTATACATCTCCGGGGAGAGGTTAGCGGCTACGTCTTCCATAAGTACACAGCTTTTCTCCCCGGGCGCCCATATGCCGAACGGTTCGAGAACGGTTCCTTCGGCTATACGCGGGATACGTTCTAGGAAGAACTCGAGGATGTCTATAACCCCCCTCGTACACGTGGCGGCGAACTTCTTCGCCTCATCAGGGTTTCTGTAAAAATCTACGATAAGCTTCTCCGTCCCCCTTAGAGCCGCCATCACGTCACCGGTACAGTGTGTATCCGTTAAGGACACGGCGAATCTTCCCCGGGATCTGGTTATGAGGAAGTCGGTGAGTTTAACAAGTTTCCTAACCCATTTGTTCTCAGGGTCGAAGTGGAGGTCCTCCGCTTCATCCCATGTATCCATGAGGGGTTTAGCCCATCCCGTTCCACCGCTGAACCTTAGGTCGCAGAGGATGGGTGAGAGTAACGCCGCTATAGCGGGTGGGCCGAAGTATGGGAGGACGTAGGGTATGCGGTCGTCTTCGACCACCCTATCCTCCCAGAACATGCGGATATGATAGTTGACCAGCCTCTTCCACGGCTTGGAGCCTCCGGGGAAGCCCGCCCACTTCATCGGCCAACCATCGGGTAGTCTTTTCCTCCAACCTTTCAGAACCGGGTTGTACAGGTGTGCCGGGGGTCTATCGGTTTTCTCAACGTTCCAAAAGCATCGGTAACGTTCCACAACCTCGTCTATGCGCGGTTTAAACTCCCGCATCGACTGAAGCGTTAACATAACCCATCTCCTCCAATCCGTGACGCCCACTCTGTAACCTCACACCAGTTTTAAATCTTCCCGTTCTAAATCGACTGAACACAGGTTTCCAAGGTTATAAGGGGTTGAAGCGTAGCTGTTTGGCGATGTACATGCCAAGCCCTGTTGTGAGCCGATTTA
>Ga0129298_10001397_pt1 | contig 10111 bp, 9 predicted proteins | sample I19B2metaG_FD_94707 | JGI IMG/M metagenome (GOLD analysis project Ga0129298, IMG submission 94707) | Lake sediment bacterial and archeal communities from Gulf of Boni, Indonesia to study Microbial Dark Matter (Phase II) - ​I19B2 metaG | ecosystem: Environmental > Aquatic > Freshwater > Lake >...
GAGTTGCTGTTCTACATGCACTGGCTCAAGGCGCGCGGGCGGCCGGCGCAACTGGTTCCTCCTAATCTCGGCTTCAAGAAGCGGCAGGCCTATCCGGAGGCGATGGACAGCGGGCCGGCCGCCCGCGCGCCTTGAGCCAGTGCATGTAGAACAGCAACTCCTGCGGCGTGGTCAGCGTTTCGGCTTCGTCAAGCGACGGCTCGAAGTCGAAGGCCGCGCCGCCCTTGGCCCGCCGGATGGCGTCGTACAGTTCCTCGTTGAGCTGCAAGCTGCGGCCGAACTTCACCGCAAGGCATACGATCTCCTCGGGAGACAGCCGGTAGGAACGGGCGCCCGTGTCGAAGGGACGCGAAAACTCGTCCAGCACCCAGGCCCGCTCTCCGGCGGAAAGCAGCGACTCGAACCGCGAGACAACCTCGGGGTAGCTCCAAGCGCGCGGATGCCTCGAGTCCGCCCGAAGCTCGAACAACCGCGAAGTGTCGGTGGTGAACTTTGTGTACCCAGCCGCCTGGGCGATCGCTTCCTTGGCCGCCTCCACGGAACGGCTGACCGCGTCCGGCGTGTCTCCGGTGATGATGAAGTGATCCGCCTCGGCGTTGTACCCCTCGCGCCAGTCCGCGCGCACGGCCGCCCACAAGCCCGCGTGGTAGAGATGGCGGATCGAGACGCGCGTGTGCCCGGGTGCAACCGGGTTCTCCCCGTCGCGCGCCGCGAGCGCTTCGTCCGTTGTCATCTCGCGCGTAGCCGAGAGCTGCGGCGTCGAGGCCAGGTTCACGCCAGTGGCATCGAGGATGCGACGATACGCCTCGAACACCGCCGGCAGGCTGATTTCCGGGTGGCGATTGCCGGCAGCGATAGCGGGCCGGTCGCCCTGTGGCCGCGGCAGGAACGCCCGGTCCACTTGCTCGACGAAAGCGCGGATGTTGGAGTAATCCGTGGAAGCAAACGGGACCAACCAGGTGGTCTCCTCACGGCGGACCACGCCTGCGAACAGTCCCTCCGGCGGCGGCCCCGCCGTCCACAGCAACACGGTGCGGCCGGCTTCCTCCGCGAAAACCGGTGACAGGCTACACAATTCCCAATTTCTCCCGACCGGCTACAGGTTGAGGCTTCTCAAGTACTCGCGCAACGGCCCGCCGAGATCCGGCCGGCGCAGCGCGAATTCCACCGTCGCTTGCAGGAAGCCCAGCTTGTCTCCAGCGTCGTAACGCTTGCCCCGGAAGCGGCAGCCGTAGATGGGCCGTTTGGCCAGAAGATGGCGCAGGCCGTCGGTCAACTGGATCTCGCCGCCGCGGCCCGGACCGGCGGCCTCGATCGAATCGAAGATCTCCTGCGTGAGAACATAGCGGCCGATGATGGCGAGGTTCGAAGGCGCCTCCGCCGCTTTCGGTTTCTCCACCAGGTCGTGAATGCGGTACACACGGTCCGTCTCGCCGTTGTGAGCGACCGGCTCCGCCTTGACGATCCCGTAGGCTTCGATCTGCTCCGGCGGCACTTCCATCAGCGCCACCACCGGCGATCCGTAGTATTCGTACACGTCCAGCAGTTGCCGCAGGCAGGGCACCTCGGCGTCGATCACATCGTCGGAGAGCACCACCGCCAAAGGCTCAGGGCCCACCAGGTCCCTGGCGCGCAGCACCGCATGGCCGAGTCCCAGCGCTTCCTTCTGCCGCACGTAAGCGACATCGATCATGTCGGAGATGCTGCGCACCGCCGCCAGCAGATCGCTCTTCTTGCGCGACTCCAGCAAGTGCTCCAGCTCGAAGCTGACATCGAAGTGGTCCTCGATCGCGCTCTTGCCGCGCCCGGTGACGATGATGATGTTCTGAATGCCGGAAGCGACCGCTTCCTCGACGCCGTACTGGATCAGCGGCTTGTCCACCAGCGGCAGCATCTCCTTCGGCTGGGCCTTGGTCGCGGGGAGAAACCGCGTCCCCAGCCCGGCCGCTGGAAAGACCGCCTTGCGCACTTTCGGGATCATCACGTCTATTGTATGCGGCGGCGCGCCGGCTCAAGCGGCTGAATTCGTGAACAGGCCGTGCCTCTCGGAAGCGCCGGGCGGTCGCCGGCCTCACCTCCCCGCCGGTTTCAGTGAACGCAGATAGGCGACCACCGCCTCCGCGTCCCCTTTGTTCATCTTGTAGGGAGGCATCGGCGGGCGCAGCGGGCTGCCGCTCGGCGTCAACCCCGTCATCATGAGCTTGACGGCGGCTTCATCGCTCCAGCGGGGAAGGCCGGCGATATCGGGCGCGCGCTTCGCCCACATCGGCATCGGATGGATCGGTTGGAAACCCAGATCCGTTCCCATCAGCCAGTTGTTCTTATCCAGCTCACCTGTTGCTAAGTGCGGCGTGTGGCAGTCGATGCACATGCCCACGTTCTCAACCAGGTACTTGCCGCGGGCGATCTTCTTCGCATCCGGCGGCGCGGCCGCCAGTACCAGGACCAATGCTCCCAGCGCCGCGCCCGCGGCGCAGATTCCAATCAGTTTTCGCATTTGAGGTTTCCTCCAGTGTGTATCTCAGATCACGCGTTCTTCACCGGCCGCACGATGCCGCCCGGCTGACCATATTCGTGCCGCCTTGCCGTCCAGCGGGCCCGCCCGTATTCCTCCATTCCAACGACGCCCTCTATGGAATCTCCGTCCACGCGCCCTTCGAACTCGTAGTTCAGCCGCGTGCCCTCGTACTTGTGCGAACTGTAGATGCGGATCTGGTGCCCTTCGACCGTACCTCGCAGATCGCCGGTCAGGACGTCCCCTTTGTGCGTACCCACGAGTTCGGTTCCTCGTTGTTCGAACACGAAGGCGTGGGCGGCGCCGCCGAGGAAGAACTCCATTTGCACGTCCCATTGCCCCCCGACATTTGCCGCCAGCGAGGGAGGCGCCGCCGGCCGGTCGATCTTCGGCGGCCTCGACAGAATGGCGTAGAGCCGCTCTGCCACCGTCTCCGCTTCTTCCGGGTTCATCATGTACGGCATGATCGTGATCGTACTCGGGCCTTCCTCGCGGGCGTCGCCGCTGGAACCGCCGAAGATAATCCTCGGCTCCGTCTCGTAGAGAATCTTCGCGACCTCCCGCCCGTGGATGCCGAGCTGCGCCCCGTCCCAGCTCAGCCGGAGCTGCGGGGAGCGGTTGGACAGGCCTTCCGGCTGGATGACCTCGGTGGCAACCCCGTCCACTTTCCTGACGCTGGCGGCGATGTGGTCGAGCCACGATTGCCACCGCTTCCATTCACCCTCGTGGTCGCGCTTTACCCACGCCTCCACGGCCGCCAGCATCCCCATAATTTCCTCCTTGCCGACCTTCATCGGCCGGCCGAAGGCGTGATGCGGCGCGCTGTGAAGCCAGGCCGCCTTCACCAAGTCCTTCTGGCCGAGCAGCATGCCCGCGCACTGCGGCCCGCGCAGGCATTTGCCGCCGCTGTAAGCGACCATGTGGGCGCCGCGCTTCAGGTGAACGTTCGGAATCGTCAGAATCTCGGCGGCGGCATCCACCAGCACCGGCACGCCTCTCGCCCGGGCGAGTTGCGCGATGACTTCCAGACCCAGCGGGCCGCTGTCCTCGGGACAGCCGAGGACCATGACCATCGCCGTTCGCGGATTGAAGGCGCGCTCCAGTTCCTCCTTCGTCTCCACCGTCACTATCTTGACGCCGAGCATTCGCACCGCGTGGTCGTAAACGTTGCGCGAGTAACCGGGGGAGATCACTTCGTTCTTCATGCCGGTCAAATCCGGCAGCCGTTGCAGCTTTTCCGGATCGGCGCCGGCGAGGCAGGCCGCGGTCGCGTGCGCCAGGGCCGCTGCGCACCCCGCCGTGACGATGCCGAACTCCGCGCCGGTCAGTTCCGCCAGCCGCTTGCCGACCGCGTCCATCAGTTCGTCGAGATGGACGTAGTGCCGCGAGGCTTCGTCCATGGCGCGCTTCACCTCGAGCAGCGTCAGAGAGCCGGTGACAATGGTGAACGTGCCCTTGCAGTTGATCAACGGCCGCACGCCGATGGACTGGTAGATGCCGGCGCCGATTCGCAATTGGGCCGCGCCGGACCTCGCACTTCCGAAGAATCCTCCTGCGGCGACCGCGCCGCCGCTGCGGAACAACTCGCGCCGGCTCAGGCCGCGCACACCGGCTGCAAACAGACTGCTGATGCTCTTCATGAGCTTGCACCCTTTCTGAACCGCCCGGTCACGGTCGGTGTCCGATTAGCGCCGGGCTGGTGTTCGAAACCTAGATTTTATGCCGTTCGTAGTCGAACGGCTCGTTCACGAGGTGTAGAAGAGGCTCGTTCTCCTTCGGCAGGTAGTAGGTCCGCAGCGGCGTACGCGGGAAGTCGGTCAGTTTCCGCTGCGTCGGTCCGTCGTCGGTCCACTCGTACACGGGGATTTCCCAGGGATTGAAGGTGTCGCTCAACCCGCGTTCCTTGGCGATGCGGTACAGGTGGACGTTGCCCGGCTCGTGGCCGCCGAGCCACAGGCCGATGACGTCCAGCCGGAACTTGTCTTTGCTGAACATTACCAGGTTGGTCAAGTAGTCGTTGCCGACCGCGAAGCCATCGCCGTCGCGCCCGTAGATGCCTTCGATCATCGCCAGCCCCGTCTTCAGCACGCTCATGTTGTCCAGCGTCTTGTGCGCCCAGATCTCCTGCCGCATCGGGCTCAGCTCCGCGCGGCTGTCGTACCGGCTGTAGCCCATCTTGACGTGGCGTTCGAAGAAATCCTTCACGAGCGGCTCCGCCTTCTTGTTGATGTGAGGCGTGAGAAGATCCGGCGGCGCGTGGAGAACCGGCCAGCCGTAGCAGTAGCGCACGTACGGCACCACCACCAGACCCTGCTCGTTCTTCACCGCCTGCGTGAGGCACATGCCGTGCGCCTTCCACTTGGCGATGTTCAGCAGCCAGGTGTCCGGCTCGTTCACCGGCGCGTAGTACGGAATGTGCGTGAACACCACGCCGTCCGGCACGTTGCTCCAGGTCATTTCGTAGCCGTCGCGGAAATGCCGCGGATGCCGGTCGCACTCGTTCATCTGAATGCCGTGCCGGAGATTGATGTCCACGAAACCGCGGTAGTTCCAACACCAATAGGAATTGGCCTCGATGAAATGGAATCTCTTGAGACCGATCTCCTTCAGGCCGAGCACCAGCCCTTCATAGAACTGGGGATCGGTTCCCGTTCCCCACAGGTCTTCGTCGCGCCGGCTCTTCACCCGCACGCTCGTCTGGTTCGGCTTGAGAATGACGCGGTGAGTGATCGGGATGCCCGGCTGGTCGAGCGGCACAAAGATCTGCCGTGCGAGCGCGAGCCCCTCGCGCAGCTTCGCCGCCTCGTCCATCTTGTGCGGGACATTCGTACGGCGGATGAAGACCGCCTTGGAGTTTCTCTCGATGAACGGGTGCAACCCAAAGTACGCCTTGGGCTGGACGGCCGTGCCGCCGGCCGCCGGAACGCCCGCCGCCCCCACGGCGGTCGCCGTCGCGGCTCGCAGAAAATCCCTGCGGGAGATGTTCATGAGCCCCTCCAGGTTCTATCTACACAGTGTAAAACCATTTGGGGCAGGGGCATGCTTCGGCTAGATGGCTAGGCCGCCGCCTCGCCGCGTTCTGCTTCGCCGCGATCGGTCCAGCTACCCACCAGGAAGTCGCGGTTCATGCGGGCGATGACTTCGAGCTTGATGCTCTTCGGACAGACCGCTTCGCAGGCGCCGATGTTGGTGCAGCTTCCAAACGCTTCCTGCTTCATTCGCGCCGCCATGTTGAGCGCCCGGCGGTAGCGCTCCGGCTGCCCTTGCGGCAGCAAGCCGAGGTGCGAGATCTTCGCCCCCACGAAGAGCGAGGCCGACGCGTTGGGACAGGCCGCCACGCAGGCGCCGCAACCGATGCACGCGGCCGCGTCCATTGAGCGCTCGGCCGCCTCTTTCGCAACCGGAATTGCGTTGCCGTCCGGCGCGCTGCCCGTGTTGACCGAGACGTAACCGCCGGCGACAATGATGCGGTCGAACGCGCACCGGTCCACCGCCAGGTCCTTGACCACCGGAAAGGCTCTGGCCCGCCAGGGTTCCAGGTACAGCTCGTCGCCGTTCTGGAAGTGCCGCATGTGGAGCTGGCAGACGGTGGTTCCCGGCAATGGCCCGTGGGCCTCGCCGTTGATCATGAAGCCGCACATTCCGCAGATCCCTTCGCGGCAGTCGTGGTCGAAGGCCACCGGCTCCTCTCCCTTCTCGATGAGATCCTCGTTCAAGACGTCGAGCATCTCCAGAAACGACATGTGCGTGTTCACGTTCGGGACTTCATATCGGACCATGCGGCCCGGCGCGTTCGCGTTCTTCTGACGCCAGATGTGCAGGACGATCTTCATTTGTAGCTCCGTTGAGTGGGAAGAACGTACTCAAACTGCAATGGCTCCTTGTGCAGGGCGGGCTTCCGCTCAGCCCCCTGATACTCCCAGACCGACACGTGACAGTAATTCTCGTCGTCGCGAAGCGCCTCGCCTTCCGGCGTCTGGTACTCCTCCCGGAAATGGCCGCCGCACGATTCGTTGCGATCGAGTGCGTCCAGGCACATCAGCTCGGCCAGTTCCAGGAAATCCGCCACCCTCCCCGCTTTCTCGAGCGACTGATTGAACTCTTCGTTTTCCCCCGGCACGCGGACGTTCTGCCAGTACTCTTCCCGCAGCGCGGGAATCCTCTCCAGCGCCATTTTGAGGCCCTGCGCATTGCGCGCCATGCCGCAATACTCCCAGAGCAGGTTGCCCAGTTCGCGGTGGAACGAATCCACCGTCCTCCTCCCCTGGATCGAGAGCAGCTTCTTCGTGACGCCGTTCACATTTTCCTCCGCCTCGCGGCAGGCAGAATGCTTCGGGTCGATTTTGTCCAACTTCTCATTTGCCAGGTAGTCGCCCATCGTGTACGGGAGGACGAAGTAGCCGTCGGCCAACCCTTGCATGAGCGCGCTCGCGCCCAGTCGGTTGGCGCCATGGTCGGAGAAGTTCGCCTCGCCGATCACGAACAGCCCCTGGATGGTGCTCATCAGGCGGTAGTCCACCCACAGCCCGCCCATCGTGTAGTGGCTGGCCGGGTATATGCGCATCGGGACACGGTAGGGATCCTCGCCGGTGATCAACTGGTACATGTCGAACAGGTTGCCGTACCGTTCGGCCACGCCCTGCCGGCCCAGCCGCTGGATCGCGTCCGCGAAGTCCAGGTACACGCCCAGTCCCGTCTCGCCCACGCCTCGGCCTTCGTCGCAGACCGCCTTGGCGGCGCGCGAGGCGATGTCGCGCGGCACCAGGTTGCCGAAGGCCGGATACCGCCGTTCGAGATAGTAGTCGCGTTCCTGCTCGGGGATCTGGCTCGGCGGCCGTTTGTCCCTCTTCTCCTTCGGCACCCAGATCCGCCCGTCGTTGCGAAGCGACTCGCTCATCAGCGTCAGTTTCGACTGGTACTCGCCGCTCACCGGGATGCAGGTCGGGTGAATCTGCGTGAAACACGGGTTGCCGAAGCCGGCGCCGTGCTTGTACGCCCGCCAGATCGCGGTCGCGTTCGCGCCCTTGGCGTAGGTCGCCAGATAGAACGCGTTTCCGTACCCGCCCGTGGCGAGAACGACCGCGTCGGCCAGGTGCGACTCCACCTTCCCGGTGATGAGGTCGCGCGTGACGATGCCGCGCGCGCGGCCGTCGACCACGATCAGGTCGAGCATCTCGTGCCGTGGAAACAACTGCACCCTGCCCGCGGCCACCTGGCGCATCATCGCCTGGTAAGCGCCGAGCAGAAGTTGTTGGCCGGTTTGCCCGCGCGCGTAGAATGTGCGCGAAACCTGCGCCCCGCCGAAAGAACGATTGGCGAGCACGCCGCCGTACTCGCGCGCGAACGGCACTCCCTGGGCCACGCACTGGTCGATGATGTTCACGCTGATCTCGGCCAGCCGGTGGACGTTCGACTCGCGTGCGCGGAAATCCCCGCCCTTCACCGTGTCATAGAAAAGGCGGTAAATGCTGTCGCCGTCGTTTTGGTAGTTCTTGGCCGCATTGATCCCGCCCTGTGCGGCGATGCTGTGCGCCCGCCGCGGGCTGTCCTGAAAGCAATAGGTCTTGACGTTGTAGCCCAGCTCGGCCAGCGAGGCCGACGCCGAGCCGCCGGCCAGGCCGGTGCCGACAACGATGATGCTGTACTTCCGCTTGTTGGCCGGATTCACCAGCTTCATTTCGAACCGGCACTTCTCCCAGCGCTGTTCGATCGGACCCGAGGGAATCCGGGCGTCCAGTTTCATGAGTGCGCTCCTTCGGAATCAGGAACCGATCCAGCCCGCCATGACCGAGACCGGAATGGAAATGTTGCCTGCGGCGATGAGAACCGCGAAGGCCGCGGCGAATCGTTTCAATAGCAGCGAGTAGCGCGGATGGCTGACGCCGAGCGTCTGGAACATGCTCCACACGCCGTGGTAAAGGTGCAGGCACAACAACGCCATCGCCGTGACGTAGGCGATGGACACCGGCGCGATCCGAAAGCCGTTGACCACGTTGTTGTATACGTCCAGCCGCCGGAAGGGCAGGTTTACTGAACCGGTGGTGAGATGCAGGATATGAAACACGACGAAGGCCGCGATGATCGGGCCGCTCCAGAGCATCGTCCGCGAGGCGTAGCCGGCCGGATCGTTCGCCAGCTTCATGTAGCGCACAGGACGCGCCGCGCGGTTGAGCAGCCAGAGTTGGAGAGACGAGATGATGTGCAGGGCCACCGCCGTCAGCAACACCACCCGCACGGTCCACAGCAGCGCCGGCTTGGAGTGCAGGAACTCCGCGTACCGGTTGATCTGCTCCGGGCCGGCATAGATCTGGAGGTTGCCCGCGAGATGGCCGACGAGGTAGCCGAAGAGAATAAGACCCGTTACGGCCATGATGATCTTCTTGCCGATGGCCGCCTGATAGAAAAAGAGGGCGCGATTCACGCTGACGCCCACAGCGGTTGCGCTCATAGACCCACTCCGTTTAGCAGAATGCCTCTGCTGAAGCCGCTCGCAAGGAAGCTATTTTATGTGAATTCTCCGGGCGGCGGCGACCAGCAGTTCAGCGAACGTCGAAGATTCCCGCCTGGTCCCACCTGGCGATGGTGTCCGTCACAAGCTGCGCCATCCTTTCGACGACAGCCTGGTAGTACGCGTCGGCCTTCGGCTGATCGAACCGCACGTAGCCCTCGCCGGGCTTGTACAGAATGATGGAGGAAGGGAAAGGGTAAGCGGACCAGCTTCCCTCCGCCGGCCGCGGCATCGCCAGTGCGTCTTTGTACCTCTCCGGATGAACCAGCTTGCGGTCCACCGACTGAATGAACGCCGTCTCGTTCCAGCCGGCGTGCCCGCCGTCCTCGCCGAACACCTTCTGCGTCACGTCCGAACAAATCGCCCACCAGTTGGCGACCAGCGTCCGGACGCGGTGCTCCCGGCCCGCCGATTCGGCCAGCTCGTTCAGAATCTTCGTCTGCGGCCCGCCGTGGCCGTTGATGACGATGATGTTCCGAAACCCCAGCTTCGCCAGGCCGGACATCACCTCGCCGACGTACGCCCGGTAGGCCGGCTCGCTGATCGAGAACGCTCCGGCATACGCATCGAGCGAGCCGGTGACGCCATAGGGCACCAGCGGCGCCACGAGCGCGTTCAGCTTGGGCGCCATCGCGCGCAATGGCCAGGGGCGCGGTGCTGTCGGCGCCGTTGTTGATGACGCCGTGGGCCTCGATCGTTCCCGTGGGAAGCAGCACGGTCCGGACCTTCGCGGGAATCAGCTCGCGGAACTCCATCCAGTTCAGGTCATTCATCTCCCGGCTGGAAGGTTCTTGCGCGCAGAGCAGCGCCGCGGAAATGCACAAGAGGATACTTGCCCTTCGCATGGCGAAAGGATATCACCGCTCTGCGCCCTCCGCGTCTCCGCGGTTACGGCGTCTTTTCCCTGTGCGCTGGGCCGCTCAGGTGCCGGTAAAACCCGAGGTCTGCGCCGGTCAATTGCTTGGTGACGAAAATGATCTGTCCGGTGTGCTCGGCGAAGTGTTCGATGACGTGACAGACTGCCTCGAGCTTGGTGACGCGGTACTTCTGGATGGTGACCGTTTCCGCCAGTTGCTCCGGCGTCAGCC
>Ga0129298_10001401_pt1 | contig 10099 bp, 7 predicted proteins | sample I19B2metaG_FD_94707 | JGI IMG/M metagenome (GOLD analysis project Ga0129298, IMG submission 94707) | Lake sediment bacterial and archeal communities from Gulf of Boni, Indonesia to study Microbial Dark Matter (Phase II) - ​I19B2 metaG | ecosystem: Environmental > Aquatic > Freshwater > Lake >...
CCTCTCGAACTTGCGATGAAACTATGTGCTAGAAGCAGGAACACCTTTTAAAGGTTATCACGGAAAATATTTCCTCCGATCGCCAAGCCAACCTGTAACATCCGGAAGAAAAATACAATCGAAAGCTATATCTTTTAGGAAGCTATTCCCGTCAGCCAAGAAGCATGAAGCCCTTAACCCGGAGTTTGCTTCCGTCTTCGACCGATATCCGCGAGATTATGCTGTTGCCCTCGAGTTCAAACACGGTCATCATATGGAGTCTTTGTTTACTCAATTTGGTTTCAGGCTCATCGTGGTGGAAGGAAACTGTACGGTCATCCTTCTCAATCCTTGACAACTTTTGGCTCCAAGAGTCCAAGTGATGGCCGTGCCACGTCTTGGTAGGCGGTGTGAGCCGAAAGGTTCATGTAAATTCCTTTTCGGTCAAGTACTCTCTATCTAGCCGTTTATCGAAGATCCCGCATACCGAACCAGAGGCTTGGTCGAAATCTATTTTCAACCAACCATTCTCAAGGCCTATCATACTCAGTCCCTCAACGATAACCACTTGGATTTGTAGAAAATGTTCCTAAAACAATTCTTATTAAATATCGCCACAATGAAGTTGACAGCGGCTTCTTATCGAACATCGGATAATGATTTTTCTAAATCTGTTTTCGATGGATCCTGATTAGCCTTTCACAGCTCCGAAAGTGAGCCCTCTCACCAAATGCTTCTGGAGGAATAGGAATAGAACTATCGTAGGAAGAGCGGATAGAAGTGCTGTGCATGCTAATGGTCTCCACAGTATCATGTGTGGCGATATGAAGAAGGCGAGCCTCACAGGTATGGTCGAAGTAGCTGACTTCAAGAGGATTACTGCGAAGAGATACTCTATGTAGCTTATCAAGAAGGAGAACATCATAGAGACAGCTATCCCAGGCCTAGACAATGGTAGAACTATCTTCGCAAGGAGCCTGAATCTGGAGGCGCCGTCCACAAGGGCTGCCTCCTCGATCTCAACAGGTAGCACATCATAGAATCCTTTCATGAGCCACGCGCTAAGAGGGACGGTGTATACTAAGTGTCCGAAAATCAGGCTCGGTTCAGTTCCGAGGATCCCCAGCTGCCACATGAAGAGGTATAGTGGTATGGCAAGTGTAATGCTGGGTATCATCCTGAAGAATAGTAGGCTGAGTAGAACCACTTTGGACGTGCGACTCTTATACCTTGAGAATGTATACGCGGCGGGCAAACTGATCAACAGGGTTAAAATAGAAACACCGGTGGCTATCACGACGGAATTACGTAGATAGGGCCAGATGTCAGCTCTGAATGTTAGCTCCCCCATCCCCCCTCCGAACAGAACGTTTTCCCAATTCCAAAGGGTGAATTGGGCGGGGAGACCTAACTTGGTAGGAATCATTCCCTCAGGCGAGAATGAAACTATCAGCGTATAGTAGACTGGAAGGAGAGACCATACTGATGCTAAAATCGAGGAAACTATTATAGTCAATCTCCTTCTTCTCATCTACTCTCTCCTCGTGTAATAGTAGATGATAAGCGCTGTTAGAATCAAGGATAGTACGAAGAATACCACGGCTATAGCTGATGAACGTCCAAAGTGGACCTCGATGAACGCGGTCCTATAGGCGAGGGCGGCCAATATCATTGATGCATATCCTGGGCCGCCTCGAGTCATTATCCAAACATAGTCAAATGCTCTGAAAGTATCTATAGCCTTGATTAAGAAAGCTATTAGGATTATCGGTCTCAACATCGGCAAAGTGACGTATCTGAGCGTTTGTATGGATGATGCCCCATCCAGTTCAGCGGACTCGAACGGTTCATTCGGTAAACTCTGCAATCCTGCCGTCAGAATCAGGTAGACGAATGGAGTCCAACCCCAGATGTCCACGAACATAACTGAAAGCATAGCGGTGTCCGATTTGCCTAAAAACGCGATTCTCCCTATCCCGACGTACTCCAAGATATGATTGATCAAACCAACCTCCGGCTGGAACATCATCGCCCATATGACTGAAGCAGCTGCTGGAATGAACAGCATCGGAGTTATGATTATTGTTCTAATAATCGACACTCCTCTAAACGGCTTGTACGTCAGCATTGCCAAGCCGAAGCCCAGGATGAAGTTAACAACTACAACTCCAATCATGTACGCAAAGGTGCGAGCGATCGTTAGAAGAAATTCTTCTTCGCCAAATAGGAATTCGAAATTTCCAGTCCCTACATATACGGACCCTGTCCCAGGCTTAAAATCGAAGAAGCTCAGATAGAATGTATATGCAAGAGGAAAGATGAATATTGCCGTGATAGCAACAAGTATGGGAATAAGAAACAGAATGAAGACGTTAATTCTCTTCACAAGCATTCGACTCAGGCTCATCTCACGTAATTAGTAGGTCTATTCGTAAAAAAAAGAGTGAAAGGTTTGCATCACTTCTTCAAGATCTTCTTCAAGCCTTCTACCATCGCGTCTACGTATTGCTCGGGGGTGTACTCGAAAGATACTAATTTTGGCGTCTCAGCGTAGATCAGCGACTCAATATCGATCCACTCGGGTATAAATGCTGGGAATGTCCCCACCGGCAACTGGTCTGTCACACCTGCTGCGGTCCAATTCTTCTTCGTCTGATCCTCATTCGCCTTTACGAATGCCGATCCCTGACCTGAACCAGCAGCCATCGCCCCTTGAACATCCAGTGAAGCATTCCACTTCATGAACTCCCAGACTGCTCCAGGACTGTCAGTCTTCTTATCCGCAATCAATGCCCAGCAACTCCACCATCCTCCAGGTACGACCCAAGGCCAGCTGCCAGGCGGACCGAATTTGTCTGTCATCTCCTTGGAGTTTGCCAAGCCCCAATAGTCACCCATCCAACCGAAAATCATTGGGGTCCTTTCTGCCTTATACATCTCCCAAGCCACTGAGGCGGAGACTGATACAGGCTCCTTGACTGTAACCTTCTGTACTCTGGTGAGATCCTGCATCCACTTAGCAAGCCAGATTGCCTTATCCCTTCCAGGCCCAGACTCTACATCGATCTCATAATCGTTTGTCACCCATGGAACCTTCCGTTCGGACCATAGCCATGATGAGTACGAAAGTCCGCCGAGAGCGCCTTCTCCCCAGTAGGTAAAGCCTACCATATCCTTCTCCGGCCTCGTGAAAAACTTTCCTATGTTTATCAGTTCATCGTAGGTCTTTGGCTGTGCAAGCTCATACCCATATTTAGCTTTGAAAGCTTCCTTTTCCTCAGGATTCTCCATCAAGTCTTTTCGGTACAATATGAACTGTATGTTTGCGTGTATAGGTACACATCTCACAGCACCATCCACGAATGTTCGATCTCTAACCGGGGCGTACAGTTCATTCAAGAATGCATCCACGCTACCGTAGTCCTTCTTCACAAAGTCGTCGAGCTGCAGTGCGTAGGGGTAGTATGCCTTAAAGAAGCCCGAAGAGGTCATTGTAAGGTCATATGTACCTGTCCCAGTGCTGAAGTCAACCAGCGGCTTCGTTAAGATGTCTGGGAAAGGCATCTCGTGAAGATTGACTTTGATTCCAGTCGCCTCTTCAAACTCAGGTATCTTCTTGGCCGCCCCAGCGTAGCATATCCAGCCTGCATAGCCAGCAACATCAAGCGTTGTTCCGGCATAGGGCTTTCCAGGGGTGACAGTTGGCGTCGGTGTTGGCGTAGGCGTGGGTGTTGGTGTGGGCGTGGGTGTGGGAGTTGGCGTTGTTGGAGGAGGCTGAGTTGCTTGATATATGCCGTAGCCAGCTGCTGCAACAACAGCGACAACGACTATACCGCCGACATACTTCATATATCCACGTCTAGACACTTTCTCTTCTGTCAAAAGATATCACCATGTTTTCCGAGTATAGTCTATTTCCTGCGTATTTATGATTTGCGTCCGCACTGCACTCCTCTGTGGAACTCATAAGATGCGACGATCCCCTGTTGAGTTTAGATAACGTTGTGCCTACCTTACATCGCAGCCGTAACCGTCGAGGAAACCCTCTGAATGATCTTCATGGTCATCGAAGATGTTACTAGAGTATTTGGCGAGCCAATCCATACCCATATTAGAGGAAAGAACCATGAGGACGAGTGGCATAGCTTTCAATCAGCTGATGCCAAGTATAGGGAAGCGAGGCAAGTCAAATAAAAATGACGGTTATGGCGCTAGCCATTTGCGCCATCGATCGAAGCCCTAAGATGGCAGGTCCGTCAAGCTCCGCTGGAAGTCCTATTAGATCGGCGCCAGCCTCGATGTACTGTAGAACGTCGTCCAGATTGAAGGAGACGCCAGTTAGGAAGCCTCCTGAAGATGCCTTTGCGCCCAGCGCTTCGCCTATTGGACAAATATCACGTACTCTATGTTCTTCAATCATCGGACCTTAAGCTAGGGTTAAATCGTCAGATTCTTTCATATTTTTGTAGTGGTGAATTCCTTGCTAGTGAGCTTGAAGTCACCGACTCCTGTAGCTCTGTTACGACAATATTTATATCGGTTGCCTTCGCAACCTCTCCTCGTTTCATGAAATCAGATAGGAATAGAATTAGAAAGATTATGAAAATCTGTCTAATACGATGATAGAAATGAGAATTCAAAATACCGGACCCTTGCTTTCTCATGGAAACACGGATGGAAGAAGAGCCGTAGTAGAGATACTTGAAGCAGCGCTTGAAGCGGCTGATCCATACAGTAACACAAGAAAGTTGATTCGGATAGATGGTGAGAGACTGATTGTTGGCTGCAAAGACTTTCAGCCTCAAGGCGATCCGAAGGGCGGTGATGAAGTCTTCAAATTTTCCGAAATTGGCGACATATATGTGGTTGGGGCTGCGAAGGGTGTACAAAGAGTGGCCAAGGCAATTGAGGATGTCCTAGGAGACCGGATAAGAGGAGGACACGTTATTGCAAAGAAAGGTGACGAAAAGATTTTAGGTAGGATACAGGTCACTGAAGGAGGCCACCCAATTCCGGATGAGGACTGTGTGAAAGGATCCGAAAGGATTTTAGAGATCGCTAAGAAGGCGAGAAAAGGAGATTTAGTGTTTACTATCAGCGGCAATGGCGGCTCCTCTTTGTTGACTCTACCCATTCCCGGCATAAGCCTCGAGGATATTAGAAAGGTTACATACTTGATGCAGATCAAGCGTGGTGCTCCTACAGAGGATTTAAACGCTGTCAGGAATCATCTAGATGTTTTGAAAGTAGGTAGACTTTCGAAGTTAATCCATCCCGCAACAATGATCCATATCCTCATTTGGGAACCTGGGGAGGCGATGCCTAAATCTAAGAGCCAGAAAACTTCTCGTTATGAACAACTTATGAATGAGAATTTGTGGCTTCACGCACTGCCTGACTGCACTACTTTTGCAGATGCAGTTCGCGCGTTGAAGAAATGGGGGTTATGGGAAGAAATCCCTACTTCGGTTAGAGTACACCTCGAAACCGGGGATCCATGCTATGAAAGCCCGAAGAGAGAGGACTTCCAGAATATGTCCTTTCGCATCTTTGGGATACTATCACGAAGTGTTTTCATTGAAGCTGCTAGAAAAAAAGCTGAGATGTTAGGTCTAAATCCAATAGTCTTAGTCAATTATTTGCAGGCTGAGGCTAGGGAGGCAGGCAGGGTTGTATCCCAGATAGCAAAAAATGTTGAGAATAGCGGACAGCCTTTCAAACCTCCCTGCGTGCTCATCACAGGTGGTGAGCTGCTTGTTACGGTGGGGAGTGAGGCGGGGATTGGAGGACGAAACCAGGAGTTCGTTCTCTCAGCTGCGCTAGAAATAGCTGGAAGTAGGAATATAGTGATAGGCGCTGTCGACTCGGATGGAACTGATGGCCCCGGCTGCCGATTCAAAGAGAAATACCATGATTTACCATGCTTTGCTGGAGGAATCGTTGATGGCTATAGTGTTGAGAGCGCAGGTGAAGCAGGAGTGGATATAATTCAAGAGCTGAAAAAGCACAACTCCACCGTCGCCTTACAGAAGCTCGATGACGGCATTATCACTAGTCAAGGAGTGAGCCTTAATGACCTCGGCGTAACTCTCATACTCGATCGTTCACAATGACGAGAAACAAGCAAGGCTATGAGATATGAGTTCAAAGATCAAAACGATTACAGCAAGAGAAGTAATGTCTAAGAGAGGGACCCCGGGAGTTGAAACCACCGTTGTCACCGAAGACGGATCGACTGGAACAGCGATCGTCACCTCTGGGACTTCGTTTGGCGAACATGAGGTCGTTTTCATCTATGATGGTGGAAAAAGATGGAGAGGTCTAGGTGTCCAAAGGGCCGTGGAAAACGTCAATTCGATAATCGCTCCTGCGTTGAAAGGTATGGATGCCTCAAATCAGAGAGCGATTGATGAAACGCTAATCAGATTGGATGGGACGCCGAATAAGTCAAGGCTTGGAGGCAACGCGACCGCTAGCGTATCTGCAGCCACCCTTCAAGCTGCTGCTGAAAGCCTTGGAACTCCTTTGTATCAGCATATAGGTGGGGTAAACGCCAGCATCCTGCCAGTTCCGGGAGTCACCGCCTTTCTTGGCAGTAACAGGTATGGGGAAGCTAAGAGGGCGGGAGAAAAGCCGAGCTACTCATTCATAGCCTACGGCTTCAGCAACTTCTCAGAAGCATCCTATGCTTGTTGGGAAGTGCGAAAAGAATTCGGAGAGATTCTTCTAAGGAGGTTCAACCTAAGAGTACCTATGGCTTTATATACATTGCCGTATTTCCCACCGGGTAAGGTTGATCATGACAAAGATCTTTGGGATGCTATGACTGACGCGATAGAGAGCATGGGATTCAAGAGCAGAGTGGGGATACAGGTGGATGCTGCAGCCGGCACCTACTATGATAAGGACAAGGATAGGTTCATAGACCTTTTTTCAAAAGGAGAGAAGACAAAGGAGGATTTGATAGAGTTATACAAAGATGCAGTAAGAGACTATCCTTTCATAATAATAGAAGACCCGCTTGATGAGAACGACTATGAAGGGCATGCTATCCTGACTGCGGAGCTTGGGATTCAGGTGGTGGGAGACGATCTGTTCACTACGAATATGGAACGTCTCCAAAGAGGGATCGATATGGGGGCATGTAATGCTATTATCCTGAAAGTAAACCAAGTGGGAACGATCAGCGAAGCCTTTGACACAGTTCAGCTGGCCCATAGAAACGGTTATGCGGTTATGCCCTGTAACAGCAGAGGAGAAGGCCCAGAGATAGCTGACTATGCGGTTGGCTTGAACACTGGACAGATGCGGGAAGGCGGAATGGACGATGCCACGAACAGACTGTTAGAGATCGAAATAGAGCTCGGCAAGAGAGCAAGGTTTCTAGGAAAGGCCGCGTTTAAGACCTAGGAAGCATCCAACACTTGAACGTCTAATTATCGAGATGGAAAAGCCCTCGTCGTGACGATGAACTCGCAGAGTCGTTACACTTAACTAGATTAATCTTCCATCTGTCTTTTCGGTTATTAGCTTCTAACGATCCTTGAAAGGAATCAATTCTCATTTGATACGTAAGGCTTATAGCCTAAATGTCTCTTGTCGTTGATTCAAACGCCTTATGAAGAGGAAGGTCGGTTGGTGGAAAAACTTCGGGCTGCAACTGTATCGGAACCCGGGGTCCTAGAGATCAAAGAGTATGAGAAACCGCCGTTGGATTCAAAAGCATGGCTCTTAAAGATTGAGATGGCTGGGATTTGCGGTACTGATCATCACATGATTAACAATCGAAGACCTTTCCGTTGGGCTGAGAATTCCTATCCATTCATTCCCGGACACGAATTTGTCGGCCGGATCGAAGAAGTAGGTCCGATTTTCGCAGGAGTTGATGTTGAAGGGCAACCTCTCAGGATTGGAGACTTGGTCGCCGTCTGTCCTGACGGTAACGTAGACTCTTCGCCTTGTGGAAGATGCTACTACTGCGTGAATGGGTTTCCAGCCTTCTGCTCAAATCGTGTTCCTAAGGAATTGCCGCCGCTCTTGAAAGGTTGGCAAAGAGGCTACGCTGAGTATAGATACATACATGGTGTCGAAGCTGTCTATAAGCTTCCTGAAGATATGCCATTGGAAGTCGCGGTCTTGGTTGAACCCTTGGGGATAGCTATTCATGCTTTTGAACGGGCGTCAGACATGGGGAGCCCTTGGCTCTTTCAAGGGATGGGCCCAGGAAAAATAATTGTAATTCAAGGATCCGGACCCATAGGGATCCTGCTAACCGTAACAGCGCAGCTATGTGGGGCAGGGAAGACCATCGTCGTGGGCGCTCCGGAAAACAGGCTGGCTTTGTGTCGAGAATTCGGAGCTGACGAGACTATAAGCATAGAAAAGTATCCTACTTCCGAAGAGAGAGCCCAAGCTGTAAAAGAGCTCACACCTTTCAGCCAAGGGGCTGACATAGTTATAGAGGCAGCGGGAGTACCGGGGGCCTTCCAAGAGGGGATAGAGATGGTGAGGGATCGAGGCACATTCGTTGAGCTGGGTCACTTCACGGATAGGGGGCAAGAACCTGTTAGTCCATTCACGCTTTGCGCAAAAAATATCAATTTATTTGGAATGTTCGGCGGAGGACCTGCCGGCTTCCTCTGGGCGAAGAGAGTACTAGAACGTTACCGGCATAAGATACCACTTGAAAAGATTGTAACTCACAAGTTTCCCTTGAACAAGGTCAAGGAAGCCTTGGAAACATCGAGAAAGATGGAAAGCATGAAGACTGCGCTAGTGCCATAAAGATTATGCCAAAGCGTAGGGATAAGTATAGAATAATCAGGCATCGATAAATTGTGATGATTTAACGGTGGTTTAATAAATCGATTCATATTCAGGACCTATCGGATATGTCGAAGCGGCACTAAGAGATCTAGGATAGCGAATGAAGATAGTGAGTATAGATCGTATTTTGATCAGAAGTATGAAGATTGGTGAAAGATTCTGCTTCCTGAAATGGTTGAAATTGTTCAGAAACTACGATCTGAGAAGCTAGAAGATTTTCAATCGGCAATCAAGAGCGAAATTGAAAAGATAGGAATCGCTAAGATGGTTAAAGCTAATTCTAGAATCGCTATTGCTGTCGGTAGTAGAGGGATAGCTCATATAGCTCAATGCGTATCTACCGTTGTTGAAGAGTTAAAGAAGTATGGGGCTTCGCCTTTTATAGTTCCGGCGATGGGTAGTCACGGCGGAGCGACTCCTGAAGGCCAAGTGGAGGTTCTCAGGAGTCTTGGAGTAACGGAAGAAGTTGTTAAAGCACCTATAGTTTCTTCTCTCGAAGTTGAAGAAATTGGCAGATTACCTGATAACTATCCGGTCTATGTGAGCAGAAATGCATTGAACTCAGATGGAATAGTCTTGGTAAATCGTGTGAAGCCTCATACCGACTTCAAAGACAAGATAGAGAGCGGTTTAATGAAAATCGCGGTTGTAGGGTTAGGGAAACAGAAAGGGGCAGAAACGCTCCATTCCTACGGAGTGGAAGGCTATCACAAGTATCTACCGATTGTTGCAAAATATATTATAGAAAAATTACCTGTACTCTTTGGACTAGCGATAGTTGAAGATGCCTACCATGAAATTTCTGTAGTCAAAGCGATTCCGGCAAAGAAGATAGAGGAGGAAGAAAGAAGACTTCTAGAAGAAGCTAAACGACTTATGCCGAAAATTCCTTTCAAAGATATAGATGTTCTAATCATCGATCAAGTTGGCAAAGACATAAGCGGCGCTGGAATCGACCCTAATGTGACAGGAAGATTCGTAATACCTTCCGAGCGCCCTATCGATAGCCCGAATATAAAAATGATAGTTGCGCTAGACCTAACGGAGAAAACCGAAGGACACGCAGCCGGAATCGGTTTTGCGGACCTTACGACGCGTCGCCTTTTCTCCAAAATAGATTTCGAAAAGACATTCGTAAATTCTCTAACCGCAGGATATCTAGGTATTTTAGGCAGCAAAACGCCCATATTTCTATCCAGCGATAAAGATGCCATAGAGACAGCTGTGAGGTCCATTTACCCTCCAATCGATCCAAAGAAGTCAAAAATCGTAAGAATAAGAAATACTCTAAACC
>Ga0129298_10001402_pt1 | contig 10098 bp, 7 predicted proteins | sample I19B2metaG_FD_94707 | JGI IMG/M metagenome (GOLD analysis project Ga0129298, IMG submission 94707) | Lake sediment bacterial and archeal communities from Gulf of Boni, Indonesia to study Microbial Dark Matter (Phase II) - ​I19B2 metaG | ecosystem: Environmental > Aquatic > Freshwater > Lake >...
CGGCCGTTGCGGGTGCGTCAGCAGGAAGTCGAACCGCCCCTGCTGCGCCCCATCCTCGTCGGCGTGGGGAATGCGGGGCTCGGCCGACAGGGTTAGATACCCGGCCAGGTCGGGCAGCAGGCCGCGGCGAATCAGGGCAGGGATGACCCGCGTCGGGCCGTTCGAGTCAACGTGTACCCAGATGTCGCCGTGCCGCACCAGCGTCAGGGTCCAGGCCGTCTTGCGGCCCTCCCCTGCGGCGGCAAGCAGCCCCACCTCCACCCCTTCCAGAAGCAGCTCCCTCATCCGGCCGGTGGCCGGCACGTGGACCAGCACCTCTTCGCCGGCCACGATGCAGATCGCGGCAAAACGGTGCAGGCGCTTGACGAAAAGGCCCCGCTTCAGGGGGCGGGGCCAGGTGACCAGCGGTTCGTTCAATATCGTTCCCTCCGCGGCTGGGCCGACCGCACGTCGGCGAACCGGCTTGTCCCCTCCACTTCGGCGCGGACGGCTCGGTTCCCCGCCTGTCCGCCGCGACAGGAAACAAGAAAAGGGACCGGATGCCTGACGCATCCGGCCCCGCGGACCTGCCCGGAGCTGACGCCTACCGGGTACCGATACGGGTCTGGTCTGGCTGTGCCCGCCGCCACCCTGCCGGGGAAGCCGGTGAGTGACGGCCACTTGCAGCCGCTGTTGTAGGCGGTGGCTCCGGCACAGACTATGGAGGGGAGGCCCTTGGGCCTCGTTCTCCCGCCCTCCGCCTTTACTGTAGCACCCCGCCGTCCTGCTCCTCTATCGGTCGCCGGACCGATATTGCAGGCGGGCGCGTGCCGCCGACGGCTCCGGCGTCGCCAGGCCCAGGCAGATGGCCACCTTGACCAGATCCACCCGGTCGTGCGCCTCCAGTTTCTCCCGGAGGTGAGCGCGGTGGGTCTGCACGGTCTTCAGGCTGATGTGCAGGCTGTCGGCAATCTGGCGGCTGGTCAGCCCCTGCGCCACCAGGCGGAGAACCTCTTCCTCGCGCCCCGTCAGCCGTGTGAACGGCGCTGCGGGTCCCGCTTCCGCCTCCCGGGCAGAGTCCTCCCTCAAGGCGCGCAGCCAGTCCTGCACGGTGCAGACCACCAGGTCGGCCCGTCGAGACCGCGCCATGGCCTCCAGCTCAGCTCGGCGGAAGGCATGCCCGACCACCGTGAAGTGTCGGCTCCTGCCGACAGTCGCGATCAGGGCAGCGGAGGTGTCCGGGTCCAGAGCCCAGAGGAGAACGCGCCGGCTGCTGATCACGTTCCTCACCCGCCTCGCTTTCATTATAATCCGACAACCGGCTGTCCACCACGGCCGTGGCGGAAGAGGCGGGTGATTCCAGGCCGGCCCGTCACGGACCCGCCAGGAATGGGCCAGAGCCCCGGCGAATCTGGAGAGACGCACTGACCCACCAGGAGGCGCCATGAACACAGAGCGCTTGTTCCATGAGGATGCCTACCAGACCGCATTTACAGGCCGTGTCAGGGACCAGTTGCAGCGTCAGGAACGCTGGGCCGTGGAACTGGACCGCACCGCCTTCTATGCCACCGCCGGCGGTCAGCCCTTCGACACCGGCCACCTGGGAGGCTACCCGGTCGTCGACGTCACGGAGGAGGACGAACGCATCCTCCACTGGCTGGATCTCACCTCGGGCGGGCCGCCCTTTACCCAGGGCGCCGAGGTCCAGGCCGAGATCGATTGGCCCCGCCGCTTCGACCACATGCAGCAGCACAGCGGCCAGCACATCCTGTCCGGCGCCTTCTGGCGCCTGCTGGAGGCCGAAACCGTCAGCTTCCACATGGGCCAGGAGTCATCCACCATCGACCTGGAAGCAGCCGACCTGACCGCCCAGGACGTGGCGCGGGTGACGCGCCTCGCCAACCAGGTGCTGTGGGAGAACCGGCCGATCCGCGTTCACTGGGCCGACACGGCGGAAGAGGCGGGGCGCCTGCCCCTGCGTAAGCCTCCCAAGGTCCTGACGGGAGTGCGGGTGGTGGAGGTCGACGGCTTTGACTTCTCCGCCTGCGGCGGCACCCACCCGCGCTCGGCGGGCGAGGTCGGGGTCATTGTGACGCGGCGTTGGGAGCGCTACAAGGGCGGCAGCCGCGTCGAGTTCCTCTGCGGGGGTCGGGCCCTGCGCGACTACGAGCAGCAGAACGCCGTGGGCTGGGAGCTGAACCGGCTGCTCTCCGTGGCCGTGCCCGAGTTGCCGCAGGCCGTGGCCCGCCTCCAGGAGCAGGCCGCCGAATCCCGCCGCAGTTGGGAGAAGGCACGCACGGCACTGCTGGAGCGGGAGGCCGACGCTCTGTGGCGGGACGGCGAGCTCCTGGCGGGCGAAGGCCGCCTGGTGCGGCTCAATCTGGGCGACCGTCCCATGGAGGAAACCAAGGCGCTGGCCGGCAGCCTCTGCCGCCATCCCCTGACCGTCGCGCTTCTGGGTACCGTGTCGGGCGGCAGGGCCCAACTGCTCTTCCAGCGGTCGGCCGACCTGACCTCCGACCTCAACCAGGTCCTCCGCTCCGTCCTCCCGCTGCTGGACGGCCGGGGAGGCGGGCAGCCGTCCGTCGCCCAGGGCGGCGGCCCGAAGGCGGAGGCTCTGGACGAAGCGCTGCGGGCGGCGGCGGAAGACGTACGCCACAGGTAGCGGCGGGCAGATTCTCCCCTTGCCGCCACGCCGTTGTCCCTTCCTGAGAAGAGAGAGCCGGCAGTTCTGGACTGCCGGCTCTCTTCGTCTCCCTATAAAGGTCGCCTCCCGGCAGCGGGCCGCCTCAGGGCAGGTCCGCAAGCGGTCGCCTCCGCTCAAGAGCCGGCGGCCTCCCTGCGCCTGGGGAACGAAAGTCGCAGCAGGATGGGCGTGATCAGGGTGGTCGCCAGGGTCATGATGACCATGATGGAGAAAATGCCCTCGTCGATGATCCTGTGCTCCAGGCCGTAGCCGGCCACGATCAGGGCGACCTCGCCGCGCGAGATCATGCCGATGCCGACGCGGACCGCCTCCCCCCAGCCGAAACCGGAGAGCTTGGTGCCGAGGGCCGAGCCCACCAGCTTGGTCAGGATGGCCAGGCCGACAATGACCAGTGTGAAGTTGATGCTGCCGGAGAGCGTCCTGGCGTTGGCCTCCAGGCCGATGCTGACGAAGAACACCGGCACAAAGAGGCCGTACGACAGGGCCCGAAATCCCTGCTCGATGCGCTCGCGGAACCGGGTCTGAGCAAACATAACGCCGGCGATATAGGCGCCGGTAATCGGCGCCACGGCGCCCAGGACCTGGGCCGCCCAGGCGTAGACCATCACTACGGCCAGCACCAGGGCCAACAGGACTTCGCTGCCGGCCATCCGCTCGGACAACTCGCCCAGCTTGCGGAAGATCACCATCCCGAGGAAGATGGAGGCCGCGAAGAATACCAGCATCTTAACGATGATGAACAGAACCCCGGTTACACCGGCGGTGGTGGCGCCCGCGGTCTGGGAGAAGAAGGCAATCACCAGCGACAGGATGATGAGCCCCATGACGTCGTCGATGACCGCCGCGCCCAGGATGGTGGCGCCCTCTTTCGAGCGCAGCTGCCGCAATTCGATCAGGGTCTGGGCTGAAATGCTGACGCTGGTGGCGGTCAGAATGGTGCCAATGAAGATGGCCTCCGAGAACTGGTAGTGGCCCAGGGTGATGGCCGCCACGGTGCCCGCCGCCAGGGGCAGCAGCACACCGCCGAGAGCGCCGTTGAAAGAGGCGAGGCCGACGCGGGTCATCTCGCCGATGTCAGTCTCCAGGCCGGCCAGGAACATCAGCCAGATCACGCCCAGCTCGGCGATCTGCTTGATAACCAGGGCCAGATAAGGCACGTTCGCCGGGTTGAAGATAGGCACGTGGAGCAGGTTGACCAGGGTGGGCCCCAGGGCCAGGCCGACCAGCAGTTCGCCGAAGACGGCGGGCTGACCGATGAGCTTGGACAGGGCGCCTCCCGCCTTGGAGGCGCTGATGATGATGGCCAGAAGCACAAGCAAGTCCAGGGTGATGTTGGGCAGTTGAACCTCCATGAGAACCTCCAGGCGGGGACAAAACTGGCTTTCCCCATTGTACCCCACATGCAGGGTTCGCCAACAGCCGCCAACTTCCCTCTAACGACGAGGTGGTCTCGACAGGGTTCGGCTTCAGGCGGGGACTGGGCCCCGACCGCCAACCCCACTCCCGCTGGCGTTACGACGCAAATGTAACGGAAGGCCACCCCCTGAGAGGAGCGGCCTTCCGCCTCAGATCCGAGCGGCGGGCTGTGCCGCCGGCTCGCGACCTTACTGGAGAGCTTAGAAGAAGCGCGGCAGAGCGGCGGCGGCCGTCGCCCAGTTAAGGAAGGGCGAGGCGTATAGGCCGAGCATCAGGGTGACGACCATGGTGATGGCCACGACCGCGGTGACGCCGGCCGGGGCCTTGACGCTGGTGGTCTCCAGCGGCTTGCCCACGAACATCTCCTTGACGATGCCGTAGTAGTAACCGACGCTGATGGCCGAGTTGATGGCCATGACGACGGCCAGCCAGACGTAGCCGTTCTGTACGGCGGCGGAGAACAGGTAGAACTTGCCCATAAACCCGCCCGTCGGCGGAATGCCGATCATAGAGACGAAGAACAGGGTAAGCCCCCAGGCCAGGAGCGGCGAGCGCGTGGCCAGGCCGGCGTAGTTGCCCACCTGGTCGCCGGGGCCGAAGGCGTCCACGGCCAGGATGACGGCGAAGGCGCCCAGGGTCATGACCGCGTAGGCCAGCAGGTAGAACATCACCGAGGCGACGCCCGGCACCGTGGTGGCCACCGTCACGCCGACCAGCAGGTAGCCGATGTGGGCGATGGACGAGTAGGCCATCATGCGCTTCACATTAGTCTGCCAGAGGGCGGTCAGGTTGCCGAAGAACATGGAGACGACGGCCAGGATGGCGAACAGCTCGGTCCAGCGGCCACTGCTGGCGGCGAAGCCGATGGTGAAGGCCCGCAGTACGGCGGCCATGGCGCCCGCCTTGGGGCCGACGGCGAAGAAGGCGGTGACCAGGGTGGGCGCCCCTTCGTAGGCATCCGGGGTCCAGAGGTGGAAGGGCGCGGCGGCCATCTTGAAGCCGAAACCGGCCACCAGGAAGACCAGGGCGACGCCGACGATGGGCCAGTGGGAGATGTCGCCGTTCAGGACCTTGCCGATGATGTCCAGATGGGTCTCACCGGTAAGTCCGTAGACCAGCGACAGGCCGAACAGCAGGACGGCGGAGGCCATGGCGCCGTTCAGGAAGTACTTGATGGCCGCTTCGTTGGACTTGGGGTCCTCGCGCAGCAGGCCCGCCAGGATGTAGCTGGTGATGGAAGCCAGTTCCAGGCCCAGGTAGATGGTGATCAGGTCGCGGGACCCGGACATGAACATCATGCCCAGAGTGGCCGAGAGCAGCAGGATGTAGAACTCGCCCACGGGCAGGCGCTTCTGCTGCAGGTAGGGGCCGGAGGCCAGGGTAATCAGGGCCGCCACCGTGAGGAACAACACCTTGAAGAAGATGCTGAAGCCGTCGGAGGAGACCATACCGGACAGGGTCTGGCTGGCGGAGGTCTGGGTGGCGGGCCAGATTCCCGCCATGGCCACCAGGATCCCAGCAAAGGTGATCCAGGTCAGCGACTGCTTCTTCCCCGGCGCCAGGCTCAGGTCGATTACCAGAACGACCAGGGCCAGGGCCGTCAGGATGAGTTCCGGGAGAAGCAGCGTGTAGTCAAAACTCACGCTACATTCCTCCCGCGAGGGTGATGAGCTTGCTCAGGGACTGGACCGCCGGGTTGAACACGGCGAACAGCGGGCCGGGGTACACGCCAAGGGCAACGATCAGGACAACCAGCGGGGCCAGGATGAGAACCTCGCGGCCGGTGATGTCCTTGAGGCCCTTCCACTCGGTCATGGCCTCGCCCTGCAGGACCTTGCGCATCATGATCAGGTGGAAGGCGGCGGTGATCACCAGGCCGACCGTGGCGATCAGGATCAGCCAGCGGAAGGCCGGGAACGAGCCAAGCAGGACGAAGAACTCGCCGATGAACCCGGAGAGGCCCGGCAGGCCCAGGTTGGCGAAGGCGGTAAAGGCGGTGAAGGTGGCGATGACCGGGACGGTCAGGAACAGGCCGCCCAGTTTCGCCATGTCGCGGGTGTGCGTGCGCTCGTAGGTCATGCCCACGGCGAAGAAGAACAGGGCTGAGATCAGGCCGTGGGAGATCATCACGAACAGAGCGCCGTTCAGGGCCTCCGGCGTGCCGGCGGCCAGGCCGAGCAGGAAGTAGCCCATGTGGTTGATGGAACTGTAGGCCACCATCTTCTTGAAGTCCTTCTGGGCCATGGCGGCCAGAGCGCCGTAAACGATGTTGATCAGGGCGATGGCCACCAGCCACGGGGCAAAGGCCCGTGCGGCCTCGGGCAGCGTCGTGGCGCTGATGCGGATGAGGGCGTAGGTGCCCATCTTCAGCAGAACGCCGGCCAGGATCATGGAGATGGGGGTCGGGGCCTCAACGTGGGCGTCAGGCAGCCAGGTGTGGAACGGGAAGGCCGGGACCTTCACGGCAAAGCCCACGTACAGGGCCAGGAAGATCAGCATGGCCGTGGCCGGGGCGAACTGGGCGGCCGGCGCCAGCTTGGCGATCTCCATGATGCCGAAGGTCTGGGCGCCGGTCCCGAAGTACAGGGCCAGGATGCCGACCAGCATGATCACGGAGCCGACCAGAGTGTAAATGAAGAACTTGATCGAGGCATACTCGCGCCGAGCACCGCCCCAGATGGCGATGAGGAAGTACATCGGCAGCAGCACGATTTCCCAGAACACGTAGAAGAGCACGTAGTCGAGCGAGGCGAACACGCCCATCATACCGACCTCAAGGAGCAGCAGCAGGGCGTAGTACTCCTTGTGACGCTCGTGGACAGCGGAGTACGAGGCCAGGGTGGCCAGGAACGTGACCAGGGCGGTCAGCAGGACCATCGGGTAGGAGAAACCGTCCACGCCCAGGTAGTAACGGACGCTGAAGTGGGGAATCCAGTTGTAGGACTCGGCGAACTTCATGCCGTTGGCGTCCACCGGGGCACCGCCGTACTGGAACATCGAGACCACGGCGACGACGAGGGTCAGACCGGTGATCACGGTCGACCAGGCCTTGATGGTGGACACCGAGTTCTTGGGAAGGAACACGGTGACCAGCGAGCCGACCAGAGGAATGAGGATGAAGAGCGACAGCAGCGGAAGGCTCATGACTTAACCTCCAATCACCTGAAAGAGGATGATGCCGACGACTACCATGGCCGCCATGGTGAGCATGTAGGACTGCACGTAACCGGTCTGGAGCCGGCGCAGGCCCTTGCCGGCGGACATGGCCGCGGCCGCCGTTCCGTTGACGGCTCCGTCCACCACGTACCGGTCGGTCGCTCCCGCCACATCGGCGAACCACTCACCGGCCGCGCCAACCCAATTGACGATGCGGTCGACGACATTCTGGTCCACCCAACCCACGACCCTGGAGAAGGCCAGGGTGGCGGCAACCACCGTTCCCATGTACAATTCGTCCACGTAGTACTTGTTCTTCAACAGCGTGTAGAGCGGGCGCAGCGCCGTAATGGCGTTCTGCCGCGTCTTCACGCCGGCGACACCGTAGAGCAGATAGCCGACCAGGATGCCCAGCAGGGCCGAGGCGATGGCCAGGGGCATGACCCAGCCGATGTGGTGCGGCTCGGCGGCGCCCCACTCCAGGGCCTGCTCGCCGATGAAGCTGGCCCACCAGTTGCCGTGCTCGCCAAACCAGGTGGTGCCGGCGAAGCCGACCAGGGCGGCCGGGACGGAGAGGACGATCAGAGGCCAGGCCATAACGCCGGGCGACTCGTGGGCGTGATCGTACTTGTGATGATCCCGGGGCTGACCGAAGAACGTCAGGATGGTGGCCCGGGTCATGTAGTAGGCCGTGAGGAACGCGGTGGCCAGGCCGAAGAAGAAGACCAGATTACCGATCCAGGCGAGGTGGCCCAGCCCCTGCTCCGTCAGGCGGGCAGGAAGGTTGGCCGCGGCCAGCAGGACCTCGTCCTTGGAGAAGAAGCCGGCGAAGGGCGGAACGCCCGCCAGGGCGAGGGTGCCGATCGTCCAGGCCCAGAAGGTGATGGGCATCTTCTTGCGCAGGCCGCCCATCTCGTGCATCTCCTGGCTGTGGACGGCGTGAATCACCGAGCCGGAGACCAGGAAGAGCAGGGCCTTGAAGAAGGCGTGGGTGGTCAGGTGGAAGGTGCCGGCCACCACGGAGCCCGCGCCCAGAGCCAGCACCATGTAGCCCAACTGGGACACGGTGGAGTAGGCGAGGACCTTCTTGATGTCCGTCATCACCGTGGCGATGGAGGCGGCGAAGATGGAGGTGAAGCCGCCGATGATGGCCACCACCAGGAGGGCCTGGGGCGGCGCGGCGCTGAAGATGGGGAAGCTGCGCGCCACCAGGTAGACGCCGGCGGCGACCATGGTGGCGGCGTGGATGAGGGCCGAGGCCGGGGTCGGGCCCGCCATGGCGTCCGGGAGCCAGACGTGCAGCGGGAACTGTGCCGACTTGCCCACGGCGCCGCCGAAGATGAGCAGGGAGCCCACCAGAGCGGCGGTGGCGGGAACGTGGCCGGCCTTGATCATCTCGCCGATCTCACCGAACTTGAGGCTGCCGGTGTAGGCGAAGAAGAGCCAGATGCCGACCATCAGGGCCACGTCGCCGATACGGGTGGTCAGGAAGGCCTTCATGGAGGCTTCCTGGGGACCCTTCTGCTCGTACCAATGACCAATCAGGAGGTAGGAGCAGAGGCCCATGATCTCCCAAGAGACCAGGAGGATGAAGTAGTTGTCGGCGATGACCAGGCCCAGCATGCCGGCGGTGAACAGCGACAGCACCGCGTAGTAGCGGGGAATGCGCTTGTCGCCGTGCATGTAGCCCAGGGAGTAGATGTGGATCATCGAGGAGACCAGCGTCACCGCCGCCAGCAAGGTGGCCGACAGGTGGTCCAGCTGGATGCCCAGCGGGATGGCGCGGGTGCCGGAGATGACCCAGGTGAACTCCTTGTGGTAGGTCGCACCGTTCAGCACTTCCACGAAGATGCCCGCCGACAGGACGAAGGCGGCCAGCAGCGCGGCAATGCCGAAGTAGGCGGTCTTGTCGCCGAGGCGCCGCTCCAGGGCCACGATCAGCAGGTAGCTGATGATGGGGAGGACCGCCACAAGCCAGGTGAATTGAATCAAGCCACGGACCTCCCTCTAGCCCTTGAGCAGGGTGATCTTGTCGATATCCACGACATTGCGGTTACGGCCCAGCACCAGGATGATGGCCAGGCCGACGGCCGCCTCCGCCGCGGCGACGGTCATGACAAAAACAGTGAGAATCTGCCCGCGATAGTTGTTGGGCGTAATGTAGCGCGAAAACGTCACAAGGTTGATGTTGACGGCATTGAGCATCAGTTCCACGGACATCAGGATGCGGATGGCGTTGGTCTTGGTGAGAGCGCCGTAGAGCCCGACCCCAAAGAGAAATGCCCCCAGCGTCAGCGGGTAGAGGATCGGAATGGCCATCACCGCACCTCCTTGGCCGTCAGAATGATGGCCCCGATCATGGCCACCAGCAACAGGATGGAGGCAAGTTCAAAAGGCAGCGCATACTCGTTGAAAAGCTGCAGGCCCAGCTGCACCGTGGTGGAGCCGCTGACCGCCTCCGTGCTCAGGGCAAAGCCGGTGCCCCGGTAGAGCCAGAACATGCCGCCGGCAAACAGGAGAGCCAGCAGTACCGGAAAAAAGCCCCACTGCCGTGAGGCCCAACGACGGCGGAAGCGCACGGGAAAGGGGTCTTCCTGGTCGGACGGTTTGATTTCGTGAATGTCCGAAAGCATGATGGCAAAAATGATCATGGTCGTGATGGCGCCGGCGTAGATGAGAACCTGTGCTGCGGCCAGGAAGTCGGCCTGAAGCTGCAGGAAGATCCCGGCGACGGCCACAAAGGCCAGGGCCAGGAAGAGGGCGGCGTGGGTGATCAACTCCGTGGTCACCACCCGCACCGCAGACACCGCTGTGATCGCCGCCAGCACCAGAAACAACAG
>Ga0129298_10001404_pt1 | contig 10092 bp, 9 predicted proteins | sample I19B2metaG_FD_94707 | JGI IMG/M metagenome (GOLD analysis project Ga0129298, IMG submission 94707) | Lake sediment bacterial and archeal communities from Gulf of Boni, Indonesia to study Microbial Dark Matter (Phase II) - ​I19B2 metaG | ecosystem: Environmental > Aquatic > Freshwater > Lake >...
ACTATAAACCGACGCCAGCCTTACGCTGGTTTTACGAGGGCAGAAAACGGGACACACCCGATACTTTAGCTCCTGATCCTGAAAAGAAAGAGGGAGTGGGTAGTATGACTGGGAAGATTGAGTTCGTTGCCCAGAGCCTCCAAAAAAAGTTTCCAAAAGATAAGCAAAGACCTCCCATGGCGAGGTACATTCCCAGTTGGGAAGGTTACGATTCGCCGCTCGCTAAGAAATATCCTTTGCAATTGATCACTCCCCATCCCCGTTACTCCTATCATACCCACTACGATGCCCACTGCGAATGGCTTGCAGATATTCCAGGGCACCGCATTCGGAAGAATGGAAACAATTGGATTGTGGTGCGAGTGCATCCTGAGCAGGCTGAGGAACGGGGAATCCAGAATGGCGACCTGATCAAAGTCTATAACGATCGAGGCACAGTTCTCGGCATCGCCCAAATCACAGAATGCGTCAGACCAGGAGTCATTCACTGTTATACGTCCTCGGGTAAATACGATCCCCTCGAACCTGGCAAGGCTTATAGTCCGGACCGGGGAGGATGCATCAACATTTTAACTCCAGGACGGATGATGTCTAAAAATGCTCCGGGTATGGCCTGTAACTCTTGTTTGGTTGAGATTGCGAAGTGGGATGGAGGAGAATAATGAATAGCTATGGAATGATCATTGATTTGAATAAGTGCTCCGGGTGTTATAACTGTTTTTTAGCCTGCCGGGATGAGCACTATGGAAATGATTTTCCACCGATTACCTTGGCCCAGCCTTTTCAGGGACATTTTTGGATGCAGATGATCGAACAGGAGAGAGGGAAATACCCGAAAGTCAAGGTCTCTTTCATTCCCAAACCCTGTATGCATTGTGACGATCCTCCCTGCGTCATCGCTTCAGTGAACGGAGCGGTGTATAAGAGGCCTGATGGCATTGTTATGATTGATCCGGAAAAATCGGCTGGACAAAAAGAGATCCTTTCCTCCTGCCCACATCGGGTGATCTTCTGGAACGAAGAAAAGAATATCCCCCAGAAGTGCACGCTCTGCGCTCACCTTCTTGATCAGGGGTGGGAAGAACCTCGATGTGTCGAGGCCTGTCCAACAGGTGCCCTTCTCTTTGGAGACCTGAATGACCCGAAGAGTGAAATCTCTAAGGTTTGGAATTCAGAAAGAGCAGAGGTTTTCCATCCTGAATTCGAACTCAAACCCAAAGTGAAATACATAGGCATTCCTAAAAGGTTCATTGCCGGCACGGTTATATTTAAGGATCGGGATGAATGCGCTCAGAATGCCAAGGTGACCTTAACAGGTCGGGGGAAGAAACAAACAGTTAGAACGAACAACTTCGGAGACTTTGAGTTTGAGGACCTGGGAGAGGGAGAGGATTTTACAGTGAAGATTGAACATCCGGGCTATACCTCTCATTCCTTCAAGGTTCAGACCAAGCTCGATGTATACCTGGGGGAGATTCTATTAAAACGTTCGTCCAGAAAGTGAATGGGTCCTTGAAAAAGGGGGTGTGTTATAATTTTCTTTCTGGAACCCCATCATATTCATGATCTTTTGGGTTAATAAATCTCATTGGCTTCATTCTCGTCTTCTCCTCATACACATGGGCAACTAAGCCTGGAATTCTGGCCAAAATGAAGAAGGCATTGGCCAGTTCTGAAGGAAATTTCATTTCACATAGCAAGGCACCGATGGCCCCATCCACATTGATGGGCAATCTTTTCCCACTATTCTGTTCTATCGCATTTTCAATGGCCTTTGCCATTCCCACATATTCACCTGCAATTCCCAATTCGGATGCAATCTGAAAAAGCTTAAGGGTTCTTGGATCTTTTGTATGAACGCGATGTCCATATCCTGGCAGCCTTTCATTCTTTTCCTTATATTCCTTTACGATGATGGCTGAAGTTTCCTCCTGTGTCTTATCCATCTCTCTTTTCCGCCTCACTGCTCCTTGAATGACTTCCATCGAATCCTCAATGGCTCCGCCATGATGTTTAGATATCGCCAGGATTCCTCCTGCAAGAGCTGCGTTCAATGGAGATCCTGCTGACGAAATCGTTCGGGCGGATAGACATGAAGGCGGGGTAACCCCATGATCAATGGAAGAGACCAACATCGCATCGATCATTTTTGCTTCTTTTTCACTCGGTAATTCCCCCTTGATGGCTAAAAAGACCGCTTGAGCAAAGGTAATGTTACCCACCAATTCATCAATCCGATATCCTCTCAAAAGCAATTTGTTCGGCTCAACCCTTGTAATTGCGGTTTTCCAAGTCTCCTCTTTCATGGCTCCTCCTCTTTAAACAATCTCTTCAAATTTTTTTCAGAACTTCCATGGTCACCTCAGGAATTTTATTAAAGTCTTCAACCACATAGGCCCCTACTTCCTTCAGCCTCTTCACCTTCCCTTCGTGTGTCCCACGACCACCTTCAATGATTGCACCTGCATGAGAAAACCGAGTGCCTGATTTGGCCGCAGCCCCCCCAATGAATGCAATCAATGGTTTTGCAAATTCTCCCCTCTCCATCAAATCTGCGACCCTTTCCTCCTGTGTGGACCCAATTTCGCCGAACATAACAACTGCTTTTGTTTCTTCATCCTTCTCAAACATTTGAACAACATCAGGGTGGGAGGTTCCTACCACAGCATCGCCACCCACATGGATGATAGTACTCTGTCCTATCCCTGCTCTTCCCAGATAATAGGAGATGGCAGATGTGATCCCCCCACTTCTTGAGGTAACCCCGACCACTCCTGGTTTGAACCAATCCCTGGCGGATTCAGCCCGACCGCCGATCATTCCCAGAACGGCCTTTCCAGGGCTTATTAAACCCAAGGTATTGGGACCTACAAATCTTGCACCTTTTTCTTTTGCAGTTTTTGCTATCTCCAGCACATCAAAGAGAGGAACCCTGTCTGGAACAATGACCAGAAGTTTGATGTCTGCATCAAGGGCTTCCAAGGCCGCCTCTTTGACTAAGGCAGCTGGAATAAATATGACACTGACATCCAGGGGCCCTTCTTTTTCATCTGCCTCTTCCACCGTATCATAGACAGGAATCCCATGGACGACTTCCCCTTTTCTTCCAGGGGTGACTCCAGCGACCACATTGGTCCCATACTCCTTCATTAATTTTGCCCTTGCCATGCCTTCACGTCCTGTGATTCCTTGGATCACGACTCTCATCTTTTCATCGATCAGGATCGACATACCCTATGCCTCCATCGCTCTGCCTAAGCCTGGAATTGGAAGATCAATAAAGATCCCTTTTTCCCCATGGAACTGGCAGACCAATTCACAGGCCAGGCACTCTGTACACCTTCCCTTTCTTGCTTCCTGAGGAGAAATGGCCAATACCGGTTTCTCATCATCGAATTTCAAGATCTTAGCTGTACAGGATCCTACGCAAGATTTTTCCACACAGATCTTGCACTTCTCATGGTCAATAAATAATCTCCCCGTCATGGTGTCAAAGCTATAAGAAGATGGTCTGGATATCTCTTGGATTCCCTTGGCCGAGACCTCCCGGTTGTAATCCCAATGGTTAACCAATTCTCTCAATCTCTTTGCACAAAAGAGAGCGGAGGTGTCTCTTCCATAGGCTTCCACCTTTCCTGGAAGATCCTTCGTATAGGTGTGTAGAATTTCGATGGCAAGCTCTTCGGAATTTCCTCCAATTCGAATCGCAGCAGGTATGCTCAGATGAACTTCTCTAAATGCCTTCACAAGTCCTCTGGCAGAATGAAACTGTTCTTGGCTTGCTACTCCCGACCCAGATGCAAAGTATCCATCAATATTCTTTTGAGAAAGAATGATTCTCGCTGCTCGGTATACTTTTGAAGCCGAGGGATTTCCACTCGTGTCGCAATAGTTTGCGATTTTAAATCCCTGGCTTAAAAGGGCATCCATGGACATCAAAGAACCTCCTCCACCTGCACCATGGAAGCCAATGTATCCAGACCGGGGTTCAATTTTCTGCTCCATCTGGAAAAAATAGAACGTCCCTCGATGATCCTTTGCCTCTACCTGGTAGGCTACCTTTTCCAATTCCGTTGGCGGTCTATCAAATTCCCGGGCAATCTCAATGCCCAATTCAGGATGTCGGAACACAGCATAATCATCAATGACAATATGGCTATCGGCCGCAATGATCTGGCCCTGTTTCGTCAATACCAAGGGATTGGTTTCAGCAGATCTTGCTTCGTATTTTCTACAGATCTGATAGAATTTCACCAATAGATCACTCAGTCCTGATTGGAGTTCTTCCCTGATTTCCAATTTCCTTAAAATGTTTCGAGCCTCATAACTTTTTAATCCCGTGTCTATATCGATGGGAAATTTGACAACTTGGTCAGGATATTTCAGAGCGATCTCCTCTATACCTGTTCCACCAACAGAGCTGAAAATGAGGATGGGACACTTAGCCACCTCGTCAACGGTCATTCCAATGTAAAATTCTCTATCGATATCCAATTTCTCCTCAACGAGAATCTCCCTCACCTTGAACCCTTTGATATCCATTCCTAATATCTGATCAGCTATCTTTTCTGCTTCTTCTAAATTTTGAGCAAACTTTATACCCCCGGCTTGGGCCCTTCCTGTCACCCAAGCTTGGGCTTTGATAGCCACTGGCCTTCCAATCTCTTTAGCAATTTCCCTCGCTTCTTCTTTGGTCTTTGCAAGCCGGCCTTTGGGGATGAATATCCCACCTTTTTCAAGCAATTCCTTACCCTGATATTCATATAACTTTGCCATCTTTATTCTCCCCGCATATATTTCGATCAACTTAACACGATTGTCGCTTTCCTGGGTTCAATACAACAGCAGGGTCTCATGCTTACAATCCGAACACCACTGGCTCGGAGTGGACCAATTTTGATAAACGTTCCCAATGCCGTTGTCTCCCCCCCCAAGCCAAGAGGGCCTACTTTTGTTGAATTGATCATCTCTGTTACTTTTTTCTCCCACTGGTTCTGCCTATTTAAGTTACCTTCTTTCATCGCCTCAAGCATGAGAGCGGAAGCCTCCGGATGGCTTCTGCCGATTCCAATGGCTAAGACACATGGAGTACAACCGATATTTTTCATCTCAGACGAAGCCCAACCTGCCACTTCCTTCAGAACCACATCCATACTCCTTTGATGAAAAACTCTATATGTCTTAGCCCGTATTTCCGGTCCGCCTCCTAATAATAGGACAGTTATTTTGAGCTTATTACCCTTAGCCGATTTAACCATTACTGGAGCAAGTGATAATTTACTAGGATCCTTAAGGAGGCCCTTCGACTGCTCAACTCTCTCGACAGGATTCCCTTTCACAGCCATTGGTCTACCCGGCATGATCTGAAGGCCTTTGGCGATCCCATTACTAATCGCTGAAAGCCAATTTTTCGGGAGGGTCACCTCTTCGCCAATCTCGACGAAAACATGTGGGATTCCAGTATCATCACAAAGAGGAAAAATCTTTTTCCCAGCGATCTCAGCATTTTCCAATATTCTTTCAAGAACCCATTGAGCACTTTTATTCTTTTCTTTCCGAATAGCATTCCGGTAAGCATCCATTTGATCTTTTCGAAAGCTCGTCCCTGCCTTTACCAAACAGTTCTTAATCGCCTCTTCGATTCTCTTTTGCCTTATCATTGTTCGCTCTTTTACCACGTTAATGAACGGCCGTGTGAAAAATGACTGCTCCTTTCAAGTCCACACTTATTTTATCCAGCTCATGGCTCTTAATGAGTCTTGCGAGTTGAGGTAAAATTGCGTCCCTTCCACAATAGATCTTTCCTTCGATTTCTATTTGGTCACCCACCTTTAACTTCTTGATCTCATGATCATCGATAGGTGTCTCCACTCTGATAACTTTCTTACTTTCCTTGGTCTTTTTCATACTACCCCATCCTTCTCGGTTTGTAGTTCTTTAAATCTTTCTTCAAGTTCGGTCTGATTCAACTTTTTCAATTTATTTAATTCCTCCCCAAATTTCCCCTCTCTAACCTCCTTTAATCTCTTGGCCAACTGGGGAGAGGGTGGAATTAGATGTTTTCCATGCATTCTTCGAATCAACAAAGCTATATTGAATGGAGCTAATTCAGCAGGACATCTTGCGGCGCACATCCCGCACATCACACATTCCATAGAAAGCTCAACCACTTTCTCCAAGTCTCCTCGCATCGCTGCAGCGACATAATTCATCACGTCCAATTCCATCGGACATGATTTTGTACAGGTATTACATTGTAAGCATCGCATCAGTTCTGGATAGAGTTTGACGATATTGGAATCATTTGCTTGAACATTTTTGATGGTGTAAATGGCTTTATTGGCTGGGACAAAAGGGAATTGAACGAGGTAGATGTCAGGTTCGATCACCGTCTGGCATGCCAGCCCTACTTTAAATTGATAGTTGCCTTTCTTCCGATAAACCGTCACACAGGCCCCACAAACTCCTCCTCGGCACCCACATCCCCTTTTCAGCTTGTAACCAGCAAATTCCATAGCCTTTAGGAGGGTGAGCCCCTGTGGAACTTCGTATTTTCTTCCCATCACATAAATGGGTATCATTTTGATAATATCGTTTAACATCCCTATCCTTCTTAACTTAACGCCCTTTGATATGGTGCACCGTCGTCAGGGCCTTCTCAAAGCGATAATCTGGAAGTAGCGCTGGCGAAGGGATGGTCGAAACGATCTGGGCCCTCTTCAATGACTCGTGATAATCTCTGATATGGTCTAAACTTAATTTCCCAATCCGGACATGTTTTGCCTTCTGGGCCATATCCATTCCTGCGCGCCGGCCGAAGACAAAAATATCGACCAGGGAGTTTGATCCCAATCGGTTATGGCCATGGACTCCCCCGGCCACCTCACCTGCTACATAGAGGTTAGGAATATTGGTCTCACCATTCACTTTGGTTTGGATCCCACCGTTTTGATAGTGTTGTGTCGGATAGACCAGGATGGGCTCTCTTGCAGGATCGATCTCATACTTTTTGAATCGACCATGAATTCCTGCAAACCTTCTGACGAAGGTCCCTCCTCCTCCGATGAGATCGATGAGTGGGGTATCTAACCAAACCCCTACCATCCCAGTGGGAGTTAGAACCCCTTTACCTCGCTCCCCACATTCTCGGATAATGACAGCGGAGAGGGCATCCCTTGTTTCGAGCCTATCCACAAACATCTCCCCCTCAACATTAACCAATTGAGCTCCTTCAGCCCTCAAGGCCTCTGAAACAAGAAGCCCCAACATCTGCTCGGGCCATGCAATTCCCGTGGGATGATATTGAATGAAATCCATGTAGATCAGTTTAGCTCCTGCTCGATAGGCCATCACCAAACCATCAGCAGTGGCCCCATAATGATTGGAAGTTGGAAATCCCTGTATATGAAGCCTCCCAATTCCTCCTGTTCCAATGAGTGTAGTTTTAGATTGGACTATACAATATCGCTCTGTATCGAAATTAAAAAAAACAGCTCCGGCACATTGCCCTTGATCATCCAATAGAAGCTCCACCGCAGGATTGAATTCCAAAACATTGATCTCCCTATTGCGAATTTCGTCACAGAGGACCCTCATGATCTCTAATCCCGTAATGTCCTTCACAGAATGGGATCGTTTTCGGGAATGGCCCGCCGGCATGTGCGTAAAATAAGACCCATCAGGAAGACGATCAAAATTAACACCTAAATTGGTAAGCCATTCCACAATGAAAGGGGCATCGTTAACCAATGCCTCAACTAACTCGTGAATATTTTTACCTCTTCCACCTACAATAGTATCGATATAATGAATGACTGGGGAGTCTTCCGGTGAGGTCGCTGCACCTATTCCACCTTCAGCCATGATGGTATTCGAATCACCCAATCTTAACTTCGTTGCTAATAACACTTCTGCTCCATTCTCATTAGCAAACAAAGCGGCAGTGACTCCTGCGCCTCCACCTCCGATCACTAGGACATCAGTCATATAATCTATTTTTTCAAGATTAATTTCTTCGGGATTCAATCGGCTTGGGGATTCTAATAGTGCCACAAATTCTTTGGGAGCCATATTTTCTCTGTTGGGCCCAATTGAAATATCTTTCTTTTCTGTTAGACGGAAATCAGGGTGATAAGTCTCCAGCAATTTCGCCTTTTCTGCGAATGGTAATCTGGGGAAGCTCTGCCCTAATCGGCGGCTTCTCGAGACCTCCACTTTATTTACAGATTCCTGCATTTCTACGGGATAGGCCATTATTCTCCTTAATTCTTTCTTTTATTTTATATATACAACTATACAAGTAAAATTATGGAAAAAAATTAATAGGCAAGTTCCATTAATGTCCTTACTGAATTTCCTTCAATATTTAACAAAACTTCCTGAAGTTTGTTTATTTTCTCCATCGGCAATACTTTCTTCGAATTTTGAATAAATTTATCATTCAATTCATCATCAGAGAATGGAAACTCAGGTTCCCCTCTTGGATTATCCATTTCACAAGCATAAAATCCTTTGGAGGTCTTTATCTTCACAGAAGCACCTCTTTTATTTGGATAGCTCTCATCCATTTTCTTATCTATTTCTATGGTTACCTTTTTCGCTAATTTCTGAATTAATGGATTTTTTATATTCTCAATGGAATACTCGTCAACTCCTGCCTTCCCATATACTAATGCTAAGGCAATAGAAACTGGAAGATTGAACTTGGCAGCCAATTCTGTATCTGCTGCATCATTTTGACCTGTTAATTTATAAGCTATTGAATAAGTATTAATATGAATTCCATCGATTTCATCAATGGCAATCTTATTCTTATTCATTATTTCGAGGATGGCATCTAAACTCGGATGAATATGTCGGCAGGCTGCATGTAATTTAAAGTAAATATTCATGATTTCGAAACTATTTCCTAAATTGGTAACCATCCTGCCTAAATCGCTACTTTCTGAGAATGCTTTTAAAAAACCCTTATCGCCCTCAAAGATTAAATCAGGACCACCCGCCCCCTCCTTGGCCAAAAGGGATGCAAGAACACCCGCCTCGGCTGCTCTGCCAGGGTGTAAAGGCTTCATCATCTGCCCACTCGTTGCTACCTCGAGCAATCCAGCGCCCTGTAATCCCGCTATCGCTAAGGCATTCTTAACCTCAATTTTGCTTAAATTTAGTATTTTGCTACAAGCTGCTGCAGCCCCGAATGGGCCTACAGTCCCTGTGGTGTGAAAGCCCTTCAATAAATGTGACGGATTTATCGCTGTGGCTATACGAAGAAATATCTCATACCCCACTGTTATAGCTTCTATCAACTCTCTCCCTGTTACATTCTCTTTCTCTGCCATAGCGAGTGAAGCCGGAATAATCGCTACACCTGGATGAGCATTGGCATACCTGTGACCATCATCCATATCTAAAGTGTGGCCTCTTACTCCGTTCACGAAGGCGGCATGTAAAGCGGATACCTTCCTCCCATCTCCAATAATTGTTGCTTCCCTCTTACTTTCTGAATCATAAATAATTTTTGTGACAAGTGGGGCTAACCCTGTTTTACTCCCTGCCAGAGCGACACCAAGAAAATCGAGCATACATCTTTTCGTCTGATGAACTACTTCTTTTGGTAATTCATCAAAGCGAACCTTAAAAATAAATTCAGCAAAATTTTCCGTCAGTTGTTTTCCCATACGTGATATCACTGAAAAAACTCATTCAAAAACATGAGGGTTTGGCTTAATTTCAAGAAGACGTGGTGGCTAAGCGTTCAGGTCAGGGAATCTTCTCAGCGATTGCTCTTGCCATCTCAAAGGTGGTCGCCGTCCCACCCATATCGTATGTTCTCACTTTTCCTTCGGCAATCACCTGCTTCACACCTCTTTCAAGAACCCGGGCCCGATCTATCTCTCCCAGCCATTCCAACATCATCACCGCGGCATTGATCATGGCTAAGGGGTTGGCTTTTCCCAATCCCGCATACTTGGGGGCTGAGCCATGGGTGGGTTCGAAGATCGCATATTGGTCTCCGATATTTCCACTTGCTGAAAATCCGAGCCCTCCCACTAATTGGGAGGCCAAATCCGAAATAATATCCCCGAATAGGTTTTC
>Ga0129298_10001405_pt1 | contig 10091 bp, 5 predicted proteins | sample I19B2metaG_FD_94707 | JGI IMG/M metagenome (GOLD analysis project Ga0129298, IMG submission 94707) | Lake sediment bacterial and archeal communities from Gulf of Boni, Indonesia to study Microbial Dark Matter (Phase II) - ​I19B2 metaG | ecosystem: Environmental > Aquatic > Freshwater > Lake >...
ATCCCATCCTGCCGGACGAGGCGCGGCTGCTTCTCCAGCAAGCGGTCTTTCGCCTCCGGACCGCCGCTGACCGGGACGACGAGGAGAGGCTGCTGTTCGAGATCGCCGTCTCGCGCGCCACCTCGCGGCTCGTGCTCTCTTATCCCCAGTTCAACGAGAAGGGCGACGAAAACCTGCGGTCCTTCTTCCTCGACGAGTTCCTCTACGGACGCACCGATGTCGTCCCCCGGCAGCCGCTGGCCTGCCGTCCCAGACCTGTTCGGCCGCGAGCGGCGGATCGGGCCGTGGGCCTTCGCGACCCCGGTCTTCTCGTGGAACTCGCGCATCTCCACCAACGGATGTCGGTGTCCGCCATCGACATGTTCCTCGAGTGCCCCTTCCGCTTCTTCGCGGAACGAACGCTGTGGCTCAAAGACCGGCCGCCTGAGCCGCCCGACCGGTTGGACGCTTTGCAGCAAGGGATCATTGCGCACGCCGCGCTGGCCGGCCGGGTAGCGGAGCGACGCCGGATCGAAGAGATCTTCTCGGATCTGTTCGAGCAGACGTGCCGCGCCAGGTACGTCCCGCCCGGCTACCAGACCGAAGTCGCGCGCCGCGGACTCCTCCGCGATCTGAAACGATTCGAACAAGACGCCGAGCTGCCTGGAGTATGGGAGAGCCGCCCCGAATTGGACTTTGAGTTCGCCTTAGTGGATGAACTCACGATTCGCGGCCGGCTTGACCGGCTGGACGTGTCTCCGGATGGGACGGCTCTCGTGATCGACTACAAGTACTCCAGAGGTGACCGATCAGCCGGGCGGATCAAGGACCACGAGGAGGGCCGCAAGGTGCAGGGCTTGCTCTACCTGCTGGCGGCGGAGCACGTGTTCAGACGCCCACCCGCCGGCATGTTTTTCGCTTACTTCAGAGACGGCGTTTTCTGGAAGGGCTGGCATCTCCCTCTGGCGGGACTGGAAAGAACCGGCACAGCCTGCGCGCCCGAGGAATTGAGCGAGATGCGCGACCGCGCTGTGGAGGCGAGCCTGCGGGCCGCTCGCCAGATTCGGGAAGGCAGGATTCAGCCGGTTGCATCGGATCACTGCGGCACTTGCGGCTTTCGCGACGTCTGCCGGGTGGAAGTACTTTCGAAAGCCGAACCCGCTGCCGGAGGTGCGACATGGATCTGACCCCGCGGCAGCGGCAGGCGGCCCGCCGGCAGGGGCAGGACGTGTGCCTGGTGGCCGGGCCGGGCTCCGGCAAGACCCGAGTGCTCATCGAGCGGTTCCGCTGGCTCGTTGATGAGTGCGGCGCGTCCCCGCTCGACATCCTGGCCATCACGTTCACGGAAAAGGCAGCCACCGAGATCAAGCAGCGTCTCGTCCGGTCTTTCGACCACCGGTCCGAGATCCGGGCCCAGATCGAGCGGGCCTACGTCTCCACGGTGCATGGCTTCTGCGCCCGGCTGCTTCGGGAGCATGCGATTGCGGCCGGTCTCGATCCGCAGTTCACGGTGCTGGAGGCCACCGAGAGCCAGGCCGAACTCGAACAGGCCGCGCACGCCGCGCTCGACCGTCTCTTCGACGCCAGGCCCGCCGAGTTCGGCCGCTTGGTCGATGCCATTGACGCGCCGGGGAGGCTGGCCGCGGCCCTCATGGAATCCTACTGGGCCATGCGAACAGCCGGCCGCACAGTGGCTGAGCTGCGCGGCTGTTCGGAGGGCCCTCCGCCGGTCACGCTGGCTTCCCTCGCCGCCGCCGTGCGACGGGCGGTGAGTGATTCCGGAACGGGCGTCACACCCGCCCGCCGGAAAAGGAACGCCGGTTTGCTCGTGTGGGCTCGCCACGCCGAGCTGCTTGCCGTGTGCCCCCTGTCTCAAGAGCATTTCCGGCTGGTCAGCGACTTCCAGCAGTTCGACAGGAGAGGACTCGAAGAGGGCGATCCCGTTCGCGCTTGCATCGAGCGGATGCGGAACGGCGATCTCGATCTGTTGCGGGCGTCCTTCGTTACCGAGCAGCACACTGAACTGCGTTCGCTGTTGCTGGATGCGTTGGACGAAATGGATCTTTCCTATCGCTGCCGCAAGAGCGAACTGAGCGCTATGGATTTCTCCGACCTGGAGGAGCGCGCCATCGACCTGCTTCGCCGCGACTCCCGCTTGTGTGAGTGCGTCCGGCGGCGGTTCCGCCAGATTCTGATGGATGAGTTGCAGGACACCAACCCGCTGCAATGGAAACTGCTCGACCTGATCCGCTCGCCAAATCAGTTCTTCGGGGTGGGCGACCTCAACCAGTCGATCTTCGGCTTCCGCCACGCCGAACCGGACCTGTTCCGCCGCTACCGGGAGCAGGTGGAAGCCTCGGACAAGCACGTGGACCGGCTGTTCGAGAACCACCGCAGCCGCGCCGAGATTCTCGCAGCGGTTCAGGTCGTCGCCGACCAAGCGCCAGGAATCGAAGAACACGTGCTGGAGCCCAAGCGCCTGTTCCCCGTTAAGAACATTCCTTCGGTGGAGGTTCTGGTCGCGCAGGGGAAGACGGCCGAGGAAGCGCAACGGCGGGAGGCGAGATGGGTGGCGCGGCGGATCCGCGAACTGGTAGATACCCTGGAGATCGAGGAGCGCAAGGAAGACCGCAAGACCGTCCGCCGGGCGCGCTTCAGGGACGTGGGCGTATTGGTCCGAACTTACAACGCGATGCCGCTGCTCCAGGAAGCGTTTCTCGAGTTCGGCGTGCCCCACCTGACGGCCGGCGGCAAATATTTCTATGAGTCGCGCGAAGCCAGGGACCTGCTTCACCTGCTGCGCGTCATCGCCAACGCCAGGGACGAGGTCGCCATGGCCGCTGTGCTCCGTTCCCCGATCGTCGGCGTCAGCGACGAGACGCTGTTCCGGCTGCGGATGCTCGGCGGCAATCTTAGGTCGGCCGTTCTAGGATTGCCGAAGCGCGACACCTCCGCGTTCGACGTGGGCGACCTGGAGAAGCTCAGCCTGTTCCGCGCGCAGTTGGCGCAAGCGCGCCGCCAGCGGGCCGACGTCCCCCCGGACCGTCTGCTGGCGCGGTTCCTGGACGAGTCGGCGTACGAAGAGGGGCTTGACTCTCGCGCCCGCGCCAACATCGATAAGTTGCTGGCGCACGCGAGAGCCTGGTATCGCCGGCGGCCCGGATCGCTCGCGGGACTCGTGGCGGACCTGGAGCGGCGGCGTGCGCATGAGTCCGAACCCGATGCGCCGCCGGACGATTCTTCCGACGTGGTTCGCCTGATCACGGTCCACAAGGCTAAGGGCCTCGAATTCCCGATCGTGTTCCTTCCTGCGCTTCAGCGCGGGCTGGCCGGTGACAGCCCCTCAATCTGCGTATCGCCCGAAGGGGAGTTCGGCGTCCGCTGGCTCGATCCCGCCACTTCCAAAGTAACGCCTGAGCTTGCCTACCTGCGGCGCCAGGCGCAGCTAAAGCGGCAAGAGGACGCCGAGGAAGACCGCCTACTGTACGTGGCGATGACCCGCGCCGAGGAGCACCTGGTCCTGTCGTTTGCGGCAACTTCCCGCTGGAAGCAACACTGGGCGGCCCGGGTAGCCGGTCAGCTCGGATTCAATCCGGAGGACGCGGATGAGCGGCCCTTAGTCCGCCGGTTCGGCGACGGCTTCGAAGCCCGCCTCTTCCGCACCGCCGCCGATCCTGAAGTGCCAAAACCTCTCGCGGGCGAGGAGGCCCATGGGCTGGAAGTGCAGATTCTCGATCCACCTGGCGTCGCCGGCCTGCATGACTCCACTGTCACGGTGACTGAGCTGGCTACGTTCGCCCGTTGCCCGCGCCGCTATTTCCTCGGCGATTTCCTGGGGCGGGCAACGACCGTGCGCCGGCCATTGTGGGAGGAAGAGACCGGCGAGCGGGACGGCGATGAGCCCGGCGCGGCGGAGTTCGGCCTCGACGTGCACGCGCTTCTTGCGGGGCGGGTCGGCGAAGGACCATCCGCTGAGGCCCGCGAACTGGCCGCCAGGTTTCAGGCAAGCGAACTCGGCCGGCGGGCGGCCCGCGCCTCGCGGGTGGAGAGGGAATTCGACTTCCTGCTCGCAGTCGAGGACACGGTTCTCCGCGGGCAGATCGATCTCTGGTTTGAAGAAGCGGGCGAGATCGTGCTGGTCGATTATAAGACCGACGACGTCAAACCCGAACAGGCGGAGGCCAGGGCCGAGGAGTACGTCGTGCAACTGCGTCTTTACGGGCTGGCGATCGAGCGGCTCGCCGGCCGCCCGCCTACCGCCGCATTCGCCTACTTCCTCCGGCCGAACCGTGCCGTGCCGGTCTCGCTTGGCGACGGACAACTTGCGGAAACGAGGAGGTTCCTGAATCAGCTCCGGGAGGCGCAGGAAACACTGCGGTTCGACCTGCGAGAAGGAGAACACTGCGCACGGTGCCCGTTCTTTCGGGGCCCGTGCCCCGCGACCAGCCTTAACACCGCCGGCCAGGCAGACGGGATCTCAGGCCGATTCACCGGATGAGGAGTCCGGGCCGGATTGCGCCCGCATCTTGCACTCCAGCGCCTTCATGAGCCGGGAATGCAGGGGTTCGGAAATCGGCAGCGCCTCCATGCCCTTGTAAATCTGCACGGTTTTCCTCGTGGTGTCGGCGATCACCCAGCAGTTCGGACACTCGCTCAAGTGCGCTTCCAGTTCCCGGCGCACCTCCGCCGACAGCTCCTCGTCCAGGTACTCGGAAAGTTCGTCCAGGAATTGCTTACAAGTAAGCAAAGACGTCGTCTCCTTTTCTCTTGAAGAATCGTGTCAGCTTGTCGCGAAGCTGGAGCCGGGCGCGCAGCAGCCGGCTCTTCACGGCGGGAACGGAAATGTTCAGTGCGTCCGCCGTCTCCTCGGTTGAAAGCTCGTCCACGTCGCGCAGGATGAAAACCGTCTGGAAAATCGGAGGAAGACTGCTGATGGCCCGCTCCAGGATGCCTCGTAACTCTGCGCGAGAATAGCGCTGCTCCGGGTTGTCTTCCCACACCGCGATTTCTCGAGCTACCGTCTCCTCTCCGGTGTCGATCTCCTCGTCGAGCGAGACGATCCTTCCCGACTTGCGCTTGCGCAGCTTCATCAGGGATTCGTTGACTGCGATCCTGACCAGCCACGTGTAAAACTTCGAGCTCCCCTGGAACTCGGGAAGATGTTCGTAAGCCTTCAGAAACGTTTCCTGAAGGATCTCTTCCGCGTCCTCCTCGCTCTGAGTAATGTGCCTGGCTAAGCGGTAGATCTTGCGTTCGTATCGGTTGACGAGTTCCGTGAAGGCGGCGGCGTCTCCCTGCCGGGCGCTCGCAACCAGGGAGAACTCGTCGGTTTCGTGTTGCGTCGTCGTATCCGCCATGAACGGTGACAACCACCTTCACTCTACTACGGGGAACAACTACGGGGGACAGCCCGCATGTTTCCCGGAAGTCCTATGCGCCGAGGAAACATGCGGGCTGTCCCCGTCGGCGCTCGCACGCAATCGCTGTGTTACGCTGAAAAAACAGCCGTCATGAGCAGTATTACCATCGCCTTGCCGGATGGGAGCCGGCAGACGCATCCGGCTGGTGTCCGGCCAATGGACATCGCGAAGTCCCTCGGCCGGCGTCTGGCCGAGGACGCGGTCGTTGCCCGCGTGAACGGTGAGCTTCGCGACTTGGCCCGGCCCATCGAGACGGACGCGAGTCTCGAAATCCTCACTTCGAGAGACCCGGAGGCCCTCGAGGTGTACCGCCATTCGACGGCGCACCTGCTCGCGGCTGCCGTGCTCGAGCTTTACCCCGAGACGAAACTCGGCATCGGGCCTCCCATCGACAACGGCTTCTACTACGACTTCCTGCGCGAGACGCCGTTCACGCCCGAGGATCTCGAGAAGATCGAGTCCAAGATGTGGGAGTTACAGCGCAAGGACCTGCCTTACGAGCGAAAGCTCACGCCAAAGCAGGAGGGCCTCCGCAAGTACGCCTCGATGGGCGAGCGCATGAAATGCGAACTCATCGAGGAACGCGCGGACGAGGTGTTCTCGGAGTACACCCTGGGTCCGCATTTCATCGACTTCTGCCGCGGGCCGCATGTGCCTTCAACGTCGCGCCTCAAGGCATTCAAGCTGCTCTCCATCGCCGGGGCTTACTGGAAGGGCGACGAAAGGAACCATCAGCTTCAGCGGATCTACGGCACGTCGTTCTTCACTCGAAAGGAGCTGGAGGATTACCTTAACCAGCTCGAAGAGGCCAAGAAGCGCGACCATCGGAAGCTGGGCAGGGAGTTGGACCTGTTCAGTATCCAAGACCTCGCCGGGCCCGGTCTGCCCTTTTTTCACCCGAAAGGCGCTACCGTCCGCCGGATCATCGAGGACTGGATGAGGGAGCAATACATCGCACGCGGCTACTCACTGGTCTACACGCCGCACGTGGCGCGGGCCGAGCTGTGGAAGACCTCCGGCCATTACAGCTTTTATGCGGACAACATGTTCCGCCGCATGGAACTGGACGACGCGGAGTATCAGCTCAAGCCGATGAACTGCCCGTTCCATATCCTGATTTACAAGGATCGCCTCCGCAGCTACCGCGACCTGCCCGTTCGCCTGGGCGAGCTCGGTACCGTGTACCGCTACGAGCGGTCCGGTGTGATGCACGGTCTGCTCCGGGTCCGCGGATTCACCCAGGACGACGCGCACATCTTCTGCACTCCCGGCCAGATCGAGGACGAGATCGTTGACTGCCTCCAGTTCGCCATTGATGTGCTTGACACCTTCGGCTTCGACAAGTACGAAGCCGAACTCTCCACCTGGGACGGCGGCGCCAGCAGCAAGTACGACGGGGCGCCCGATCAGTGGCAGCTTGCCGAGAGCGCGCTCTGGAAGGCATCCGAGCGTCTGAATCTGAAGGTGAAGCTGATGCCGGACGAAGCGGCGTTTTACGGTCCCAAGATCGACGTCAAACTTGTCGACGCCATCGGACGCCTCTGGCAGCTCTCCACCGTGCAGTTCGACTTCACGCTGCCGCGCCGCTTCGAGCTCGAATACATCGCCGAGGACGGCAAGGCCCACCAGCCGCTCATGGTCCACCGCGCGCTCTACGGCTCCGTCGAGCGCTTCTTTGGTATTCTGCTGGAGCACTACGCGGGCGCCTTCCCGGTCTGGCTCGCGCCCGTGCAGGCGGTGGTACTGCCGATCACCGACCGGCACGCCGTGTACGCGCGGCAGGTCGCCGAGCGCCTCAAGAGCAGCGGCGTCCGCGTTCACCTGGACGACCGCGGCGAAAAGGTGAACTTGAAAATCCGTGAGGCGCAATTGCAGAAGGTGCCCTATATGCTGGTAGTCGGCGACCGCGAAGAGCAGAACGGCACGGTCTCGGTCCGCAACCGCCGCCACGGCGACCAGGGCGCGAAACCGCTGGATCAGTTTCTCGCCGAGATCAAGGGCCTGATCGACGCCAAGACGCCGGAGGAGTGAGAAACCGCGCGGGTCCACGGCCCTTGCGCCGGAAGCATCACTTCGCCTCGGGAAGGAACGTCAAAATCTCCCCAGCCTCAACCCGCCGGAACCGCATCGGGAAGCTGTAGCCTCGATAGTAGGCGTCCCACTGGTCTCTGTAATGGCGCGACAGAACCTGCCCGGACTGCCCGATGGCAATATTCTGAACCGACCGGTCCAGGTCGGAGAAATCGATCACCATGCGCATCGAAGGAGCGTGCCTCCGTGTGATCTGTTTCACCGTAGTGGGCGAGCCGCTCATCGGCGCCGGTCCGACATGGAGGTACCTCCCAACAAGTGGTAGGCGTCCCGCCACTGGATTGGGAAGGAACACGCGGTTGTACCTTCCGTAGTCCCACTTGCGGAGGTCTCGGCCCTGGATTCGCTGGCCTTCCTCCATCGCATCGGCGAGGCTGCGCAGCAGCAATTGATCGTAATCGCCGAACCAATCCTTGGGCCGCTCGCGCAACAGCCGCTCCAGAACGGCTGGCGAGGTTTCGTGCTCATATATCAGCCCCTTGCCTGGACAGGCCCGGTCGGCGACCGCAGTCTCCAGGTGCTCACGAACCAGTGCGGCAATCATCGGCGCCGGGCCTGTGCTCATCTGCCCGTCCCAGTCTCTGAGGAGGGAGACAGCTTCTGCGATGGCTCCCCCCTTCATGCCGCGGTGTCCGTGCGCCTCCACGACCTGCCGGCTGATGAAGTGGTCGGCTGGCGAGTACACGTCCATCTGGAGTTGCAACATGTCCGCAATACGCCAATCCCTTCGCGTCTCCAGGCGCGCCCGGATCCGGCGGGCGCGATACGGGGCTGCGAAGATGGCGCTCACCGGATGAGGATAACCGTCGGGGAACGGGTTCTGGTTGGCACTGACGATAATCCCCGAAGCTGGGTTGAGGACCCACGGTAGCTCCTCGAACGGGATGAAGCCCTCCCACTCGAATTCGCCTGAGCTGCCGTCCACGGGCTCGTCGCCTCGATACTTCCTTCGGATCGGGAACTTGCCGGCGGCCTTGTAGCCGATGTTTCCTTCCGCGTCGGCGTAGACGAAGTTGGATCCTGGGCCCGCAAACCTGGACAGCGCGGACCGGAACTCCCGCCAGTTGGTGGCCCGGTCGATGTCGAGAAATGGGTACTGGAAGAAGCCGGGTTCCGCCGCGATCCAACGGAGCGTGAACGTCCGGTTCCCCTCCTGAAGGAAGACCGGTCCGTGCCTCGTCACCCAGATCAGCATCTCCACCGCCCGTCCGCCCTTCACCCGAACCGATTCCCGCTCGGGCCGCGCCTGCTCCTCTCGTCCTCGGAATGCATAGCGCCCAGTGCGAAGATCCAGCTTCTCGAAGTAGAGATCCTGAACGTCGAATGGCAAGTTGGTAATGCCCCAGGCGATCCGCTCGTTGTGGCCAATCAGCACACCAGGCAGCCCCGGCACCGAGACCCCGGAAACGTTCAGCCCCGGCGCCTTCAAGTGAACCATGTACCATGCCGAGGGGAAGCTGTACTCCAGATGCGGGTCGCTGGCCAGGAGCGGGCGTCCGGTGGCCGTGCGGGTGCCGGAGACTGCCCACGCGTTCGACCCCGGAACAAACGTGCCTCCACCGTCCACCGGGAACAGAGAATCCACCTTGACCCGTTCGCCCCCTTCCAGCATGTCGTGTTTGCGTTTCTCCGCCTTCCAGGAACGCGTGAGGGTATGGAACATCTGGAGGGCGATGGCAATGGAATCCGCCACGGTCCAGGGCCTGGGGTCATACCTCAGCAGTGTGAACTCGAGCGGCAGCCGGCCACGGTGCGTCTCCAGGAAGAAGTTAACCCCGCGGGCGTACGCTGCCATCGTGGCCCGGTCCTCCGGGGATAGCGTCTCCCGGTGCTGTTCCGACAGCCGCCGCAAGCGCAATAGCCTGGCTTCGCGGTCTGACTCCAGCGTTGCTGCACCGACCACTTCGGACAACTCACCGGAGGCGAGTCTTCGCATTGCATCCATCTGAAACAACCGGTCCTGCGCGGTGACATACCCCTGGAGGAAGAGGGCGTCATCAACACTCGCGGCAGCAATGTGGGGTACGCCCAAAGAATCCCGCGCCACGGTGGCCCTGGCGCCGATCGGCGCCCTCACCATCCCCTCGGTTTGCGGCAGGGGTCGCCAGCCGAACCAGTACGTACAGAAAAGAAGCAGGATCAGCGCCGCCGCGATGCCCAGGTTAAGATATTTGAGGACGCGGCGGGAGAGCACTCCGCAATTGTACTTTGAACCCGTGCAAGCGGCCCGTGGGATAGGGTTCCTCTCCTGTCTCGTCCGGCCGTTCAGAAGGTTTCCGGACTTGTCCAATGGACGAAGTCTATTACGGTTATCGTTTCCTGCTGATGGCCGTCATCATTGCCGCGAATGCCTTCTTCGCTGGCGCCGAAGTCTCCCTCGTCAGCGTAAGGCCGTCCCGCCTGCGCGAACTGGCTGAGGTGGGCAACGTCGGCGCGCAAGCCGCGCTCAGCTTACTCTCCAATCCCGAGAGGCTGCTATCGGTGGTGCAGGTGGGCGTAACGCTGGCCAGCCTCGCCCTCGGATGGGCGGGGGAGGACACGCTCTTCCGCTTCCTCTCAGGCCTGCTCCAACCGGTTCTGCCCGCCGGCTCGGAGCGCGCC
>Ga0129298_10001406_pt1 | contig 10088 bp, 11 predicted proteins | sample I19B2metaG_FD_94707 | JGI IMG/M metagenome (GOLD analysis project Ga0129298, IMG submission 94707) | Lake sediment bacterial and archeal communities from Gulf of Boni, Indonesia to study Microbial Dark Matter (Phase II) - ​I19B2 metaG | ecosystem: Environmental > Aquatic > Freshwater > Lake >...
CCAGCAATGGCTATGGGGTTTTCAGCATCCCATATCAGAAGTGAGTCTCCTGGTATTTCACGCTCAACACCATCAAGGGTTTTTATCTTTGTCCCTTTCTCTGATACAGTGTCTGGTGTCGCAACTCTTATCTTTCTGCCTATGATCGTATCAGCATCAAATGCATGAAGTGGGTGGCCATACTCTAAAAGCACATAGTTTGTAATATCAACAATATTGTTTATCGACCGTATACCGCACTTCTCAAGCCTCTTTTTGATCCACTCCGGGGAATCAGAGATTACAACATTATTTATTACCCTGCCGGCATATCGGTTGCAGAGATCGGGGTTCAAAATCTCTACTGGAAAATCAGACGAAGGAAGTTCGCCTTTTATATCATGGAGAGGCATTTTCAGAGGGGCATTAAAGGCTGCAGATACTTCTCTTGCAAGACCTATGATACTCAGACAGTCAGGCCTGTTTGGTGTAACATTAACTTCAAAAACAGTATCGTCTTCTATATGTTCAATTGCCTCAACTTCGAAACCAATCATGGTAAGTCTCTCAGCAACCTCTTCAGCAGTAGCTGTAATATCAACGAATTCCTTTAACCATTCAAGGGGTACACGCATAGTAGCTGTTATTATATCCTGCTAAACAAGGATTGACAAGCAGTATAGTCATTGTGGAAGTAACAAATCTTTTGTGGGGGTTAAATAAAAACAGCCTGTTGAAAAACTCTATTTCCCTGTCACCCTGAGTGAAGCGAAGGGTCTCAATTTGTCTGAGACTACCAGATTCTTCCTCCGAAATAAATTCGGGGTCAGAATGAGAGATAAACGTTTTAAGACTTTTTCAACAGGCTGAAAAGGAGTAGTTATCAGTAAAAATACCTTAACAAGATACCTGTTGGGTATTTTAGATATTTTTACTCTTTATAACGCATCCCTCCCGGCATCTGTAATTTCTTATACCCTGCTGGGAGCTCAAAGAGGCTATTTGGCTGTGGTTCAATTTTGACATTCTTGTATTCCTGGATCCAAGATCCGTCGATTGCAGCGCTCTTTACACCAAAATTTATGTCCGTCGCCCACCAATGGTAAAGCTGCTCTTTCTTATTGCCTGATTTATAGGTAATCAGATATTTTTTCGTAGGATGTCCATCAATAGTCTCGTTACCAACATGTTTTCTCTCTATCTCACCCTCAAATTTTTCCTCGACCATTGGTTTATTTTGTATGTTAAAAGGCATCTCCATATACATCTTTTGTGCTGGCATTATATTCCATATAACCTTTTTATCAATCCTGGTTATCGTAATCATCTCTTCCGGGGTTTTCATGTCCATCCTGAACCTGTCTGCCTTATAGTAGATTTTCCCTTTTGTCGTCATTCCCTTTGTTGTCATGATGGTATCAGCAGAAAATTCAAAAGCCAGAGCCATTCCTGAAAATAAAGTGAAAAACAATAGAAGAGTAAAAAACGTTTTCTTCATCATAACCTCCTGTCTATCAAAATTGCCTTAGAAATCTCATATCATTCTCGAAGAAGAGTCGTATATCATCGATAGAATACCTGAGCATGGCCGGTCTTTCTACCCCCATACCAAAGGCAAATCCTGAATAAATCTCCGGATCATATCCAACCATTTCAAATACCCGCGGATTTATCATACCAGCACCTAATATCTCGAGCCATCCTGTATTCTTGCATACCCTGCATCCTTTTCCGGAACAGAAGTTACATCCTATGTCTACCTCAGCGCTTGGCTCTGTAAAGGGGAAAAAGCTTGGCCTGAATCTCACAGGCGTGTCCATAGTAAAAAAGCTATGAATAAAGGATTCCAGCACTCCCTTGAGATCGCTGAAGGCAATATCTTTATCAACCATGAATCCTTCCACCTGATGAAACATCGGGGTATGGGATATATCAGCATCGCATCGGTAAACCTTGCCAGGAGCAATAATCTTCAGGGGTGGTTTTTTCTTTTCCATAACTCTGACCTGAACTGGCGAGGTATGGGTCCTGAGGATGACATCATCGGATATATAAAAGGTATCCTGCATATCCCTTGCAGGATGGTCCTTTGGAATGTTCAGTGCTTCAAAATTATAATAGTCGAGTTCTACTTCTGGTCCTTCTGCAACCTCGAAACCCATCGAAACAAATATCCCGATTATTTCAGTAAGCACTTTGCTTATAGGATGCTCCCTGCCAAAGGGCGTGAACTTTCCAGGCAGTGTTATATCTATAGTCTCTGATACAATGAGCCTTTTATGCTCTTCTATCTTCAGGAGTGTTTCTTTCTTCTTGAGCTCTTCATCTATATAGCTTTTAACCTCATTGACTGCTTTTCCGTATGCTGGCCTTAACTCAGGAGTGATTGCGGAGAGGGTTTTCAGTTTTGAGGTAACAAGACCCCTTTTACCTAAATATTGTACCCTTAACTGTTGAAGATCAGATAGGGATGTGGCTGATCTTAAATCTTTTAGGAAGGAATTTTTTAGAGAAAGGATCTCCTCCACTTTTTACCCCGTAGGAATGCCCCATTGCTTGCCATGGGGATAGTAAACCCCGTTGATGATATCTACGGGGTAAATTAAGAAATCTTCCACTTTTGTGCACGGGGTTCAATGCCCCGACCCGTAGCAAATTGCAACGGGTCCCGTGTACAATTCCAACGGGGTTTACTTCTCATTTTTCACTTTCTCTACCAGTTGACTGAAAGCAGAGGGGTCATTGTAAGCCATATCTGCAATGGCTTTTCTATTCAATATGATATTTGCCTTATTCAGCCTTGACATGAACTGGCTGTACGTTAGTCCAAGGGCACGTAAAGCAGCATTTATCCTGATAATCCAGAGAGCTCTGAACTCCCGCTTCTTTGCCTTGCGATCCCTGTATGCATACAGAAGTGACCTGTCAACGGCCTGCTTTGCAATCCTGAAAAGACGTCCTCTGGCTGAATAATAGCCCTTAGCCCTCTCTAATAACTTCTTTCTTCTTCTCCTCGTCTTGAATCCACCTTTTGCCCTTGGCATCTATTCCTCCTCAAAAATCAGTAACGAGTAACGAGTTTTACTAGAGATTTCTGTATTTAAACTTGTCACTTTTCACTCGTCACTGTTGTTACTTATATGGTAAGAGTCTTTTAATATTATCATATTCGCTATCTGAAACCAATGTCGCTTTCCTGAGACCTCTCGTCCTCTTAGCAGATTTGCCTGTCAGAAGATGGCTCTTGTAAGCCTTTCTCCTCATTATCTTTCCCGTACCTGTTACCTTAAATCTTTTTGCTGCTCCAGTATGGGTCTTAAGTTTTGGCATTCCTATACTCCTTCTCTACAATTAGTAACGGTTACAGGTAACGAGTTTAAAGATCGATATTTGCCTTTACAGTTACTTGTCACCCATCAACTGTCACTGTCGTTATTTTGGTGTCAGAATCATGGTTATGTGATTACCCTCGAGCCTGGGTGACTGTTCAACATTAAATTTACCTGTTAATGTTTCTAATATCTTCTGAAATACTCTCATCCCGAACTCGGGTCTGACAATTTCCCTTCCTCTAAAAAACATCATCACCTTTGCCTTATTGCCATCGTCAAGAAAACGCCTGATATTCTTTACTTTCAGGCCAAGGTCGTGCTCTGTTATTTGAGGCCTGATCTTAATTTCCTTAATATCTGCAGTTTTCTTCTGTGCCTGTTTTTTGCTTAATTGGTATCTGTATTTTCCAAAATCGAGTATCTTGCAGACAGGGGGCTTCACATTTGCTGCCACTTCTACAAGATCAAGCTCTCGTTCGCTGGCAATCTTCAATGCATCAGCAATGGGCATAATGCCAAGCTGCTTTCCGTCAACATCTACCAGCCTAACCTCCTTAGCCCTTATCCGTTCGTTTGCTCTTATTTCCTTAGTTATACTTTCACCTCCTGAATTTAAAGCTCCAAACTTTTATCTCTTATTTTGTTTTTCAGTATTATAATAAATTCTTCTATTGTGAAGGGCCCTATGTTTTCACCACTGCGCTTCCTGACAGTTACCTTCTGCTCGGAAACTTCCCTGTCGCCTATTATAACCAGATATGGCACTTTCCTCAAGGTAGCGTTTCTAATTTTATAGCCAACCTTTTCATTTTCCATACTTAATTCAGTCCTGATACCTTCTGATATTAACTTTTTTGAAAGAGATACGGCATAATCTGCATGCCTTTCAGCGATTGTAAGGATCTCAATCTGCACAGGTGCAAGCCACAAAGGAAAGGCTCCAGCATAATGCTCTATGAGTATCCCGAAGAACCTTTCTAAAGAACCCATGAGGGCCCTGTGTATCATTATCGGTCTGTGATCCTTACCGTCACTACCCCTGTATGTTACATCAAACCTCTCGGGAATATTGAAATCAACCTGAATGGTGCTGCACTGCCACGGCCTGTTCAGTGTATCTTTGACCTTTATATCTATCTTTGGGCCATAGAAAACACCCTCCCCTGTATCGATCTCGTAAGAAAGTCCCTTTGTCTCGAGTGCCTTTTTCAGAGCATTCGTTGACCTTTCCCAGTTTTCAAGACTACCGACATACTTTTCTGGTCGAGTAGAAAGGTAGACTTCATAATTCTCAAAACCAAAGGTTCCGAGTATGAAAAGAGTGAACTCAAGGACGCCCATTATCTCATCTTCTATCTGGTCTTCCCTGCAGAATATATGCGCATCATCCTGCGTAAAACCCCTGACACGTAAAAGGCCATGGAGTACCCCTGAACGTTCATATCGGTAAACAGTCCCCAGCTCTGCATACCTTATCGGGAGGTCTCGATAACTTTTTAATGAATTCTTATAGACGTGGATATGAAAAGGACAATTCATGGGTTTAATCTGGTAGTCTATCCCTTCAATCTCCATAGGAGAATACATATATTCACTGTAAAAGTCGAGGTGGCCGCTCTTCTGCCATAGCTGAAGTTTTGCTACATGTGGTGTATAAAGGATTTTGTACCCTGCTTTATAATGCTCCTTCAGCCAAAAATCTTCTATAGTCCTCCTTATCGCCGCGCCGTTCGGGTGCCAGAGAATGAGACCGGGTCCTATCTCTTCACTGATGCTGAAAAGATCGAGGTCTTTTCCGAGTCGCCTGTGATCCCTCTTCTTAACTTCCTCAAGGAAATGAAGATAGTCCTCTAAGTCTTTCTCATCTGTAAAGGATGTACCATAAATCCTCTGGAGCATCTTGTTCTTCTCGCTTCCGCGCCAGTAAGCACCTGCGATACTCAGAAGTTTAAAGGCAGCAACCTGGCCTGTTGATTCTATATGTGGTCCTCTGCAAAGGTCTGTAAATCCGCCTTCCTCATAGAGGCTGACCTCATCCTCTTCTATCTCTTCAAGGAGCTCAACCTTGTAATGCTCACCCATGCTCTGAAAGAGCTTTATCGCCTCTTGTCGTGAAATAATTTTACGCACAAAGTGATTGTTCTTTTTTATGATCTCCGACATCTTTTTTTCTATCAAAATGAGGTCTTCAGGTGTGAAGGACTTATCGATATCAAAATCGTAATAAAAACCCTCATCTATTGCAGGCCCTATGGCGAGTTTAGCTTCAGGAAAGAGTTCTTTTACAGCATGAGCCATTATGTGGGATGTGCTGTGCCTGTAAATCTCCCTCTCTTCCTTAGAATTAAAATTGATAACTCTAATTCAAAACCTCCATGTTCTAATTGTTGAAACATTATTTATAACTATCAAGAAATATATAATACAGGGTTTATTCTTGTATTTCAATGAGTTAAAATCCACCAAGTCTACTTTTCCGTAATGGCAGAGAGGTATCTGTAAGTTTTTAAACTAAATTAGCTTTTGCTTTACAAGTAGCCTACACTTCCCGTGTCATTCTGGCTTGTCGTTCGACTGAGCTCACGCCGAAGTCCAGAATCCTTCTGTGTCGGAAAGATTCCAGGCAAGCTGGAATGACCTGTAATCGGATATTGAGTCTGAAAGGAGAGACGTAATGTCGTGGACATTTCTCCCCAGTCACAGAATTGGCCATATAATAGTGAGGGTGGCACATACATTACGGAAATATTCTATAATTATATATGGCTTTGCTTGAGATTAAAAAATATCCAGAAAAAATACTAAAACAAAAGGCAGCCTATATAGAAACCATAGACGATGACATTCAGCGTCTTATTGACGATATGATAGAGACGATGAATGCTGCAAGGGGTGTGGGACTTGCAGCGAATCAAGTGGGTGTCCTGAAGAGGTTGTGTGTAATTGATACAAGGGAAGAAAAAAGTCCTCTTATCGTCTTTATAAACCCTGTCATTCTTGAAAAAGAAGGTATCGAAGAGTCCGAAGAGGGGTGTCTGAGTGTCCCCGGATATCTGCCAGTTATTAAGAGGGCAGCTAAGGTCTCTGTAAAAGGTCTTAATAGAGAGGGAAAGCCAATAGAAATAGAAGCAACAGGCCTTCTCGCCAGAGCCTTACAACATGAAATAGACCACCTCGATGGGATTCTCATTATTGACAGGATTAGTCCTATCAAAAGAGAGTTCTTTAAAAAGCGGTACAAAAAATCACTGAAGGCAGCAGCGAGTAGCAAGTGACGGCCATTGACAAATATTGGAATATACAAATCAGACGAAAATATTCAGTGATCAAATTGTATTGAACAAACAATCAATAACCAAATTCCAATAATCAAACAATAACCAATGTCTCAATAACCAATAATCAAAATAATACAAATATATCAAATAAGGTGTCATTACGAGGAGGTTATTATGACGGCGAAGCAATCTTATCGCAGGTTCAAGGTAGACTCCACAATCCCAAGCCCGCAAACTGACAAGTGTGTAAGCAGGAACATCGAGATTGCTTCACTTCGTTCGCAATGACGCGAAAATATTTGTTTATTGGTGCTTGGTTATTAGAATTTATTTGATGTTTGAGATTTGGTTATCGGAGCTTGAAGCTCAAGATCATTTGACAGAAATTACTCATAGGTACAAGGTAAGAAACAAGAGATGCGCATAGTTTTTTCCGGCACACCTCTATTTGCCGTACCATCACTGAAGGCACTCCTTCAATCAGGGGAGGAAATTGTTGCAGTGGTGACACAGGCGGACAAAAAAAGAGGGAGAGATCGGATACCCTCCCCCCCTCCGGTTAAAGAATTTGCTATACATAGTGAAATCAAAGTCTTACAACCAACAAACATGAAAGACCCTGCCTTTCTCAATGAGCTTTCATTCATGAAACCTGATATCATTGTTGTTGTTGCATATGGGAAGATATTGCCACTACCGATTCTCAAGCTCCCTCACCTTGGCTGTATAAATGTACATGCCTCTTTACTTCCAAAATACAGGGGAGCTGCCCCAATTCAGTGGGCTTTAATTAATGGTGAAAAGAAGACAGGGGTAACCACAATGCTTATGGATGAAGGACTCGATACAGGCAATATTCTCTTACAAGAAGAAACAGAGATAGCTGATGAAGATAATGCAGGGACCCTCAGCCAAAGGTTATCAGAGATGGGTGCATCTTTATTGATGAAGACAATAAAAGGCATAAAAGGTGGTTCTCTTAAACCCGTACCTCAAGGAGGAACTCCGAGTTATGCTCCACCCCTCAAAAAAGAAGACGGAAGGATTGACTGGTCAAGAAGTGCAACAGAGATATTCAATTTTGTCAGGGGCATGTATCCCTGGCCATGTGCCTATTGTTATTTCAATAACGAAAGGATTAAGATTACCAGGGTAACGGTTTTCGAAGGCTCAGGTGTGCCTCGCAGAGTTGAGAAGGCATCTAAAGATAAACTTATTGTTGGCACAGGTAAAGGATTGATTTCAATACTCGAACTTCAGCCTGAGGGCAAAAAGTCGATGCCTGCCGCAGCATTCCTCCAGGGAAGGAGATTAAAAGAGGGGAGTTATTTTGATGAGCCTTAGATTGGTCAGGGGGCTGACTCTTAAAATTTTATATCCTCTCCTTATGCTTGCAGGCTCTTTTTCGAAGAACAGAAAAGAGGCCTATCAGAGGTTGATTATTGATCTGAATAATATACTTGTAAAGAGAGAAAGACCCAGAGTAAAAAGCATACTTATTCTGTTACCACACTGCCTTCAGATAAATGGATGCGATGTCAGGCTAACATTCAACATCTACAACTGCAAAAGATGTGGCAAATGTGAGATTAAAGACCTGATCCAGATTGCCGATGACAATCATCTTAACCTCTTCGTTGCAACAGGTGGCTCACTCGCAAGGAGAATCGTAAATGAGGTAAAGCCGGAGGCAGTTGTTGCCATTGCATGTGAGAATGACCTGAGTAGCGGTATCGCTGATACGTATCCACTTCCTATATTGGGTATCCCTAATGAACGGCCTTTTGGACCATGCCTCAATACGAGCGTCAATTTAGATAAAGTAAAAGAAGCGATAGAGTTTTTCTGCAAGGGTTCCCGCTATTGAGAATTTTATGAATTAAGAAAATGTCGAAATTTATGAGAGAAAGGGAAAAATTATCTATACAAAGAGAGATGAGTAAACTGATAAAGGTACCTCTTTATATACTTTTTTTCATTCTCCTCGGTCTGATCTTTGGTTATCTCACGTTTAAGGTTCTGAGTTTCAGCAGAACCGTTGAGGTGCCTGATTTATATGGGAAGAGCTCGGTGGAGGCAAGTAAACTTCTCAAAGAGAGGGGGCTCGATCTTAATATTGAGGGTGAAGACTATGATCCTACCATGCTAACTGGGCACATACTCAAACAGGATGTGCCAGCAAATAAAAAGGTTAAAGAGGGAAGGGGCATAAAGGTCATCGTAAGCAAAGGTCCAAGGGTGCAGTCAATACCGATGCTTGTTAATGAAACACTCTCGAATGCTGAATCTATACTCTTTCAAAAGGGGTTAAAGATTGCAAAGGTGATAAGGTTACACTCGAATAAGATCGAAAAGGACAGGATTATAGCTCAGAAGCCTGAATCCAGTGACAAAGTGAGTGACTATATAACAGTACTTGTTAGTATGGGACCGCATGAGTTAATCTATTACTGCCCTGACTTCAAAGGTATGCCTGTTGAGGAGGCAAAAGAACTTATAGAAAGGTTGAACCTTAAAGTAGAAACGGGAGGTTCTGGCAATAACGTGAGGACTCAGAAACCAAAGCCCGGGACATATGTAAAAACTGGAGATACAATTTACCTACAACTTGGATGATTAAGTTCGTATTCCCCTCAGCCAAACCCTCTCCCGCAAGGGAAGAGAAATTAGGGGATAAAGGGGAGGGTGAATAAATAAGTTTCATTAATTCGTTCACTGCAGAACTTGTTTTGGTATTATTTGGATTTTAGATTTGGTTGTTAGTTAGGAATTTTTATTGAGAGGGATACTATGGTTAAAATTGCACCTTCGATACTTTCTGCCAATTTTCTGAAACTCGGGGAAGAAATAAAAGCTGCTGAAGAAGCAGGCGCAGACATGATTCACATCGATATTATGGATGGCCATTTTGTGCCCAATATAACGATCGGCCCCTTTATCGTGGAATCAATTCGTAAGATCACATCTCTGCCACTCGATGTCCACTTAATGATTGAGGAGCCAGACACATATCTCAAGGATTTTATAAAGGCAGGGGCTGACTATATTACCGTCCATCTCGAGGCATCAGTGCATCTTCATAGGACGATTCAGTGGATCAAGGAAGGGGGTGTTAAGGCAGGTGTCTCGCTTAACCCAGCAACACCTGTCTGGGGTCTCGAGAATATATTGCCTGATATAAACATTGCACTGTTAATGTCTGTAAATCCAGGGTTCGGAGGCCAGGAGTTTATACCTCAGGTGGTTGAAAAAATTAAGGCACTGAAGAAATTCATTGAGGAGAAGGGACTTCAAACTCACATAGAGGTTGACGGCGGCATAAACCTCGATAATGCTAAGAGTGTTGCATCTGCAGGGGCTGACATCCTTGTTATGGGATCTGCCTTTTTTAATTCTAAAGATTACAAAGAAATCATGAAAAAAGTAAAAGAATGCCTTGGAAATTGAAAACCTCATTGACCGTGCAGAAAAGCTAAAAGAAAAGTCTTTATATCTACAG
>Ga0129298_10001407_pt1 | contig 10086 bp, 3 predicted proteins | sample I19B2metaG_FD_94707 | JGI IMG/M metagenome (GOLD analysis project Ga0129298, IMG submission 94707) | Lake sediment bacterial and archeal communities from Gulf of Boni, Indonesia to study Microbial Dark Matter (Phase II) - ​I19B2 metaG | ecosystem: Environmental > Aquatic > Freshwater > Lake >...
GGAGCGCATAGCGCACCGGATAAGAACCGCCCTTGGAGAGATTCAGAGGTCCGAGTTCTGGATCCACTTCCTTGAAATTGGCCACTGGGGGGACGATACCGGTCTCCAGTATTTTTACGGCCACGATGTCTTCGATTCCCACTGCCATGGGGTGCCCGGTGGCGCCTTTAGTGTTGGCCACGACGATCTGGTCAGCGGCGTCTTTGAAGACGTGGCGCAAGGCGAAGACTTCCGCCGAGGCGCTGCCGCCGCGCGCCGGGGTGTAGGTTTCATGCGAGACGAATACCGTCTGCGGCGCGATTTCGTATCGATTGATGCCCCATCGCGCTTCAGCCTCGGAGACCAGTTTCTCCATGACTTGGCAGATGTGGTCAACGTCGAGGCGAGTCCCATGGAAGGCGCTGTTGGCCGCTACGGTTCCGAGCACCTCGCAGATTGGCTTCAGGCCGCGTTCGCGGGCGGACTCGAGGCTCTCGAGCACGAGGGCCGAGGCCCCCATGCCGATGATTAATCCATGGCGGCGCCGGTCGAAGGGCGTCGCCGCCTCTTCCACGCTCTCATCCGTCGCCGCGGCGCCGGAGGCCAGGAACCCGGAGCCGAACCATCCCAGCAGGTTGTCCGAAGTGACGTCGTCTGCCGAAATGACGATGACTCGGCGGCATCGTCCGGTTTGGATCCAATCCGATGCGATCGCGATGGCTTGTGTACCGCTTGCGCATGCTCCGTTCGTGGAGGTATTCGGTCCGCGCGCGCCGATGTATTCCGCGAACTGGGAATGTCCCATGGAGAGCACGCGGAAAAGGAAGCGCCGGTCGAACCGATAGGCTTTCTTTTCGATTTCCGAGCGCAGACCGGCGATGCGCCGGTCGATTTCCTCCAGAGTTCCCCTGCTCGCCGCACCGGCCTGAAGCGCACGGGCGCGCAGGCTTTCCAGCTCTTCCAGACGTTCGCGGCGCATGCGGTCACGGTAGAAGCCCGATATGATTTCCTCGTAGGAATCGTAGCCCGGGAATGCCGAGGTAAAGAGCACACCGGTGTCGTCCCGCATGTCCTCGGGGAGCATCCAGCGGTCAGGGAGTTTCGTTCCCTTGGTAGTGGTTTTGTAGCGCATGATCAGCGGGATGCCGGCGTCCCGCAGCGCATCGATGCCAGAGCCGATCGCGAGCCGGGTGGCATGGTCGAGCGCGGCCAGGCGATCTTCCGGGAAGCCGAAGTCCCTGACGATGTTCAGGTCGCGTCCGCGCGCCGCGAGCTTGATGACATCGGCGAGGTTTTCGATCGTCTCGAATCGTCCCTCGCCGCTCTCCGACTTCACTAGGCGGGTAATGTTCTTTTCCACCATGGCCCGGCGCAGCTTGAGGGGAACGGCATCTATAAACTGGTCTCCGCGCAGAATGCGGTCGATGTTGGTATCGTCGAAAACACCATCCACCCCCGGAAGGCCGAGCGACGCGCCGGTGATAGAGATGTTTATCGGCGCCGTCGCCGTCGCACCGCCGGAGTATATTTGAAAGCCGCGCTGCAGGAACTCGGCAAACAGGTGACCGAGCTCGACATAGCGATCGTGTGCAGCCTGCGTCGCCACCTGCACAGTCGGCAGCACGGGCGCGCGGAGTTCCGCCGCGGGAGCTTGCGCCTGAGGGCGCGGGACCGCGGGTGCGGGGCTTTCTCGGCGGTCACCGCGAGGCTCCCAGCGCGTCTCGGCCTTGGCAACCCCGACTCCAAGGCCTGCCGCATAGAGCCCGCACAGGGCCAGGTTGACCGAGGCCGCTTCGCCGACGCGCGGGTGGTTGGTGAAAAGCGAATAGACGCCGTTGCGCTCAGCGAGCACGTCCTCGACGAATCCGTATAGGACACGCTTCGGGCCGACTTCGACGAAAACACGCGCGCCTGCGTCGTACAGCGTGTTAAGTCCCTTCACGAACTGGACCGGGGAGGCCACCTGCCTGCCTAGGAGCTCGATCATCGCCGGAACCACGCCCGCTCCCATCGGGTAGAACTCCCCGGTGACGTTCGAGATCACGGGAATGCCCGGAGGCCGGACGTTCATTTTGCGGAGCACGTTGGACAGCCCTTCGCTGGCCGGAGCCACGATCCTGGTGTGGAACGCATGGCTAACCTGTAGCGGGCGCGCGACGTAGCCGGCCTCACGCACGGCCTCCATCGCCTTTTCCACCGCCGCTGTGGCGCCGCCGATGACCGCCTCTTTGGTGCTGTTGATATTGGCGATCACAACGTACCCGTCCACCTTCCTGAGCACCCTGTCGATCTCGTCGATCGGGCCGAAGACCGCCGCCATGAGGCCGTTGTCATCCAGTGCGCAGCGCGTCATCTCCATGCCGCGCGCGCTCACGGCTCGCAGGCCATCATCGAAAGAGAGCCCCCCCGCGGCAACCAGGGCGCCGTATTCGCCCAGACTGTGGCCCATCACCATGTCCGGCTGAATCCCGTAAGCGTTCAGCAGCCTGGCCAGGGCGGTCTCGGCGGTAAGAACGGCGGGTTGCGTGATCGCGGTTTGCTTCAATCCCTCCTCGGCACGCGCCACAGCCGCCTCGTCCGACTTGTCGATGAAGATGCATTCGCTCAATGCCTTGCCGAGGAGAGGCAGCATCACGCGGTCTGCTTCGGCGAAGGTCTCCCTGACAATGGGCTCTGTCTCCCTGAGGATCTTCAACATGTTGACGTACTGAGAACCCTGGCCGGTGAAGAGGAACGCCACTTTGGGCGCCGGGCCCTCTCCCAGGAATATGCCTTTCGCCCGCAACGCCTTCCAGCGGCCCGGCTGATTCTCTTCGAATGCCTTCAACGCCTTGCCGGCCTTGTCCGAGAGCTCCGCGCTGTCGCCATAGTCGATGGCCAGCCGCACCGGCGCGCGCAGGTCGGATTCAGCGGGAGGCCCAGGAACGGGGACCTTTCCCGCGGGGATTTCCTGTGTTACTGCCTTGAGCCGTTGGATCAGATCGGCCTCAGAGCCGGCGCCGATCACCAGGGCGCCGCGCAGCGGCGCTCTTGGGCTAGGTTGAGGCGTCGCTTGCGTCTGAATCTCCGGGACGGAGATGAGCGCTTTGCTGTCGAACTTGATCCTGCCGGGGACAAACTCCTCCAGCACCACGTGGAAGTTGGTGCCGCCGAAGCCAAAGGCACTCACGCCGGCGTGGCGCGCGCTGTCCTTTGCGATCTCCCAGGGCCGGAGTTCGGTGTTGACGTAAAAGGGTGTGCGCGCGAAATCGATATCCGGGTTGGGTTGAAGGAAATTGAGACTTGGAGGGAGCATCTTCTCGTGCAGCGCGAACATGGCCTTGAGGATGCCGGCGGCACCGGCCGCTCCCTTCAGATGCCCTATGTTCGATTTGACCGATCCGAGCGCGAAGGACTTGACTGGCAGTCCGAATTCCGCAAATACCTCGCTCAAACTCTCGACCTCGACCACGTCGCCGACGCGGGTGGAGGTGCCGTGGCCTTCAATCAAGTTGCCCGGAAGCGGGGCGATACCCGCATTCTGCCAGGCGCGGCGCACGCAGATCTTCTGCCCGGCTGGATTCGGCGCGGTAATGCCTTTCCCTCTGCCGTCGCTCGAACCGCCCAGCCCGCGAATCACGGCGTAGACCCGGTCGCCGTCCCGTTCGGCGTCGCTCAGCCGCTTCAGCAGGAAGGTGACGGCCCCCTCTCCCATGACGAAACCGTCCGCCCCCTCGGCATAGGGCCGAGTCCCGGTTGCGGACAGCGCGCCGATCTTGCAGAACTTCACGAAGGTGGATGGACTCATGTTTCCGTCGATTCCCCCGGTGAGCACTGCGTCGTAATCGTTCTCTTCGAGGCCCTCGACGGCCGCGCTGATAGCGGCCATGGCGGAGGCGCAAGCCGCGTCTGCGACGAAGTTAGGTCCTTTGAAGTCGTAGAGCGCAGCGATCCGCCCGGCGATAATGTTGGCCAACTCTCCGGGCATGGTGTCTTCCGTGATTTCGGGCAGCCGCTTCCCGACGCGCTCGCGCCACTGTTCGGCGATCGCCTGGCGTAACTGGGCAGGCAAGGCCGAGAATCCCGGGATCTTCTCAAGCTCGCGCGCGTAGTCCATGAACAGGACTCGAGCGGCCGAGTAAAGGTGGGTATCGCCGGCCATCGCATTGCCCAGGATGACGGCGGTGCGTTCCGCGTTCAGGGCGCGTGCCGGGTATCCATAGTCCGCCAGTGCTTCCCGGGCGGCGACCACAGCCCACTTCTGGGTCAGGTCCATTGCGTCGCTGACGCGCGGAGGTATTGGGAGTCGCCATTTGAGGGGATTCCACTCCCATTCGCGGACCCAACCGCCGATCTTGGAATAGGTCTTGTCGGGCGCCTTGGGGTCCGGATCCCAGAATATCTGCGGATCCCAGCGATCGCTCCGAACCTCCGTGACGCTGTAACGGCCGTTTTTGATGTTCTGCCAGAATGCCTGCGCATTGGGCGCATCCGGCAAGACCGCTCCCACGCCCACGATCGCAACAGCCTTGTGTCTCGATGCTTTCATTCTTAAGACTCCCTCCGGTCTTTGGCCACACGCCGGTCCGGTCGAAACCCATAGGACCGCGCGGATTCTGCATGGACGGCATCGTGGAGAGGCGTGCTATCTGGAGATATGTGCGGATCTGTTAGTTATAGCCGGCCGATTTCCATCTCCACCGATCCAGCCGTCCTGAATTCGAAGCAGCGTCGCGTGGTCGTGGCGCCCACCCGCGGGCGTAAAGATCCACGGCCGAGTAAGGGCACGCGGCAACGTGCCCACTCGTCTTCGGAACTGACCTTCATGCCGTCACCCGATGATACAGAACGTCGGCGACGTAATCCATATCCTGTATCAGACCAGCCTGGGCGCGCTGAATCGCAGCCACGGCCAGCTTCTTGTCGACATCTGCCGCGTCGGTGCCCTGCATGCCGGATGTTCCGGTGATCCACCGCGCCCCGTCCGCGGCGACCTTCATCGAGGCCTCGCGGGCGAAAACGCGGCTCAGGGCCGCCAGCGCCTCCGCGCTGAAACGCGCGTGGGCCTTCGCATTCAATTTTCCCTCGGCCGCCCGCGCGGCGCGCCGCGCAAGGCTTGCGGCACTCTCAGCATAGGCGATGATCTCACCCAGGCGGAACAGGATATGTTGATGCCTCGTGAGCCTGTGGATGCGCGCTATTTCCAGCAGTTCCGCAAGGGCATGCAGGCCAAGTGCGGCGACGTCGGCTGCCACTTTCGGATACCGTTGCGCCAGCTCTTCGAGTTGCCGCGCCTGATCGTGATAGAACTGACCGTGCGTCTTCAGGTGCAGCTGCCAGCGGTCACGGCAGATGGTCATCTCCATGATCTCCGAAGTGCCTTCATAAATCGTGGTGATGCGCGCGTCGCGCTTGATCTTCTCTACCATGTACTCCCGGGTGAATCCGTAGCCGCCCAGGGCCTGGATGCTCGCGTCTGCCGCCCAGTTTCCGGCTTCCGTGGCCAGGTACTTCGAGATGGCTCCCTCCGTATTGAGAGTGCCTTCGTCGTTGTCGATGCGCTCGGCGGTCTCCTCGATGAAAGCGCGGCTGGCTTCGAGGCGCACGGCGTGCGGAACGATCAGCTTGTGGGTGTAACCCTGCTTCTGCGAAAGCGGCGCTCCTCCCTGGATGCGTCCCTCGGAGTAGGGTATCGCGCGGTCCAACGCCGCCCAGCCGGCGCCAAGCCCGAATGCCGCCACCATCAATCGGGTATAGCCGAAGACGAGCTGGGCTTGTATCAACCCCTGGCCCTCGATATCTCCGACCAGGTGGCTGGCGTCGACATAGACCTCATTGAGCGAGACCGCAGCCGTGTTGCTGGCGCGAATGCCGTGCTTATCCTCCGGCTTGCCGTGGCCCAGGCCGGGAACGCCCTTTTCGACGATGAACCAGCTCGGCCCGCCCGGGGCCAGCGCGAGCACGCTGTAAAGATCGGCGACGCCTCCGTTGCTGATCCACTGCTTATTGCCGGTGATCTTGTAGCCTTCAATCTTCCCGGCGCTGACAACGGGCGTGGCCGTTGTTCGCAGCGCCGCCAGGTCGCTCCCTGCTTCAGGTTCCGTGGCGCCGTAGGCCATAAGCAGACCTTCAGTAGCTATCCGAGTCAGCCACAGCTTCTTTTGTTCGTGCGTGCCTCCGAATACGAGCGGATCGCAACCCAGAAAAGTCGCCAGCACGCCGGTCGCGACGCCTAGATCGATCCGGGCCATCTCTTCGCAGACCCGATAGACGTCGAAGGCGCCGCCGCCCATCCCTTCGAATTCCTCGGGAATGAAGAGCAATTGGATGCCCAGCTCGGCACCGCACATAGCCCGGACAATCTCTTCCGGGAATTCGTCATCGGCATCCAGCTGGAGGAGCTTTGCCGCAGGCAGCCGAGCTGCGGCGAAATCCTTAATCGATTCCAGCGTCAACTCCAGTGTTTCTTTGTCAAGCCCTTTGTGCATACCCTGAACGCTCTCCTGTCACTCCCTGCAACCCTTGGGAATCCGGGAGACTTCTCTGCCATGGATTTCGCCGCCTGGATGATTCGGGATCCATCCAAGCCGGGAGACAGATTTTCGGCCTTGGAAGCCGCCGGTGTCCAGAAAAAAGTAGCGCAAAGGCTTCGGGATTCAAAGAATTACGGGAAGCACTGGGCGAACGACCTGAGCAGGGAGAATGGACCCTTGATCCGGATCTTGCCGGTGATGAATGCCTTGAGAGGGCCGATTTCCTTGCTGGCAAACCCCACCCATGTGCGGCTGTCGGCTATTATGCGCAGATCCGGGGTGCCGATGTGCCCTCTTTTCACGTCGAGGGTCTGGTCACGTATCGTGATGGTCGCGTCGATATTCTCCGTGCCTCTGAAGGTGAAGTGATAGCAGGCGTTCAGCCCTTCGGAGGCTCCACGCTGGAAAAGTATGTGAAGGTTGTCGAGAAACGCCGAGACTGAGGCCGCACGGACGCCGTTCCCTACGATCCTGACCGGCTTATGAGGGAAGCGCTTGCGCGCGTGCTTTTCCGCGTCCGAGCCTTTGACGACATACACGATCTCCTTTCTCTCCTGCAGGGTTTTCGCGATCTGATTCCGATACTCCTTAGGGTCATCGACATAAGGACCAATAATGTCCTCGCCCCCGGGGCAGACAGCCATGCAATTCGTGCACTTGTAGCTGGTGCCCAAGGCGAGGCTCTGCCACATGAGGACTGTTTCCTGATCGCTGACCCTTTTTCGATAGGAAAGCGGGCTCCTGCTGCTGATGATGGTCTCGACCCAGTCGGCGAATCCACCGTATTTGTCCCGGTATCTGTGGGTTGTGCACGCGATGGCATTGAAATGGCCGTCGGCGCTGAAGGCGCCTACCGGGCAGGATGTGACGCACAGCATACACTTCACGCAGGTATCGAAGTGGATCGGCTGGTCGTACTTGGCTACCTCCCTGTCGATCAGGACGGAAGTCAAGGCTATGGAACTTCCCAAACGCGGATGAACCACCAGGTGATGCAGTCCCATGCGCCCCATTCCGGCCGCGACAGCCACCGGCTTGTGCGCGACCCACCACATTCCGTTGTCCGGCCAGACCTCCATGTTCATCGGGTAGGAACTTGTCGTATTCATGGCTCCGATGCCGTTTCGGTTGAGCGTCACCACGGCGCGCCGTGCCACGTGATCCACCTCGGCATACATGTGGTGGTACTCCAGCTCATACTGCTGCCGGTAGGGGCTTCGAACGTTCTCGGGATTCATCCGGCAGACGACGCTCGCGATAGTCTTGGTATGCGGATACAACCGAAGTATTCTCGAGCGGTATTCGGCAAGTTCCGGGCTGTCGATCGAAGCCAGTCCGACGTCGTCGGCCCCTGCATCCAGGATGACGCTTTTTACCCAATCATCGTCTAGTACCCTCGGCGGCGGGGCCTTCAGGATCTCAAGTTTCTTTTCCAGGTATCTCTTAGCGGTCGGATGCTCTTCCAGCTTCATGAGATCTGTCCTTTCGAGGGCGTGAGCGCTGCTTCTGCATCTCCGAACTTATCGACCGTACCGACTCGCAGCTTCAGCGGGGCAATAGGTAGTACGTACTATAGGATTGGGTGCTGCTCTACGATTCTGAGGCAATGCGAAATCCCTCAGTCTCGCGGGATCTTCGCGGTACTTCGGGGCTTTGGGCCTTTGTGGTGGGCTTTTTAAAAGCCTCACCACAAAGACCCCAAGACGCGAAGATTCACTAAAAATACTCTTCAGGTAACCTTCGCCCCGCGAGACTGAAGATTTCGGTAATATTCGGGCAACTCCCCCAAGGTGGAGAGGAAAAACTAAATCCAGGAATCGATGTTGGCGATAGTCCACGGCTCGCGCTGCTTGCGGCTCAGCATTCTGTCTGCCTCGGCATCGTCCACGAAGTGCTCCGCCTCTGGATCCCAGCGAAGCTTGCGGCCAAGCATCATGGCTATGTTCCCGATGTGGGCGATGGTTATGGTCCTATGGCCGGTCTCGGCGGGCGCATAGCAGGGCTGGCGCGATTTGACGCAGTCGATAAAGTTGCGGTGCTCGCCTCCTTTCGTTCCGTCCTCGCGCTTGACGATCTCGCTCGGGTGATACAGGTGAATCTCATTGGGGCCGATTTCCGACTTGAGAATATCCGGATCGCTGGCCTCGACTGGGCCCCGCCAGCCGGTAAAGCCGATCCAGCCGTCTGATCCATCGAATCGGATGCCCGGTTGTGAACTGGAGACGTTCATCGTGACGCCGTTGGCATACCGATAGTCGAGATTGAACTCCTCGGCGGTGTTGAAAAGTCTATCGCGCGGCGGGTACTTGCCCTTACCCTCGACCTCGACCGGGCCGGTGGCTTCGGCATTGTTGGCCCATTGCGCCAGGTCGATCATATGGGCGCCCCAGTCGGTCAGCCGCCCGCCTGAGTAATCGAGGTTCCACCGAAAACTCCCGTGGCACCGTGCTGGGCAGTAAGGAGCCAGCGGCGCTTGACCCAGCCACATTTCGTAGTTGAAACCCTTTGGCACCGGCTGCTCGTCGCGCTGTGTGAAGTTGTCGCCACGTGCCTCGTTGCCGGCGGGCAAGGTGACTTGGATGTGCCTCAGCTTGCCGATCCGCCCGTTGCGGACCAGTTCGCAGATGCGGATATACGTGTCGATCGACCGGTTTTCCGAAGCAGTCTGGAAGATGCGCTTCGTGTCCCGGACCACGTTGCAGAGGATGCGGCCTTCGGCGACAGTGAGCGTGAGCGGCTTCTCGCAGATGACGTCCTTGCCGGTCTTGGCCGCCATAATGGCGGGGATGACATGCCAGTGATCGGGCGTGCAGTTGGCGATGGCGTCGATGTCCTTGCGCTTGATCAGGTCGCGAAAGTCGCCGTGACTTCCGCACCCTCGCCCCGGCCCCTGCGAATAGTGAGCGTCCACACGGGCTTTCGCCTTCAGCATCCTCTCTTCGTCGACGTCGCAGACGGCAATCACCTGCGAGTCGGCGTTGCGGAAGATCTGGTCCAGGTTCCATGTGGTCCCGTGCACGCCGCAACCGATCAGACCGAGGGTGACGCGGTCGCTCGGTGCCGCCATTCCGCCGCGCCCCAGCGCCGACGCCGGTATCAGCATGGGCGCCGCGGCGGCGGTTGCGTTTTTTAGGAACGTGCGTCGCGTGATGCTGGCGAGTCGTGGCATGGGACACCTCGGCTAACCCTTGGCCGGGATGGTTTTTTTCAAGCTGGTTTTGACCGGATAGGGGGGCCGCTTCGGTTGTGGAGGCGGGTTCTTTTTCAGTTCCTCCATCACGACCTCGATGGCCTTCTCGAGTTGCGGATCGCGCCCTGCGATCACCGCAGCGGGGGTTTGTTCCACCTCGATGTCGGGAGGCACCCCGACGCTTTCTACCACCCAACCCTCTTCAGGCGTCCAGATGGCGAGGTTGGGAGCCGTGACGCCGCCTCCGTCCATCAATGCCGGGAACCCCAGCGTCCCGACCAAGCCGCCCCAGGTTCTCTTGCCGATCAGCTTACCCAGCTTGAACTTCCGGAACATCCAGGGCAACAGATCGCCGCCTGAGCCGGCCGTCTCGTCGATCAGCATGACCTTCGGCCCCTGGATCGA
>Ga0129298_10001410_pt1 | contig 10065 bp, 7 predicted proteins | sample I19B2metaG_FD_94707 | JGI IMG/M metagenome (GOLD analysis project Ga0129298, IMG submission 94707) | Lake sediment bacterial and archeal communities from Gulf of Boni, Indonesia to study Microbial Dark Matter (Phase II) - ​I19B2 metaG | ecosystem: Environmental > Aquatic > Freshwater > Lake >...
CGTTCAGGAAGAAGACATCGCGCGTGTGATGCAGAATGGCCGGCACGTCCGAGGCGACGAAGTACTCGCCGTCGCCCAGTCCGATGACCGCGGGCGGGCCGGAGCGCGCGGCCACGATCTTGCCGGGGTCGGAGCGCGATAGGATCGCCAGGGCGAACAGGCCCGCAAGCTGCCGCGCCGCCTTGCGCACCGCCTCTTCCAGGTTGCCGTCGAAATGATCCTCCACCAGGTGCGCGATCACCTCGGTGTCCGTGTCGGTCTGAAAGACGTGGCCCCTGGCCTGGAGATCGTGCTTCAACGCAAGGTAATTCTCGATGATGCCGTTGTGCACCACCACCACGTCGCCCTTGCAGTCGCGGTGCGGGTGCGCGTTCTCCTCGGTGGGGCGGCCGTGCGTGGCCCAGCGCGTGTGCCCGATGCCATAAGCGCCGTCCACCGGATCGAGGCGCAGGGAATCTTCCAGACGACGCAGCTTTCCGGAGGTGCGGCGGATGATCAACTGCCTGTCGTCATCGATGACCGCGATGCCGGCCGAATCGTAGCCGCGGTACTCGAGCCGGCGGAGTCCGTCCAGAAGAATGGGCACCGCCCTGCGCGCGCCGATGTAGCCGACGATCCCGCACATAACGAGAAGAGGCTCGTGCCTAGTCGAGGATCTCTACCCGGTATTCCTCGATCACCGGGTTGGCCAGCACGTCCTGGGCGATCTGCTCGAGTTCCCGGCGGGCCTGCTCGCGGTCGCCGCCGCCGGCGAGCGCGATCTCAAAGAACTTGCCCTGCCGCACGTCGGCGATCTCCTTGTGGCCGAGGCCGTTCAGCGCCGCGCGGATCGTCTGCCCCTGCGGATCGAGCACGGTGGGTTTGAGCGAAACGTAGACTCGCGCTTTCATGCGTGCTCTCATTGTCGCAAAAAGGGGTCAGCCTGATCTGCCCCATTTTCTTCCGAGCCCGCCGGAAAATGGGGCAGATCAGGCTGACCCCTTTTATGAGTAGATCGGCTCGAGGCGGTTGACGACGTAGGCGCCGCAACGTTCGTAGCTCGCGCGCGGCCCGTTCCGCGCCGTGTCCAGATCCACGCAGATCCAGCCCTTGTACCCGATCCCTTTGAGGATGCGGTGGCAGGCCGGGAAGTCGATCTCGCCGTCGCCCAGATCGTAGATGCTCGAAAAGAACCGCGCCGCCTGCGACTCGCGCTTGTGTACCGTGCCGTTCTCTAGCACAACATCGGCGGCGGGCGTGGTCCACCGGGCGTCCTTGTAATCGAGAAACATGATCCGGTGTTTGTATCGCTCGAACATCTCGACCACGTTGGCGCCCGCCAGATGCAGGTGCGCGGTGTCGGGCGCGAAGTGGAACAGCTTCGGGTCGGTCATCGCCAGGCAGCGGTGGACCTCCTCCGGCGATTCCACCATCTGGTCGAGGTGATTGTGAATTCCCGCCTGAAAGCCCATCTCCCCGGCCAGTTCGCCGATGCGGTTGAAGCACGCGCACATGACGCGGAAGGCCGCGTCCACGTCTTCTCCCGGTTTGCGCCGGCCGGGCGAGAACACGACCAGGCGGCTGGCGCCGAAGCCGCGGAGAAACTCCATCGCCGCGCGCGCGTCCGCCAGAACCTGCGCGTGGCGCGCCGGGTCGTGCGACTCGGCGTTGAAGGAGATGGTCACCACGTGCAGGCCGCGCCGCGAGACTTCCTTCTCCATCTGGGCGGCGGTGAGGTTGTATGTCTTGAGACACCCCGGGAACCCGGTGACGCGAACGCCGATGAAGCCGGTGTCCTTCATCACGTCGAGGATGTCGGTGAATGGGACCGGCTTGTAGTGATGCCAGAGCGCGGCGCTGAGGGCCCACTTGATGTTCCGGTTGGCGGGCAGCCGCGAGGCGGCGCCGGCCAGCGTGGTGGAAAGGGAAGCGAGAAACGCGCGGCGGTTCATCGCTCTCAGGCCACGCGGTACTTGCGCACCGCCTCTTCGTCCAGCTCGATGCCGAGTCCCGGTTCCTCGGGGACGTCGAGAAAGCCGTCGCGCGCTCGCAGCTTCTGCTTCGTGATGAACTCGCGCAGGTTAGTTTCCTCCTCGGCGACGAACTCGCAGATCAGCGCATTCGGGATCGAGTTCAGCCAGTGCAGCGCGGCAGTGACGTTGATGTAAGTGGTGAAGCCGTGGTTGGCGATGACGAGGCCCCGGTCCCAGGCCAGGGCGGCGATCTTCACCGCCTCGGTGAAGCCGCCGCAGCGGGTTAGGTCCACCTGCACGACGTCGATGCGGCCGCGGTCCATCAGCTCGATGTAGGACGCGCGGTTGCTCTCCTCCTCGCCGGCGGCGATGCGCACGTCGGTGCCCTCGGCCAGCTTGCGGTAGCCATCGTAGTCATCCGGGCGCAGCGGCTCTTCGAGCCAGAAGATGTTGTATTCCGAGAAGGCACGGGCGCGCTGGAGCGCGGTCTTCGCGTCCCAGACGAGGCCGGCGTCGATCAGCAGGTCGGCGCCGTCGCCGAGCCCCTTGCGTCCCTCGCGAACGAGCGCGATGTCGGTCTTCTCGTCCTGGCCCATCGGGTCCCACCCGAACTTGACGGCGGTGAAACCCTGATCCCGATAGCGCCGGGCCAGCTCGCCGGTCTTCTCCGGCGTGGCACCAAACAGCGAGCTGGCGTAGCATCGAATCTTCTTGCAAAACCCGCCGCCCAGCAGCTTCCAGACAGGCAGCCCCAGGGCTTTCCCCTTGATGTCCCAGAGCGCCATGTCGATGCCGCTCATCGCGTGGATGCCGGCGCCGCGACGCCCCGCGTAGATGTTGGCGCGGTACATCTTGTACCAGAGACGCTCGGTCTCGAACGGGTCTTCCCCGATGAGGACGTTGGCCAGGCCTGTGGTGGTGGTGTGTGAGAACGGGCCTTCGATCATCCACTTGACGGCCATAGGGCTCGAATCCACCTCGCCGATGCCGGCGATGCCGGCGTCGGTTTCGACGCGGACGATGAGCGCGTCCTGGCCGCTGTCGCACTGGTGCTTGACCTCGGGCTGCCGCAGGTACAGGGCTTCAACTTTCGTGATTTTCATCGGAGACGGCATGTTAGCACAGGCGGCAGGCGGCCGGCCTGCACAGGGCGGCTGTAGGTTTCGGTAAGAGCGCGTTGCCGCCGGTGGCAACACATAGCCTCGATGTGTTGTGAGATCATGAAGGCTAAGCCGATGGGTTCGCAGACGACACTGCGTCTTGTCACGGTCCTGCTGTTACTCCTGGCAGGAGCGGAGCTGTTCGCCTGTGATCTGCTCTCGCCTTCCAGTTGTGGAATCGCGGGTTCGCGCGATGGATGCAACCCCGACCAGCCGTCTTCGGGCGACGACTGCCTCTGCTGCTGTCACCACATAGTCGTTTCCAGCTCGTTCCTCCTCGACCGAGCCGACCGGCTGTCTTCTGTGCCGCCTCTTCTCGAGGCCCAAATCCCTCTGTCCCAACCGACCAGCGTCTACCATCCTCCCCGAGCCTGACCTCCTGACTTGCTTTTGAGTTCTTTCAGGGAGTTGAGGATGAATAGAGATCTTTGTTTGTGTCTTGCTGCATTGTGTGCAGCCTTCGGATTGCGTGCGCAGACAGCCCCATCCAGTGTCGATGACTTGGTGCAGAACGCCCTTGAGCGGAACCGGGAACTGCTGGCCGCCCGCCAGCGGCTGGCCGAGGCGCAGGCACTGCTGCGCCAAGCCGGGGTCCGGCCCGCGCCGGCAATCGAGGTCAACGGAGCGAGCGGCCGGCCTCTTGGCGCCGTCGGGGAGGCCGACTTTTCGGTCGGCTACTTCCAGCCGGTCGAGACCTACGGGAAACGTGCCAAGCGTGTCCGAGTTGCTGAGGTTTCAGTCGGGTTGGCGGAGGCCGAGCTGGCGGAGCGAATCCGGCAAATCACCTTCGACGTCAAGACACGTTTCATCGATGCCGTTTCGGAACGATGGAAACTTGAAGCGCTCGACAGGCTCGTGAAGGTCAACCGTGAGTCTTATCAGATGACAGAGTTCCGCGTGCGGCAGGGAGATGCTGCGCCACTGGAGGGGCAACTGCTCCTGGTCGAGCTGAACCGGACAGAGGCGGAGCGAGCTACCACGATTGGGCGAGCCCAAACCGCGCTCCTGGAACTGCGCACGCTCATTGGGGGCGCAGACTCGTTGGTGCTGAAAGAGGACCTTGATTTGAAGAGGCGGGGGTTCGCATTCGACGAGCTACGGCAGCGAGCCCTACGGAGCCGGCCTGACCTACGAGTCGCCCGGCTCCTGGAGCAGCAAGGGGAGGCGGAAGTAGAACTCGCAGAGGCACAGGCCCGGCCCGACCTGACCCTCTCGGCTCAGTATCAGTTGCGCAGGTCGCAGTTCGAAGATCCGATCCGGAGGACCGAAACTGGCTCTCACCTCCCGCTACGGGATCGCGACAACATTCTGGCATTCGGCGTTTCAATCCCCGTGCTGAATCGAAGCAGGAACCTGGGAAACATCGAAGCAGCCGTCGCTCGTGCGAGGAGCGCCCGGCTCCGCAGAGAACATCTGGAATCAGTCATCCTGCTGGAAGTCGAAGCCACCTGGCGCCGCTGGGAGGCCGCCATGCGTGCCCTGGAGGTCTTCAACCGCGGCGTCGTCGGCCAGTCAGAAAGGAACCTGGAGATCATCCGGCAGGCTTACAGCCTGGGGCAACTGCGCCTGCTGGACGTTCTCAACGAACAGCGCCGCTTGATCGACACAGAGATGATTTACTTCGATGCCAGGGCGGAAGCGGCGCGCGCCTTCGCTGAGTTGGAACGGGCGGTTGGAGGTGATCTGCGATGAAGAAGCTGTTAATGTTTCCCATCCTGTGGCTGGCCCTCACCGGGTGCTCGAAGTCCGGGCCGGAAGAGGCGCTGGCGCGGCGACCGGAGCACCCAGCGGGGCTCATCGTGATGGATCTCGAGGCGCAAAAGCACGTCGGCCTGCAAGTGGCGCCGGCGCGACTCCAGCAGCTCACCGAGTATCTGCAAGTCACGGGAACGGTGCAGCCGATCGACACCCGAGTGAGTGCAGCGCGACCGCTGGCTCGCGGACGCATCCAGGAGGTGCCGGTCAAGGTCGGAGACCGGGTCCAGAAAGGCCAGGCTCTGGCCCGGTTCGACAACATCGAAGCGGGCGAACTGGTGGCGCAACTAGAAGCGGCACGGGCGGAACTGCAACGGCTCAAGATTCAGGCCGCCGCTCAATCACGGCAGACGGAACGAAGCCGGAAGCTCGCCGAGATCGGCGCGGCCCCGCAGAAAGAATACGAACAGGCCGATGCCGATCTGCAAGCTTTGGAGGAAAGCATTCGTTCGCAGGAGAGCGTCATCGCTGGAATCTTGTCCCGTCTCCGGAGATTCGGTGCTTTGCCGGGCAACCCTCACGACCCCGTTGTAACGACGGTCGCAGCGCCCTTTTCGGGTGTTGTGATTGCGGTGACCGCGGCGCCAGGCGAAGTAGTGGACTCCGGGACGGAGCTATGCAAAGTCGCGGATCTCGCGGAAGTCTGGGTCCAGGCAGAGGTCTATGAAAAGGACCTGGGGCGCGTCAGAGTCGGTCAGGAGGCGGTGATCACTGTCGATACGTATCCCGAAGAAGCCTTTCGCGGGAAGGTCACGTTTATCAGTGACGTGCTCGATCCCGGCACGAGAACGGCGAAAGTCCGATGCGAGGTCCCAAATCGAAGCATGCGACTGAAGCTGGACATGTTCGCCACGGTGCAAGTCCCCACTACGTTCAGCCGGCAAGCGATCGCCGTCACGGCCGGGGCTGTTCAGCAACTGGACGGCAAAAACGTGCTCTTCATCCGCAGGGCGCCAACGCAATTCGAGAAGCGGGAAGTCGGCATCGGGAAGCTGATCAACGGACTGATGGAGATCACTGCCGGACTCCAACCTAACGAGCCGGTGGTCGTTCAGGGCGCCTTCCACCTCAAGTCCATCCTCGCGGGCGCAGAACTGGGAGAAGAGTAGATGAAATGTCTTGTCTCATGGGCCCTTGACTACCGGTTCCTCGTGCTGTTGAGCGTGGTGCTGGTAGCCGGCTTCGGGCTTTACGCGCTCCAGCAGTTGCCGATCGACGCCGTGCCAGACATCACACCGAACCAGGTGCTCGTACTCACGAGTGCGCCGAGCCTGTCCCCCGTGGAGGTGGAGCAGTACCTGACGTTCCCCGTCGAATCCGCGATGAGCGGTCTGCCGGGAATCGAACGAATCCAGTCGGTCTCCAAATACGGTCTCTCTTATGTTGCGGTGTATTTCGAGGAACACATGGACCCGTATTTCTGTCGCCGCCTCGTGATGGAGCGGCTGCCGCAGGCCCGGGAGGCCATTCCGCAAGGGATCGGAACTCCGGAGATGGGACCGATCTCGACTGGCCTGGGAGAGATCTACCAGTTCAAAGTGACGGGCGCGGGCCGTTCGTTGATGGAACTTCGCAGCATTCTGGATTGGGAGATTGCCCCCAAGCTGCGTTCAGTCCCTGGGATTGTCGAGGTCAACTCGCATGGCGGTGAGTTGAAGACGTACGAAATCCAGATCGACAGCGACAAGCTGATGGCCTACCGCATTCCCCTGCGAAGAGTGATTGAGGCACTGGAACGAAACAATGCGAACGCAGGCGGCGCCTACCTGGAGCGGTCCGAGCAGCAATCGCTCATTCGCGGCGAGGGCATGGTCAGGAGCCTGTCCGACCTCGAGAACATTGTGGTGGGAGCTTCGCCGACCGGCACGCCGCTGCTGATGCGCCATGTCGGAGACGTTCGATTCGCGCCCATGGTGCGACAGGGCTTTGCGACTCAGGACGGGAAGGGTGAGATTGTCATCGGCATCGCAATGATGCTGCTCGGTGAGAATTCCCGCACGGTGACCGAGCGCGTTAAGGCGAAGCTCTCCGAGATCCAACGCTCGCTGCCTCCGGGCGTCCGTGTTGAGCCGCTCTATGACCGCTCCGAGCTGGTGAGCCGGACCATCCGCACCGTGAGCCGCAATCTGGTTGAGGGTGGGATGCTGGTGATTGCCGTGCTTCTGCTGCTCCTAGGCAGCTTGAAGGGGGGATTCATCGTGGCGCTGGCGATCCCTCTCTCTATGCTTGTCGCTTTCACGGGCATGGTCTATTCGGGCATCTCCGGCAACCTGATGAGCCTCGGAGCCATTGACTTCGGGCTGATCGTAGACGGCTCGGTGGTGATGATCGAGAACGTCTTGCGGCGTCTGAGCCATCGCCGGCCGGATGCGTCGCCGCTGGACACCGTGCGGGCTGCCGGACACGAGGTGGTACGGCCAATTTTCTTTGGGGTGCTGATCATCGTCCTGGTATACGTGCCCATCCTTACGCTGAGGGGCGTCGAGGGCAAGATGTTCAAGCCCATGGCGCTGACGGTCCTGCTCGCGCTGGTCGCGTCTCTGGTCATCGCGATGACGCTCATGCCGGTCCTCGGATACTACGCTTTCCGGAAGCGCGCTTCTGAGAAGACCACCTGGCTTATGCGGCGTCTGAGCGCCGCCTATGGACCGGTTCTCCGGCGCGCCCTTCGTTTTCCGTTGCTGACGGCCAGCTTGGCAGCCCTTGTTTTCGCGCTGTCGCTGGGCATCGTGCCCTTTCTTGGAGCGGAGTTCATTCCGACCCTCGACGAAGGGTCGGTCCTTGTGATGATGTACCGGGTGCCGGGGATCTCCGTCAGCGAGTCGTTGCACGGGAATGAGATTATCGAGGGCGTCCTGCGGCACTTCCCGGAGGTGGACAAGGTGGTCAGCCGGACGGGGCGGCCAGAGGTGGCCACGGACCCCATGGCCATCGATCAAAGCGACGTGTACGTTTTCCTCAAGCCACGCTCGGAGTGGCCGGTGAAAAGAACCAAGAACGAGTTGATCACCGCAATGAAAGTGGCCCTTGAAAAGGAAGCGCCGGGCGCCGCGTACAGCTTCCTGCAACCGATCCAGATGCGGATGCAGGAACTGATGGAGGCTGGAGTCCGGTCTGACATCGCCGTCAAGTTGTATGGCGACGATCTCACTGTGCTACGGGAAAAGGCCGAACAGATTGCGGCGGTGCTCCGGCGTGTTCGGGGGGCGGGTGACGTGCGCGCGGAGCGCGTGGCGGGTCTCCCGTACCTGCGCGTCCGGATCCGTCGCGATGCCATTGCCCGCCATGGTCTTGATGCGGAGGACGTGCTCACCACGGTCGAGGCCGCCGGAGGCAAGGTGGTGGGACAAGTGCTGGAGGGAAACCGGCGCTACGCGTTGCAGGTCCGCTTCTTGCCGGCCCAGCGTTCTACCGTTCAGGCCATCGGGAATCTGAAAGTAGGGGACAAGGAGGGCCATTTCATCCCGCTGGCCCAATTGGCTGAGATCTTTGAGGAGGAGGGGCCGGCGCAAATCAGCCGAGAAAACGTACAGCGGCGGATCAGCGTCGAAGTTAACGTTCGAGACCGGGACCTGGCGAGCTTTGTGGCTGAAGCGCGGCGAGCGATTGAACAAAAGGTGGCGATTCCCCCGGGCTACTGGATTGATTGGGGTGGCAAGTTCGAGCAACTCGAAAGCGCCAGTCGCCGGCTGGCGATCACGATCCCGATCGCGGTGCTGTTGATTTTTGTCCTGTTGTATCTGAGCTTCGGCGCAGCGCGGCCGGCTCTGCTGATCTTTCTCAACATCCCGCTGGCAGCGACGGGCGGCATCCTGGCTCTGTGGAGCCGCGGCATGCCGTTCAGTATTTCTGCAGGCGTCGGTTTTATTGCCCTCTTTGGTGTGGCTGTTCTGAACGGGATCGTCCTGCTCACGTACATCGGCCAACTGCGGAATGACGGCGTGGCGTTGGAACCGGCAGTTGTGGAAGGCGCCATGACGCGACTGAGACCAGTTCTGATGACAGCCCTTGTCGCCAGCCTTGGCTTCCTGCCGATGGCTGTTTCCCGAGGTGCGGGAGCGGAAGTGCAGAGGCCGCTGGCAACAGTGGTCATTGGAGGACTCATCACCTCGACCGCGCTGACCCTGATTGTGCTGCCGGCGATCTACCTGTGGTTGGAAAAGAGGCGACGCGGGTAGAGGTTCGTGCCAACACTTTGCGGTACCGTGACTCGGGGGATGTTGCGCCCTATTTCCCTCACTCCGCCTGCTACCCTGATGAGAATGCCGCTCAACGTACGCGTCCGTTTCCGCCCGGCCGGCGCCGCGGGCGCTCTATACGGAATTCTCGAGGGAGACACGGTCTACGAGACGGAATCGCTGTTCTCGGCCAACCGGGGCCGCGCCCATCCGCTCGCGGGCGTGCGCCTGCTCGCGCCCTGCGTGCCGGCGCACATCGTCTGCGTCGGCCGGAATTACATCGAGCACGCCAGGGAGCTGAACAACCCGGTGCCGGCCGAGCCGCTCATCTTCTTCAAGCCGCTGTCGTCGCTCGTCGGGCCAGGCGATTCCATCGTCTATCCATCCCTATCCCAGTCCGTTCACTACGAGGGCGAGCTTGGCGTCGTCATCGGCAAACGCGCCCGCAACGTGGGGGCATCCGAGGCGGAAGAGTATATCCTCGGCTACACCTGCGTGAACGACGTCACTGCGCGCGACCTCCAGAAGAAGGACACGCAGTGGGCGCGGGCCAAGGGCTTTGACACATTCTGCCCGCTGGGACCGTGGATCGTGCCGCGCGCGAGCGTGGACCCTCAGGCCTTCCGCGTCCGAACCTTCCTCGATGGCGAGCTGAAGCAGGATGGCGCGGTGAGGAACATGATCTTCCCCATCCCCGCGATCATCGAACACATCACGGCATTTATGACGCTCGAGCCGGGCGATCTCGTCGCCACCGGCACGCCTCCCGGTGTCGGCCCGATGCTGCCTGGCTCTACCGTGCGGGTCGAGATCGAAGGAATCGGCGCGCTGGAGAACCCCGTCGTCCGCGCCTGATCGCCGGATCTACTCGATAATGATCACCGGGTCGTCGGTGACCACCGCGCCGTTCGCGTAGGCGGCCACGAAGTACTTGTAGACGCCGGCGCCGGCGTCGCCCCGGACCTTCATCCGCAGCGCGCCTTTGTCCGACCCGCCCTTGCGGCGGTCGCAGGGAGAAAC
>Ga0129298_10001413_pt1 | contig 10061 bp, 9 predicted proteins | sample I19B2metaG_FD_94707 | JGI IMG/M metagenome (GOLD analysis project Ga0129298, IMG submission 94707) | Lake sediment bacterial and archeal communities from Gulf of Boni, Indonesia to study Microbial Dark Matter (Phase II) - ​I19B2 metaG | ecosystem: Environmental > Aquatic > Freshwater > Lake >...
ATATGTCCAAGTCAATTCTTAAAAACAGACTACTTACAGAATTCGCTTATTGCCTACCTAAGAACCGAAGTTTGAGGATCATGGCCTCCAATGAAATATTCTCTATAAGTTCATTCTCTATTTTGAGCAGGGAATGTGTAAGAAATAAATTGAACGGTTGTTATAGCTCACCAATTCGGCAACTCTCATAAGCTCGGAAGCACATAAGTGCTGGAGAGCTGAGGGGAGGAAGCGCGCTTCCGAACTATCTAATCATATATAATGAACGAATTATTATGTTTCAATTGAGCTTTCATTTTTTGAACAGCAAAGATACCCTTGAGGATTATTTAGAGAAGATGTCAGGGAAATCCGTTTCCCTGACCATTACAGACAACTCTACCAGTCTGCTTTCAATAAGAACAAAAAGCAATTTGGTTTCTGTCAGAATGCACTGGATGTTTCTCAATGCTGATGATGAAGTTATCAGGGAGATGGCCAGTTTCATTAAAACAAGGAAGGGCCGGACACCACTTATCAGGAAATTTATCAGAGAAAATCAGATTAGTATAAAAAAGAGAGAGCAAAATTCCAGACAACTCAGCATTCGCACGCAGGGAAGATTTCACAATCTTAGAGAGATTTTCGATGATCTCAATAATGAGTATTTCGGAGGGAGAATAACAGCGTCGATCAGCTGGGGAAAAGAGAATGCACGGAGGGCAGTAAGGAACCGCACGTTGGGCAGTTACTGCGGACATACTGATACCATAAGGATAAATCCCGTCCTGGACAGGAAAAATGTCCCGTGCTACTTCATCAGGTATGTTGTTTATCATGAAATGCTTCACAGTGACGTAGAAGAGGAAAGGAAAAACGGCAGGAGATCGGTGCATTCCTCCAAATTTCGAAAACTGGAGCGGCTGTTCAAAGATTATGGGAAAGCCGTATTATGGGAGAAAAGGCAAGCTTGGAAGAGCTGAAGTATAGAAGGACTGAAGTCAGAAGGATAGTTCTATTTTAAATTATGACCAAGGTGGTGTTAAGAAAATAAATTTCTGTTTTATTGATACTTCCTATCCCTTTGCAGTAAAGACCTCTTATAATATTATTGTTTCTCTTATTGAAATCTCTGAAATTAACCGATCATACTAGTTTTATACAATGAAAAGATTTTATAAAAAGAAAATAGACATGAAGACGTATGCACTCATATCTGTTCTGGTCTTTCTCTGCGGGTGCACCAGTGCTATCAATTCGCCTTCGAAATGGTTCGATAGTGACCATTCAGTTGCGAAGGACATTCTGGAACCGATTAATAAGGCACGTTCGAAAGGCACGATGTGCGGCAATAGATATTATAAGCCAGCCCGTCCTGTTGTCTGGAATGATACACTTGGAAAGGCAGCATTACAGCATTCTCTGGATATGGCTGAGAAAGGTTTTCTCAGTCACAAAGGTTCTGACGGGAGCGATCCAGGGGAAAGGCTTTCAAGAGTTGGTTACCAGTGGGTTTCATATGGAGAGAATGTAGGTCAAGGGTATCGAACTGCTCAGGATGCAGTGGGCGCATGGCTGAAAAGCGAGATACATTGTAAAAATATCATGAATCCTGAATTTAAGGAAGCAGGGGCTTCGTATGCAAAAAGCAGTAATCAGAGAAGTTACTGGACCCTGATGTTAGGTAACCCTAAACAGTAAGGAGGGGCAATGATAAAGTTTAAGGGAATCAATCACCTGGCGATGGTAACAGGAGATATGGACAGCACGATCCGCTTCTGGAGGGATTTATTAGAGATGAGATTAGTAGCTGGATATGGTAAACCTAACTATCGGATCTACTTCTTCGAAATCTCAGGTTATGATTGCATTGCTTTTTTCGAGTGGCCTGATGTCAAACCCATTCCTGAAAAAGATGCTGGAGTGGCAGTTAAGGGTCATGTAGTATTTGACCATGTATCCTTTGGAGTAGAAACTGAAGACGATCTCTGGAAGATAAAAGACAAACTTTCTGCAGCTGACGTTTGGGTATCGGAGGTGATTGATCACGGTTTCATCCACTCAATCTATACCTTTGACCCTAATGGTATATCTGTCGAGTTCAGTCATAATGTCAAAGGTATCAATATCCATAAAAACCCAAGAATGGCAGACCAAGCACCTTCACATGTTACACAGGAAGGCCTGGAACCACAGATTGATAAATGGTCTCAGGTTGAAAAACCCACTCCGCTTGATGAACGCACGATTTACCCCGGCTTTGGAAGTGAGTTTTTCATAAAAGGGGAAAGAAGCAAGGTGAAAAGAACCAGTAACATTTCACTGAGAAAAGAAATACCTTGACAACTTTGACTTAAAAAATGGTATACTTCTTACAACTAAAACTCACATAAAGTATCAATCAAAAGACTTTCTCTTTTAAAAATAAAGTTCAATCCTTCACATAGAGGTCAGGGGGAAATGACAAAGTTATTCACATCAATATTGCTGTTGCTATTATTGTTATGGATGCCCGTTAACGTCACTGCCAGTGAAGAGCTCCATGCGATAAAAGAACATGAGTCAACAAATCAACTTTATGACCGGGCAATACAATTTTTTACTCAGAAGATGCCGGAAATGTTCGAAAAGAGACTCAACAACTCTTATCAATATATAGATTTAGTAACAGAAATATTTCAGGAGAAAGGCATCCCTGCTGAGATAGCGTATCTCCCCCTTATCGAGAGCGAATTCTCTCCTCTGATCGTTGGCCCGGGCAATGCTGTCGGACTTTGGCAGTTTGTAAAGAGTACTGCACGGCAGTATGGTCTCAGGATAGATAAATACGTGGATGAGCGGAAGGACCCAGTCAAGTCTACGTACGCAGCAGCTTATTACCTGAGAGATCTCCACTCCATGTTCGGTGCCTGGGATATTGCCCTTGCGGCATACAATGCAGGGGAAGGAAAGATTAAACGTATATTGAATAGAGGTAAGTTTGATTGCTTTCCCGTTGTAATAAAACGCTATTTAGCTTCTTTTGCGGCTGCATTTACTATCGCCCAGGATCCGGAAAGATACGGATTTGAGTCATATCAGGGCATGCAAAAAATAGATATGGATTATAGAGAAATAGTCACAGATAAAGTTATCAGTTTGAAAACTCTCGCAGAAAAGTTTAATACAACTGTCAAAGCAATAAAACAATTAAACCCTGCCCTCCTTACAGATGCTACACCCCCTTACCCGTATGTGATACGTTTGCCGAACAGTTAAATCCTCAGTCGTTTTTGATATTTCTTTTTAAGTAGAGGAGCAACTCTTCGCCCTGACTATGCCTGATAACTGTTACTGAAGCGTTGGCGAGTTTATCAGGAATGCCTGGAGCATCGGTAAGGAGTTCAAGAAAGCATAATCAAGGGAAAAACAATATTTATTTATTTATTTATTTAGTGAGTGAGTGAGACAAATACCTACAGAGCAATGAGAAAAACTCTTACAAGATTATCAGACTTTTTCTGATACCATTCTTTGGATCGCCGTTCTATACTGCACAGAGTGAATGATAACAGAAACAAAAGTTCTGACAATCCTACTCAAAAGTTAGAAAAGGCTACATTTGCCGGGGGTTGCTTCTGGTGCATGCAAGCCCTCTTTGATAAGGTAAAGGGAGTAGTCTCTACCACCGTAGGATATACTGGCGGCCATAAGGAAAACCCTACCTACGAAGGAGTGTGTTCAGGCAAAACAGGACATACTGAAGCTATTGAGATACTGTACGATCCTTCCCAGGTTACGTATTCAGAACTGTTGGATATTTTCTGGAAAAACATTGAACCAACAATGCTGAACAGACAATTTGTTGATTTCGGGACTCAATATAGAACAGCCATTTTTTATCATAACGAAGAGCAGAAAAGATTAGCTGAAGCTTCTAAAGAAAAACTGGAAATATCAGAACAATTTGAGAAACCTATTGTTACTGAAATAAAGCCAGCCTCAACATTCTATAAAGCCGAGGAATACCACCAAAAATATTATGAGAAGAAGCCAATCAGGTATGCGTTTTATGAGTCTCACACAGGGAGAAAACAATATTTAAAGGAGATATGGGCAAGGGATTCAAAGTACTGATTGCCATCACTACTCTATTCTTGTGTGCCGTTGTAATAATAGCGAATGTCACCGTATCGAGTGGGAAGGAGGGGAAAATGCTGAAGAATCAGAAGATCACTATTTATAATGCAAGCAAAGGTGTCCTGGAAGAAGTTGACAGAGTAGTGAAAACTGACCAGGAGTGGAAAAAGCTTCTCACTCTCGAGGAGTTCAAAATTACAAGGAAGAAAGGAACAGAAAAGGCCTTTACGGGAAAATACTATACTCATAAGGAAAAGGGGTTCTATCAGTGTATAGGTTGTGGCACTAACCTCTTCAGCTCAGATACAAAGTTTGAATCAGGGACTGGCTGGCCGAGTTTCTGGGAATCCATTTCAAAATATAACATCAAGACTGAGCGCGATGCTTCTCTTTTCATGGAGAGGACAGAGGTGTTATGTGCCCGGTGTGATGCCCATCTCGGCCATGTATTCAACGATGGCCCGCCTCCGACAGGACTCCGCTACTGTATCAATTCAGCAGCATTGAAATTTGTGGAAAGGGTTGAAACATCGAGAAAAAATACTCAAAGGGCATAAAAATCATAAAAATCGTAAGATAAAATCCTACAAAGCAAAGAGACAGTTTCCTACAAAAAAATCAGACAAATACTGATACTCATTTTTTATTGTTTACCTTATTATATTTTTAGAAGCAGACTCAAATGGATCTGCTTCTACCCCTCGTGAGGGGCCTCCCATACCCCAAGGCCCCTCTCCCTCCTTTCTAACTGACAAACAACGCTACCCTTAACTTTTAACTCGCAATCACATGAAGGTATATAAGCTCTGTTTCTTCATTCACTTTTTGAATGGAGTGTGTTTCTTTAGGTTCAACAAAGAGTAAATGCCCTTTCCTGATTGAAACGCTCTTCCTATTTATGAAGAATACCGCATCACCCCGGATGCAGTAGAACACCTCAACATAATCAGAATGTGAATGTTCGGAAGCGCTGTCTCCAGGCTGAAGAATAATATGGCTTATATGCTTTACAGAGGGAAGGACACTCTCGCGAGAACCTTCTTTTTCAACCCGGGATCATGGCTGACAGGTTCATACAGAGTTTCATGCAGAGAGAAGAGTTTCATGGCATTGGATGGTTCATCATATTATGTTCCATATGATGTATGATGTATTAATTTCTTTGAGCATCTGCTCTGATGGTTTTTCAACTTTTATCTCCATTTCATCCTCCTAAAATGTGTACAACTATTTTCCTGTGCCTCTCCCTGTTGTCGAAATCTATAAAGACTATTTGTTGCCATGTCCCCAGCACGAGCTTTCTCTCTATGAAGGGAATGGAGAGGGAAGGTTTCATCAGGGCTGCCCTGACATGGGAAAAACCGTTACCATCTCCCCAGCGTCTGTCATGTTCATATGGGACATTTGATGTACAATTTTCTCCAGAACCCTCTGCAAGTCTTTAATGACACCTATCTCATATTCTATTGTTGTGATCGCGCCAGTAGAACCAGGGCAGAAAACCGTGACCAGACCGTTTTCGATGCCTGATTGCTCTACGACTTGAATAACCTTAGCAGTGATGTCAATGGTATCACCGAAACCTTTCGTATTGATTGCAAATGTATCGGTAAAAATCATTGTTTCAGCTTTCTCCCTGGTAACATTAAAGATCTTTTCATTGCCCGTAAGGTCTTGCTTCACTCTATTCTACAATACTATGGTTCTCTTTTTATTCGTGAAATAACACTCAACTTAGGTTATAATTTACAACCTGTGTCATTAAGGAAGATCGTTTATCCGATTATCAACAGGAGTGAGAAGGTACTATGCCGAGGCGTGATGATATAAAGAAAGTAATGATTATCGGTTCAGGACCAATCGTGATAGGACAGGCCTGCGAGTTCGATTATTCCGGTACCCAGGCGTGTAAAGCCCTTCGGAGTCTGGGCTACGAAATTCTGCTTGTTAATTCAAATCCTGCGACCATTATGACAGACCCCGGGATGGCAGACTTTACCTATATTGAACCGTTAACCCTCGACGCCATGAATGAAATTATCAAAAAGGAAAGACCTGATGCGCTTCTCCCGAACTTAGGCGGTCAGACTGGTTTGAATCTTTCTTCTCAACTGGCACAAACGGGAGTGCTTGACAAATATGGCGTCAGGGTCATAGGTGTTGAAGTGGATGCTATCAAGCGCGGAGAAGACCGCATTGCCTTCAAAGAAACCATGAACATGCTGGGAATAGAAATGCCAAGGAGCAAACCAGCCTTCAGTGTAAAGGAGGCAGAAGAAATCGCTAACGAACTTGGATATCCCGTCGTTATCCGCCCTGCTTACACACTGGGTGGAACAGGGGGCGGTCTGGTTTACAATACAGAGGAACTGCAAGCGGTAGCAAGCCGTGGTCTTTCAGCAAGTATGGTCGGCCAGATACTCATCGAAGAATCAGTACTTGGATGGGAAGAACTCGAACTGGAAGTTGTTCGTGATGCCAAAAACCAGAAGATTACCGTTTGTTTCATCGAAAATGTTGATGCCATGGGCGTCCACACCGGCGATTCATTCTGTACGGCACCAATGCTCACCATCGATAGCGAACTCCAGAAGCGTCTTCAAAAATATTCATACGATATTGTCGAAGCTATCAAGGTGATTGGTGGCACAAATATACAGTTCGCCCACAACCCTAAAACAGGACGAGTAGTAGCTATTGAGATAAACCCCAGGACTTCTCGCTCTTCTGCTCTTGCCTCTAAGGCTACTGGCTTTCCTATCGCGCTGGTCTCTGCCAAACTGGCAGGTGGCATGACCCTCGATGAGATCCCTTACTGGAGAGAAGGTACACTCGAGAAATACACACCTTCAGGAGACTATGTGGTGGTTAAATTCGCCCGCTGGGCCTTTGAAAAGTTCCACGGTGTGGAAGATAAGCTGGGAACCCAGATGCGTGCTGTTGGCGAAGTCATGAGCATTGGTAAAATATATAAAGAAGCCTTCCAGAAGTCTATCCGGTCTCTTGAGATCGGACGTTACGGACTCGGCTTCGCAAAAGATTTCAATAAGAAACCATTGAAAGAACTGATGGATCTTTTAAGTGAACCCTCAAGTGAGCTGCAGTTTATCATGTATGAAACCCTGCGTAAAGGTGCAAACATACAGGATCTTTATGAAAAAACACACATCAAACCCTTTTTTATTGAGCAGATGAAGGAGCTCGTTGATCTGGAAGAAAAAATACTTCAATACAGGGACAAGGAGTTGCCTGATGATCTTCTGAGCAAAGCAAAAAGGGACGGATTTGCAGACAGGTATCTCTCTCTGCTTCTTGGTATCCCGGAAAAACAAATCAGGCAACGGAGAACTTCCCTGGGCATTATACAGGGGTGGGAGCCTGTGCCGGTCAGCGGCGTTGAGAATGCGGCTTATTATTTTTCCACGTACAATGCACCCGACAAAGTCCAGGTAAGCAAAAGGCGAAAAGTAATGGTGCTGGGCGGTGGACCGAACCGTATTGGCCAGGGAATTGAGTTTGATTACTGCTGCGTACACGCTGCATTTGCATTGCGCGATGAGGGATATGAATCAATTATGGTCAACTGCAATCCTGAGACAGTCTCAACAGATTACGATACCTCTGATAAGCTCTATTTTGAACCCCTAACTGTTGAAGATGTTTTCAGTATCTATCAGAAGGAAAAACCGGAAGGCATTATCATACAGTTTGGCGGCCAGACCCCGCTCAATATTGCCAGTGAACTGGCAGAAGCAGGAGTGAAGATTCTGGGAACAACGCCAGAGACAATCGACCTTGCAGAGGATCGCGACCGCTTCCGAAAAATGATGAGCAAGCTCGGCATACCACATCCTGAATCGGGAATGGCAAGCAACCTTGAACAAGCCCTTGCCATTGCAAAAAAAATAGGCTATCCCCTCATGGTGAGGCCTTCTTATGTTCTTGGTGGACGTGGAATGGAGGTGGTGCATGATGAGGAGATGCTCGGCCAATATGTTGCTGCTGCTGTTGATATATCTCCTGAACGACCTATCCTGATAGACAAGTTTCTGGAAAATGCTATTGAAGCCGAAGCAGATGCAATTGCTGACGGCACCGATGCATTTGTACCTGCAGTGATGGAGCATATCGAGCTGGCAGGTATACACTCTGGTGATTCTGCATGCGTTATTCCTCCGGTAAGTATCCCAAAAAAACATATCAAAACCATCTATGAGTATACGAGAAGAATTGCGATAGAGCTGAACGTGGTGGGCCTCATGAATATCCAGTATGCAATTGCACATGATACTGTCTTTGTTCTTGAAGCTAATCCGCGTGCATCGAGAACCGTACCTCTGGTATCAAAAGTATGTAATATTCCCATGGCACGCCTTGCAACCCAGATTATGCTCGGCAAGAAACTCTCTGACCTTGATCTGAAGCCAAAGAAGATCTCCCACTTTGGGGTTAAGGAAGCGGTATTCCCTTTCAACATGTTCCCTGAGGTAGATCCACTCCTCGGGCCGGAGATGCGTTCAACAGGAGAGGTGCTCGGAATGGCCGATTCCTTCGGCCTTGCCTATTTCAAAGCCGAGGAAGCTACAGGTCTCCGCCTTCCCTTAGGAGGTACTGTCCTGATTACTGTCTTTGATAAGGACCGTCAAGCTGTCCCTGAAATAGCCAGCCAGTTTAAGAAACTGGGATTTAAAATAAAGGCTACTGAGGGAACCTGCAAGTTTCTGGCTGAACATGGAATCGAAACCGAACGCATCCTCAAAATGCATGAAGGCAGGCCTAATATCGTTGATGCGATTAAAAACGGAGAGATTCAACTGGTCATTAATACCCCGAGTGGCAAACTGGGAAAATATGACGATTCATACATCCGCAAGGCTGCAATCAAGTACAAGGTGCCTTATATAACGACCTTGGCTGCAGCAAGTGCTGCAGCCAAGGGGATTGCCGCTTACCAGCAGGCACATGGGGAAGTCAAGTCACTCCAGAGTTACCACGCAGATATAAAATAATTAATTTCTGAAATTCACATTTTCATCATCAGAGATTTTATAGGTTTCAATCTCTCCTCATGAATTGAGCAAGAACATCTTTTAATTGATTCTCATTGACTCCCACAATGAGTAAATTGCGTTTAATCATCTCTTTGGTTTATAGTTAATTCCTAAAGACGGCTAACCTATGGAGAAAGGAGATATCATGAGCACAATAAAGATCATGCCATGTCTCGACATGAAAGACGGTAGGGTAGTCAAAGGTATCCATTTTGTTGATCTGAAAGACGCAGGTGACCCAGTAGAAAATGCCATGTTTTATCAAAAAGAAGGGGCTGATGAGCTTGCCATGCTGGATATAGCAGCAACAGTTGAAAACCGAAAGACCAGGCTGGAATGGGTCAAAAATGTCTCATCCGTCATCAACATCCCGTTAACAGTAGGCGGTGGTATTTCTTCCTTAGAAGACATTGAACTGGTTTTTGAGGCTGGTGCCGATAAAATTTCCATGAATAGTGCTGCTGTTAAAAATCCTGATCTTGTCAGGCAGGCAGCAAAGGCATTTGGTTCAGGAAAGATTACTGTTGCCATCGATGCCAGAAGAAACAAGGAGATGTCTTCTGGATTTGAGCTCGTTGTCTCAGGTGGTACCAAGCCTGTAGGCAAAGATGCTATAGCCTGGGCAAAGCAGTGCCAGGATCTGGGTGCTGGTATAATTTTACCAACAAGTATGGATGGCGATGGAACACAGGCTGGCTACGATTTGGAATTCACAAGGGCCATTTCAGATGCTGTAAACCTACCGGTGGTTGCCTCTGGTGGAGCAGGAAAGCTTGAGCATTTTTATGAGGTTGTTGTTCAGGGAGGCGCACAGATTTTATTGGCTGCTTCAGTTTTTCACTATCGCATCTTGAGCATCAGGGAGGTCAAAGAATATCTAAGAAATAAAGGTCTGGAGGTCTATTTGTAATC
>Ga0129298_10001414_pt1 | contig 10061 bp, 6 predicted proteins | sample I19B2metaG_FD_94707 | JGI IMG/M metagenome (GOLD analysis project Ga0129298, IMG submission 94707) | Lake sediment bacterial and archeal communities from Gulf of Boni, Indonesia to study Microbial Dark Matter (Phase II) - ​I19B2 metaG | ecosystem: Environmental > Aquatic > Freshwater > Lake >...
AGCTGTTCGCTCCCGCGGGTGTCTCCCTGGAGTGGTATCCGCTGGAAGGCCTCAGCCACCTGGGCCAGCCCGACGCCGTGGTGGCCGTGCGCTTCACTGGCTCTTGCGAGTGGAAGTGGACGACGTCCGCCCGGCCGGTGAGTGGTGCCCTGGCGTGGACTGCCCGCGTAGATGGCGAGCTCCAACCGTTCATCACGCTGGACTGCCCCCGCATCGCCGCCTTGGCGGGTGTGCCCAGCTACGCACTGCTCGGCCAGGCGCTCGGGCGCGTGCTCGCGCACGAGCTGTACCACTACCTGACCCAACAGACCGCCCATACTCACACGGTGCTCTTTCGCGCCGACTTCCGCCCGCGGGACCTGCTCGAACCGGGGCTGAAGTTCGACCCCTCAGAAGTTGCCGCCCTGCGCCAAGCGCTGAGTGGCGCAGGCGCACGGCCCGTGAAGCTCACAGCCTCTTAATCCAGAGAGTCGGGAGGCTGTTCCACTCCCCGCGATTGCGCACGTTCACCTTGCGCGGCGCGATCACCAGGACGGGAGTACGATACAAGAATGCTACTCTCGAAGTTCGCAGCTTGTCTGACCGTCGCCGTGGCGCTTCAGGCCCAGACGGTCGGCTCCCGTCGAACCATGCGACCTGTCGTTCGTGGCACCCAATACGCCGCGGCTTCCATGCAGCCGCAGGCCACCCAGGTGGCGGAGCGCATTCTGCGCGCGGGCGGCAACGCCTTCGACGCCATCGTGGCCGGGCAGGCCGCGCTGGCCGTGGTGCAGCCTGGCTCGAATGGCGTCGGCGCTGACGCCGTGCTGCTCATTTACGATGCCAAGGCCAAGAAGGTGTTCTCGCTCAACGCCGAGGGCACCGCTCCGAAACTGGCCACCATCGAGTGGTACAAGCAGAACGCCGGCGGCAAGCTCCCCAATAGCGATGGCCTGCTGGCCGGCAGCATGCCCGGCGTCGTGGACGCCTGGTACATCCTGCTCGAGCGCTGGGGCACCCTGAGCTTCGCCGAGGCGCTGGCCCCTGCCATCGACATCGCCGAGAACGGCTTCCCACTGAGCGAGAGCCTCGCCGCCGCCATCGCGGGCAGCAAGAAGATTCGCAAGTATCCCACCAGCGTCAAGTTGTACCACCCCGGCCGCCGGCCCCCGCGCGCCGGCGAAATCTTCCGCAATCCGGATCTGGCGCGCACCCTCAGGAAGCTGGTGGAAGCCGAGAAGGCCAATGCCGCCAAGGGCCGGAGCGCGGCCCTCCGGGCTGCCCGCGACCGCTTCTACAAGGGCGACATCGCCCGCGAGCTGGCCGCCTTCTCGGCGGCTAACGGCGGCCTGTTCCGCTACGAAGATTTCGCCAGCTACACCGCCAAGCTGGAAGAGCCGGTCTGGATCGACTACCGCGGCTGGCAGGTTTACAAGAACGCCTCCTCCACCCAAGGCCCCGCCGAGTTGTTCCTGCTGAACATCTTAGAAACGTACGACCTGAAAGCCTTGGGCCTGAACACCGCCGACTACCTGCACGCGAACGCCGAGGCGGCCAAGCTGGCGTTCGCTGACCGCGAAAAATACCTCGGCGACACGGATTTCATAAAGATCCCCTTCGCCGGCCTGTTGTCGAAGGAGTACGCGCGCGACCGTCGCAAGCTCATCGATGATGCCAAGGCCTCGCTCGAATTGCGTCCCGGCGTGGCGGAGAAGTATATGAGCGGCTTCCCCCCGGTGGAGCGTCCTGTGGACTGCACGATCGGCACCAATGGGGCGCACGACGGCGACACCAGCTATATCGCCGTGGTGGACAAAGACCGCAACATGATCTCCTTCACGCCCAGCCTGCACAGCGGCTTCGGCACCGGCGTAGTGATGGGCTCGACTGGGCTGATCTTCAACTGCCGTGGCGACTATTATTCGCTGGTGCCAGGCCACGCCAACGCGCTCGAACCTGGTAAGCGGCCCCGTAGCACTCTCCAGTCCACGCTGGTGATGAAAGCCGGCCAGCCCGCCATGATCATGGGCAGTCCCGGCGGCGACGACCAGTGCATGCGCACTTTGCAGACGTTCCTAAACATGGTTGAGTTCGGAATGAACGTGCAGCAGGCCATCGAAGCGCCGCGCTGGACCACGCGGGCTTTTCCGGCTTCTCCCTGGCCGCATACCATGTACCCCGGCGATCTCGGTCTCGAGGACCGCATCCCTGAAGAGGTGCGCAAGGCGCTGGCCGGTCGGGGCCACAAGGTGCGAGTTTCCGGGCCGTGGTCGCTTGGCAACAACGCCGCCATAGTGGTGGAGCCCAAGACTGGCGTCCTCAGCGCGGGCGCCGACCCGCGCTGTGATGCTTACGCGCTCGCCTGGTAAGGTGCGGACTGCACCAGCGGGCCGCCTTGCGGCGGACTGGCACAGTGGTTGTCCGGAAAGGAGGGCTCCGTGAGAAGCAAGGTTTTGTTAGTTGGCTTATACTCGCTGGCGATGACAGCATATGGCCAGCAGGGCTGGCACCCTCACGAGGGGGGCCAGCTCAAGTATCGCGTCAACATCCGCTTTGGGCAGGAGCCTGAGACCATGCCCCCGGGCTGGACCTTCGGGCGCGTGTCGGGCGTAGCCACCGACGCCGCGGGGCGGGTCTATGTGGCGCATCGGGGCACGGTGGCCGATCCCATCGTCGTTTTCGACGCCAAGGGCAAGTACCTGCGCTCTTGGGGAAAGGGCCTCTTCGGCAGCCCGCACGCCATGCGTGTGGACCGCGAGGGCAACATCTGGTCCACCGATACCGTCACGCACCAGGTCCTGAAGTTCACGCCCGAGGGAAAGCTGCTCATGGAGCTTGGCGTCAAAGGCCAGCCCGGTGCCGATCAAAAGACTTTCAACCGCCCCACCGACGTGGCCTTCACCCCCTCGGGCGACTTCTTTGTCTCCGATGGCTACGGTAACTCCCGCGTGGTGAAGTTCTCCAGCGACGGGAAGTACCTGCTGGAGTGGGGCCGCCGCGGCACGGGCCCCGGCGAGTTCAATCTCCCCCACGTCATGGCGGTGGACTCCAAGGGCCGCCTCTACGTCAGCGACCGCGAGAACAACCGCATCCAGATCTTCGACTTCAACGGCAAATTTCTGCGCCAGTGGACTCATCTGGGCGCTACGCAGGGCGTCTTCATGACCCCCAAGGACGAGCTCTGGATCATCACCCATCGGGACAACATCGAAAACGTCACCTACGACACCCTGGCCGGCCGCATCATGCGCATTGACCCCGAAACCGGCCAAATCCTGGGTTCGATTCAAAGCCCGGGCCACTGGCTGGACGTGAGCGCGGCCGGGGAGATCTTTGTCGCCAGTCTCACCGGCAACGTCTTCCGCTTCTACCCGGGCTGGGTGGAAAGAAAGCCCGGCCGCTAGCCCCACCCGGTTGCGCGGCGTGATATGATCTAGCCGCAGGAAGGCCTCCTCTGTGTGGTTGGGGGCTCTCAGGAGCATAGGACAGAGAGGAATCATGCGGGTGAGAACGATTCTGATTCTAATGGCAGCCGGCGTGCCGTTCTGCGCGGCCCAGGCCCCGAAAGCGCAACCAGCCAAGCCGCAGGCGCAAGCCGCCAAGGCGCCACCGGTCAAGGCCGATGCTGTGGCCGACGGTGTTTTCGTGGGTCGCAGCGGCAAACCCATGGCCGGCGCGAAACTGTATCTGGGCGAGGTGACAGCGGCTGAGGATTATCCTTATGCCGTCATCAGACTGCCCGAGCGGCTGCCCTCGGCGGTCACCGACGCCCAGGGCCGCTTCCAGTTCAAGAACTTCCCCCCGGGCAGGTACACCATCGTCTACCAGCCGACGGGTTCGGGTGTGCTGCCGGCGCAGATCAACATCCGCGCCCTCTCGGCGACGGACCAGAGCATCGCCCCGGGCTTGCGCGGCGTCGAGCTCGGCCAGGCCTTGCCTCTCGAGGACCGCGCCTGGACCAAGATGTTCACGCTGCTCAAAGGGCACACCTTGATGACCCAGGGCGACTCCATGAAAATCTGGAACGCCACGGCGCGGCGTAACCCGGGCGGACCTTTCATTGAGATCCGGCGCGGCATCATCTGGCTCCAGCAGTTGGGCGACAAGAGCAAGATTCAACTGGACGCCTGGAGCTATTAGACGCTAGACTAGCGCCATGAACCAACTGCGCGCGCTGGTGGCGTCGTACTGTCTCGGTCTGCTCCTATCCGCGCTCTGTCTCGGTGCCGATCCCGCCACGCTTCCGGTGCGCGGCCTGCACGTGGCCGCCCCCAGAGCCGAGGACATGCCCATCTCCCTGAAGTTCATCCGCGAAGGCCTCTCCAGAGAGGGCGTCAACACTCTGGTGGTCGAGTTCGGCTACCGCTACAAGTTCACGCGACGCCCGGAGGTCGCTGAGTCGGAGAGCCTGTCCCAGGACGATGTCAAGGCCCTGCTGGAGGCCTGTCGTCAGGCTGGCATCCGGCTCATCCCGCAGGTCAACATGCTGGGCCATCAGTCTTGGAGTAAGAACACGCACGCCCTGCTGCGGGCCCATCCCGAGTTTGACGAAACCCCGGGCAAGTACCCTGGCAACGAAGGCATCTACTGCCGCAGCTACTGCCCCCTGCATCCGCAAGTGCACGAAGTTGTCTTCGATCTGATCGATGAGCTGGCCGAGGCCTGCGAGGCCGACGCCTTCCACGCCGGCATGGACGAGGTCTTCCTCATCGGCGAAGATGACTGCCCGCGGTGCAGAGGCAAGAACAAGGCGGAGCTGTTCGCTGGGGAAGTGCGCGCTCTTCGCGATCACCTCGCCCGCGCCAACCGCACCTTGTGGATCTGGGGCGATCGCCTGCTCGATGGCAACCTCACCGGCATCGGCAAATGGGAGGCCAGCCAGAATGATACGCACCCGGCGGCGCACCTCATCCCCAAGGACGTAGTCATTTGTGACTGGCACTATGAACGGGCCGTCCCCACGGCCACCTGGTTCGCCCTCGAAGGATTCCGCGTGGTTTCTGCACCCTGGCGCAAGGCGGGGGTGGCGCTCGCGCAACTCGAGCTGCTCCGCAGCGCCCGTCGGCACGCCACTCCGGCTGTCGCCGAGCGCATGCTGGGTGTCTTGCAGACCACCTGGACCGGCGGCCTGGGCGCCATCGCCAAAACGTACTACGGAGAGGGGCCCGTGAATCCTCGCGCGCTGGAAGCCGTCACCTGCTTCCGGGCGCTCTTCGAGGAACTGCGCAACAACGGGCTGCGCTAGATCGCCGGGGGTTCGCCCACCTGGGCCAGCACGATGCGGGTTCGCCCGTGCCGCTCGCCGATCCCGACGAAGCGTTTGTACCCCTGCTCGGAGTACTCCATCTGCACCCAGCCGTGCCGCTTTTTGGCGACGATCCAGTGGGGCAGCTCCTTGCGGTAGAACTCGACTACTTTGTCCACTGCATCCTCGGTGCTGTAGCGTGCGCCGATGATGGTCACTTCCTTGTGTTCGGAACCGAAATCGAGCTCGAAGCTAACCGCCTTGCCCTCCCGCTGTTCCGCGGCCGCGCCCGGGTAGACTGGGATACCGGCTTTGGCCGGGTCCAGCCGCCCGCTCTCGTGAACACGCACCGAGCCGAAGGGTGTTGAAACCTCCACCGACTTGCCCCGCTCGGAGCGGGTTTCCTCTACTTGAATGTTGTGGGCCAGGTACAGCCCTCCGAGGACGATTCCCGCGATGGCGAGGCCGATCAGCGCCAGGAGAGCGATCAACACACCTGAAACTACGCCGCCGTGCTGGGTTCTGCGTCTGTTCATGGACCTACCCGCTGGCTTTAGTATACGCACAGGGGGGACTCAAAGTTCCGCGGCAACGCTCAGGTTCCGAGCGGCCCCAGGGCGTTGCGGACCATGTCGCGCTGCGGGGTGAACCATTCCGCGTAAGTGGTGCCGGGCGGGAAGCCATCGTGGCTTTCCGCGAGCAGATCCTTCAGCCGCGCCCGCAGCCGCGTCATGACCTCCGGCACGCGCCGCCCGTCGAAGAGGTTGCGCAACTGGAGCGGGTCGGCCAGGTTGTCGTACAATTCCTCGGCGCCGTTGAGCCAGCGCACGTAGGTGTACTGCTTGGTGCGGATGCCGCGCCACTCCGGCCATTCCGTGTTGGTTTCGGGGAAGTCCCAGTGTGAGACGAAGTTCATCATCAGGGCGGCGTCGCGCTCCTGGCCTTTGCGCCCCACCAGGTGCGCCGAGAGATCCATTCCGTTGACGATCGGGGGCACGCTCGGCCCGCATAGCGAGGCCAGTGTGGGCAGATGGTCCATGGGCGTGTACAGGGCATCACACTTCGCGCCCGCACGCACGCGCCCCGGCCAGCGCAGAATCAGTGGTAGGTCCACCGCCTCCGCATAGGGCACCATCTTGTTGTAGCGGCCCTGGCTGGCCAGCATCTCCCCGTGGTCCGTCGTGAAAACGAAAATTGTGTTCGCCGCCAGCCCGGATTCTTCCAGAAAGGCCATCAGCCGCCCGACGTTGTCATCCACGTTGGCCAGCATGGCGAAGTAACAGCGCGGATCGTTGAGCGGCCCCTCCTTGCGGCCCTTGACGTTGGCGCGCCAGTGCAGTTCCTTGGGTACGCGGTCGAGCCAGCCGGGCGGCGTCTGGTCAGCACGCCAAGGCGGATGCGGCGGGTGCGGCGCCACGGTGAGAAAGAACGGCTTGCCGCTCGCGGTCCGGCCGCGCATGTAGTCGATGGCCAGGTCGGTTTCGGCGTCGGTTTCGTAGCGCGGCATAATGAGCCGTTCGGAGGTGTCGCGGTAGTAGAAGGCCTTGGCGAAGTTGGCATGGAAGTTATACGCCGCCCAGTACTGGTACCCCATGCGGGCCGGCCCCGGCGGAACGTACTCGCTCTCCGCCTTCGGCCTGACCGGTTCGCCCCGCTTGAGCGAACCGGCACGCGCCCCGGCCGCCAGGTGCCACTTGCCGATGAAGCCGGTGTCGTAGCCGCCGCGGGCGAATACGTCGCCCAGCGATTGCCCCGTCGAGGGCAGGTTGATCCAGTTCATCACCCCGCCCGAGAGCGTCGGCCAGCGGCCCGTCTGCACCATGACGCGATAGGGCGTGCACAGCGGGCACGAAGAGATGGCGTTGGTGAACACCATCCCCTGTCGGGCCAGGCGGTCGAGGTTGGGGGTGGGGATGTTCTGCCCGCCGTTGTAACCCAGTTCGCAGGCCCGCACTTGGTCGGCAAAGTAGAACAGCACATTGGGGCGGGCCGCCGCAGCGCTACCCGCGGCCGCAGCCGCCGCACCCAGAAACGATCGGCGTGAGAGGGCTTCTGACATAGCTTGTCAGTTTAGCGCTTCCGGCGAAAACGGGTCAGCCTGGGGTGTCCTCATTTCTTGACAGCCTTGACACGCGCGATGGGAGTGTACTATAAGTACCCCAGATATGGCGTTCCGCACCCGGGAGCTGAGCTCCACAGGTCGGACCGCGCGGGGGAACGTTGGTCAAGGTAAGGAGGACGAGATGGATCGGCTTAGTAGGCTTACGCTGGTAGTGCCCCTCGGGGTGTTGCTGGTTTGCATGTTGGCAGTGGCGCAGGTATCCACGTCGCGCCTTGAAGGCCTGGTGCAGGATGCCTCGGGAGCAGTGGTGCCGGGAGCCAAGGTGTCGGTGGTCAACACCCGGACCCAGGCCCAGATGGAAACCTCAGCTACGCCAGAAGGCCTGTTCGTCTTCCCGTCGCTCCAGCCCGGCCCTTACACGCTTAGCGTCGAGGCGGCGGGATTTCGCAAAGCCGTGGTTTCCAACATTGAACTGAACGTCGGCGCCACGGTCTCCGAGGTCGTCAAACTGGAGGTCGGCGCGGTCACCGAAAGCGTGGTGGTGGAAGCTAACGCCGTGCGGGTGCAGACCGCTGATTCCCAGGTCTCGCGGGCCATCACGCTCCGTGACATCGACGTGCTCGCGCAACTGGGCCGTGCGCCTATGGTGCTGGCCGCCTACGCCACCCCCGGCATCCAGGTCAACCCGGGCGACACCACTTTCTCCACAGTAAACGGCCTGCGCCAGGGGAGCAACAACTCCAAGCTGGATGGCATCGATGTTAATGATTCGGTGGTTCCTCGCATGGGCCTGAGCTTGACCGCCAACAACACCGACTCGGTGGGCGAGTTTCGGGTGGTCACCAGCGGGGGCAAGGCCGAGTATGGGCGCAGCGCTGGCGCCCAGATTGAGCTGATTACGCGCTCCGGCTCCAATCAGTGGAGCGGGAACGCCTTCGATTACCTCCGTAACACGGTGCTGCACGCCAACAACTTCTTCAACAACTCCTCGGTACCCGCCATTGCGCGTCCCAAATTCATCCAGAACATCTTCGGCGGCTCGCTGGGCGGGCCGGTGCTCAAGGACCGGAGCTTCATTTTCGGCAACCTCCAGCTCCGACGTACGCGCCAGGAAATCGTCCGCAACCGCACCGTGCTCACCCCGGAGGCTAAGCGCGGCCTATTCCGTTGGAAACCGCCGGGCAGCTCTGAGATTCGCAGCTTCGACATTGTGGCCAACGATCCCCGCAAGAAGGGCATCGACCCCAAAGTCGCCGACATCCTCAAGCTGCTGCCCGATCCCAACAACTACGATGTGGGCGATGGCCTCAACTCCGCCGGCTTCCGCTTCAACAACCCTAACAACAGCTTCGAGGACCAGTTCACAATTCGCGCCGATCACAACCTGTGGAACCGCAACCGGGTGTTCTTCCGCCTGAGCTGGCAGCGCAACAGCTTCATCGATTCGCTCAACAACGCCGACGCGCGCTTCCCGGGCCAGCCCCACGGCTACCAAGGCGGGCGCCGCTGGGGTTATTCGATTGGCTCCGACTGGACACTCACCAACACCATGGTCAACGAGCTGCGCGTGGGGCACCAGAGTGCTAGGGTCGCCTTTGACCGTGTCCGCCTGCCCCAGGCCATGCTCCTGGCCAACACCTGGACCGACCCGCTTAACCCCGCGTTCGCCCAGGGCCGCAACTCGCCGGTCGAAGACATCACCGACAATCTGAGCATGGTGCGCGGCAAGCACACCTTCAAGGCCGGACTGAACTGGCGCTTCACCGAGCAATGGGGCTATAACGACGCCGGCATCTACCCCAACGTCACCTTTGCCACCACTTTCGGCAACGTCCCGCCGGCCACCGTCGGGCCGTCGGGCGCGATCATCTCCTCGGCTGACCGGCAGCGCTTCGAGAGCCTCTATAACGACTTGCTGGGCCGCATGAACCAGGTGACCCAGACCTTCTATAGCGACCTCGAGAAGTTCCAGCCGGCTGGCAAGCCCCGCGTGCGCAACACGCTGCTGCGTGAGGGAGGCAACTTCTTCCAGGACGACTGGAGGGTCAGCCCCAAGCTGACCCTGAACTTGGGCCTGCGCTGGGAGTATTTCGCTGTGCCCAAGGAGCGGGACCGGCTCCAGGGCACCTTGGACAAGGCGGCGCTGCTCAATACTGTCAGCCAGTTTTCGGATCTGACCGTGCAGCGCAGCAGCGAGTGGTACAAGAACGACCTCAACAACTTCGCGCCACGCATCGGGTTGGCCTATGACCCGCTTGGAGACGGCAAGACCGCCATCCGCGCCGGCTACGGCGTTTTCTACGACCGCATAATCGGTGCGACAGTGAGCCTGGCCGACGCCAACACTCCTGGCTTCTCGCAGGCCGTGCCCGTGTATCCGAACTCGGCTGCCGGCTCCGACGTGCGGGTCAGCGACGGCATCCCGCTGCCGCAACAACCCGGCGCCCCGGTTCTGCGGCTTCCCGCCACCCGTTCTACCTCGGTGGTAGTGTTCCAGCCCAAGCTGCGTACCGGCTACGTGCAGCAGTACAGCTTGATGGTGCAGCGCGAAGTGTCGCGCAACACCGTGATCGAGGTGGGCTACGTGGGCACCCGTGGCACCAAGATGTTCATGGATGTGGATTATAACCAGCCTCGCATCTACGAAAGTTTCCTGCCGGCCTTTCGTGAGCTCCAGGCTTTCCGCACGAGTAACACGGCGCCCTCGGCCGCCAATCCGCTGGTCCGTATCTTCGGATCGGCCGCCGCCGCCGTCAGCGCCCTGGGCGCCTCCGC
>Ga0129298_10001418_pt1 | contig 10050 bp, 8 predicted proteins | sample I19B2metaG_FD_94707 | JGI IMG/M metagenome (GOLD analysis project Ga0129298, IMG submission 94707) | Lake sediment bacterial and archeal communities from Gulf of Boni, Indonesia to study Microbial Dark Matter (Phase II) - ​I19B2 metaG | ecosystem: Environmental > Aquatic > Freshwater > Lake >...
GCCAGAAACCGCACCGTGGCCGAGCCGGTTCGAGCCAACCCTACCACCAGTACCTTTTTATTTTTTAAGTCCATAACCCGTATGCTTTCGAGTCAAGCCCCCTCACCCTTCCCCTCTCCCCCGCAAACGGGGGAGAGGGCGGGGGTGAGGGGGATCCTCTCTCTTTCATCTCAGCTTCAGCGTACTCAAGGCGATCAGCGCCAGGAAAATGGTGATGATCCAAAATCGCACAATCACCTTGGGCTCGGCCCAGCCCTTCAGCTCGAAATGATGGTGCAGTGGCGCCATGCGAAAAATCCTTTTCCGCCGCAGTTTGTAAGAAGCCACCTGAAAGATGACCGAGAGGGTCTCCAGGACGAATAGCCCACCGACGATGGCCAGGAGGATTTCTTGTTTGGTGATGACTGCCGCCGCCCCCAGGGCCGCCCCCAAAGCAACGGAACCCGTGTCTCCCATGAACAGTTGCGCCGGGTAGGTGTTATACCAGAGGAAGCCCATCGAAGCCCCGACCATGGCCCCGCAGAAAATCGTCAACTCCCCGCTTCCGGAAACATAGGGGATCTGAAGATAACTGGCAATTTTTACGTGTCCGGCTAAGTAAGCCAGGACCATAAACGTTCCGGCGGAGATCAGCACCGGCCCGATGGCCAACCCATCCAGGCCATCGGTCAGGTTCACCGCATTGGAAGTTCCCACGATAACAAAAATGGCCAGGAGAATGTAATAGGCTCCCAGATCCGGCGCAACTTCCTTGAAAAAAGGGACGCTGACCGTGCTTTTGAAAGTCGGGTAAAAATAGAGCAGCAGGGAAGCCACCAGCGCTACTACGATCTGGTACAGCATCTTCTCTTTTACTTTCAGGCCTTTGGAGTTCTTCCGGGTCAACTTCCGGTAATCGTCCGCAAAGCCAATGAGCCCGAATCCCGCCGCCACCAGCAGGACGACCCAGATGTAAAAGTTGGTCAAATCGGCCCAGAAGAACACGGAGAGAAAGATGGCTGAAAGGATCAACGTCCCCCCCATGGTGGGCGTTCCCTCCTTGGCCAGGTGCCGGCTCGGCCCATCGTCGCGGATGTACTGTTTGATCTGTAGCTGCTGCAGCTTCCGGATCACCCAGGGGCCGCAGAAAAAGCAGATGACCAAAGCAGTGAGGATGGCCAGAATGGCCCGAAACGTAATGTAGCGGAAGACGTTGAAGACCGAAAGTTTGCTGTGCAGGGAATAGAGTAAAAAGTAGAGCATTTGTCCCCAAAATCCTAAATTCGAAGCACGAAATCCGAAACGAGTCCCGCTAAAGCGGGATTCGATATTCGGATTTCGAATTTTCCTTTTTTTATGCCTTCCCGAAAGATTCTCTCAACCCTTCGACGATCCGCTCCATATGCATCCTGCGCGAGCCCTTGACTAGAATCCAGTCCCCCTCCTCGACCACTTCTTTCAGGCCCTCCAAAACTTCCTCATGATTTCGAGCAATATGCAGATTTTGGGCCGCCATCCCGGCAGCCTTCGCTCCTTCGGCGAGATGCCCGACCTGTTCCCCCAACAGAAACAGATGCGCCCATTTCATCTCCCCGATTCGCTTCCCCGCTTTTTCGTGAGCTTCCGCCGAGCCAGGGCCTAGCTCCAGCATATCCCCCAATACCAGTAGGCCCCGGTTTTTCCCCTTCATCTCGGTAAAGGCTGATAGCGTTACCCTTAAAGAGTCAGGGTTGGCGTTGTATGAATCGTCCAGGAGGCGCAGGCCGCGACGGAGGCGAATGACTTTCCCCCTCCCGGGAAAGGGTTGAAACTTTTCCAGCCCGGCCACAATTTTTTCGAGGTCCACCTCCAGAATGACGGCGACCGTTGCCGCGGCTAAGGCATTGTAGATATTATGTTGCCCGAAGGCGGCCAGACCCACCGAGCGTTTCACCTCGCCCATCCTCAGAAAAAAAAGCACCCCCTTTTCGGATGTGAGGCTGACGTCCTCGGCGCGCACGTCTGCCTCCTGAATGATCCCGAAGGTTTTTTTCCGGCAGCGGGCCGAGACCGCCAATTTGGCCACACGCGGGTCGTCGACGTTGACAGCAATCCAGTCGTCCGTCCTCAATCCATCCCAGAGTTCTCCTTTGGCCCGGGTCACCCCTTCCAGGCCCTCCAGGAATTCCAGGTGGGCATGGCCGATGTTGGTAATCAGAGAGACTTGAGGATCGGCGATGGCCTTCAGTTTGCGGATCTCCCCCGGCTCGCTCGTGCCCATCTCCAGGATGGCCACCTCATGCTTGGGCGACAGCCTCAGCAGCATCAATGGAAGGCCAATGAGGTTGTTCAGGTTCCCTTCGGTCTTCAGCAGGTGGAATTTCTCGGAGAGGACCTGGGCCGTCATCTCTTTGGTCGTGGTTTTTCCGTTGCTGCCGGTAATGGCGACTATTTGGGCGGGCTGTCGGGCACGCCAGAAATGAGCCAGATCACCAAGGGCCCGCAGAACATCCTCCACAACGATCAAGAAATTTGCGGAAAAATCCATCTCCCTTACACGATCTTCCTTGCCTTGCTGGACCAGCGACCCGGCCGCTCCCTTGGCCATGGCCTGCCCGATGAAGTCATGCCCGTCAAACCTGGGCCCTTTCAGAGGGATGAAAAGTTCGCCGGCATGCAATCTGCGCGAATCACTACTTACTCCCTGGGCCCTCAAAAGAGGATCTCCACGGATGAGTGTCCCTCGTGTGGCCTGGACAATCTCGCCAGCGGATAGACTAACGATCTTTCTCCTCCTTGGCGGATGCTAAAGCCGCCGCGGCTTCTTCGCGATCGTCAAAATGGATTTTTTTTCTTCCCACGATCTGATAATCCTCATGCCCTTTGCCGGCGATCAGCACTACATCGCCGGGGCGGGCTGCCCGGATCGCCAGATGAATGGCTTCTCGTCGATCCGGAACGACCAGGTATGCAGAATCTGTCCAACCCACGGATAAATCAGCGGCCCGGTATTTTTTCCGGCCCGTCTCCTGAATCCCCTTCTCTACTTCCTCGATAATCTTCAAAGGGTCTTCTGTGCGGGGATTGTCAGAGGTCAGGATGGCCAAATGACTCGCCAAAGCAGCCACCCTTCCCATCACCGGCCGCTTTCCGCGGTCGCGATCTCCCCCGCATCCAAAGACAACGATTAGCCTCCCAGACCGGATCCGGTTTAGAGTTGCCAGGGCTCTCTCAAGGCCATCGCTGGTATGGGCGTAATCAACGAACACGGTGAAGCCGTCGCCTCCCGGCACGGGTTCCAATCTTCCCGGAACCCGGGTGAGCCTCGCGACCCCGGCAGCGATGGTTTCCGGCGAAAGCTCCAGAGCGAGTCCCGCACTCACAGCGGCTAGTATGTTGTAGAGGTTATGTTTCCCGATCAAAGAAGAAGTCAGGTCAAAAGACCCCCGGGGAGTATGCACCCGAGCCCGTAGGCCTTCGGCCGATTCGGCAAATCTCTCCGGCCAAACATCACCGCGCTTATCCACCCCATAGCCGAGGGGGGTGCCGCAAGCGATCCTGGAAAGTTCTGTGCCCCTGGGATCGTCCAGATTGATCACGGCAAAACGTTCCTTTTTTTTGCTCTCCAGCAGACATTGCGTGAAAAGCAATTGCTTGGCCTGAAAATAATTTTCCATCGACCCGTGGTAGTCTAAGTGGTCCCGGGTCAGGTTCGTGAAAAGGGCGACATCAAAATCGCAGGTGCGAACTCGCTGCAGGTCCAGAGCGTGGGAAGAGACTTCTACGATGGCGTGGGTGGCGCCGGCATCGACCATGGCCCGCAGATTTCTCTGCAGGTCCAGCGATTCGGGCGTGGTCGTCAGGGCAGCCTGAACACGGCCCTGGAAATGGTAGTTGATGGTACCCATTACCCCAACGCTTTTCCCCGCCTCCTCCAGCATTGCTTCGATCAGGTAAGAAGTCGTGGTCTTGCCATTCGTTCCGGTGATCCCCACGAGCGTCAAGAACGAAGAAGGGTCTCCGTAGAAAGCAGCGGAAAGCCGGGCCAAGGCCTCTCGTACGTTGGGCACGATGACCTGAGTAACCTTCAGGTCTTCCATGGCTTCACCGACCAGGAGAGAACGGGCGCCCTGGGAGAGAGCCTCCGGGATGAAGCGTCTTCCATCCTCCTGCGAGCCGCGGATGGCCGCAAAAAGGAATCCATCCGCAACATCCCGGGAATGGTAGGCAAGCCCTCTGACCTCTACCGCAGGGTCTCCGATGACTTGCTTTACGAGCAAGCGAGAGATGAGCTCCTTCAACCTCATCGGTCCTGGCTTCCTCCGCAGCATTCTATTCTTTTCATTATAATCCATTTCCGATGGAGGTCAAAAAAGCTGGGGAGTCGCACTGGAAGCTGATTTTCCACCCGGAGATTTCCGCTATATCGGCGAATGGAACCGGACCACTCCCTTGGCGTTCCCCTGCAGGATCTGGCCGGGCGCTGGGTCCTGGGCAATCGCTATCCCGCTTCCTTCGAGCTTCAGCTCCAGGCCCAATCTCCTGGCCACCTGCACGACCTGGCGGATGGATTTGCCGGCAAAATCTGGCATCACCCCTGGTTCTTCCGCCACCTCGATTGCTTTTGCCGGAGCAGGGGTTCGGATTGTCCCCGGTTCCTTATCATCGCGCAGATTTTGGGGACCTGCTTTGACCAGGTAGGTAACTCCTTTGGGGTAAACCCCCATGTAAGGCAAGACCTGTTCGGCGATCCCCTTGAAGGCTGGGGCTGCAACGATTCCCCCAAAACTGATGCCCGCGGGTTCATCGATGATCACGGAGATGATCACCTGGGGATTTTCAACTGGGGCGAACCCGATGAAGGAAGCCACCCGTTTGTCTGAATAGCCCCGGCCTTCAAGCAGAGCTTTCTGGGCGGTGCCTGTCTTGCCCGCGACCTCATAACCCGAAAGGCTGGCCGCTTTCCCCGTCCCTCCCTCTTCCACGACTGTTTTCAGGATCGAAGAAACCACTTTTGCGGTTTCTGGCGAAATGACCCGCCGCCTGTGGCTGGGTTGATTTTCCATGAGGCTATTGCTCTGCCGCTCCAGGACAGTCTTCACAACGTAAGGCTTCATTAGGATTCCTCCGTTGGCCAGGGCGGCAAAGGCTGTGGTCAATTGCAGCGCCGTAGTGGAAATTCCCTGCCCAAAACTTATGTTCGCCAGCCCCACTTCCGACCACTGCTGGGGTGCGGGGAGGAAGCCTGGGACTTCTCCCGGCAGGTCGATCCCTGTCTTTGAACCAAAACCAAAACTTTTTAGGGAACGATAAAACTTTTCCCTTCCCAATTTCTGCCCCACTTTGCTTGCCCCGATATTGCTCGAGACCTTTATAATCTCGCCCAAGGAAAGCCATCGGTAGGCATGGGTATCATGGATGACTCTTCCTCCTACACTATGGGAGCCATTCTCGCAGAAAAAGATATCACCCCGGCCGACCGCCCGCTCTTCCAGGGCAGAGGCCAGAAGAAAGGCTTTGAGCGTCGAGCCAGGCTCAAAAGTATCGGTGATGGCGCCGTTTTTCCAGACATGGGGGGGGAAAGAGGAGAAGCGGTTCAGATCGAAGGAGGGCTGGATGGCCAGGGCCAGGACCTCCCCTGTCTTGGGGTTCATGACGATCGCTAGGCCCCCTTTTGCCGAAGAGGACTGAACTGCTTTTTTCAGCTCCTTTTCTGCCACGTATTGGATATTCTTGTCGATGGTCAATATGACTTCACAGCCCTCCTCGGAATTGTTGAACGCCGGCTTCTCCGGGCTGATGGCTCTTCCGCGGCCATCCTTAGAGATCAGGATATATCCGGGTTCCCCTCGGATGAACTCATCATATCCCAATTCAACTCCCTCCAGGCCCTTGGAGTCTACCCCGGCAAAGCCGATGACGTGGCACCCCATCTCCCCCTGCGGGTAAAATCGCTTGGTTTCCTTCAGAAAATCCACGCCTTCTATGTTCAGCTGCTCGATGGCCGTCCGTTGTCCCGGGGTGATCCCCCTCTCCAGCCAAACGAAAGGTCGGTCCTCTTTCATCTTTTGCAGAAGGGCTTCGGGCTTCTTACCGAGGATGGGGCCAATTCGATTCGCCGCTTCACCGGGGCTCACCACTTTTCCCGGTTGGGCGAAGACCGAGTCAACTTCCATGCTGATGGCCAGCTCTTCCTTCTTCCGGTCATACAGGATTCCCCGTTTGGGCACCAGCGGAACGATCCTCTGGTACTGCCGCTCCGCCAGAGCGGCCAGCTTGTTACTTTGGAGAACTTGCAGCTGATACGCCCTCGCGAAGACGACCAGGAAAAGGAAAGAAAAAAGGCAGAGGAGGAGGGCGATGCGAAATCGAAGCCATGTCTTCGGGGGTGGCTTCATCGAACGATGATCAGTTGCTCTTTCTGGGGGTTAATGAAGCCTAACTCTTTCAAAGCCACATTCTCGATCCGCCTGGGAGATTTGAGAGCAGCCAGCTCGAGGCGCAATTTTTTGTTCTCCTTCAGCAGATCCTGTTCGTCCTGACTGGCCTGAGAAATCTCGTACCCAAGGGAGATCACCTGATGACGCGCCCAAACATTGAAAAGAGAACATCCGATGAAAGCCAGAGCTATGACCAAGGCCAACAATGCTAAGTGGCGGTTGGCCAATTTTAATGAGAACTGGAAACTCGCCTCTGGCTCCCGTTCCGGGTTGCTGACGGCGATCGGTTTATAGATCGCTTCGGCCATCTCCTCCCCCTTCGGTGGGGCGCTTCGGAATCTTTTCGGCGGCTCTCAATTTCGCGCTGCGCGCCCTGGGATTAGCAAAAACTTCCGCGGAAGATGGGACCACAGGCTTGGGCGTGAGGATGCGCAGATGAGGGGGTTCCCCGTTCCGCCCTTTAGCCCACTGCCGGAAATGTTCTTTGACAATTCTGTCTTCCAGCGAATGGAAAGAAATGATGCAAAGTCGCCCCCCGGGAAGAAGGAGATCGCGCGATTGCCCGAGAAATGTTCTCAGGTTCTCCAGTTCATCGTTGACCGCGATCCGTAAAGCCTGGAAGACGCGGGTGGCCGGATGGATGCGCCCGCGGCGCTGGGGAACAGATTTTTCGATCAGATCGAGGAGTTCCCGAGTAGTGCGCAGAGGTTTGATCTGGCGCCGTCGAGCAATCGCCCTGGCGATTCGGTTGGCCCAGCGTTCCTCCCCGTACTGGCGGAAAATGTCGCTCATCTCCGAGACGGAAAGCTCCTGTAGAAGGTCCCGGGCGGTAATTATTGTATCCCGGCTCATGCGCATATCCAGCGGTGCGTCCCAGCGGAAGCTGAATCCTCTCTCCGGATCCTCCAGTTGTTCTGTGGAAACCCCCAAGTCCAATAAAATCCCATCCACTCCAACGGGGGAAAACGATTCCAGAACCGTTTTCAAGTCCTTGAAGTTTCCTTTTTGGAGTTCGACTCTTTTGCCAAAAACAGCCAGGTTTTCCTGAGCGCGGCGCATGGCCTGCTCATCCCAATCCAACCCGACCAGCCTTCCAGAAGGGGTGCTACGTTCCAAAATGGCCCGGGCATGGCCCCCGCTCCCCACTGTTCCATCCACGTAAACTCTGCCGGGCTGGCAATTCAGATATTCGAGAACTTCCGGCAACAGGACTGGACGGTGTTGACTGCCCCCCATCCCTGATTAAATCCCCAGTTCAGCTAAGGCTTCGCCCATCCCTTCAAAATCCCCTTCCGACCGTTTGATTTCCTCCAGCCAGCGTTCCTTGCTCCAGATCTCGAACTTTCGCAGCATGCCAGCGAAAACGACATTTTTCCCCAATTGGGCGTAATCCCGAAGCGTGGGGGGAATTAATATTCGGCCCAGCTTATCGATCGGACATTCCGTAGCTCCGGAAATAAAAAATCTCTGGAAGGCTTTCGCTTCCTTTTTGACCATGGAAAGGGAACCGACCCGCTCCTCCAAAACTCTCCATTCCTCGTAAGGGTAGGCGACTAAACATCGGTCAAAATTTGTCAGGATCAACCGATCGTCATATTTTTCCGCGAGTAATTCCCGAAACTTTGCTGGGATGGAAACCGGCCCCTTGGAATTTACGGTGTGTTCAAACCTGCCCCGAAACATTCCGTTTATCCTTAAAATTATCCACTATTATCCACTTTATTCCACCTTTTGGTCAACTATAAAGCTTTGTCGGAAAGTTGTCAAGAAAAATTTAATATTTTTTGATAGACTGTGAGTATCTGGAGGGGAAAATGCGGGTAATTTGTAAAGGGTGTTTACATAATCCCGGGGGGGTGCGGATAATTCAATTGCAGGCTCAGCTGCTGATTTTTTTACCTTTTTCTTTTTTCTTCTCCATCTTCGATCTCTTCTGGTACTTGGCTACTGCCCGGTTATGTTCTTCCAGGGTGCTGGAAAAATGATGGGTACGGTTGTTCCTAGAAACAAAATAGAGGTAATTGACATCGGCCGGATACAGCACTGCCTGCAGAGATTTTAGCCCGGGATTGGCAATGGGGCCCTTCGGGAGACCGAAGATTTGGTAGGTATTGTAAGGAGATTTCCTGAGAAGGTCCTGTTTCGTAATCCTTTCGCTCTTGAATTTTCTCTTTTTGAGGTCATAGACCGCGGTCGGATCGCTCTGCAGGGCCATTCCCCGATGAAGGCGGTTGTGAAAAACCGCCGATATCAGCCTTCTCTCCTGATCATCCATGGCCTCCTTCTCGATCATGGAGGCCAGAATCACCACGTCTCTCCGGCTCAGCCCTAAGTGCTCCGCCCGTTTACTCAGAGAGGCGTAAACCGTTTTGAAACGAGCTACCATCTGGCGAATGACCTGCTCTTCTCCAAACCCCTTGGGGAAATTGTATGTATCCGGAAAGAGGTACCCTTCCAAACTATCTCCATCAAAATCCAGAGCGGCAATAAAGGAAAGGTCCTTTGCTTTCTCCAGAAAAAATTTCTTGCTACAGACTTTGGCCTGCTCCAAAATCTCTCCGATTTGATAGATATTAAACCCTTCCGGGATAGTTACGGGGTATTTAATAACGTCCCCGCGGACCAATTTTGTCAGGACCTCGCTGGGGGGCATTGAAGTATGGAGCTCGTATTCCCCTGCTTTTACCTTTGGAATGGCGTCCTGAAGGCGGGCCAGCAGATAAAAGCCCCTATGGTCGCGAACGATGCCATTTTCTTCCAGAATCCTGCCAATCTCATGGAAGCTCATCCCCGCCGGGATGTTCACAACTTTGGAATGTCGCTCCCAGCTGGGGGGGCTCAAGAAATGGACATAAATCGTGGCCAATAGGACGACTACCAGTCCAGCGAGGGTAAGGAGAAGGTCTGAAGTCCTTTCCTTGAACCAGAGTGACAGCGAACCCGCTTTGGAAGCAAAATGCCTTCGGTCGTCCATCAAATCTATTTTCCCTAATAAATCCAATAGAATTCTAAAATTTGAGAGTTTTATTTTCATTGCCAAAGGGAGCGGATCTCCTTCCTCCAGGACATCGGCTCCCCAAATCTTAACCTTAAAACTTGGCTACCCTAAATTCTAAGGGCCATTTATGGTTGGGTCAAGCCTTTTTCTTCCCCTCCTTCGCCCTTAAACATACCCCGGGATTTAACAATTCTTTTATTTCGGATTTTAGTTTGCAGTCCCCCACCATTTCCCCCTCCGAGGGGAGTTTGGCGAGGGGTGAATTTGCCATCGGCAATTTATGGGTATTTCTCAGGAGCTTGACTTCTCGCCGGGATAGATGTAGGAATAAATACATGAATTTGATATGGGGTTCAAGGATTTTAGGGTTCGAGGATTCCAGATTTGGTAATCTTTTACTTGCCCCCTGACCTTAGAGCCCTGGAACTCCTTCGAATATTCATGCCATAGGGAAGGGGCAACATGAACAACGCCATAACTGATGTGCCAGGTTTTCAGGTCGGCCACGCTCAAGACCGAATAGCCGCCACAGGATGCACTGTGGTCCTTTGCCCCCCCGGAACCGTGGGAGGCCTCGATGTACGGGGATCTGCCGCTGGGACCCGCCAGACCGATTCCCTTCATTCTTTCCACTTTGTCGATGAAGTCCATGCC
>Ga0129298_10001420_pt1 | contig 10049 bp, 9 predicted proteins | sample I19B2metaG_FD_94707 | JGI IMG/M metagenome (GOLD analysis project Ga0129298, IMG submission 94707) | Lake sediment bacterial and archeal communities from Gulf of Boni, Indonesia to study Microbial Dark Matter (Phase II) - ​I19B2 metaG | ecosystem: Environmental > Aquatic > Freshwater > Lake >...
CGCAAATTCAGCTCGAACTCCAAAGCTCACGTCTTTTTAGCCCTTCTTCTCCTCCAAAGAATTTTTTCCAGCCCTTTAATTGAGCGTTCCAGTGAGCCTCTTCTAGCTTCGACGGTTACGTCTCCTCGGGTGGTTTCAATGATTCGCCTCGCCAAATCACATTTTCTTCGAAGCCCAGGCACGAGCATGTAGGCTTCGTCCATGCCCATCAACTCAACGTAGATGTGCTCCATCATTTGCAAACAGTTCTCTGCTGCTTCAACGTTTCCATCTCGAAGCGAGTCAAGGGCTGTTCGCCTAAGCTCACCGATTACGTCAGCCAGCCCAAGCACGTAGGCGATGGTTGGAATTCGAAGCGCCCTAGGGCCAACAAACCTGTTCTCTTTAATCAATTCAAGAAGTACGTGCGCCTCTGCGTATTCTTCAAACGCTGCGTTGACGAGCCCGCTATAAACTAGGTCTGGATGTTTTCTTGAAACCTTTCGAAGTTTTGCGAAAAGTTCGTTCGCCTCTTCCAGTAGCCGTTGTGCGTCCTCGAACCTTTTCTGATGGGTAAAGAGAATAGCCTGCTTAGAGAGGCGAGTTGCCTTCCGCATGTCAGCTTGAAGTTCCTCTTTAACTACTTCTTTCTTCCTCAATTCTCCCTGAATTTTGCCAAGAAAAGATTTCAACGACACCTTTTTTCACGACCAATGACAACCCAAAATGAGGTTTCAACTGGGCTAATAGGCTTTTGGCTATGTCTAGTCTTTGCCAAAGTTGTGTAGAATCGCTGCCATGAACTTTGTTCCCTTAATGAAATCCTCTACTTTGATGTTTTCGTTAGGCGCATGTTCTCGAGAGTCCGGGTGGGAACAACCCACTGAAACGACAGGACAGCCCAGAAAGTTTAGAAACAGATGCATTGGCCCAGACGCTTCGCTGGTTAGGTAAACAACCGCCTTTTTTGCATACACTTTTTCAGCGGCTTTTATTACGGTTTGAACAAAACGGTCATTTATTGGCGTCTTTGCGGGATCAGTGGAGCCTTGCTCAACCACCTCGATGTCCTCGAATCCGTGTTTTTTCAGATGCCTCACAAGTTTGCCAAAAATTTCTTTCGAAGTTTGATTAAAGACTAAGCGTAGGTCCAGTTTCGCCATTGCCTTGTTTGGCAAAACTGTTTTCGAACCTAGACCCGTATAGCCAGTTAAGAAGCCGTTGATGGTGCATGTGGGCTGATACAGCAGTGCTTTCAATGCCTTCAGCCCAGTCACGTCATGGAGGAACCTCTTCAGTTCCAATTCTTCCTTCTCTTCTTTTTCCTCGAAGGGAATTTCCTTAAGGCATTCAATTTCTTCGGCTGAGGGTTGTTCCACCTTATCGTAGAAGCCGTCGATTAGGATTTCGTCTCGCTCATTCTTTAACGTGTTTAACGCCCAAACAAGACGCCAAGCTGGGTTAGGAATTAGAGGAGCTTTAGAAGAGTGCACGTCTCTGGCCGCACTCATAGCCCTTAACTCAACAGTCATGACGCCTTTCAGCCCAAGATAGAGACACGGACGTCCCTTACGGTCGATGTCTCCAAACTCCCAAATAGTCGCATCGGTTGAGAACAGCCTCTTATATTTCTGAATAACCGACTCAAGGTTGGGACTGCCAATTTCCTCTTCTCCTTCAATCAAAAATTTTACGTTGACTGGAACATTGCCCATGGTTTCGAGAAAGGCTTCAACCGCCTTCAGTCTAGAAACGATGTTTCCCTTGTTGTCGGCCACGCCTCTGCCATAGATTTTTCCTTCACGTATTTCTCCGCTAAACGGGTCGCTTATCCACTCCTCCAGTGGTTCAGGCGGTTGAACGTCGTAGTGGTTGTAGAACAAAAGTGTCTTTTTAGCCTTTTCTGATGTGATTTCTCCATACACAACTGGGTTGCCACCGTTCTCTAGAATCTTCGTATGGAGCCCAGTTTCCTTCATCATTTTTTCAACAAGTTGGGCGCATTGCTGGATTCCCTCGTTCTTAGCCGAGACGCTAGGCTGTTTCACCAACCGAGTGAGGTCTTCAATGAATTTTTTGGAGTTGACATCGATGTAGTTGTAGATTTTTTCTAGGTCCATGGAGTTTTTTCTGTTTTAGAGGCTTATTAATCAATTGATTAGTGCTAAGTCGAAGAGGCTTTACGCTTAGAATAATTGCGAGCATGTCAAGCTTGAGTAGACTATTCAGATGGGGCTATGTTTTTGGCTTTTCTTTCTCTTCTTCCCATCGCTCTATGGCTACTTTGTCGTCTCCAAGCTTAAAGCTGATTTTGATTGGGATTGAGTCAGGCACGACGAATGGAAACATGCTGTCTTCGGCTAAGTCCTTTGGGACATAGATTAGGTATTTGCCGTCCTTTCTCCGGAAGAGTCTTCCTTTCCCAATATTTACCAAGCGAACACCATCTGAATTAAACGAATTGTGCAAGTTTATTTAACGTTTTTTGTGATTTAAGACTTTAACCGAACCTGATGGCTTTTTCTAAACGGCTCAACAAAACAACTCGGCTTTCCGGAGCCTCGTCAAGAACATTGTAGCCTATCTCCTTGCCAAACTCATCCGCGAAAGTTCGAATCTCCTTATGCGTAGGCATGTTTTCAAATTCCAAACGCAGTCGCGAAAATCCGACGTGCATGTAGGCTTTTGGCTCGACGTACGTGGGGTTCGCCTTTTCAATTAGTCGAGCATAAAGGTCAGGACACTTAAGGTTCAGGTTTCGCACCAGTGTTAAACGAATTACGGTGGGGCATTTAAAACTCGGCAGTAAAGTGAGAGTCTCATTCAGTTTTTCCCACGAACCTGGGATTTGAGGGCGACATGTTTCTAGGAACGTTTTCTTGTTGAATGCACAAACCGATATATACAGTTGCGTGGGCTCATGGCTCAGTTGCGACAAGACTTCGGGAACGGTTCCGTTGGAGACTAGGAACGTGGTTAAGCCTCGTTTATGAAAGCCTTCAATTAAATCGCCCAATAGGGGATAGAGGGTTGGCTCTCCTGTGAGGCTGATGGCTACGTGCCTAGGCGTTAAGGCTTCTTTGTATTTTGCTTTGTTAGCGTTTGGGTTTCCTTTGTATCCAGTCAAAATCTTGAGTTGCGCTTTGAAACAGCCATCCACGATTTTTTCCGGATTGTCCCAGTTTAGAAGTTGAAGTTCTTCCCATTTGTACGTGAGGTCTCCACTTTGAATACGCCAGCAGAAACGACAGCGCATGGTGCAGTAAAGAACTGTTGGAGTCATCTGTATGCATTGGTGGCTCTTAATTCCGTAGAATTTTTGTTTGTAACAAACCCGGTTGTGAACAAGTGATTCGTATAGCCATCTACAACGCTTAACTGCTGAGTGGCTGCCAACCATCTGATACTTCTGAGTCCTCAACAATCGTAAGAGTTCGTCGGAAATCAAAGACAAAGCCTGATTCACCAACGCTTTTGATACTTTTAGGGTGGATGAGCCCCGTAATAATGCCTTTTATCATCTTATAAAGAGTTTAAATAACAGGCACAACTATCCTTACCTTGGATACCTCTTATAAAGGCGCGAAGAAATGAAAAAGTGTATACGCCTGACTGCGGTTGCGGTTTCTGTTTTAGTGTTGCTGTTATTTACGCTATCTCATACATGGTCTGTCACCGTCTCTGCAAGTCCAGAAGAAACAGAGTCAACCTACGTTGGAATTGCGAAATACTACGACAACAGAAGATGTGTAGTCACTATCAGTATGGACGATTTAATCTACAACTGTTCTGAGTGGCAAAACAGTCTCGCCATGTTCACTGCGAAGAGGCTTTACCATACGGCGGGCATCATCACGAATCATACCTCAATACTCGACGACTGGAACTTTATCCAGTACTGGGTGAATCAAGGATATACGGAGGCGGGTTCACACAGCCGAAACCATGTTCACCCACCATACACAGGGTATGACCCATCACTCACACCCCCCAGACCACGAATCAGCTATGAGTGGCAAATTAATGGAAGCAAGCAAGACATCATAGGGAACTTGACGCTTCCTAACTGGTGGAGGTACGGCGAAAAAGAGTACGTTTACGCTTGGATAGAGCCGTATGGACAAAGTGACGGGACCGTGAGATTATGGCTGGGTGACTGCTATTATCTGTCAGACAGAAACATAAATTCAGGCGTGTATGACTTTTCTAGTTGGGACTCTGTAAACAAGTTGTTCGACAGGGTAGGTTATACGCTTGAGATGGGAACCCCGCCATGGGGAGGAATCTCAGACATGCCGACACTGAACAGCAAGTTTGACACAGCCTACTCAAATGGCGGAATCTACCACCTAATAGTCCATCCCAGTTGGGTAAACTGGAATAATGGAAGCTACGCTGACCAACATACCGACTATATTTCTAACAGAACAGACGTTTGGTATGTTCCGTTTGGGCTACTATATCTTTATCACTGGGTTTATGACCGAAATGTTCTAAATGTAACGTCTACGGGTACAGGACAAGATAAAATTTTCAGAGTTGACGTAAGTTCGGTTAACCATCAGAATTATGGCATTTCCTACCCAATCACTTATGTTTTCAATATTCCCTCAAACTGGACGACTGTATACGCATATTACCGTTATCGTGAAACAGACGCGTGGACGGAAATGACTCGCAAAGTTTCAGAAGAATACTTCAACGGGATACAAACGTCAAGATTTAACTTCGCTGAACATAAAGCATACGTTTCAATTGCTTTTAACGAAATTAGCGATACTATCTATCTACAATTACGCTGGAGTCCACGCGATAAAACTATTCTAGGAGACGCCAACGGTGACGGTTGTGTGAACGCAATAGACTTTGCCATACTGGGAAAGTCATGGTTCGCAGGAGTTGGAAACCCCAGATATGATTATCGTTGCGATTTCAATAATGATGGCTTCATAAACGGAATTGACTTCGGCATTTTAGGAAAGAACTGGGGCAGGTCTATTTAAAGCAGTATTCAATTCTCTGGAAATCTTTCATTAGTTTCATTGTGTCTTTCTTAACTTGACCTGGGTCTTCGTGGTCAATGATCACCCTCTTCATAAGTTCGGCAACTCCTTCCATTTTGTCCTCTTTCATGCCCCTTCGAGTTGCTTCACAAACGCCAAGTCGAACCCCGCAGTCGACAATGATGTTTGCCTTTTCAAGTTTTTCAGCTATAGCTTGACCCTGTTTATAAACACCGTACTCAAGGAAAACCTGATGAGAACAAGTATACCCGAGTTGAGGACACTTAACTGGAAAACCGTGTTCTGCCAACGCCTTGCCGAGCGCCTGCGAGTTTTTGACCACCTGCTTCGCATATTCTTTTCCAAACATTTTCATTTCGGCTAGAGCCAATGTGAGAGCTGCTACTCGATTCCAGTGTGCATTATCTACAAACTCTCTGGAAACTCGCTTTTTGATGACTTCTGCGTGGTTTTGGTCAGCGACTATGATTCCGCCTTGCGGTCCAAAGAAGCTTTTGTGTGTAGACCCAAAAAGGGCGGAAGCTCCTTCTCGAAGAGGGTCTTGAAACTTTTTTCCAGCTATCAAACCCATCACATGAGAACCGTCGTATCCAACGTGAGCGCCAACTTCATGCGCCACTCTAGAGAGTTCCCGCACAGGATGAGGAAACAGGAAACGACTTGCTCCGAAAATTACTGCACTCGGCTTTTCCCGCATTATCAAATCTTTAGTTTCTTCCACTCTGATGTTCATCTCTTGCTTAGAGAAGGGGAAACCAACCGGCCTAAGCCTCAGAAATCTTGGCACCCCAGATTCCCAGATGCCTGGATATCCTCCGTCATCAGGCGATACACATAGAATCGTATCGTTTGGGTTTGTGAAGCAAGCGAGAAAAATCCAATCAGCTACGTGTCCGGAGAGCGGACGTAAGTCTGCGGTTTCGGAGTTGAAAACTTCTTTGGCGAGTTCTTCTCCGTGATGTTCGATTTCGTCAGTGAAGTGGGCGCCCATGTAAAAACCATCTCTTGATGTGTATCGATGTCCAAAATCTGACATGAGAAGACTTCGAACTGCGGGACTGGTCACGTTTTCTGAAGGGATTAAGTTTAGGCATTCTTGTCCACGCCACTGCTCGTGTTTCTTAACTAAACCTAAGATTTCGTCAATCATGGACTATCACCTGGCGCTACTGCACCTTTATTTCGTTTATAACAAACTTAAAATGCTTCGTTTGTTAAGAAATGTTCAAATCCTTGAGTATATGAACTTAAGTGTTCCAGACTTAAAATGAGGGGAAGCCGCTTGCACAAAAACTTGTCCAGAACAGTAAAAATCATGACAACGTCCATAATAATTCTGTTGGTAACAGGGGTTATCGCGTCTCTGTCGCCAAAAGCTATTGCGGCTCCAACAATCATAAATTATATTGAACCAACTAGGGGGCACGTTGGTGACACTGTACGTGTTGTTGGAGAAATTGATGCCCAAAACGGATCGTATGCCATCTTCTTTGGCAGTGAGAAAGTGAAGAATGGAACAGCGGTGGACTTAATGGTTAACGACACGTTCGTTGTGCCTCACCGCCCAAGAGGCGACTACAACGTGACATTGCAAGACCTAACCACAATGAGCAATTATACGTCTACTTTCACAATCGAGACAGCCTACTACATTAAGGCGGTGCCCAACCACGTGCAAGAAGGAAACACAACAAAAATCTGTGCCAACGTGACAGGGGGACTACAAAATACTCGTTACTGGGCAAACATCACTGTGACTAACCAAACGGGCGCGGTTCATGGTGTTATGGTTCAGCTTACCAACACTACCAGCACAGGATATGGAAGCGGAATAAGAACCTACCCAACAGATTTTGGTAGTGGAGCTACCACAGACTATGTGGGCGTATGCTTCATAGCTTTCAATGAGACCGTAGCGACTGGAAACTTCACCGTGGGCTTAACAGACAAGCCTGAATACAAAAGAGGCGAAACCGTTTACATCAAGGGCTCTGGATACAGCCCCTCTGAAAACGTCACCGTTTTAATGCATAAGGCTGGAGAAAACATTACAGGATATCCAAAAAATAAGACAGCGACTGAGGATGGCATAGTAACTGATTCATGGACGATTCCAGAAGACAGTACGCCTGGCATCTATACAGTAACTTTGTCAAGTTGCTTTACGCCGGGCACTGTTAAGGCAATACCTGACAGTTATGACTTTACGGTTCTGGGAGCGGTTTACAAGATTCGAGCATGGAATCTTGCAGTTCCCCCAGAACCCATACCCTACTCAAGAATTGATGCAATTGACGCCAAGACTAGCGCAACCGTTGCGTATAACTGGACAGACCAAACAGGCTGGACAAGAATTCTGCTGGACTACGGCAACTACACCTTCTGGGCTTTATGGAACCTGCGCGGCAACCTTATGCTGATCGGCACCTTAAAAAATCAAATCGTTAACGAGACAAAAGAATACGAACTAAACGTGACGTGCCATCTTGCCCCCATGTGGATAACGGTGAAGGATGTTGGTGGAACGCCTCTTCCCTTCATTAACATGACTCTTACGTTTAACTACACCACTTACGATGGAGTGAAAATCTACAGTGATGAAATATCGTTTGAGACCAGCTACACCGAATCTCAGCTTATACCAAACGCGCTTATGTACATAGACTACAAAATTGACGCTAGACGCTACGGATATGTATTCAACACCACATACATCGCAAACCACACTTACCCACGTTGGATCAACATAACATGCCCAACCTACACCGTGTTCATTAACGCAATGGATTCAAAGGGAAACCCACTTCAAAACGTTCAAGTAAACCTCACAGAATGGAGCAGCACGACGGCTTTAGCATCGAAGATCACCAACGAGTGGGGAAGCACCACGTTTAGCCGCACATTCGGAAGATATACAGTCGAAGTGTACACTTTTGACACTGGACTTGGACGCGCAGTGGTCTTGAATGAAACCGTCTTTGACTTAATCGAGGACCAAATGTTTGTTCCAATCCGCTGTAAGCTTTCTAACATAGACCTTTCCGTAGTGACGGTTGACTATTTTGGGCAGCCAATTCCCAACGCCCTAGTTGACGTAGAAAGAAAAATGGGAAGCGAGTGGGTGAGAATTAAGCCTTCTCGAAAAACAAGTCCGCAAGGAGTCGTTTCACTGGAGAATATTGTGGGCGGAGACTATCGAATCTCAGTGAAGATAGCGGGCACAGTTTGTGCAGTCGAATCCATCTATTTAAACGGGCCGAAGGATGTTGTGTTTAAGATAGAAAAATACGTGATGTTAGGTCCATACCCGGTGGAAACCACCCAGTTTGCTACAGGCATTTTGCTGGGCATAATACTTGTCATATTCGTTCTGGTCTCAGTATTCAGAAAACGTCTGCAAAAACCTTCAGAAAAGAAAACAGCACCTAAGCAGAAATAGCACACCAGAAAAAGTTTATAAAACTCATCCCTCTTTAACACTAATTGGTCAGTGAAGCCGACTCGTGTGAAAATTTTGTTCTCAAAAAAATAGATAGAGGGTTGTGTTCCCTTTGGCTGTGGAATATTGCTCTCCCAAATGCGAAATGTTTCGTTGCGGGAAAAACGCGGTCATGTTCCGTGGAAACGCCATCTGGTGTCGATGGACCGAAGAAAAATGTGAAGTGGCGAACTGCAGCTACGCAACATGCATAAAAAGAAGATTACTACCTAACGGCGTGTGTGGAGAAACCGTAAAACGGAAAACTGAGGAGAAAGAGCCTGAAGAAGTGGTTGGACCACCAGTCAAGTTGAAAGGAAAGGCTCTACGAAAAATAGGTGAAAAAGAAATCTTCTAAGAACGCTCTCTCGTTCGCCACCTCTGGGTCTCTTCAAGCCTGCTAACACGTTAAAAAGATAGTTAAGAGACTTTTAAGACTAGAAAAAAAGGAGGGGATGCGCGCATCACGCGCGCTTCATTCGAGTAGCTAGCACGTATAGATTCGAAATCTTCTATGAGTTTCAATCCTTTTTCGGTTGGCTTGTAAATATCTCCGTCCTTCCTCATCAGACCATAACTAATCAAGACATCCAAATATCTACCAAGCTGATCGTAGCTTAAATTAACGTTTTGCATGATGCCAGTTTTTCTTATCCCGTATCTGGCAGCCTTAAGAATATCGACAATTATGACCAGTCGATCTCTCCGCTTAAAACGGAACACCGCACCCGCATATGTATGCATAAGCATACACCAATTAATATAACTAACTCCTAGAAGATAATTCTTTCGGAAATTTCTAATTTTTTAGTAAAGAACCGCCTCATAACAACGTTATATTTGTAATTTTTCCAATATACAAAAAATGTTATATTTTAGTGTTCATCCAAAACATTTCGCCTGTCAACACCGTAACAGCCGTACCGCCAACCATTACCGATTTTATTGACCCAGCATCAGACTCAACGTCGATGAACACCTTTCCGGGGCGACCAATAAAATGCCCCTGCCCTCCGATTAAAGATGTTACTGGCTTCGTGATGGAAACCGCTTTGTGCTTGACCAGATAAGCGCCCACATATGGGCACTTCCACCTTGGGCGTAAAGAATCGTATCTTAAAGTCTGCAGTCGTTTCGTGAGGTTTCAAAACGAACGCTGTCTCGGATAAATTCATTTCTTTTGCAATTTTTTGCATCTGCTCCTCCGTTAAGCCGTCAGCTTCGGTCACGACTCCTGCAGGTTTCCGCAGAACGGCACATCTGTAAACGCGTCTACTTGTTTTATTCTTATTTTTCTCATTCGTTTCACGCTACCCAAAACGCAGGGTTCATTGCTCAAGTTCTTCGATTAGGGCCTTCTTTAACTCTTCTTTTTTCGGTAATCCGATAAACTTGAGCATGCCGTTAACGGCGACGGCTGGAACTGATAGGACTCCGTATTGAGTTGCCCTCATCGGGTCTACGGTGATGTCTACTTCCTCTATGGTGATGTCGCCTTTCAGCTCTTTTGATAACTCTTGGAGCAGCCTTTTGACGGCAGGACAATTTGCACACCCTGGGGAAGTGAA
>Ga0129298_10001421_pt1 | contig 10047 bp, 8 predicted proteins | sample I19B2metaG_FD_94707 | JGI IMG/M metagenome (GOLD analysis project Ga0129298, IMG submission 94707) | Lake sediment bacterial and archeal communities from Gulf of Boni, Indonesia to study Microbial Dark Matter (Phase II) - ​I19B2 metaG | ecosystem: Environmental > Aquatic > Freshwater > Lake >...
ACATACCGCAGGTGATTGCCGGGCTTGATTTAGTTGTTTTTCCTTCTCTTGTTCCTCAGTTTGCTCGCCCTTTGATTGAAGCTGGAGCAATGAAAAAACCGGTTATTGCTTCCAATTTGGGAGGACAGAACGAAATTGTAGTGGATGGTGAAACTGGGAGACTTTTTCCGGCGGGTGATTATTTGGCTCTTTCCGAGGTAATATTGGATATTCTGGAGAAGGAAGATAAGGCAAGAGCGATGGGCGAAAAAGGCTATAAACAGGCAAGAGTGTTATTCAATGCGGAAATCAATGCTAACGAAACTTTTAAAGTTTATGAGGAAGTGGTTACCCAGAAGAAAACTTTGTTAATATATGATTCAAATTTAGTAGTAAAAAAAGAAGAAGGGGTATCTACCATACCGATAGATTATATGAAACATAAGACAAAACAGGCAGTCAAAAAAATTAATCGGGAAGGGTATGACAAAATTTTTCTTTACTTTTCTGAATTGAAAACTCAGCGGTATCTCGAATTCTGGAAGCTGATTCTACTTTTGCTAAAGGGGAGAGAAAAATATTTGCTTGATGAAAAAGGGAGAAAAGAGAAGGTAACTTGTGGAAAGTTTCTGTTTTGTGCCATATTAAGATATATTTTCGAAATCTCCCTTTCTTTTCCTATTCTTCTAAGAACACTTCGTCAGGTGGATAAGTTATCTCACGGCGTTTCGCTTAGTGAGAGAAAAAGAAAACGAATTTATTACCTTCAGAAAATTGCCTACTTACGTATTGAACATTCATTAGGACTAACGACCGGTGGTTCGATAGCCCATATTCAAGGTGCTATCTCCGGTTTTCTAAATTTTGGTAAAGAAATCCTGTTTGTTTCTACCGATATTTTACCTTTACTTAGAAAGAGTCCCTGTTCTTCGTATATAATAAGGCCCGATACAAAAATAAGAAATTTGCCGGAGCTGCCTGAGATGGACTACAATAAACAATTTTTTCTTAGAGCTTCTAAAATTTTCGACCGAGAAAATCCGGATTTGATTTATCAACGGTACAGTCTCAATAACTACACGGGATTGATGCTTTCTCAAAAATATGGCATTCCTTTAGTGACTGAGTACAATGGGTCAGAAATCTGGGTGGCGAGAAACTGGGGGAAAAGATTAATATTCAAGGGGATTACTGAGAAAATAGAAATCATGAATTTGAAGGGAGCGGATCTGGTTGTGGTAGTTTCAGAGGTATTGAGAGAGGAACTTCTGGATCGAGGAATAGAGCCAGAAAAGATTCTGGTCAATCCCAATGGTTTTGATCCGGAAATGTATAATCCTGAAGTCAATGGTGAAGAAATTAGAAAAGGATACGGGTTTGGGGATAAGGTTGTTGTTGGCTTTATTGGAACCTTTGGTCCATGGCATGGGGCTGAGTTATTGGCAAAAGTGGTTAAGATAGTAGTTCAAAACAATTCGAACATCGGGTTTTTGTTTATTGGAGATGGTGTAAGGATGCCATTGGTTAGAGAGATTATCGAAAATGACGGGATGGACAATTTTGTGGTGTTGACCGGACTTGTTCCCCAAGAAAAAGCACCACAATATCTTGCTGCCAGTAACATACTGGTTTGTCCTCATGTACCGAATCCTGATGGGTCTAGGTTTTTTGGTTCTCCGACAAAACTTTTTGAATATATGGGAATGGGTAAGGGAATTGTAGCGAGCGATTTAGAGCAGATTGGTGAGGTATTAGAACACAAGAAGACAGCATGGCTCGTTAGGCCGGGAGATGTCCGGGAATTAGCCGAAGGAATACTTAAGCTTGCCAAAGATGAGGACTTAAGAAATGAGTTGGGCAGAAATGCAAGAAGAGAAGCAGTAGAAAAATATACCTGGGATAAAAACGTGGAGAGGACTTTAAATGCACTCAGGAAAGTTTTAGACTGAAAAGATAGAAATGGGTCACGAATAATGGATAAGGGAAAGGGATTTGTTAAAGAAAACGTTAGAAAATATTGGGATAATAAGCCTTGTGGTGCAGAGGGAACACACTTTCCTGAAGGCAGTTTAGATTTTTTCGAGGAAGTGGAGAATTACCGGTATACCATGGAATCGATTATCCATTCTTTTGTTCAATTTACGAGATGGCATGGCAAAAAAGTTTTAGAGGTAGGGTGCGGCTTGGGAACAGACCTTCTTCAGTTTGCCCGTGCTGGAGCTCAAGTTTATGGCATAGATTTGAGTCCACATTCGATAGAGCTGGCTGAACGTAGGTTCCGTCTTTATGGGTTTTCTGCAGAAATTAAGGTAGCAGATGCTGAAAGTTTGCCTTTTGTTTCCGATCAGTTCGATTTGGTCTATTCCTGGGGGGTTATCCACCATACACCCAATGTCCCTAAGGCAGTAGAAGAAATATACCGGGTATTAAAATCGGGTGGTTCTATCAAGATTATGCTTTACCATCGTGTTTCCTGGTATGCTTTGAAAATGTATTTTGATTATGGTTTGTTTAAGGGAAAACCTTTTACATCAATATCCAGAATATTAGGTCAACACCAGGAAAGTCCAGGGACGAAAGGTTATACTATACATGAGGCTAAGGAGATGTTTTCGTGCTTTTCGGACCTAATGGTTCGCCCGGTCATAACTCCGTATGAAACAAGGAAGAGATTATGGGGTATATTTCCGATGTCTGGGCTTATAAATTTGTGTGGAGATAGATTAGGATGGTTTATGTTGATTTCCGGTCGCAAAGTTTGAATCGGTACCTGCCATAGATAGTTAGTGTGACCAAGAATGATAAGGAATGTCAGACATTATTTTTATCGGATAAGGGGTTTACCACCAGGGAAAGTAATAAGGATTATTCTGGACAGGTTTCGTAACAAGATACATAGGTATTGGGATAGATTCTGGATGAGGGTAAAGAGGGAGGAGATATCGAATGAGAGATTAATAAAGGCAATGATTAAGACACGGGCTACATTGGGAAAGATAGAGGATGTATTTGATTATTTTAGGAAGAGAGAGGAGCCGAGATGTTTTATTGATTTTGTAAGGAAAGAAGAAATTGTGAGGGCATTGAAAACAGACTATCCAGAGGTGGTTAGAAGTTTCATTTCGGAAGCTGACAGAATTTGTGATGGGGTTTTCAGCGTTATGGGCAGTGGAGACAAAAAATTGCAACCGATGGATTGGCATTTTGATTTTAAGTCAGGTTATCGATGGAATCCAAAAACTTATTATAAGGATATTGAATATCCGGGTAAGGCTTGCGAAGGAGTAGATATTAAGATTCCCTGGGAGATTTCTCGCTTCAATTATTTGACTCGGCTGGGGCAGGCTTACTGGCTTACGGGTGATGAGAAATATGGTAGGAAGTTTGTTTATTTAATTTCTGACTGGATAGTTAACAATCCTGTGAAGCAGGGGCTGAATTGGAGCTCAACTATTGAAGTTGGGATTCGGGTAGCGAACTGGATAACGGGATGGGAATTTTTCAAAGATTCCCCTGCGATAGCTCCTGAATTTATGGTAAAATTCATAAAAAGCCTTCTCGGTCATGGCAGGTTCATAAAATCTAATCTGGAATATACTGAAGGATTGACTTCCAATCATTATATTTCCAATATGGCGGGACTTTTTTATCTTGGACTATTTCTTCCTGAGTTTGAAGAGGCGAAAGGCTGGTTGAATTTTTCTAAGCGGGAATTGGAAAAGGAAATAGAAAAACAGGTCTATTCAGATGGTGTAGATTTTGAGGCTTCGACCTGTTATCATCGCTTCGTTCTGGAACTTTTCTTTTATCCGGCACTCCTCGCCAGATTGAACAGAATTGATTTTTCTCCAGATTATCTGGCGCAACTAAAGAAAATGTTCGACTTTACTCTTTATGGATTAAAGCCAGACGGGAGAATGCCCCAGTTGGGCGACAATGACAGTGGCAGATTGCACAAATTTGAAGCAGGCACCAGGGAAGTTCTAGATATGAAATATCTGTTGAGTTTGGGAGCAATATTTTTTAGGGAGCCAAAATATAAGCTAAGGGAATTTGGATTTTCTCCAGAAATGTTGTGGATTTTTGGTCCTGAGGGTCTTAGAGAGTGGAGGAAGATGCGGGAGGGAACCGTTGCCGGTCTCAAAAGCAAGAGTTTTTCAGACGCCGGGATTTACATTATGCGTGAAGGGAGCAATTATTTAATTGTTTCATCGGGGCCGAATGGCCAGAACGGTAACGGCGGGCACAGCCATAACGATAAGCTGTCCTTTGAAGGTTTTATTGACGGAGAGCAAGTCTTTATTGATCCCGGTACCTATGTTTATACTTCTTTTCCTAATTGGAGAGACAAATTTCGCTCAGCACGATTCCACAATACTGTTATGATTGATGAAAAAGAACAGAATCGGTTTCTGACGCTTTTTTCGATGATGGAAGAGGCTAAGCCAAAGGTCATAAAATGGGAAACAAGTGACAGCTTTGACATATTTACCGCTGAACATTATGGATATGCGAGATTGTCTGATAAGCTCATCCACCAGAGAACCATCAAATTTCATAAGAAGGATTTTCGCTGGGAATTTGAAGACAAGGTTTATAATTTAAAAAATAGATTTTCAGACAAACACCTGATACAATGGTCATTAATTCTCCATCCAGATATTGAAATCGAAGAATCCAATACCTTAAGAACAAAGAAAGAGAAGAAAATAAAAATAATTTTTGAAAACAGGATTGAAATAAACCAAGAAGATGCTTGGTATTCTCCAGAATATGGAGTTAAAATTCCCAGCAAAAGATTTACGTGGGGGCTACTTACTGATAAGCCCATAAGTTTTAGATGGATTATACAATATGGAAAAGCTGGCGAAGAGGATTAATTTAGGATATATTTCTGATGCTGGGTTTTATTCCACAGCTTTTAATTCCCAAGTTTTGAGTTTGTTAGATGGAGTGAAGGATGAGGTAGGAAATATTAGTTTAGTTGTTTTAGAGCAGTCTCTCTTTCCATTTCTGAAAGTCACAGACCCTGAAATTAAAGGAAAAATAGATAGGATAAAAGAACAGTTCAAAATTGTGGAGGTTATGGTTCAAAAACCGCGTATTTTAAGATGGCTAATGAAGATAGAATCCCGGACTTTAAGGAGAATACTCAAGGATAGTTTAGAGAAAGTTAATGTTCTTCATTGTCATGGCGAAGCGGGAGGTTATTTAGGGTTATTGGCCAGGAAAGAGATGGGCAAGGATATTCCCCTAATTTCTGATTTGCGTGGATTAGTGTCTCAGGAATCTCTGCTTTGTGGCAAAGAAGAAAATTTGACAAGGAGCTTTATTTTCAGTCTTCGAGCGTATGAATTTCAGAAAATAGAAGAATATGTAGCCAAAGAAAGCAACCTTATTTTCTGCGTTTCCCAAAAGTTTAAAGAGTATTTACAGGAAAGATATAAGGCAAGCCAGGGTAAGATAGCCGTCGTTCCCAGTTTAGTCGATAGTAAATCTTTTTTCTTTAGTCCAGAAGTGCGAGCAAGGAAAAGAGAAGAGTTGGGTATTGAGAAGCGGATAGTTTTCATCTACTGTGGAAGCACTGTTAAATGGCAGCTCCCGGAAGAAACAGTTGCATTTTTCAAAAAGATAAAAGAGATAATCCCGGAAGCTTTCTTACTCTTTTTGGCTAATAATATACCCCACGCCAAAAAGTACTTTAATGGAATAGATAGAGAAGATTATTTGCTAATTTCTCTACCCTACAGGGAAGTTCCAGACTATCTAAATGCAGCGGATATAGGTATTCTTTTGAGAGAAAAAAACTTAGTTAATCGTGTTGCTTCACCAATAAAGTTTGGCGAATATCTCTGTTGTGGACTGCCGGTAATTACCACTCCAGGAGTTGGTGATACGGAAGAAATCATTGGAAAGTATGGGATAGGAAGATTGATAGATTTAAAAGATTTAAGAATAGAGAAAGAGGACATAATTCAGTTATTAAATAATGTGGAACGAGAAAGAATTGAAAAAATTGGAAAAGGCCTGTTTTCTATTGAGACTAATAAATCCAGAATAATTTCTTACTGGGCTCAGCTTTTGACTTAACAGTTAACTTTTGATATATAGTTGAATCCAAAGCGATAGAGGTTGTGTCGCAATTAGATTTCTTGTTTGGTAGTGGGAACCTTCAGGTTGCGTTCTCGACGGAGAAATTACGCAGGCTAAAGCCTGTGACTAGCCAAAACAGGGTTATGACACAGCCTCTCCCGCTTTGCTGCTACTATTTTTAGGGAGAAGAAAGATATGGAGAAGAGACTGGTGGTAAAAGTAGTAAACATTGAGGGAAAATGTCCTGTGTATAAGGTGGGTCAGAAGATTGTCCTCGATGAAGGATACCGGGTAAATCTTGAGGAATCAGACAATATCTGTATGCATTCTCTGGCCTCTATTATGCCGTATTATGTAGCCTTATATAATGATGTTAGTCCTGAAATTTTAGGGCTAGCAAATAAGGACGGCAGAGCGTGTGTTCAATGTCTTAACCCTTGTGAAATCACTGGCGGTGGGACTGTCACATTTGAGATCGTAACAGAAGGAGACTAATATGGATAGAAATGAAAATCAACTTCTTTTAGAGAAGAAAATCCTCCAACACAGAGCAAAGATTGGGATTATTGGTTTAGGGTATGTAGGATTGCCTTTGGCAGTGGAATTTGCTAAGGCGGGATTTGAGGTCACTGGAATTGAAATCGATAAACATAAAGTAGGAATGATTGCTCGAGGAGAATGCTATATTCAAGATGTTAAGGAGAGCGAGTTAAAAGAGTTAGTAAGAAATGGTAAATTAAAAGCAACTGAAGACTTCTCAATTTTGAAAGAGATAGACGCCATAAGCATCTGTGTGCCCACGCCTTTACGCAAGACAAGAGACCCCGATATATCCTATATTTTGGCTGCAGTGGAGGAAATAGCAAAATACATCCATAAGGGGCAATTGATCGTGTTAGAAAGCACCACTTATCCTGGGACCACAAGGGAAATTATCCTTCCTAAATTGGCAAGTAAAAACTTTCTCGTAGGGAGAGATTTCTTTCTAGCTTTTTCACCAGAGCGGATTGACCCGGGCAATAAAGAGTATAGCTTAAGGAATACGCCGAAAATTGTCAGTGGAATTACGAGAAAATGTACAGGAATCGCTTCCCTTCTATATAAACAAATAATTGGGCAAGTGGTCATTGTCACCACAACGGAATCTGCAGAGATGGTAAAACTTCTGGAGAATACCTTTCGCATTGTCAATGTGGGATTGGTTAATGAGATAGCTCTCATCTGCGATAGGCTGAAATTGGATACCTGGGAGGTGATAGACGCAGCTGCCACAAAGCCATTCGGTTTTATGCCTTTTTACCCAGGCCCTGGCCTAGGAGGCCACTGTGTACCCGTAGACCCTCACTACCTTTCCTGGAAGCTGAAATCTTTAAACTTCTATGCCCGTTTTATTGAACTGGCTGGTGAAATAAATAGTAAAATGCCTGAGTTTCTGGTTAGTAAAATTGATGCTGCACTAAACGAGAGAAAGAAAAGCATAAAAGGGTCCAAAATCCTTGTTTTAGGAGTAGCCTACAAGAGTGATGTGTCAGATACCCGGGAATCCCCAGCACTGGACGTTATGAGGCTCCTGAAAGAAAGGGGAGGAAAGGTCGTCTATAACGATCCCTATGTGCCTCAAGTAGAAGGACTGAAATCGATTCCCCTGACAAGGAGTTCTTTAAGAAATGCTGATTGTGTGGTAATTACTACTGCCCATAGTGACTACGACTATAAAGAGATTGTGGAAAATGCGAAACTCGTTATCGATTCCAGAAATGCAACCAAAGGAATAAAAAGTAAAAAGATAATCAAACTATAAAAAGGGGACAGGCTACTTTTTGACCCAGCAGTTTTGTTATGCAAGGAGAAAATCGTTTGTTGACGGCAGCGAGGTATATTGAGAGTTATTCTGTGGGGGTTGGTCGGATCAATCTGGCTGAGGATTGGTTGTGATGTTGTCATAGGGAAGGAGTTAGTGAGATGGTTTTCTCTGACGGGTTGAAAGAACAGGAATTGAAAACTCCTCCTGGGCTGAAGGGAGGAGCGCGAGAAAGGGTGGAGAGGGCATGAGAAAAAGTAGCCTGTCCCCTTTTCTGGGGAGAGAAGATTGGCATTATATTTGGTGACTGGCGGGGCTGGTTTTATTGGCTCAAATATTTCTGTAGAGCTGGTTAAAAGGGGAGAGAAAGTTAGAATACTGGATAATTTCTCTACTGGTAAGAGAGAAAATATTGCTAAGCTCAAGGGTGGTATGGAGCTCATTGAAGGAGACCTCAGGGAACTGGAAATAGTTGAAAAAGCAATGGTGGGGGTCGATTTTGTCCTCCACCAGGGAGCTTTGCCCTCAGTAGAGAGGTCAATAAAAAATCCTCTCACAACTAATAGGGTTAACATTCTGGGAACATTGAACGTCCTCTTAGCGGCGCTTCGGCTGGGAGTCAAAAGAGTGGTCTACGCTTCATCCTCTTCAGTTTACGGAGATACTCCGACTTTACCTAAAAAAGAAGGAATGAAAACGACTCCTCAATCTCCCTATGCTGTCACTAAGTTGATTGGAGAAGAGTATTGTCGGATATACTATTCCATTTATGGACTGGAGACAGTTTGTCTACGTTACTTTAATGTTTTTGGTCCCAGGCAGGATCCCGGTTCGCAATATGCGGCAGTAATTCCCAAATTTATCACTTTGATGTTAAGAGGGAAGTCGCCACCTATCTTTGGTGATGGTGAACAATCGAGAGACTTCACTTTCATAGATAATGTGGTAGAAGCGAATTTACAAGCGTGTACAGCGAAAGGAGCACCGGGAAAGGTTTTCAATATTGCCTGTGGTAAGAATGTTACTATAAATGAATTGGTGCACAGACTAAATAGGATTCTCCAAACCAAAATAGAGCCTACTTATCAGAGCCCAAGAAAAGGGGATGTAAAATACTCTTTGGCAGATATTTCTCAGGCCCGGAAGATCATCCACTATTCACCTGCGATTGGCTTCGATGAGGGTCTGGCTAAGACTGTTCAGTGGTTTAGAGAGACGCTTTCCTGAATACCAAGAGTCTGGAGTCCTTCCCAAAGGAAGGTAATTAGAAGAATGATGATTACTAAATTAATAATTATTGTTGCGATAGTTGGTATCTTTATTGTATTATATATTTTTTTTAAAAGACTGTCGTATTCTCTTTCCAAGAAAAAGAAGTATAGGGAAGTGGCAGAGAGAATAAAGGAAAGGATAAGACCTCTCTCCAGGAAGAAAGGAATCGAGAAAAAGTACTTGGTCTCTGAATATGAGGAATGTATCAGGACGACCAAGGATAAGGATGTGAAAGCCTGGGGCTGGTGGCTTCTGGCTCAGTTTTACCATAATAATCCTCACCGCGGGAAAGATTATCCTGACAAATTAATTGAGTGCTATACGGAGATAGCGAAGGAATTTTCGGATTACCCTTTTCACGAGGAGAGTTTATTCCGCTTGGGAAATCTTCTCTTCTTTGAGAAGTTCGATCATAAGAAAATTTGCGATGTATATCAAAAGTTACTCAAGAGATACCCCCAATCTAAATGGGTAACCATTGCCAAGGAGAGAGTTGAGCTGGTTAGGAATAATCTCACATACCCCCAGGCATTAAATAATTATATTCTTGCAGAGAAATATTTTGAACAGGGAAAATATGAAAGGAGCATGCAAAATTTGCTCAATATCATTAAAGGATATCCCCAATCAGGCATGGCTAGCGAGGCTGTGTATTTTCTGGGTGACATATACCACTTTAAGCTTAAAGATTACAGGAAGGCAATAGATGAATATCAGAATCTTATCCAGAATTTTCCGCAGAATAGATTTGTGGCCAACGCCCAATTTAAGATTGGCGAATGTTGTCGTAAACTGGAAAAGTGGCAAGAGGCAATTGAAGCCTACAGAAAATTCATAAAAGACTACAGTCACTATGGCTATTCCGACTACGCCCAATTCTATATAGGGCAATGCTACGAGGC
>Ga0129298_10001422_pt1 | contig 10045 bp, 11 predicted proteins | sample I19B2metaG_FD_94707 | JGI IMG/M metagenome (GOLD analysis project Ga0129298, IMG submission 94707) | Lake sediment bacterial and archeal communities from Gulf of Boni, Indonesia to study Microbial Dark Matter (Phase II) - ​I19B2 metaG | ecosystem: Environmental > Aquatic > Freshwater > Lake >...
AAATGGTACTAGGGTTGGTTATATGCTAGAGCTACATAGTCTGTAATCTAAATTTACAACTATATACCCGAACACTAGCCTCTCAAGAAGATTTGTAGAACTCTCACAGTCAACTGATTCTTCCTCAGGGCGATTATTGTTGCATCATGGTTTGCTCATCGCATTGAATTTCTGAATTTGGCAATAAGGCGACCGTGGGCGCGTGATCGAACATTGATTTCAACTCGTTAACAACATCGTCCCAATTCTTCAGCCAAATCTCTTCAGATTCGGCTATTGGGAGAAGCGGATCGGGAGTCTTGTATTCCGAGAAGATGATCAGTTTCCTGAATCCAGTTTTCTCGGAAGCATAGCAAGGGGCTGATTGTCTCTTGCCGAACTTTCCGAATAAATAATGGGTAACCTGGCCTTCCGGGGCTTGTGCAATGATCACCATGACGCTCTCCTTTTTCATTCGATGTTTCCAGTTTGATAGTGCAAGAGAGGCTTCGTTGGCCTTTGCATAAGTATTCGCGATCAGAACATCAAAACTGTCCGGCATGTCTGGAGTGAAGTAATGTTGTCTTGCGCATGCTATTGCACTCGTGAATTCTTGTTGGAGATCTCCAGCGAAGACTTTGGCGGTGTCTCCGAATCCATTTAGCAAGACGTCGATCTTCAGGTTCATCCCAGCGATCTTTCCAGCCTCATCGATATCCTCTCTTATCCTGTTTCCTTTCAGAGAACCCCAATGCGGCCCTGCTCCCTCCATTTCGGCATGATGCTCTTGAGAAGAGAGGTGCATGTGGTATGCTGAGTAGTATGATGAAATGCCCGGCAGGATTATTTTCGCTCCGCCTCCGAAGCCAGCATCCCCGTGTGGGACAACGGAACCAATACCGATTCGCAAGTCGCAGGAAAGATACTCTGCGTTCACCTCAACGGCGATCCCTCTCGTCGTGATGCCAACCTTCTCATAGTTGCCAAAGGGATTATGATTGTAGACCGGATATCTCTCCACAAATTCTTCACCTATCTTCTTGGCAAAATCATCTCTATACCAAGCAGCATGGAGCCCCGCGGCAATTATGAACCTGATATGCTCATCGGGAATTCCGGCCGTCTTCAACTCGTCAAGCAGGTGAGGGATGATTTGGTACGCTTTAGTCGCTCTCGTCATATCATCCACGACTATCGCCACCTCCCTTTTTCCCTGTGCAAGCTTAGCCAGCCGCCTTGTACCGATCGGATGTTCTAACGCCATCTTGATTTCGGCATCAGTTAGCGGTCGCATGCTGTAGCCTTTCATGGGAAGAAAACTGATCTTCCAATCTTCGGGAAAATCCAACCTAAGCTCTTTCTGTCCGTACCAGGCCAGACTTGGGACGAGAAATTTCTGAGAGCCCAATTTCCTGCTCTAGATGTGAGGCGGCTATTATAAAACGAGATTCACCTAGAACCAGTCATAGTAGCAAAACCATATTTGAGGTAACTAGAGCAGTTCCAGTTGCTTTGCTGCTGCAGAAATCAATTGCACTCGGTGGCGTCATGAACGGTGCTCACGGTGACTGGCTCTACAAACGACTGGAAGATGCTCATGATTTCTCCTAACGTATCGGCATGGTATTTTCGTATGTGCCCTTCATGGTGCGCAAACACGAAAACTTGAACTGTGACTTCTCAGGCACGCGATTGTCGACTCGAAAAGCGAGACTGTTTCTTGGAGGGTTGAGGTTTCTTCTATTAGAGAGGATCTTGAGATGCCCAAAGCCTTGTCGAGAAGGGAGCTCCTTGCAGGCTTGGCAGGAAGTATCGCCGCTGTTGTCGGAACTGAGGTCGGGGGCTGCACACACACGAAAATCCCCTGCCTATCTTTAGGGGAAGTATTCCATGATAAGTCCGCCGCAGATGTTCGTTCGGTTTCGGAACCACACTCCTCTTGGAGCTTGAGTTTTCCTTCAGGTCGTGTTAAATAGCACGAATCGGGTATTCCGAGGCGAGCCTATGTCAAATGGCCGAGGGTAGCCCAGAAAACAAGAGTCCAACCAAACTTGAGATTGATCGACCGCAGGATTTCAAGTTCCATCTCGCTTATGAGGTGTATTCCAAGGCCTGGGAAGAAAATGCTTCTGACGAGGCGAGGTTCAAGCTGAACGAGCTCATTTCAACCCTCACTAAGGACGAGGAGGGATATTCTAACTTCTACGCGCAGATTCGGGAATACAGAAGCGACTCGCACTCTTACAGGTCAGGCAGGGTTAGGATCGAAAGTAGCCGGAAGCGAGACTGGCAGAGAACCGAGAATAGGGCGGGAAGAAACCGAAGGCACCGATAGCCAAGCCTCGCCATCTACAAACTACTCAGCCAAAACGTACGGCAATACGCACTTTTTTCAAGAATACTCCCCAGCGAATGCGCCTCTCCAAACTACTACTACTCGGAGCTGTGACATCATGAATGCGTTCAACCTTCATCCAGTAGGACTTTCCAATGGGCTTTGAGAGGGAAGAGAAAATACATTGCTAGGACCCAGATGATCGCCGTGGCGCCGTAAGCTATTGTGTATGCGCGGGCTTCGGCAACTTCGGTCACCAAGAGAAGTGTTTTCGGAGTCTGGACATCTATCCAGCCCAGTCCAAGATGGTGTACGTATTTGCTCGGAGGCCAATACTGTGGAAAGACTTCGGATGAAAAACCAACGTAACAGATCTCCGTAACGGTGCCGCCTCTGGATTCAGCCTCTATTGCGTGAACAGTCTCGTGGATCACGCTTCCTATGAACAGGCTGAACCATGTTACCAACAACACAACGATAAGGAATCGTGCTACTATTGTAATCTTATCGATCAATGCTGTGGCCCCGCTGAGAGGAATCCACCTTCAATAGTAGAGTAAGCTCATTGTTACGCTTGACCCTTATGGTTCTGATACGGAGTTCAAGACGAACTCAGCTGCAAGTGTGGTCAGATTTTCAGCCATAATTGTCTCGGTTGTTGCGAGGATCGGGTCCGGAGGCGTTTCTTCTGTTGAGGTGCTCTCTCTCACTGCAAGTTGGATCAGATGGCTCCTTCGGCCCCATGATCCTAACAAACGAAATCATGTCGTCCTTCCGTGTTGTGTCGTTCTACGAGGCGGGGGTCATAGAGGCTGCCCAGAGGATGAGAAAGACAGTCTCGGATTGTGTAGATTGCATCCTATTAGCTACTGCGATTACAAGCAAAGAAGACCTTGTCACCAAGGACTCGCTAATTTTGGAGAAGAAAGGAAAATTACTCAAAGAACACGGTGTGAAAGTGCTAAGCTTCAGAGATCTGACAAACGCTTAGTTCTCCGCATAACCACCCTAAAGTTGAGCCATCGTTCGAGCCCTCGATATTGAGGGTTCCAATCCCTCCGGGCCCACCAAGTATCCTCACGGCGTTTTGCGAAAGTACCCTTAGCTGCTTCTGAAGCTCAGCGCGGTATGCGAAACAACTCTTCTAAGACGATTCCGGATTGCGATAGCAAGGCTTAAGGGTAATACCACTGGTATTACGATGATTTCCAATGAAATCTATCACAATTTCGGCCAAGATTCCGCCCGCTTTGAAGCGCAAGTTAGAACACTACAAGATTAAGGTGAGCGAAGTAGTTCGAAGCGCCTTGGAGCAGGAAGTCCTTAGAGCAGAAGAGCGCGCGCTTGCATCAAGGCTTGAAGAGATTAGTTCTCAGCTCTCCGGAAAATTGAGGCCGGAAGACCTCGTCTTGGCTGTGAGGGCGAGTAGGCGGGAACGATAAGGTGCCGTCGCTCTTTGACGCGAGCGCACTTGCCAATCTAATAATCAGGCGTGGACAAAAGGCCCTTGGAGTAACTAAAGGCAACTTCGCGCTCGATCTGACAGGTTATGAAACAGGCAACGCCTTGTGGAGACTTTGCTTTCTGGAGAAGAAAATCACGCATGAAGAGGCGGACGCGTTTCTAAGCACGGTATCGGGTTTCCTGAATCTCCTTCAGATGATATCCTTCGCCGAGTTGGATTCAAAACGCATCTTGAGTCTGGCGATCTCGAAGCGCCTTGCGTTCTATGAGGCATCATACATAGCTGCAGCAGAAACCAAGAGATTGACTCTTGTTACGGACGATGAAGCTCTGACCAAAGTGGCTGAGGAATTCGTAGAGACAAAAAGTTCGACGCAAGTCTAGTTCTCACACGCTCGGTTCTTGGACTTCGAACCCCCCCGATGTCCGTGCAGGCGAACGAACACTCCTACCGACGTGATCGAAACGGCGATTGATGGAAGAACCGGATTCGAGAATTCAGAAACCTCTTGAGCGTATCCCAGCCAGAGATCGACTCGCAGATCGGAGCCTGATGCTACGTAAAGGCTCATGCTTTGAGTTGGGTAACCAGCAAGGGAATATCCTAGCATGTAAGATCCGCCGGGCACCCAAATTTGGTAGAAGCCATCAAGGCTGAAGGTAGTGAAGTTACTTGGTTCCATATCTATTATCACCCAAGACTGAGGCCTGGCTTGTTCATACAGGTCTGTGCCAACCACAATACCGCTGATTCTCGAAGCCCGTTCCATGGACAGGATCAGGGAAGCATTGGCTCTCGGCTTCAGGGTTACGTGGACTTGCTCACCCTGAAAGTATCCCTCAACCCAAACCAAGATGAGGTAGCTTCCAGGCAATAACCCGCCTGCACCCTGTCGACTGGCATCGGTCGCATCGTAGAAGCCTTCCCAGGCCTGCATGGGGTTTCCATAGTAGCGATCGAAGCCAGCCAGAATGGTTCGGAAGGTCGTGGTTTGAAGACCATCGGTTTCGTTAGGAATGTGCGTTGCGTTTGCCCCAACGAAGTTTCCCAGAGCATCATAGACCTCAAACCTCACAGGCGTCGAATCTAGGTGATTTAGTGGCATAGCATAGGGCTGAGTGGAGTCTATTGGCGAAAAGATTCCTTCAGTCGTGAAGACCAATGTCAAGTCGATGAGCGGTTCCTGTACCATCCAAATACTTGCGTCGCTGTTTCCGCCTAGGGTGACATGTACGCGAAGTATCTCGCGTTGCTTGTATCCGAGCGTTCTAACCAGAATGCTATAGTCATCAGTGAGCAATCCCGAATAGAAGATTTGAAGATCTGTTGACCCCGAAGGTTGCGTCGCATTCGCCTGATAGATGTTGCCCACAGAGTCGACGATTTGGAACATAATGGTGGAGCTTGGAAACGCCCAAGGTCTAGGGAGCGCAGGGCTCTGCTCGTCAACCGAATACAGAGTTACAATGATGCCGCCGCCTCTTATCATTGGCAAGCTAACTTGAGTTGGCGTGTTGAATGATGCAACGGTCGCGAGACCTATCGTCGCCTCAAGGTCGTTGAGCTGATAGTATAGCTCTCTTATGCCGACGTTGGCGAACCCTGTGAAGCTTGGGGATGATGTGAATCGGGCGTGAATATGATAAGTGCCTGACATGAGGCCGTAATTCGGTGGCAGAAGTTCGGTGAATCCAAAGCTGCGGGACTCGCTGAGGCCCAAGATCTCGAGCGTCGCCTCCGTAGACCCTTGGGGCACAAAGGTGGCATTCGATCCTCGACGGATTCCCTCCTGATCGTACGCTTCGACTGTTAATGTTCCTGAAATGGATGTCGGTGTTCCAGTCAACGTGGAATTGTAGTCTTTGAAGTGCACCGTTACGGAGAAGAAGCCGCTCCGGATTAACCGTACTGTTGAATAGATGCGTTTGGTTTCATTACTAACGTGGATGATTGAGTCATCGAACTGCACGTAGGAAGTCACGTACGCACGTAGAAAGTAGTCACTCGCCGTTAACCCAGAAGTATAGTTTGCGAAATCCTGTGGAATTCTTCCGTCATAGTCTACTTCGCGATAAATGGAAAATTCGAACGATGTCGCGTCCGGATCCGTGAACATTGCGGGCCGATAAGGTGCAGGCGTTGAGGCAAGCACGGTTCCGTCATGCGATAAAATCCTGACGATGATCGAACGATTTACCGCCCCGCCAAAACCATATAGTTGTCCCCAAGGAATATCTACGCCGTCCGCGGTCAATGATCGTACAGTCCCAGTCACGTTAGCGCTGTGAGGGAGAAAGATGTCGATGCCCTCAAGCGACTGAGCGGCGATGACATTTACTCTCATAGGTAGCGTTCTCGGGAGAAATCCAGCTGCATATGCGGTGATGTTGTATGTTCCCGGTGCCACGCCGAATAATGTGTACTGGCCATGCGCAGTGGAGTTGATGAATGCCTGCGCGGCCGAAGGGTTTCCCAAGTAGTCCACGCCTGTCGCGACAACTCTTGCCCCGTAACCATCAGGAAGGACCAATGGTTTTCCAGCCATGTCAGGATCTGTGTCTCCGATATCGCGCAAGGTACCTGAGATGTATGCTGGGTCCTTGCTGCCCTTGACTACAATTGTTGGATAGTCGGATGCGCCAACTGAAGTGCCATTAATGAAAATCTTGAAGAAATATCGGCCTGCAGTAGATGGGGATGTTATTTGGAATAACCTCACATATTGACTCTGGTTTGCGACAAAGACTCGAAGAGCCGTAAGACTGCTGTTGGAGTCCACGAAATCTAGGTCAGAAGTCAAGATCAGATTCTTCACACTTGCTCTCCACCAATTTGGGCCTATGCGATCCGTCGAAGGTAAGCGCGAAAGAGACAGACTGTTTGGGTCATAGTCGTTGGTGAAGCTACTCCAGACTTTGCTTATTGAAAGGCCCATGAAATCCGGCGGAATATAGATGTCAACGGAGCTGTAGAAGCTCGCTTCGGGAATTCCCTGAATCGTCCGGTCAGATTCCGGCGGTATGAGCGTGACCGTGAAGAGAAGGTCTCCGATGCTGCTTGTCAGGACTGTGCTGTTAGGATAGCTCAACTTCACTGCACTGAATCTTGGGAAATCCACTCCGAGTTTCTGATCGTATTTTCCTGGTGCAACATTGACCTCGCCGCAGTCAGTTGAACAGCCTGAGCCGTCTGCGTAGACCTCCGTTGCTATGATTGTACTGATAGGAATACACATCATCAAGACTAGCAAGAGGAATAGAGAAGAGATCATTCGACGTTGAGTAGGTCTAGGTCTTGTGAGGCCAAGACTTGTACAGGACATCGAGGTAGCCTAGTGTAGGTCACAGTTTCTCCTCAGTCAATTCAGGTAATTTCTCAATTTCCTCCGTTCCACGCAGTCGGAGGTATATTACCGCCATAACCAATACCGCGAAAACCATGAGGACTCCTGTCAGGAAGGATGCTACGACAAAAGGGAGCTCAGAGGTCCCCTGAATCTGCGTTGCCCCTTGGCCAAAGTTCTGCGGCGGATTTGCCATGTTCAGTATGAAAGCATACGCGGCATTGAGCAATCCCGATACCAAGCTTGATGAGCCGATCATCTTTCTGGTTGGAATCCTCTTCGATCTCAGAAGAGCTCCCACCGTCACACCGAGGACAACAACGGGAACAATGATTGGAATTTGTACCATCTAGGACGCTCCAACTTTGCAGGGCTCACAGAGTTCATCGAATTTATATAAGGCTAACTACAAGCCATAGTTGGCCTTTCCGGTGAAACTCCGATCGCTCCGTCCCAGTAATCGAGATCTCCGATTCGCCCTAGGCGACTTGGAAGCTACAGTGCTACGGCATCTCTGGCAAGCTGCCCAGCCACTTTCGGTTAGAGATTTCCAAGCGATGATCTCAAAGACGCGCCCGGTTGCTGTCACAACAGTTGCCACAATTTTGGACAGACTCTATCAGAAGAGCCTAGTGTCGAGAGATTTGGTGAAAGGTGGAGGGCCGCATTACCTGTACAGAGCGCGTATGACTGAAGAGGAATTCAAACACGCCGTGGTCGATAACGTTATGGAGACTCTGCTCGATGGCTTCAACGATGTGACCGTCGCTTACCTCGCAGAGAAAATGTCTCCCAATAGTCCAGTTGAAAAGCGTCTCTTGTGGAAGTATCTCAATAAATTGCGGAAAAAGGCGCACAGATGACCAACATCATTCCTCCGTATTTGTTTCTCATTACGTGGGTCCTCTTAGGACCATCAGTGCCGATGGCCCTGACAATATTCACGGTAACAGCAGGTCTACTCATCTATCTTGTCATGAGGCGATCATTTCGGGCAAGAACGCTTGTCCTACTCGGAATGTTGGTTGAAATGTTTATCCAGAGCTTGGTGCCCGTATTTGCAAGCATCCACATAGACCTGATGAAAACACGACCACCTCCAAACCCCGTAGGTGGTTTCTCGGCGATTTTCCCAACAGTATTTGCCATGAGTTTGGGAGTGGCGCTCATCGGGATTTCAGCAGCTGTCTGCGCGGCTCTATTCATAGAGTTCGGGAGGTCTCGGACTGACATGTCCAAAGCCTTTCCGACCTTGAAGTTCCTTGACGCACCAGCCTGGGTAAGAGCAAGCGTGAACAATCTTGCCGGTGTCGCCGGAATCAATCCTCCAGAAGCCTTGCTGGTTGATTCAGGAAGGCCTTCGGCATTCACTGTGAGGGCGAAGCGGAAGTATTTTGTCGCCGTCTCAGTTGGTCTCTTGGAATCACTGGATGTAAGGGAGGTTGAAGCTTGTATTGCCCACGAGATCTCGCACCTCAAGAACAATGATTTCAGGCTCAGATTCGCAGCAACCTTGGCAAAAGTGGCCCTCTTCACTCGACCGGTGAGCTATCTGATCGAGCCGGCCGTCTACAGGGCGCGAGAATTCCTAGCGGATGCCACTGCCGCCAAGCTGATCGGTGGACCTGAGGCACTCATCTCGGCGCTGTCGAAGCTTAGGGAACCGACCTCTCTGATAACTCCGACCTTTCTTGAGACGGCGTGCACGTGCGACTTGAATCGTTCAGAAGGCGTGTTCAGGGTATTCCGAAAACATCCTGACCTAGAAACTAGAATAAGGCTGCTTCAGGAAATGAGCGCAATATGAGCAACTTTCAGCATTTGTGTCGTCTGGTTTTCGTACTGATATTGATGACATCCATCGGACTCGTTCAGGCACAAAATCCAGCACGCCTGACTCTGAGGGTGAACGGTCAGAGTCTAACGGCTGGTTTCAACAACAACGTGACCTTGTCCGTTACTAACGATTTCTACAGCACTATTTATGATGTCGACATTGCTGTTTCGTTTCCATCTCCGCTGACTCTGATTGGAGATAATCATTGGTATTACAAGTCGATCGCTTTAGGGCAAGTTGCTATTATCAACTTCCAAGTCTATGCCCCGACCGCTGGCATTGGGAACTCCTATCAAGCCTCAGTTACGGCAACCTACAGACAGCTCGGGGACATTTCGTACACGGAAGAAGACCATGCAATCAGTTTCTCAGTTCATGGTTGGATCAACCTGATTCTCTACAATGTGCTCATAGCTCCTTCATCAGCGGCACCTGGTGGTAACGCAACTGTTTCTGGAAGTCTCTTGAACAGCGGAAACATAGCGGCCTACAATGCAAACGTGACGGTAGAGTCGGAGTCTGTGGTTCCGGGGTCGGCGGCCAACGTGTACTTAGGCGAAATTGACCCCAATATACCAAGGCCCTTCAGCCTCTTAGTCTATTTCAAACGCACCTTGGCTGACGGAAACTATTCAATAGTCATCAAAGTCTCTGCAATTGACAGCAGTAGGCCCAGCTCGCCCTACACGGCCCACCAGCTATCTCAAATCCAAATCAAGAAGACAATAGCACAACCGGTAGTCGAACGTCAACGACCAAACGGTCTAATAGGAATCATCTTGCAGGCTCTTCGTTATCTATTCGATGTCTTCTTCGGGTCATTGAACCTAGTTGAACCACTTGGACTGACTCACTCGTACTTCAACGCGACCACCGCATTCATTCTCGCTGCCCGCCAAGCCGGGTAGAGTCCAGCCAACACCGCAATCCCGATAGGAAAAAGTAAGGAGAAGAGTATCAGTTCAGGCGTGAATACAGGACTGAACGACGCGCTCCCGCCTCCAAAGAAAGCTGGTCCGCGAGATCCACCGGAGAAAGGCAAGGCGCCTCCTATGAGGAAGGATAGAACATAACCAAGCAAGGTTC
>Ga0129298_10001426_pt1 | contig 10043 bp, 7 predicted proteins | sample I19B2metaG_FD_94707 | JGI IMG/M metagenome (GOLD analysis project Ga0129298, IMG submission 94707) | Lake sediment bacterial and archeal communities from Gulf of Boni, Indonesia to study Microbial Dark Matter (Phase II) - ​I19B2 metaG | ecosystem: Environmental > Aquatic > Freshwater > Lake >...
CCACCCCAGCCATGTTCGACGGGCAAATGCCATTGAACGGAGCCCAACATCAAGGCGGTGTCGTCGTAACCAAAGTGCTCACGGACACCGTGAACATGAATCAGCAGATGCGCTTCATCACCTTGCTGCATGACCCCCACGTTCTAAAGCAGGGCGATGTGGCCACCGATCCGGCTCGCTTCCTGAAGATCACCGTGGAGGACGATCACGTGGTGGAGCGCCCGCTTACGTGCAGGGTAAGAGTGGAGTGGGCGCAGGTCATCGGCAACACTCCAGGCGGTGACTTTGATCTTCGCGTTGAGCCATGGAATGCCAACTACGAAACCCCGGACGTTTGGATTGACCGGCCGCCATATGGTGTCTATGACTACACGGATCCGACCACCCATGAACCGACTGGAAACGGCGACCGCCCGAGGCCACACGACAACAACTTATTCTACGGGCGTGTGCACTGCGATGGACAGGTCGATGCCTCCAACGTGCGACTTACATTCTACGCTGTGACGCCACCCGGGGTTGGTGACAACGGCAACTGGGCACCGCTGGGGACCAGCCCGATAGGCACGGTCCCAAAGAATGATGCAGCGGAGACCAGCGTCATCTGGGTGCCTGAAGTGGGTGAACATACCTGCCTGAAAATCTACGCTGAACCGCAAGCTGGTGAGGTGGACGTGGGCAACAACTGGGCCCAGGAAAATGTGTTCAACTTTGAGGCGGTCTCGAGCGTCCCCATCCCTCTTGTCATCCCTGTGGCAGTTCGTAACCCACTGAAGGAACGAACAATAGCTCTGATCTCGGTGCGGAATGTCCCCGAGGGCTTCAGCGCCCACTTCCCACATGCCTGGTTATGGCTGGAGCCGTTGCAAGAACGGCGGCTGGCGCTGACGGTCATCCCAACGCAGGACTACAGTTTCTACCGGAAGAAGGAAATTCCCAAAGCGAATATCGTGGTTGACGGGTGGATTCCCAGATCCTACAAAGAGGAATGGGCCCCGGACATTCATCCCGCTTCCTGCTTCAAGCCCATGGGCGGTATTCTGTTCGAGGTGACACCAAAACGCAAGGTCGATCTGAAACTATGGGAGGATAAGGAGAAGTCCAAGGAGGACGTGGCTGCGGTCCGGGGCGAAATTGATCCCGCAATGGATGGCGAGAAGCTGACCGTGGATCTGCAGGACCCAGCAGGCCGCCGCCGTGTAGTTGATGTCACTACTGACAGCTCAGGCCATTTCGCCGCTGCCTTTGATCTGAAGGTGAAGCCGAGCTTCGAGGCCAAGCCTAGGTACAGAAAGGAGAAGCCGCTGCCCGGAGTCTATGTCGCCCAAGCCTATATCGCCAACTCTCCACACGCTGCTCAGGCCGAGTCCAACGTCGTCTATATGACCAAGTAGCAAACTAGGCAGAGTAGCTCCTCAGAAAGGACGTTCAAAGAGTTAGAGCGCTGCTGCCCCCAGCCTCAACGAGTAATACTAGAGGCGAAGGCAAAAGGACCTCCAAGAAGGTTTAGAGAATCAAGAGAGAAAGCGAATGAAATATCGGCAGCGGCCTAGCATTGAAGGTATAGAAGAAAAGCCAGATGGACAAGGTTTAGCAAAGTTTGAGGCTTTGGTCAAGAACCTAGAAAGTTTCAGTAGCCTTCTTGTACGCCGACGAGCCCTATGTTGTAGGCTTTGGCATACAAGGTTTCTTTCCTTTCGGTATCATATTTTTCTGGAGTTACTTGTTTTAATTTGTAAATCCTTCTTAATTGTTATGTCAAATACCTTTAAATCAAACTGCATCACGACCCCATTATCTTGGTGCTAATCAAATCAAAGGAGGTGAAAGAATGGAAGAAAAAGCAAGAGAAAAGAAATTCGCGTCGTTGACACTGACTGTCAATGTGCTTCTGGAACAGGCCAAAGGCAAGGAGTTGCCGGAGATTATGGTTTACGCCTTTGATCAGACTGGCCAGTTCCTTACCTCTACTACCTTGCCTAAAGGCGAACAAGGCAAGGTGAAGCTGGAATTGCCTGCAGAGTTGCGAGGTACAACGGTACGTGTGCTCCTCGGCCCGTCCATGGCAGTGGAGCCTGAGGAGATACCGACGTGGATGACCATGCTGATGCGCAAGAGCGAGGGTCAGAAGGAGGTACCTTCGCCAGCTATTCTCATACGCAGAGGGGCATATGAGAAGCGGATCCGTCTGCAAACTGAGCGCGAGACGCTTGACCTTGCGATTTTCCCGCCCGACTGGACGAAATGGCTCATGTGCCGCTGTGTGGTTCGAGGCCGAGTGGTCAAGCGTTTGACCCTACCCGACGGCACCACTAAAGACTTGGGCGTGTGCGGTGCTTGCGTCAAGATTTACGAAGTGGACAAGTTCCCTATACTGATTTTGCATCTGCCAGAGCGTGACCTTTTCCGCCTGCGGGATGATTTGCGGATAATCCTCGAGAAACAACTACCCAAACCGAAGGTGTGGCCGCCTCCACCTCCACCGCCCGAACATTACGAAAGCCCCGGCCCGGTACCCGCTGTCGCCGGAACCGAGTCGCCCACGCCTGAGATCGGTCTTACGAAAGGCCTTGAGCCTGAGCATCAGACCAAGGCCTTTGAGCCTATGGCTGAGACTGCGCCTTTGGCAACCCAGGTTCAGGCAGAGCTGGAACCGATCTTCCTCACCGCCTCTGCCACTGAGCTCCGGACCACCCTAGTCGCCAAGGCGCATGTTCTGGTCCACTTCGCCTGCATGTTGAAATGGCTGCACTCACACTTCCACACCGACTTGATCAAGTGCGTTTGCACCGATGAACAGGGACGCTTCGAGACGACGATCTGGTACCCTTGCGGCGGTGACAAACCGGACCTGTACTTTAAGGCTGTGCAGTGCATCAATTCGGTTTTGCACACCGTCTATGACCCGGGCGTAGCTTGCTACACCTACTGGGACTATGCCTGTGGCAGCGAGGTGGTGTTGGAGGTGACTGACCCGGCGGCTAGAACCTGCGTCCCAACGGATACGGTAATTCCGCCACCAGGTGTCTCCCTCTGGGTAATGCCTTATGCCGTGGGCGGCATTCGCCTAGATCAGATCAAGCCAAAATGGCAAAAGAACGGGATTTGGCACGCGATGGACGCGGATCCTACCAAGCGCGGTTTAACCGACTATGGTGGCATCGTGAATGCACCATTCGGCGGCTGGCTAGGTTTCCGCCACGGCTACTCCGGCGTGATCCCTATCGCTGGCCCCAATAAGCCGTTCTACTACCGTTGGCTCCACAAGAAGGAGGGTGAGACCGAGTGGCATGAGTTCTCTGAAACGGTGGTTCGGCACTATGTGGAAGAGCTTCCAGGTAAGCTTCCCACTTTCCCGGCTTTCACCCTCGGTCCGCACCCAGTGAAGGGTATGCATCTGTACAACTTCAAGCCACATGATCCGCCAGCCCCTTCGGACCCAGCCGGCCATACCTCTTGGCCCGTAGACGACTGGTTTGGCGACATCTATACTGGCTTTCTGAACTCACCAAATCTGCCTGGAGGCCTGGACGCTTCGGCCAGCACGTACAAGATCAAACTGGAGATCTATGATGAGCTGGGCAACCGTGTTGCCCCGGGACCAGGCACCTTCCAGTTCATTGTGCCAATCGGGCTAAGGCCTGACGGCGTCACCATTGATGCTCGGCTGCCTAACACAAATCCCATTTTTGGTCCCGTAGAGGTCGAGGACGACGGCTTCGTCTTCTACCTGCATGTAGACAACCGCAAGTGCAGCGCTGTCATTGATGCACCGACCATTGGCGGCGTCTCAGCTGGCGACCTGTGTGGTTTCCTACGCTACACACCAGGCGACCAGGTGCGCATCGCTTTCCACGCTCTACATCCGGCCAACTTTGCCACCTTTGGCTTCCAAATCACTCGCGGCGCCACCCCGGTGAGCAACGCTGGTGGCGAGGTGGCGGCTATGGCGTCGGGCGTCTACACGGGTGATGGCAACGGCAACTTTGAGAAGACTGACTTCTCCACGGGCGCTCTGCTGGGGCCCTGCGCTGAGGCTGGCTTCGCCGAGACTCTGTGGGTCGATGCCAAGGCCACTGACGGCTGGATTCGACTCGAGCAATACGATGCCGACGCTGTGCGCGGCTTTGCGCTCGCGCATAAGACGAAGTGACGAAACAAAGCAAGAGACGACTTCGGCAACCCGGTGTCAGCTGAAGTAGAGGGATCGGAAGGCCGACGCGATACTAGCCGAGCTCGCAAACGAGAGCCTCTAAACCCCCATCTTTTTTTGGCAGATAAGTGATTGGTAGACACAGGCGGCGAGCCGTTTGGTAGTTTTTGAGATAGATGATATGCGTATTCGCCGACTGGCAGAAGAGACTTTGAAACGAGCCTTCAGACATCAAGTGAACACTGCACTAGAAGAAATCGGGTGCATTACTGACCCGTTTCTTGACAACCTATTCAAGTTCTATGTCTGCTATCTCATGAACCAAGACCGCAGCCGTTCTAATCTCCGATTCATCAGCTGCTACCGAAGGAGGCAGGTTTATGTGAACTTCAGCCCATTGTAGATATCCTTCAGCATCGGAAACACATTTTGCGTAACCTCCCACGTTTGTATTCTCGTTGATGAAAAAGCTGATCGAAGCTTCTGCTTCATCTTTGTCTTCGACTAGATGAAGGAATAGAGGAGAAAACTTGTCGCTGGTGTATCCCTCAACATACCACTGCATCGCAGAGTTCCATATGCTCAGAGAGAGCAAGACTTTGTCTTTCAAGGCCGTTGAGACAGCCAGGTCCAAGTAGAAATCAACTAGTCCATCTCGAAGATAGAATCCTTCAAGCTATATCTGGAGATCAGTAGCGAGAACCTGAGGGGGAGATAGGATGAGGACTACGCTTAATGATACAAGAACTAGAGCCAATGTAGGCTTTCTAAACCAAAGGTTCATTGGCTCATTTTCCTGTCATAATAGTTAGCCTATGACAGAATCTACGTTATGATTAGCCTCTCGTTCCTTTATATACTCTATCAAACTCCTCAGCAGAATATCGGGATGGCTCTGCTACGAGAGCTTGTATAATAGCTCAACTATCCTAGCTGAAACGTTGGAAAAAGTTGTGGATTTTTGCCGTAGATAAACTATGATAGCGGATCACTTCCTCGAGCATGCGCCTTCCTCAGTGAGCTAGAGCTAGATCGACTCTCTCTCAAAGCAACTCTTGCTATTTCTCGCCAATGGAGATCCATCGTCTTCGGGTCCAAAAAACGAAGATAAAGAGCGCTATTATAGCCCATAGGCTAGATCCGATCATTAGCTGGGTCACTGCATCCAAGTGATAGGCGTCGACCGCAAGTTTGACCAAATCAAGAATGACTGAAAATGACAAAAACAAGCTCACCAGTTGTAGAGATAAATTCGTCCTTTTTTCCGTTTCGCGCTGAACTATCTCTGCCATTTGAGCAGTCAGCCCCCTCATGATGTCCATCGCCTTGTCGAGGCTCTCACCTCTAGTAGCCTTTCTCGTGGCAGTGTAGAGCTCAAGATGATAGTTCACATATTGAGCGAAGGCCTTATCAGTCCATATTTGGTCTATGTTGGTGAAGTTTTGTTTCACATTGACATACCGCGACAAGAGACTATTCATATCTTTGATAAGCTTCGGATAATCTTTCTCAGCGGCCTTGGTGCAAGCTTCTATTTGTCTGTCAACAAGTTTTCTTACAGCCATGAATGCCGACGATGCTGCCAAAGCGTGAATGTCAAGGAGCTCGAAGTGATGGATTCCAAGCTTCTTGAACGAGTCTGCTGGGTCAGGTGAACCGTCAAATGCGACGCTAGCGAACTCCTGAGGTACTACCACATCATCTTCCTTGCATTGCAGACCGAAACAAAGGAGCTCTCTGACTGTACTTTTCGCAGCATCTCGCCAGTCGGCTTCCTCCCCGAGCATGGCGATAATCTCATAGGCGTGCTTCGTCACAAATTCCCTGGCATTTGCAAATGCCGGCCTCGTTATGATCACCGAGACGTACCGCAACGGCCTAATGCTGGGTAAGTCTGGGATTGCAGTAGTGATGCTGTCGCGCAGTTTGCTAAAGAAACCGGTAATTGTCTCTTTTTCGATTGTGAACTTCTCCTTTCTGTCATAGAAGTATGCGTCCTCCAGATCCTGAATTTGATCTGCGGTCAACTTGCTGGCAGTAACAGCCTGCTGTAGTGGCAAAGTTAGTGAAAGAGTGATCACGCCAGCATTATACAATGTTGCAATAATGTAGCAATTAGCGACAAACGCAACATTGCCCTTGAGTCCAACTCTAGCTTCGATAGGTCCGAAGACTCCACGCACGCAGTTCCTTTCGCCAGGAAAGTACACATCGTTATCTAGGCGCTCTAGCTCGTGCGCCTCATACCAAGAGTGAGATTTCGCGCTTCCCTAATGCTTTCAAACTCACGTTTGGGATCACCTGCACTACCTACACGATGGAGGGCATAGGAATAGTGAAAGGAGATACCAAGCTCCTGAAGCTCCACGAGCTGAGCATTTGGACTTGGTATCTCGGTATCGAGCTTAAAGAACTCGAAGAAGCCCTCGGGAATCTGAAGGGAAGCTACTTCATCTTCTTCTTTTTTCCTTTCTTGGGCATCCATATCATCCACTCTTCTGGATATATTCATAGATATATGTAAGTTCTGTGCTTCCTTTTTATCGGCTAGTATTCTCGATGCTATACCTACTGTTTGTTTCGCTATTTTTGTTATAGATGAACCGTGACGGAGAAGAAGACTCAGACGATCTTGAAGCTGAAGCAGGCCGTGCCTTATGACATGCAGGCGGTTCTTGAATCAATCTTTTTCCGCTCATACTCGACCAAGCCTATGCCTGAAGGTCACAGGTTGAAGCATCTGAGGAAAGACCGCATAGTCGTAACATCTGTTGACATGGCGAACAAAGGGCTGGACCTGATGACCCATGTCCGACAGAGGCAAATGGAAGGACCGCCCTACAAAGTCAAGGAGTGGAAAGAATACATCTCCAACAATGGCCTCACAGTGAGCACTTACGAATCCATCAAGGGAAGGCTTCTCGCGTCTGGTCTGCTACGCCAAGAGAGCGGGATACTGCGCGTCTCAAGCCCAACAGAGTTTGAGTCTATCTTGACCAAGATGCTGAATGCGGTTCAAGTCTGGAGAGAATATGGAAGGTGATGCAAAAATGGATGAGAAAGAGGACCCTGTTGAAGAGATTGCGAAGGCTATAGAGTCCTGGATTGAAAGGCTTGAGAAGATCGAAAGAAAGCTTAGAGGTAGGACTGAGCAGGAACCCCAATCTTCCAGTTAGACACATCTTGGGGTTTGTAGGTTCAAACCTTTTTGGTATAGTTGATTCTGGAATTAATTGACTATGAAGTATCCGAATGCCACTTTGCTGCTCGTTGCGCCTGTTAGATATATTCTGAACTGTGTATCACTGAGCCTTTTCACCCATTTAACTGAGACGCCTCCAGGATTGCTCATTAATGTGACGAAGATCATCGCGCCACTCCCGATTGCGACTCCGCTTGGTACGGTGACTTCGTACTGGGATACGCCTGAAGGTATCGTCCCCTTCTTAGCCGATTTGAAGTAGTTCTTTCCAACGACGTAGAGCGCGAAGCCTGAAGCGCTCTTGGCTCTAACGCCTACAGCGCTACCTGAACCATAACCGTAAATACCCGCTTTCGAACTCGCCGCCGTCGTGCCTATTAAGCCGTATCCGCCGGAAGATTCTCCTCGAATACCATCTCCCGTTCCCGTATTCCTGCCTTTTATCGCTGGATTGCTCAAGCCGGTCTCACCGTGTATACTAGCCGCTGGTGTACTTGTCCCAACGCCAAGCTTACCATCCTTATCAACCACGGAGAGCGCTTTGCCCGCGTTATTCTGCCACTCCTGAAGATTAGCAGCTTGGAGAGAGGAACCTTGAGCAACTATCGGTATCCCACCTGAGGCGGAAGCCGATCCTAAGACACCTATACCGGTACCTAGGACGCTACCTAGCACGCCGTAACCGGTTGTGGATACTCCCACTACACCTCTGCCGTCAGCATTGAATCCAAGTACGCCAGCACCTGAGGGACCGCTGCTAACTCCACTTACGCCAGCACCATTAGAGCCTTGGCTCTCTCCACATACACCTGTACCACTCGTAGTATTCTGCCCATGTACGCCGTAACCTGACGCGCTGTAGCTTTTTCCTCTCACGCCAGTTGTGGTCCCACTTGTCTCGACTGCTTCTCCAAGGACGCCCACACTGGTTTTCGCGACTCCATGGACTCCAGCCATCGCTGGGTCGTAGTTATATGACATGATGCTTTCCGTTGTCCCTAATACTCCTCTAGGGGTTCCGGAGGTTGCGTCTGCATATCCCGCAACGCCTATCCCGCTGTCGCTACTTCCTTCCACGCCGGTATCGCCATGGCCGTAAACCCCCCTGCTGGGGCCATTGGCCCTGACGCCTGTTCCTGTTACGCCAGTGCACCATGCGTCTATACCACTATTCCCCCCTTCTGCTCGAATTGCTGTCCCCAAGTCCGAGGTGTTCAATACATAGAGTGTTCCTTTGACATTGTTTGTAGAGCATAGCATCCCTGTGTAGCTGCTGCCCGCATCGTTGTTGGTCTCGATATCGCCGAGCTTCAGATAGGTGTTTGCGGCATTCGCCTCCGGCAGATCCTTCAGCTTTGAGATAGCAGTCGCTCCGATAAGACCTGCGAGCAACCCTTTCAAGTAAGACTTCCTATCGGTCTTCCTACCCTCTGGCAAACTATTTTCAACCAATCGAATTCACCTCCTTAAAGTTCCAATGGATAAGGTCAATACTAGTTTATGGCTATGTAAGGCATAAAAATTCTATTCAACTCTGTTCAAGTCTAGTTAAGGTGTAAGAAGCGATCAAGTACCTGAGTTTTCAATGCCGCCATGATGGATATTGTTTTATGAAACTCAAATGGATTTCGAATAGAGAGTATTTCACTGGCTTTGTTTTCAACGCTGTTTCAAGAAATCGGTTTTGGCCGTCCGAGTGAGATGGGTAGAAGAGAGAGATATGGAGGCTACGTAGCTCAGGTTTCCTTTAAGCTCTTTAGGTCCCTAGCGAGTTTACGCATCTCCTCCTTTAGCTCAGCTATCATCCTCGCCTGTGCAGCCATATCTTCCTCAAGCATGCGTCTTCCTGAATGAGCGAGCGCCAAGTCGACTCTCAGCCTCTCGATTTCAGCTTTGCTGGCTTCCAAGTCTTTCTGAAGGTCCTCCGTCTTCTTGCTAGCGCTGAAGTCAGCTGTCATGTATTTCCGAGCGATCTCATCCAAGTCATGCGAATCAAAGTAGTTTTCACGGGACCCAGGCAGCCTATGGCCCATAAGGGCCTCCTTGGTATCTTCGTCTATTGGAGAGGCATTCAAGACCTTGCGGAATGACTTGCGGATAGTATGGGTCCAGACGCATCTTGGGTCCATGCCTATCCTCTTGGCTAGGCTCTTCACGAGCCCCAAGACTCTGAAGCGGTTCAGCTTCTCGTTCCGAGTTCTTCCGGGAACAGGTTTAAAGATGTAGTCGTTATCTTGCAGTTCTTTCTCTTGGTCGATTCTGTAGTCTAAGTAGTCTCGTAGAGCTTGAGCTGCCTCAACTTGGAGGAACGTGCAGTAGTATGGTAGGCCGTAGCCGGAAAGCTTTGTGTCCACTTGATTCGTAATCTTCAAGCGTATAGGTATCCTGATCTCCGGGTAGAGTTGCTCTCGAACCATGGCGACACGCCAGTTTAAGAGGCAGTTGACGCGGACGCCGGATTGATAGAGGCAGAGGATTATCGCTCTACTCCTGAGCCTTAATACGCCTTCTTTCTTGAATGCGTCAGCCATCCTGTAGATCTGATCCTTGCTCGGAATAACTTCATACGCAACCTTCTTTCTAGCACGCTTGATCTGGTCCAGACGTTTGAACTTGATCGCTCGGTCATGATACTCAAAGAAGCTTTTGGCAGCGGTCTGAATCTGCCTTGCAGCCGTCAACTTATCC
>Ga0129298_10001427_pt1 | contig 10043 bp, 11 predicted proteins | sample I19B2metaG_FD_94707 | JGI IMG/M metagenome (GOLD analysis project Ga0129298, IMG submission 94707) | Lake sediment bacterial and archeal communities from Gulf of Boni, Indonesia to study Microbial Dark Matter (Phase II) - ​I19B2 metaG | ecosystem: Environmental > Aquatic > Freshwater > Lake >...
GGTAACAGGCGCCCCTCACTGGTCTCCGGACGGCGGGCGCATCATCTTCGATTCCAATGTGGAAGCCCAGTTCGAAGTGTACGTGGTGAACGCGGGCGGCGGCAGGCCGAAACGTCTTACGAACCATCCCGCCGATGACGCGGTCGCGAGCTTTTCCAGAGACGGGCGCTGGATCTACTTTACATCGATCCGGACCGGCCGCTTCGAGATGTGGAAGATGCCCGCGGAAGGCGGGGAGCCGGTTCAGCTCACCCGGAACGGCGGATGGTGGGGCTTCGAGTCCTTTGACGGCAAATACCTGTACTATGCGCCCTACAATGGAAATTATGAGAGCAGCAGCTTGTGGAAACTCCCGCTGGGCGGTGGCGATGAGCAGAAGATCGTGGAGCCGGTGTTGCCGATGTCGATCGCGGTGGCCGCCAAGGGCATCTATTTCGCCCGGCCTTGGCAGCCGGGCGGCGGCAATTCCATCGAGTTTCTCAGCTTCTCGACCGGCAAGATCACAACCATCGCGACGACTCCAAGGCGCATATTCTTTTTGTCCCTTTCCCCCGACGAGCGCTACCTTCTCTACACGCAGCAAGACCAATTCGGCAGCGACCTGATGCTGGTGGAGAACTTCCGGTGAGGCCCGAGCGCTGGAAACGGATCGAGGACACATGCTTCATCATGTTTGAAAGGCCTGGATTTGTAACAACAATGTTGATACGATGGACTGGTGGGCCCAGAGGCGCCGGAATTCGACTGGGATGACGCCAACCGCAACCACATCGCGCTGCACAATGCCACCCCGGAAGAGGTGGAGCAGGCCATCCTGGATCCCCATGCCGTGTTGTTGGAGATTCAGCTCAACAGCGATGAAGAACGCGTGAAGGCTCTCGGAATGACGACAGAAGGACGAATTCTCTCCGTAGTGTTTACCTTTCGCCGCAACGCCATCCGACCCATTACCGCCTATACGGCTACAGCACGCCTCCAGGAGCTGTACCTCAGGAGGAGGGGAACATGATCAAGAAGTCGAACATCCCAGAGTTTAAGTCCGAGACGGAAGAAGCCGAGTGGTGGGACCAGCACCGCGAGGAGACCGCGCAGTGGATGGAGGAGGCAATGGCCACAGGAAGGACTTCCACACTTCCTGACGTCCTTCAACGCGCGCGCCAGCGCGCGGGGACCACACCGACCGTCTCCATCCGCATTGACCCCGATGACATCACCCGCGCCCGCTCCCTGGCCGCCAAGAAAGGCCTCCGGTACCAGACGTACCTCAAGATGCTCCTCCACGAGGCCTTAGAGCGCGAGGAGAGGGCCAGCTAGAGCGGGCACAGCCGGGGACAGCCCGCATGTTTCCGCATGCCCGCCGGGTCTCGGCTCTGAAGCCGTGCGTCCCTTCGCCCTCACTTCTCCTCGAACAGCTCCGCCCGCGCCAGGCGCTCGCCCTTGAGAATGACCGCCGAGATGCGCTCGCTGTCGGAGATCTTGGGCTGGCCTGCACCCCTGCGCCGCGGCCACTCCAGGCCGCGCCGCTATAATGTTCCTGAGTGCTTCCGCAGCGGGAGTCCCCAGACGCTATGAGACCGTTGGCGACAGGCTTCATCGAGTCGGAAATCGTCGAGAGGATTCTGGCCATCAGCCAGCCAGAGCGTATTGTGCTGTTCGGCAGCCGGGCGCGCGGGGATTATCGATCGACAAGCGACTTCGACCTGTTGATCATCGGAAACTCCGACAAGCCGCGGTATGCTCGCGCCGGAGTCAACTATCGCTCGCTCGCCAGTCTGCCCGCGGAAGTCGAGGTGATGGTCTACACCCCGGAAGAGGTGGAGGAGTGGAAGAACGTCCCCGAAGCCTTCGTGACCACCGCGCTGCGTGAAGGCGTGACCCTTTATGAAAGAGCGCGCTGACATCACCCGCGGCTGACTCAAGGCATAGGCTGAAAGGAAAAGCGCCGCCGGCCGGTTTCGCGAGTTCGTCCAGAGTCGCCTGCGTATGAGCGCTCGATAAGCGACCGCCGCCGATAACCGCGGTCAGCGTCCCGTGGCCGCCAGCACAGTGATCGACGCGCGGCAGAAGGCCGGCAGGTCGTCCGGCTTCCGCGAGGTGACGAGGTTGCCGTCCACGACCACTTCCGCGTCCTCGTAAAGGGCACCGGCGTTCACCACATCGTCCTTGATGGCGGAGAAGCAGGTCGCCCGGCGACCCTTGAGGATCCCGGCCGAAACAAGGACCCAGCCGGCATGGCAGATCGCCGCCACCAGCTTGCCCTGCTGGTCCATCTCCTTCACGAAGCGCACCGCCGCCGGATAACGGCGGATCAGATCCGGCGCGTAGCCGCCCGGCACGACCACGCCGTCGTAGTCGGCGGCGGCCACTTCGTCGTAAGACTTGTCGCTCACGATCGGGTAACCGTACTTGCCCTCGTACTTTTCACCGCGCCTGGCGCCGACGGCCACTACCTCCGCGCCCGCCTCCTTGAACCGGTAGTACGGATACCAGACCTCCAGGTCCTGGTAGATGTTGTCCACCAGAATCGCGATCTTCTTGCCGCGCAGTTCCATATCCCGCTATTGTAGGACGCGGGATAGGCCGCCTGATTTCCCAAACAGGTGTTTCAACGCAGAGGACAGGTCGGGGACCTGCCCCACTTACCGCAACCGGTTTCCGTAACTGTTGGACCGCGCCAGCCGGTCGAAGTGCTCGTACACGATCTTTGTTACCGCCGGGACCGGGTTCCGGTCCGTCCCCAGAAACGTGGACATCACGCTCAGCGCGAACGGCCGCGCGGGGTGAAACACGATCCCGGTCTCGCAGAAGACGCCCGGCAGGTCGCCCGGCTTCGCCGCGACCTCCACTCCTTTCGGCACGCCTTCTCGCATCCCGCCTCTAGCCAGCTTCAGGAGGCCGAGCATCTCTCTGGAGGCCTGCTCGTCCACCGCCTTGCCGCGGTGGATCAGTTCCACCAGGCGCGCCATCTCGAGCGGCGTCGAGACGTTCTCCTCATCGCGCCCGGCGGCGGCGGAATCCATCATCATGCGCCGCAAACGGGTGAACGAGAATCCAAGTTCGTGCAGCGTGCGGTTCACCGGCTCCATCCCCGCCATGCGGATGCAGGCGTTCGTGGCCGTGTTGTCGCTCTTCTCGATCATGGCGCGGACCAGGCCGGCAACTGTCACCGTCACCGGCCCTTTCTTCAGTTCGTTCTGAAGGTCGCCGCTTCCTCCGGCTGCGTCCTTCTCCGTGAGTCTCACCTTGTCGCTGAAATGGAACTGGCCCGCGCGCTCCGCCCGGAACATTTGAACCATGATCGCGATCTTGATGGAACTGGCCTGGGGGAAAACGGCGTCGCCGTGATACGAGACGACGTGCCCGGCGCCGAGATCCACCGCGGCCACGCCCAGGACCCCGTCGAACGATTCATCGAAAGCCCGGACGCGGAGCAGTGTCTTCTCTTCCAGAAGCTGCGAGACGGCGCTCTGCCCCCAGGCAAGATGAACGGCGAACAGCAGCAGAACGGCGCGCACCGTCTCAGTCCTTCCAATCGGCAACGAAGATGTTGAATTCGTACCGGGTCTTCGCCTTCCAATCCGACACGAAGACCAGCTTCCTTCCGTCCGGCGAGAATTCGGGGAACGAAGTGAATCCACCGAAGTTCGTCACTTGCTCCAGTCCAGTCCCGTCCGCATTGATCAGAAACAACTCGAACTGCCGGCTTCCGCAGTTGTTCCTGTTCGAGGCGAAAAGTATCTTCTTACCATCCGGCGAAAAGGCCGGCGCGAAGCTCGCACAGCCGAAATCCGTGAGCTGTTTCGCGTTCCGCCCGTCAGCACCGGCAACGTAGATTTCCATGTGCATCGGCGAGGTCAAGTTATTCGAGAGAAGCTCTTTATACCGGCCGGCCTCCTCCGCCGACCTCGGATACCCGGCCCGCCATACCAGTTGCCTGCCGTCACGCGAGTAAAACGCGCCGCCATCGTAACCCTCTCTGCGTGTGATTTGTTTCCGGCCGGACCCGACCAGGCTCATCGACCAGAGATCGAGGTCTCCGGAGGCAAGAGAGGTGTAGACGATGCGCTTCGTCTTCCAGTTTACCGTCGCTTCGGCGTCGTAGCCGGGATCCTCTGTAAGTTTCCTTACTAACTTGCCGTCCAGAGTGGAAAGGTAGATGTCGTAACCAGGGTAAACAGCCCACGCGTAACCCTTGCTGCGATCCGGCGGCGGGGGGCAGGATTCTCCGCTTTCGTGCGTTGAAGCATACAGAATGTGCTTGCCGTCCGGCAGGAAGTAGCCGCAGGTGCTGCGGCCCTTTCCGGTCGAGACCATCCGCACGTCCGAGCCGTCCGCATTCATCACGTAGATCTGATCGCAGGCATGACCGTCGCGCGTGGACTGGAACACCAGGCGGCGGCCGTCCGGCGACCAGTACGCTTCGGCATTCTGGCCGCCGAAGGTGATCTGCCGGATGTTGGCGAGGCGCTTCGTCGTCTGTGCGTGCAGTGCGAGGATGGCCAACCCCAGCAGCGCCGCCAGCCGATTCACGGCCGCTTGCCCTCGAACAGGTTGCGGCCTTCCACCAGCGCGCGCATCTTGGCGTCGGCGATTGTGCGATGCAGCATCCAGAACCCGCAGTCCGGGTGCGCCCAGCGTAACCGCTCCGGACCCAGCACGCGGGCCGCTTCCTCCAGCCGTTTCGCCACCAGGTCGGCCGTCTCTACTTCCGTGCTCTTGATGTCGATGACGCCGACGCCGATTCCGAACTTCGGATCCAGCTCCTTGAGCACCTCCACCTCCGCGTAGCCGCGACGCGCGAACTCGAGCACGAAATGGTGAGCGGCCAGGCCGTTCATGAACTCCAGCAGGTTCCGCCAAGTCCCCTGCTGCACCTGCTGCCCGCCGTAATTGCCGAAGCAGATGTGCACCGCGCGCTCGCCCTTGATCCCTTCGAGCACGAGGTTGACCGCGGCCACCGCCCATTCGGCGTCCTCCGGATGCCCGCTGATGTTGGCCTCATCGAGCTGCACCATGTCCGCCTGCACCTGCTCGAGCTGCCGCCGCAAGGCGCGCGCGAAGCCCAGCGCCACTCCGCGCGGGCTGGCATAGTTCCGGTCGAGGACCACTTTGCTCAGCATGTGCGGTCCCGTGCACGTGAACTTCAGCGGCGCCTTCGTCAGGCCCCGGGAGAATGCATAATCCTTTGCGAGGTTCAGCGAGCCTTCGTCAATCTCCCCCACCACCACGCCGGCCGGCTCGCCGCGGTAGGCCATGTCCGCTCGCGCACGGAACCGCTGGATGTCATCGGCGGTGAATTGGGTCCGGATGCCCTTCATCCGGGTGACGAAGTAATCGATCATCCCGTTGGTCTCCGGATGATTCGGGTCGAAGCGGTTCAGTTCCCCGTCCGCGAGCAGGTCGATTCCCGCCAGTTCCTGCGTCTTCAACACGACCATGATCGCGTCGCGCAAGGACTGGCGGTTGTAATTCGCCAGCAGCCAGTTCGGCGCGGGGTAGCTCCCCACAACAGTCGTCTTGATCGCCATAGCAACTCAATTGTATAGCGGCCCGCCGTGGCCCCCGGCGGGCTTTCAGCGCGCCCCAGCCACGCGCTCATAGAAGGCGGAAAGCTTCTGGCGATATTCCGGCCCGGCGGTTTCGACGATGTCGTTGTGACCCGCTCCGGGAACCGTCCAGAAGGATTTCGGCTCTCTGGCCGCCTCGAACAGCTTCCGTCCCAGGCCGTAGTCGATCACTTCGTCCCGGTCGCCATGAATGATGAGTACCGGTGCGCGAACCCGGGCGATCTTGGCGCGCGAATCGAAGCCCCAGATCACCAGCGGCCCGAGGAGCGGCAGGACGCGCGCGGCCACGTCTCGCGCCGAGCTGAACGGCGCCTCCAGCACCAGCCCGCCGCACGGCTTGCGCGATGCCAGATCGACGGCTACCGCCGTGCCCAGCGATTCGCCGTGCAGCACGATCTGCTCCGACCGGTTCCCCGCCGCCAGCAGGTGAGCGTAGCTGGCCTCGGCGTCAGCATAGAGGCCGCGCTCCGACGGCCTGCCCTCGCTCTTGCCGTAGCCACGGTAATCGATGATCAGCATCGAAGAGCCGGCCGCGGTGACCTCGCGGATGTGGTTCGCGCGATGAGTCAGGTTGCCCGCGTTGCCGTGGAGGAACAGGCTCGCCAGACGCGCGCCTTCGCGCGGGATCCACCAGCCATGGAGGCGCACGCCGTCAGCCGCGCGCAGCCAGACATCCGACGCGCCGATCTCGCCCTGCGCATCCCACCACCCCTGCGGGTACCTCATCGGATAGTAGATCGCGCGGTTGGCCATGAAGTAGAGCAGCCCGTAGCCAGAGGCAGCCACCAGCGGCCATCCGAGGATCTTCCCGACCCGCGACATGATCCGTCACTCTACCACCCTGCTATGCTTCCCAGTGTGCCTTCGGCTGCTGCTCGCTCCAATTCTCGGTGCTGCCGTGAGCGCTGATGCCGGACTGCCGTTCCGCGAACACGTCATTGCTGGCGACCTCAAGGGCGGCTACCAGGTCGTTGCCGTTGACATGAATAAAGACGGCCGCCCCGACCTGATCGCGCTCGCCAGCGGCATGAACGAGCTGGTCTGGTTCGAGAATCCCGGCTGGCAGCCTCACGTCATCGCCACGGGCCTCTCCGGCATGATCAACGTTGCCGCAGCGGATACCGGCGGCGGCTTCCCGGAACTCGTACTGGCATCGGAGTTCTCTATGGATCCCGCAAAGAGCGCCGGCATCGTGTGGCGGCTCGAATGCCAAGGCGACCCGCGGCGGCCATGGTCGTTCACCCAGATCGACCGGCTGCCCACATCCCACCGGCTCCGCTGGCTCGGTCTCGGCAATGCCGGCAGGGTTGTCGTCAACGCGCCGCTGGCCGGCGCAAAGGCTGCGCCTCCGGAATACCGCGCGCCGGTCCCTCTCGTCTGCTACCGGCCCGGCTCATGGAAGCGGGAATTGATCTCGGAGGAACTGGATGGCGTCCTCCACGGCTTCACCGTTCTCGATTGGGACGGCGACGGGCGCGAGGAAATCCTGACGGCCAGCTTCCGCGGCGTCCACCTTTTCCGCTGGAGCGCCGGCCGCTGGCAAAGCACGCGGCTGGCCGAGGCAGATCCTTCGCCCTGGCCCAAGTGCGGCGCGAGCGATGTCGCAGCGGGCAGACTCGGGAAGCATCGTTTCTTCTGCGCCATTGAGCCCTGGCACGGCCATCAGGTCACCGTCTACAGGGAAGAGAGCGGCCGGTGGAATCGAACGGTGATCGACGACTCGCTCGACCAGGGGCACGCCCTCGCCGCCGCCGATCTCGATGGCGACGGCCGCGACGAGATCATCGCCGGCTTTCGCGGCAAAGGTCGCAGCGTCTACGTCTACTCCGCTCCAGATCGGTCAGGCGACCGCTGGGCGCGCCGCACGCTTGATGCGGATATCCCCGCCTCGTCCTGCGGGGTAGCCGACCTCAATGGAGACGGCCGCCCTGACATCGCCTGCATCGGCAGCCCGCTGCTCAAGTGGTACGAGAACGCGGGACGGTAAGCCGGTCTCCCGAACTCGCGGGCGCGATCACGCTGGAATCGGGCCAGACCAGACCTGGTCCGTGTTATAATTCAGTCATGATGGTGCGCAACATCTCCCAAGCCAAAGCGGAGCTCTCCGCGCTCATCAAGGAGGTTCAGAAGGGCAGCGAGGTCATCCTCGCCAAGGCGGGCAAGCCCGTCGCCCGGCTGGTTGCTTACAGTGGTCCGGCACGTCCCCGGACACCCGGCTCAATGGCTGGGGAGATCTGGATTGCGTCGGACTTCGATACGCTTCCGGAAGACATGGCGGAGGCCTTTGGCATCAGGGAGCCGCGGAATTGAGGCTTCTGCTCGATACGCACCTGCTTCTCTGGTGGCTAACCAATAGTCCGTCCCTCTCACAGCAGGCCCGGGAGCTCATCAGTGATCCGCGGAATACGGTCTTTGTCAGCGCGGTCAGCCTCTGGGAAATCTGGCTGAAGGAAAGCCTCGGCAAACTTCGCCTGCCCGCCGACTTCGAGAAGAGGCTGGCAAGTGAGTATTTTGAGAGCTTGCCGCTGACGGCAGCGCAAACGCGCCAGGTTGCTCTGTTGCCATGGCACCACCGCGATCCTTTCGACAGGATGCTGATTGCACAAGCGCGAGCTGAGAACCTGATGCTTCTGACGGTTGATGATCGTGTCACCGCCTACGGCAACTTCGTGAAGCTTGCCCGTTGACTGAGCGGGGGTGATCGTCGCCGGTCATAGGCGGCTTTTGCGCCGAAATGGCATAGCCTGCCAGCCTGAGCAGGCGGGCAGCCGGTACAGCTTGACTTAAAGCACTCTGCTGTCTTGACCGTTAGCTGTCCCCATCTCACTGGTTTCGGGGATCCGTCTCGGGCATCCTGGAAGTGCCATGAAGCAGCTCTTAACACTGCCGGTCCGTTTGGGATTCCTTTCATCAGGCCCGATCCGAGCGGCCGACAGCTTTCCGACCGCCAGCGTGGCTCCCGCTTCCTTCAGGCGCCTCCTGGCTGACACCCGGCAAGAACTGGGCAAAGACATCCTGAAGCACGAACGCATCGCTCCCGGCTTGCTGGCGAACTCGACGTTGTCCCTTCAGGCTACGCGCCGCACCCCGGGAAGCTGGATCCGCAGGCTGCTGCTCCCCATTCTCCTGATTTCTTGCCCGCTTGTGGACGGAGCCCAATCCACCGCCCTCGACCGCTACGTGGCCGCACCCGACCCGTCCTTCGCCTTCCGCCTTGTCAGGAGCACCCCCGCTCCCGGCATCACTACCCATTTCCTCGAGCTGACTTCCCAAACCTGGTTGACTTCTGCGGAAGTCGACCGTCCTGTCTGGAAGCACTGGCTAATACTGTATGTCCCGGTTCAGCTCGCCAGTACGACCGCCATCCTGGTAGTGGATGCGGGATCGAATGATGACATGTCAGTCGGCATCGATCCGGACCTCGCCGCGGCTGCGGCCGCTATCCGCACCGTCGTGGCAGACTTGCGCATGATCCCCAATCAGCCGCTCACCTTTCGCGACGAGAGCAGGCCGCGCTCCGAAGATGCCCTCATCGCCTACTCGTGGGACAAGTTCCTGCGGGGTCGCGGCGAGAACTGGCCCCTCCAGTTGCCGATGACCAAGGCTACTGTCCGGGCCATGGACGCCATCACGGCATTCTCCCGGAGCGCCGAAGGCGGAGGGATCACCATTGACCGCTACCTGCTCATTGGCGGCTCCAAACGAGGCTGGACGAGTTGGCTGGCCGCGGCCGTGGATAGCCGCATCGTCGGGATCATCCCCGCTGTCATCGACGTGCTGAACACGGAGCCCTCGCTCCGCCATCACTGGCAGTCATACGGCTTCTGGACGCCAGCCCTGAACGACTACGTCGCGATGGGCCTCATGGCATGGTTGGGTTCCACTCCCATGCAAAAGCTCCTCGATATCGTCGACCCATACGAGTACCGGGAACGGCTCACCATGCCGAAGTACATCGTCAACGCCGCCGGAGACCAGTTCTTCCATCCGGCCTCCTCGCGGTTCTACTTCGATGATCTTCCGGGTCAGAAATACCTGTGGTATGTCGCCAATGCCAGCCACTCCTTCGAGGAGCGGAAGCTCGACCTGATCGGAAGCGCCTTCGCCTGGGCCGCGGCAGTCATCAACCGCGTACCGATGCCTCGTTTTGAGTGGCAGTTTCCCGAAGATGGCCGGATTCTCTTGAACACCACCGATCCGCCCGCCGAGGTCCGGCTCTGGCAGGCGACGAACCCGACCGCTCGCGATTTCCGGCTAGAGACGATCGGGCCGGCGTGGAGAAGCTCGACCATCGTAAGCTCCGGCAACGGCGTTTATGAGGGCTCGGTTCCAGCGCCGTCCCGGGGGTGGACCGCATACTTCCTCGAAATGACCTATCCAAGCGAGGCTGTCTTTCCCTTGAGGTTCTCCACCGCGGTTCGTGTTGTCCCGGACACCCTTCCGCACCGTCCGCCCTTGGCCTCCGTGCTGGCTGCA
>Ga0129298_10001428_pt1 | contig 10040 bp, 11 predicted proteins | sample I19B2metaG_FD_94707 | JGI IMG/M metagenome (GOLD analysis project Ga0129298, IMG submission 94707) | Lake sediment bacterial and archeal communities from Gulf of Boni, Indonesia to study Microbial Dark Matter (Phase II) - ​I19B2 metaG | ecosystem: Environmental > Aquatic > Freshwater > Lake >...
GGAGCGCGCCGGCGGCATGGAATCGAAGCCGCGCACTCCGCTATAGTGAGGTAAGAGGCCTTCCCGAACGCCGCGGTGAGGTGCGAGAGTGGTTGAATCGGGCGGTCTCGAAAACCGTTGACGAGGCAACTCGTCCGTGGGTTCGAATCCCACCCTCACCGCCAGCTTAACGACGTAAGAATCTCGAGAGCGTCTCTATCCTCCTCGGGCACAGCAGCGTCCGCATCATCGAGAAGCACTACGCCGCCTGGGTCAAGAGCCGGCAGCAAATTGCTTGAGGCGCAGGTTTCGAAGACGTGGAAGAAATTTTTGGTGCTCAAGGGCGGCAAGAAGAAGGCCTGATGCAAAAGGGGCTTGTGCGCCGTTTGTCTGAAAAATGTTGGCATATTTCGGACAGGGATTTGTCCGAAGTATGACTACGCGAATCGGACAGAGCACGCGCCTTCCGCGGCTCTTCGCTTGACTTAAAAGCCCGCATCCTGGAACGCATGCGTGGGAGGACACCCTTCGGGGTGTGGACCCCAGTGGATTTCCTAGATCTCGGGCCTCGAGCCGCCGTGGACAAGGCCCTCCAGAGACTCGCCAAGTCGAATGAGATTCGCCGCATTGACCGGGGACTCTATGATCTACCCAATCTGAACCGGCTCACGGGAAAGCCAACCAATCCGGACTATACTGCGGTCATCGAAGCAGTCGCCCGGCGCGACCAGATTCGGATTCTGATCGATGGCCTCACCGCGGCCAACCAGCTCGGCCTGGCGGACGCCGTGCCGGCCCAGGTGATCGTCCACACCGACGCACGAATACGTCCTATCAGACTTGGCAACCTCACAATCAAATTCAAGTTGACCGCCCCCAGCCGCCTTTACTGGGCAGGGCGGCCCGCGATGCGAGTCGTACAGGCTTTGCACTGGGTGCGTGATTTGCTGCCGACCGACCAGCAGTGGATTCTGAAGCGCCTCCGAGCGATCGTGTCCGATCCGGCCCACGGCCCCGCTGTACGCGAGGATCTCGCGACCGGGATCCCCACCTTGCCCACTTGGATGCAGGACATTGTCAGGAGGCTGCTGGCAGGCGGTCACGGCCCTGCCAAGAATAGCGCCCATCCTTCATCATGATGATCACGGCATGAACCGCGATTTCCTGGAGGTCATATCGTCCACGCCGCAAGACCGAAGGGACCTCTTCCTCAGCGCCGCCAAGCGCCTGGGCACAACTGAGCAGAACGGCATCAACGATCTTCTGGTTGTCTTCAGCACTGCGCCACGAAAACCAACAGCGACCGCGTGCTTCCCCCCACACGCCTCTCCCGACTAACATGTCCTGTCCGGGCCCCGCATCCGCTTGCCCCAGGTAAAGCGGAACCGTAGCGCTCAAGGATCAGGAGGAAGGTCGGCAAGGCGGAGGCCAGCAACTCGATCGAAATGGCGCCGGTTTCGCGTAAAGAGGGCGCCACCACGCGCCAGAGCGATTCCCGCGATCAGGCTGTCGGCCATTCCGATCGCCTCGCCGGATCGCTCGAGTGAGCGCCTCACCTCGGCGGCGCGGTCTGCGGCTTCCTCGTCCAAGGGCAGGGTGGAGACCGCCGCCAACAGCAGCTTGACTGCTGCTTCCTGACGGGCATTGCGGACTCCGGATAGCAACTCGAAGCGGCTAATGGCGGTGGTGCACAGTGAACCCCGCTCGAGTTCCGCTGCCACTCGAGCCGCGGCCGGCGCGGCTCCGGCGAGGAAATCGATGAGCACATCCGTATCCGCCACAATCATCGCCAGAATCCGCGCAAGGCGTTGGTCTCGTCCCGAAATCGGTCAGCCTCTCTCTTGGATAGCGTTCCCCGGAGGCGGAGGGCGCGTCGGCGCAAGAGTTCCTTCTCGGCCACGCCTTCGAGGTATGAATCCAGGGCTTCGGCGATCACAGAAGAGAACCCTTTCTCGCCCCGGCGGGCGGCCAGCTCGAGGAGTCTGGCGCGATGCTCGGGCTTGATTGCGATCGTCGTCCTCACGAGACAATTGTACATGCATATGCATGCAGTCCGCCAGGGGATTCGAACCGTCGCGTACTCGGGGCCGTCACAAATCAGCAGCCGTAACAGAATCTTTGCGTGGTGCAGATGATGCTCGACTGGGCGAAGCATGACGACCGGCTACGCGCGCAACAGGATGTTTGTGTCAACCAGGACTGTCAACCTGACCTCAGTCGTGGTCCCGATAAATGCTCTCGCGGCTGAAAGCAGACGAAGGCAAGTGAGGGAGATCTCTGCCCATCTCAGCTAGCCGATCGAGCGTTGCCTCGATGTCCTGGGGGCTTGCCGGGCGGGCGGGTTGCGTCCGGCCGAGATCTTCGATGACGCTCTGGAGGTAGGCGTCAAGCGGGACGCCCCTGGCGCGCGCCTGAGCGGCGAGGTTCGCCTCGACGTCCGGCCTGAGTTCCAGCCTGACGGTCATGACCGTTTCCATTATTGAACGAAATGCAACTCGTGCATCACGAGAAGCTGGGGGGTCTCAGCCAGGGCACGATTCGCCGATCACCGGCAGCAACGGCTTGGCGGCCTCCAGGTCCAGGAACCGTGGGTCGAGCAGGCGCGACGGCTCGAGGTTGCCCATGGCCGCGAGCAGCGTCTCTTTCAGGTGGGGGTAGTCTTTTTCGAGAGTCGAGAAGAGGTCGCGCAGCGAGCGCCGGACCGTCCCGGTCTTCTGGGAGCAGCCGCAAGGGATCACCGGCGCGCCGAGCGATTCGGCGAAGGCGTGCGTGATCTCCTCGCTCGTGAACACGAGCGGGCGGATGAGGCGGAAATCCCGGGCGCGGGAATAGGTCACCGGAGGCATGGCGCTCAGGCGCCCGTTGAAGAGCGCGTTGCGCAGCAGGGCTTCGCAGAAGTCGTCGGCGGTGTGGCCGAAGGCGATGACGTTGGCGCCAAGTCCTCGCGCCACTTCGTAGATCGCCCGCCGCCGGTAGCGGCTACACAAATCGCAGCCGTGCTCCGGCTGCTCGTCCAGAAGCCGCGTCGACGGCCTGTCGTGGTAGTAAGTCCAGGCGACCCCCCGCGCGCGGAGATATTCGCCCAGCGGCTCGACCGGTCGCAGAAACTTGCCCTGCTCGATGGTGAAGGCGCAAACGGTGAACTCCACCGGCGCGCGCTTCTCGAGCATGAGCAGCGCTTCAAGCAGCGTGAGTGAATCCTTCCCGCCGGAGAGCGCCACCGCCACGCGGTCCCCGTCGCGGATCATCCGGAAACGGTGGATGGCCTCGCCCACCCTGCGGAGTAAAGTCTTGCCCAGGTCCAAGCAACTATTATAGGAACTGCGTTCGGCCGCTCCTCGGGCGCGTGTTACCGCTATGTCCCCGGCGCGCAGCAAGGCGTTCGCGATCCTGGAACGGGTCGAGCGCGGCGCCTTCGCTTCCGATCTGCTGCGCGAAGCCACGGACCTCGATGCCCGCGACGCCGCCCTTGCCTCGACCATCGTCTTTGGCTGCCTCCGGTTTCGCGCTCAGCTCGACTTCCTCATCGAGACGCTCTCCGGCCGCCCCGCCGAAAAACTCGACAGCGAGGTCCGCACCGCCTTGCGCATGGGCATCTACCAGTTGCGCTGCCTCGACCGCGTCCCGTCTTACGCTGCGGTCGGCGAGAGCGTGGACCTGGTCAAGCGCGCCGGCAAGCGCTCCGCCGCCGGCCTCGTGAATGCGCTGCTGCGCAAGGTCAACCGAGAGCCGGTGACCTGGCCGGATCGCGCCACGGAGCTTTCCATCCCCGCGTGGATGCTTGAGCGTTGGGACCGGCAATGCGGCAGGGGAACCGCGGACGGGATCGCCCGCGCGTTTCTGAGTCCTCCGGAGACGTACGTCCGCGTGCCCCCGGGCCAAAGCGTCGATTCGAGCAGCCTGGAGCCCACGGACGTTCCCGGGTGCTACCGCGCGACCGGCGAGCCGCCCGCCGGGCTGCGCCAGCAAGACATCGGCTCCCAATCCATCGTTCCCCTTCTTGACCTGAGGCCCGGCCTGATGTTCCTGGACCTGTGCGCCGCGCCCGGAAACAAGACGGCCCAGGCTCTGGAGAGCGGCGTGCTCGCCGTCGCCTGTGACGTCTCACCGGCGCGGCTCACGGGCCTGCGCCCGCTTCCCTGCGATCTGGTCGTGCTCGATGCTGCCCGGTCCCTTCCTTTTTGCCGCTGCTTCGATCGCATCCTCCTCGATGTGCCCTGCTCCGGGACCGGCACCCTCGGCCGCAACCCGGAGATCAAGTGGCGCGTTCAGCCCGCCGACTTCATGGCCTTCCACGACCGGCAGGTACAAATGCTCCGCAACGCCCTCGAATTGCTCACGCCCGGCGGTGTGCTCGTCTACTCCACCTGTTCGCTGGAGCCGGAGGAAAACGAGCAGGTTGTGGAGGAGGTTCTTGTGCGGCGCCCGGAAACAGTTCTGCGCCGCATCCCCGGGCGCGACCCCGGGGACGGCTTTTTTGCGGCTGTGCTACGATCGGGCTAAGTCCCTAAAATGGTTCAAGTTATTCCCTCGATCCTGTCGGCGGACTTCGCGCGCCTGGGCGAACAGATCGCGTCGGTGGAAGCGGCCGGCGCGTCCATGCTCCACATCGACGTCATGGACGGCCACTTCGTGCCCAACCTCACGGTCGGCCCTCCGGTGGTGAAGTCGGTCCGCAAGGTGACGAGACTCAGCCTCGACGTCCACCTCATGATCACCAATCCGGAAGATCATGTCGCGGCGTTCGTCGAAGCAGGCGCCGACCAGATCTCGGTCCACCAGGAGGCCTGTCCCCACCTCGACCGCGCGCTGCGGCTCGTCCAGAGCGAAGGGGCGCTGGCGGGCGCCGTCCTCAACCCCTCGACGCCGATTACAATGGTAGAGGAAGTTCTGGATCTTGCCGACTACGTGCTCCTGATGAGCGTGAACCCCGGCTTTGGCGCGCAAACGTTCATTCCGCGAACGTTCGACAAGGTCCGTGCCCTCAGCCGTCGCCGACGGGAGCTGGGCCTGCGGTTTCCCATCGAGATTGACGGCGGCGTCAACCTGGAGAATGTAGCTGAGGTGGTTCGCGCCGGGTGCGACTGGATTGTCGCCGGGTCCACGATTTTTCACAGCCCGGATCCGGGCGCCGTTTTCGCCGAGATGCAGAGGCTGGCGCGCGAGGCGGTTGCGGTGAGGGCGTGAGGAGATTCAATAACCGGTTGGTGAGTTTATGCTAAAACGGCCGAAGATTCTTGCTCTTGTTTTGCTGGTGGTAGCGGCGCTGGGGCTGCTCGTCTCCTGCGGCGGCAAACGCTACGAGAACCCAATCGACAAGGACACCCTTCAGCCCGACAAGGTACTCTTCGACAAGGCGATCAGGGACGTCGAGAAGGGGCGCTACGAGATCGCCCGCCTCACTCTCCAGACGCTGATCAGCACGTACGACACAAGCGAGTACCTGGCCAAAGCCAAGCTGGCGATCGCCGATTCCTGGTTTCGCGAAGGGGGCGCTCACGGCCTGGCCCAGGCCGAAGCCGAGTACAAGGACTTCATTCTGTTCTACCCCACCATGGAGGAAGCGGCCGAGGCAGCGGAGAAAGTGTGCATGATCCACTTCCGGCAGATGGAAAAGCCCGATCGCGACACCATGCACGCCCTTCGGGCCGAGGACGAGTGCCGCCAGGTGCTGGTACAGTTCCCCAACAGCCGGTTCGCGCCGCGCGCACAGCAGTTGCTGCGCCAGATCCAGGAAGTTCTGGCGGAGCACGAGTATCGCGTTGGGGCGTTTTATCACAACAAGGGCAGCTATCCTTCCGCGGCCAACCGCCTCCAGTCCCTGACGGATCATTACCCGCTGTACAGCAAAGCGGACGAGTCCCTTTGGCGGCTGGGCGACTCCTATGCCAGAATGGGTCCCCGTTTTCGCGACCGGAGCGCGACGGCCTACGCCCGCATTGTTCGCGACTATCCGCTCAGCTCCTATGTGGATGAGGCCAAGAAGAAGCTGAACGCCATGGAGGCGCCGGTCCCCGAAGCCGATCCGGTGGCGCTTGCGCGGCTGAAATACGAACTCGAGAACACGAAGAATCCCGGCCTGATGAGTCACTTCTGGGGGATTTTCAGGAAGAGCCCGGACGTGTCCATGGCCGCCAAGTCCGGCGAGCCGGCCATGACCAGCCTGCGGCCCACGATCCCAGCCAGCGTGCCGTCGGCGGCCGCCAGCGCCGGGGCGCCAACCGCCGAGGTATCGGTTTCCACCGTTACCGACTCGACCGCGCTGGACACCAAGCCGGATGCCCGCATGAGCGGCGGGCAACCGGCGACTTCCGGGCAGGCGCCGGGCGTGGGGCCGGCTACCGGGGCCGCGGCCCAAGAGCAGGCGCCCGCTTCCACGACAGACAAGGGCAAGAAGAAGAAGGACGACAAGAAGAAACAGAAGAAAGCACCCGCTCCATGAGCCTCGTCCTGCTGGCCGACGACAGCCCGCACGCCCAGCGCATCGGAGAGCGCATCCTGCGGGAGGAAGGGTTCGAGGTCGTTACGGTCACGGACGGAGAAACCGCTCTGATTCGCCTGGAAGATACTGCGCCCGACGTCATCCTGGCCGACGTCCTGCTGCCTCGACGCTCGGGCTACGAAGTCTGCTCTCACGTCAAGAACCATCCGCGCTTCGGCCACGCACGCGTGATTCTCACAGCCGGGGCGCTCGAACCGCTCGACGAACAGGAGGCGCGCCGTGTCGGCGCCGACGCGGTCTTGCGGAAACCGTTCGAGGCTTCCCTCGTGCTGGCCACGCTCAAGCCCCTGCTCGGAGCCACGTCCGCGCCATCGTCCCGGCCTGCGCCACCGGCCGAGCCTCCCAAGCCGCACGCCCCTCCCGTTCTGCATGCCGCCGAGGGTGTTCCCGCGGCCCCAGCTCAGGCCCCGGAGATCGACCCGGAGCGCGTCCGCGCCGCTGTCACGCTCGCCCTGGACGCCTCGCTGCCTGCCCTCGTGGACGAGATCACAGCCAAGGTCCTCATCGCTTTGAAGGAATGAGCCGCCCGCTGCGGGTGTTTCCGAGTGCCGCCGGCTACTACTGCGAGCAGCAGGACTGGGTGGAGACGAGCGCGGCTGGAGAGAAGGGGCGGCTGGAGGCGAAGTAGTTCTCCTCCGACAGGCGCTTGTAGACGTTGCCGGCGATCTCAGCGGCGGTCGAACCGCTGACTCCCCTGCCTCCGGTGAGCAGCACGACAACGACGAGCTTGTTCCGTCCGACCTCGTTGAACGAGCCAAACCAGCCCAGGTGCTTGCGGTCTTCGGTGCACGTGCCGGTCTTGCCAAGGATGGGCTCGCCGGGGTCGTAGCTGGCGCGCTTGGCCGTGCCATGCTCCACTGCGGCGGCCAAACCGGGGGTGATCTCGGGAATCCAGGGCCGCAGATCGAGACGCCGCTTGATGCGAGGGACGAAGCTCCCAGCCTCCTCGTGCGACCGAGGATATTGCAGGTAGTAGAGAGTGCCGCCGTTGGCGATGCCGGAGAGCATGGCCGCGAGTTGGAGAGGCGTAAGCTGGATGCCCTCGCCGAAGCTGGTGAGGATGCCGACGCTGGGCGGAGGCGTCTCGGGGAAGTAGCCGGGGTGTTCTCCGGCGATGTTCAGGCCGGCGCGCTCGCCGAGGCCGAAGAGACGGGCGTAATAGCTGACACGTTGGAAGCCCAGCTTGACGCCTATACTGGCGAAGAAGGGGTTGTCGGACTGAGCGAGCGCTTCGGTTAGGTTAAGCCGTTTGCGGCGGTAGACGCGAAGCATCGTGTCGCGGTCGATGATCCCCTCCATGAGCGCGGCGAGCGCGACGGGGATCTTGACGGTGGAACAGGGCTGGAAGCCGCTGCTGAGCGCGAGCCGCTGGTTGACGATGCTGAGCACCCTGCCAGTGTTCGGGTCCACCGCCACGACGGAGCCGTTATAGGGACCGAGGGCGGCGACCGCGGCCCGCCGAACCGTGAGTTCCTCGCCGTCTACGCTATCGCCGATGGTGGAGTCGGCATAGGTCGGCTCGGTCCACGGGCTGTAATAAACGCGCCGTCGCCGGGCCTTGCGGACAGGTTTCCTCTTGCCGGCCACGACGTTCGGCTTGGCCGGCGTCTTTGCCTTCTGAACACTGCCAGTAGACGGCTTGCGACGAGCGACGGTGACGGAAGATTTGTGCGCCGGGCCGCGGCCAGCGGGAGGTGTGCCGGGGGCAGCGAGAAGTGCGGCGATGAAGACGAGGAAGCCCAGGATAAGCCAGAGCGTGACGGTCTTTGTTCCGAGCCGCATCAAACGGTCTTAAGGGCAGTTAGATCAACGGCTTCGGGAGCCGTGCGGGGAGGCATTCCTTCACGCCCCGCGCTCTTCAATTCTGCGGGATCTGGCGCCGGGAAGTCAAGCTTAAGCAGCGGTCCAGCCGCCGTCGATGGAGACGATGGATCCTTGGACGAAGGCCGCCTCCGCGGAACAGAGGTAGAGGACGAGGTGCGCGATCTCCTCGGGCTTGCCGAGCCGGCCGACGGGCTGTCGCAGGTTCAGCTCGGCGCGGACCTTGTCCTTTTCGTGCTTGTGGTACTTCTCCAGGTACGCCTCGACGAAGGGCGTGTCGACGGTGCCGGGGGCGACGCAGTTGACGCGCACCTGGGTGGCGTAATCGACGGCGAGCTGGCGGGTCATGGCCACGACGGCGCCCTTGGTGGCGCAGTAAGCGAAGCGGCGCTTGACGCCCACGAGGCCGGCGACGGAACCGACGTTCACAATGGAGCCGTGTGAAGCGATGAGCAGAGGCAGCGCGTGCCTCGTGACCAGGAACATGCCCTCGACGTTGACGCGGAAGAGGCGCTGGAAGTCCGCGAGTTCGGTTTCCTCGATGTTGCCGACGAGCCCGATGCCGGCGTTGTTGACCAGGATGTCGAGGGACGGGATACCGGCGAACATGCGGCGGACGGCGGGCTCGTCGCTGATGTCGCAGACAAGCGGCGCGGCATCCGGCAATTCGGAGGCGAGTCGTTCGGCGCGGGTCCGGTCGATATCGACAATCAAGACGCGGGCGCCGGCGCCGGCGAGCACGCGCGATGTGGCTTCTCCGATGCCGCTCGCGCCGCCGGTAACAAGGGCAGTGCGCCCGATCAATCCAAAAGGAGTGCTCATCGGTTGGATTGTACAACCGGCGGCTCAGCATTTTGACATGGTCAGGTGCGTCTGCTACAAGGGATGAATCTGGGAAGTTCACACGAAGAGGGGAACAGATGGCACGCACGAAACTGGGCATACCCACACTCGTATTCGCAATTGCGGCAATTTGCGGCTGTGGCACGAGAGAACGCAGTGGGCCAACCGCCGAAGAGGAGCGAAGGCAGGCGCGCCTGGAGCGCGGAAGGTATCTGGCGGAGGGTCTTCTCAACTGCTTTGACTGCCACGCAGAAGTCGATTGGAAGGCGTCCGAGGCGCCGGTCGTCGAGGGAACCAAAGGGGGAGGCGCTCTCTTCCCGGGCGAGATACTTCCCTTCAAGATCGTCGCGCCGAACATTTCGCCGGACGCCGAGACCGGAGCCGGAACGTGGAGCGACGAACAGTTTGCCAACGCGCTCCGCAACGGAATTGGCCACGACGGCCGAGTGCTTTTCCCGATCATGCCCTACATGGGCTACCGCTCCATGTCGGATGAGGACCTGGCGGCCGTCATCGCGTACATTCGGTCGATTCCTCCCGTGCGAAACGCGATCGCGCGAATCGAGCTGCCGCCTCCGGTCAAGGCGAGCCTGCAAGCCCCTCCGCCCGTCACATCCGTGCCGGCGCCGGACTTGTCCACCCCGGTCAAACGGGGGGCCTACCTGGTAACGATCGGCGGCTGCACCGACTGCCATACGCCGATGGGGAAAGACATGCACCCGCAGATGGCCCTGGAGTTCGGCGGGGGCTTCATGCTGAAGGGGCCCTGGGGTGAGGTCGCGTCCGCCAACATTACCCCGGACCCATCCGGCATCTCCTATTACACCGAGGAGCTCTTCCTGCGAACCATACGCACAGGCCACGTGAAGGCCCGAAAGCTCAACCAGATCATGCC
>Ga0129298_10001430_pt1 | contig 10030 bp, 7 predicted proteins | sample I19B2metaG_FD_94707 | JGI IMG/M metagenome (GOLD analysis project Ga0129298, IMG submission 94707) | Lake sediment bacterial and archeal communities from Gulf of Boni, Indonesia to study Microbial Dark Matter (Phase II) - ​I19B2 metaG | ecosystem: Environmental > Aquatic > Freshwater > Lake >...
AGGCGCGGTGCTGCTGGGGGAATACCAGGAGATCCGCGAGGGCGACGAAGTGCGCCGGACGGGGCGGATCATGTCGGTGCCCGTCGGCGAGGCGTTGGTGGGCCGGGTGGTCAACCCGCTCGGGCAACCCATCGACGGCCGCGACCCGATCGTCACCGAGCACTACAACGCGCTGGAGCGGCTGGCTCCCGGCGTCGTGGAACGGCGGCCGGTGAAGGAACCGTTGCAGACCGGGATCAAAGCGATCGACGCCATGATTCCGATTGGCCGCGGCCAGCGCGAGCTGATCATCGGCGACCGCCAGACGGGCAAGACCGCCCTGATCCTGGACACCATCCTGAACCAGAAGGGCGGGGACGTGATCTGCATCTACGTCGCCATCGGCCAGAAGCGGTCCACCGTAGCCCAGGTGGTGAAGACCCTGGAGGATTACGGGGCCATGGACTACACCATCGTGGTGGCCGCCACTGCGTCGGACCCCGCGCCGATGCAGTACATCGCACCCTATGCCGGCTGCGCCATGGGTGAGTACTTCCGCGACCGCGGGCGCCACGCGGTGTGCTTCTATGACGACCTGTCCAAGCACGCCGCCGCTTACCGCGAGATTTCGCTGCTGCTCCGCCGGCCGCCGGGCCGGGAGGCATACCCGGGAGACGTGTTCTATCTCCACAGCCGGCTGCTGGAGCGAGCGGCCAAGCTCTCCGACGCCAACGGCGGCGGTTCGCTGACGGCGATTCCGGTGATCGAAACGCAGGCCGGCGACGTGTCGGCCTACATCCCGACCAACGTCATCTCGATCACGGACGGCCAGATCTACCTGGAAGCCGACCTGTTCAATTCCAATATCCGCCCGGCGGTCAACGTCGGCCTCTCGGTGAGCCGCGTGGGCGGCAACGCGCAGGTGAGAGCGATGCGGCAGGTGGCGGGAACGCTGCGCCTGGAGCTGGCGCAGTACCGCGACCTGGCGGCATTTGCGCAGTTCGGCTCCGACCTCGACAAGGCATCCCAGGCGCAGTTGAACCGGGGCCGTCGGCTGACGGAGATCCTGAAGCAGGGCCAGTACGAGCCGCTGCCGGCGGAGAACCAGATCCTGGGGATCTTCGCCGGCACGAACGCCTATCTCGATGACCTGCCGGTGGAGGCGTGCCGGCAGTTCGAGGAGGAGTTGTACCGGTTCACCGACAACCACCGGCCCGGCGTGCTGAAACAGCTCCGCGAAAGAAAGGTGATCGACGACAACCTCCGCGCGGAGATGCACGCGCTGCTCAAGGAATTCAAGGAGCGTTTTGTGGCCGAGCATGGAAAGGCCGCCTGACGGGAGGCCATGCCCAGCCTCATCGACATCCGACGCCGCATCCGGTCGGTCAAGAGCACGCACCAGATCACCAAGGCCATGAAGATGGTGTCGGCGGCGAAGCTGCGGCGCGCGCAGGACCGCGCGCTGTCGGCGCGCCCATATGCGGCGATGCTCGCCCGGGTGCTCGCCGACGTGGCCGCCGCGGCCAAAGCCGACGAGCGCACCGCGTCGCATCCCCTCCTGGCCCAGCGGCCCGAAAGGCGTGTTCAGCTTGTGCTGCTTACTTCGGACCGGGGCTTGGCCGGCGCCTTCAACTCGAACCTGATCAAGGGCGCGCAGAAGTTTGTCGAGGACCATGGCGGCGCCGAGGTTCTCATGGAGGTGGTCGGGCGGAAGGGCCGGGACTTCTTTCGCAAGCGCGCCGCCGCGATCACCGGCGAGCACCTGGGCATCAGCGAGAAAGCTGCCTACGCGGATGCCGCCGGGATCGCCCGGGTGGTGTCGGCACGGTTCGCCGGCGGCGAGGTGGACGCGGTTTATCTGCTGTACAACGAATTCAGGAGCATCCTGTTGCAGCGGCTGACGGTGACGCGGATTTTGCCGGTGACGGTTCCCGAGAATGCGCGGGTGATCGATTACATCTACGAGCAGCCGGCCGAGGAGCTGCTGGGGCAATTGCTGCCGCGGTACGTCGGGATCCAGGTCTACCAGGCGCTGCTTGAAACGGCCGCGGCGCAACAGGCGGCGCGCATGACCGCCATGGACGCGGCCACCTCGAACGCCGCTGAGATGATCGATAAGCTGACGCTGTACATGAATCGCGTGCGGCAGGCGAGCATCACCAAGGAGCTGATTGAGGTAGTCAGCGGGGCGGCGGCAGTGGAATGAAGAGGGGAAGCAGCCGGCACGCGGACAACGCCGGCTGGCGCTGATGCTCGGAGCGGTAGCGAGGTCTTATGGAAGGATCGACGAATAACGTTGTTGGCAGGGTGATCCAGGTGGCCGGCCCGGCCGTGGACATCCAGTTTCCCGATGGCCAGATTCCGGTCATCAACACGGCCGTCCGCATCACGAGCGAGGGCTTCGACGTCCCGCAGCCGATCGACATCATCACCGAAATCGCCCAGCACATTGGCGAGGGCCGCGTGCGCACCATCGCGCTCCAGCCGACCGACGGCCTGGTGCGGGGCATGAAGGCGATCAGCCTGGACCGGCCGGTGACCGTGCCCGTCGGCAAGGAGACGCTGGGGCGGGTGATCAACGTGATCGGCGAGCCGGTGGACCACATGGGGCCGCTGGAGGCGAAGAAGTTCTACCCGATCCACCGTCCGGCGCCCAGTTTCGAGGAACAGTCCACCGAGCTCGAGATGTTCGAGACCGGCATCAAGGTGGTGGATCTGCTGGAACCGTACCTGAAGGGCGGCAAGATCGGGCTGTTCGGCGGCGCCGGCGTCGGCAAGACGGTCATTATTCAGGAACTGATCCACAACATCGCCATGGAGCACGGCGGCGTGTCGGTCTTCTCGGGCGTGGGCGAGCGCACGCGCGAGGGCAACGACCTGTGGCTGGAGATGCAGGAATCGGGCGTGATCGACCCCAGGGACTGGGAGAAGTCCAAGTGCGCCCTGATCTATGGGCAGATGACGGAGCCCCCGGGGGCGCGCCTCCGGGTGGGCCTCACCGGCCTGACCGTCGCCGAGTACTTCCGCGACGAGGAAGGCCAGGACGTGCTGCTGTTCATCGACAACATCTTCCGGTTCACGCAGGCGGGCTCGGAGGTGTCGGCGCTGCTCGGGCGGATGCCCTCCGCGGTCGGCTACCAGCCGAACCTGGCCACCGAGATGGGCGAGTTGCAGGAGCGGATCACTTCCACCAGGAAGGGATCGATTACGTCCGTGCAGGCGATCTACGTGCCGGCCGACGATTACACCGATCCGGCGCCCGCGACGACGTTCGCGCACCTCGATGCGACGACGAACCTGTCGCGCGCCATCGTCGAGCTGGGCATCTATCCGGCGGTAGACCCGCTGGCGTCGACTTCGCGGATTCTGGATCCGCGCATCGTTGGCGAGCAGCACTACGGCACCGCGCAGCAGGTGAAGCAGATTCTGCAAAGGTACAAGGACCTCCAGGACATCATCGCCATTCTGGGGATCGACGAGCTGTCGGACGAGGACAAACTCACGGTGGCGCGCGCCCGCAAGATCCAGAAGTTCCTGTCGCAGCCCTTCCACGTGGCCGAAGCGTTCACGGGGCGGCCGGGCAAGTACGTCAAGGTGCAGGACACGATCCGCGGCTTCCAGGAGATCGTTGATGGCAAGCACGATGACGTGCCCGAGCAGGCCTTCTACATGGTGGGTACCATCGAGGAGGCGCTGGAGCGGGCCGAGGAGCTGAAGAAGGCGGCGGCGTAAAGACAATGGCGGAGACCTTCGAGCTGGAAGTGGCGACGCCCGAGCGGCTGCTGGTGCGCGAGCGCGTCACCGAGGCGCAGATCCCCGCGGCCAAGGGCTACATCGGCGTGAGGCCCGGGCACGCGCCGCTGCTCTCCGCGCTCGGCGCTGGCGAGCTGACTTACGTGGCCGAAGGCCGGAGGCGGCACATGGCCTTGAGTGACGGCTGGGTGGAGGTGCTCGCGGACCACGTGCGAGTGCTGGCGCAGGTGGCCGAGAAGGCGGATGAGATTGATGTGAAGCGCGCCGAAGCCGCGCTCCGCCGCGCGCAGGACCGGCTGTCGCACCCCGACGTGGCGCTGGACGTGGCTCGCGCGCTGAACGCCCTCAAACGTGCCGAGGCGCGCCTGCAAGCCGCGTCGAAGAAATAGACCGCAGCAGACAGCAGCGCCCGGCGCGACCGCGACTGCGGTACACTGAAAATTCTCGGGCCGTGGCGCAGCCTGGCTAGCGCGCTTGCTTGGGGTGCAAGAGGTCCCGGGTTCAAATCCCGGCGGCCCGACCAGCTAACCTACCAATTCCTCACACACTTACGGACAGGCCATGTGATGCGGAGAGCCTGGGTCGTCGCCTTTCAGGTCCAAATCAGGTCCAAAGGCCCATTTCAGGCCCTTTCTCGCGTGGTAGTGTTTGGACCCGGCGTGCTTACCGTCGCCGGCCATGTGGAATCAGGAAGATGGTGAGCATGGTAGCGTTGGTAACCATCGTCTGACCTATCTTCCGTTGGGGAGACGAAATTTTCCCCTCCCTATATAGGCAGATCGGAAAAATGGCTACCAAGACCGCCGCGCACGCCGGAGGGTGCGCCATAGGCGCGCACGTTGGGCTGGAGACGCACTCCTGGCGGTGTGGGCGCTGTCGGCGGACCGGCCGCGCGCCAGGGGCGGCCGGCGAAGCCGAGAATGAATTGGACTGGCGGCGTCTTTGCGTTGTGGGAGCCCAAGTTGCGGGTGGCCGACGATCCAGCAGGGAAGGGCCCGGAGCCGGCCAATTGCTCCCTTCCACTGCCGATTACACCTCAGAACGCTCTTCCAATCTGCTGTGCGGCCCGGGCGGGTCACCTGTACCCCCACCTCGGTTATAGTGAATAGCGTGCGACAACGGCCAGCGGCGGCCTGTGGATTGAACACTGGTTGTGCGCGTGCGGCCGTCTGGTCCAGCAATAACTAGAAGACGTTTAGCATGAATGTTTGCCCGTACTGCACGAAGCTACTGAGTCGCGTGCCGAAGCGCCGTAGCGCGTGTCCCTCATGCGGGGAGCCAATCTTGGTGCGAAAGGGGCGGCTGTGCACGGAAGAGGAAGGCCGCGCCATCGATTGGTGCTCTCGTTTGCTAGTCGATGAAGCAGAGTTTCGACGCACCCGGGAAACACTAACCGCTCAGTTCGGCAGACAGGCAAGCTGCGCCGATACCCTGTGGCGTCTGATGCACAAAGCCCTTGACGCCGCACCCTCCTGGCACGCGCGGAAGATGAACTACTTCCAGATGGCTCGGTTCCTGTGGGAGGAAAAAAGGGATTTTATCGAGGTGCGGCGCGCCCAACAACCCATCCGTGATTTTCGCCGACGAGGCGCAGGACCTGAACAGAATGCAGTTGTCGCTGATCCGGAAGTGGGGCGACCGCGCGGAGTACTTCATCGTGGCCGGCGACGACGACCAGACCATCTACTCGTTCACCGGCGCCTCGCCGGAGGCCATATTGGACCCGGACATCCCGGACGACCACAAGATCATCCTCAAACAGTCGTACCGCGTGCCGCGCGCCGTCCACGCGATTGCGGACGCCATGATCCGGCGCGTCACCAGGCGGCAGGAGAAGGTCTACCTCCCGCGCCCCGATGACGGCGGCGTGGAGCGTCTCACGCGCGACGGGTACAAACGGCCCGAGGTCGATATCCTTCCGGATGCGGTCAAGCACCTCGAGCAGGGCAAGACGCTGATGTTCCTGGCTTCCTGCTCATATATGCTGCGCCCGGTCGTGGCGGCGCTCCGTGCCGCCGGCATCCCGTTCCACAACCCCTACCGCAAATCGAATGGCTTCTGGAACCCGCTACGCGTCGGCAGGAAGGGATCGACCGCCGGGCGCGTGCTGGCGCTCGTCTCCGGTGCGCCGGACATCGAGGGCTTCCGGCCGTGGACGAACGGCGACGTGCAACAGTGGGCCGAGGTGCTGCAAGCCAAGGGCATCCTGCGCCGCGGCGGCAAGAAGGCCCTCGCCGGCTACGACCCGGAGCAAGTGGCGACGCTGGCCGCGGACGGGATGCTGATGCAGTGCTTCGAACCGGGCGCGCTCGAGTCCTTGGCGGCCGCCTGGGACGGCGGCTGCCAGGCGCTGCTCCAGTGGTGGCGCGAGCGGCTGACCGCCGATGTGTTCCAGCGCGCGCAGTTTCCCGTGGACATCGCCGTCAGGCGGGGCCTGCGCGGGCTGACGGAGACGCCGCAGGTGGTCGTCGGGACCATCCACTCCGTCAAGGGCGGGCAGGCCGATGTGGTGTACCTGTTCCCCGACCTCAGCCAGGCGGCAGACGAGCAGTACGCGCGCGGCGGCCAGTCGCGCGATTCCGTGATCCGGGTCTTCTACGTCGGCATCACGCGTGCCCGCGAGCGCCTGGTCATCTGCAAGCAGGAGACTCCCCTGGCGGTGGTGATATGAGCGGCTTCGATGCCTTGCTTGTTTCGCCGGACAAAGGTACCCTCCTGTCGCTGTTGACGGGAGCCACGAGATTGAAGAACAGAGTCCAGCATCCCAAGGTCGTAGAGTGCCGCGATTACAAGCAGTGGTATTGGTTCTTCCGCTACTGGCACGACGAGATCCTTCCGGATGGCTCGGTGAAGACCAGCCGGAAGCGCCATATCTGCGGGCCCAGCAAGGGACCGGAGGCCATCTCGTACAAGCGAGCGGTCGAGATGCGCGACGACTTCCTTCGCGACCTCAACGCCGCGCCTTCGAAGTGCGAGGCGGCGGCAGTTGAGGAGAAGCCGCCCGAGCCGGGGCAGATCGTCTTCGGCAAGCTCGCGGAACTGTGGCGCGCCAACTACGTCGAGAAGGTCGCGGCCGGACGGCCCATGATCGCGGCGCCGACCCGCGCCGTCTACGTCAACGCGCTTGACAAGCACATCCTCCCGAGATGGAAGGAGGCGCGGCTGGCGGATCTGCGCGCCAGGGACGTGCTGGTGTGGCTCCAGGAAGAAGCCGAGTCCTGGCACATGATGGCGCAGCTCCGCGGCGTCATGAGCGGCATTATCACGAAGGCCATTGAGTGGGAGGTCCTTCCCGAGACGTTTGCCAACCCGATCCAGCGCGTGAAGCTGCCGAAGAAGTGGGAGGTGCGCGAGAAGCGCATCCTCACCGAAGAGCAGACCGCCCTTGTCCTGGCGCGCTTGTACGGCGAGGGAAACCGGCTGATCTGCGAGACATGCCTGGACACCGGCACGCGCATCTCGGAAGTCACCGGCCTGATGATCAAGCACGTCGATCTGGCGAAGGGCACGATCCAGATCGCCCAGCGCAACTGGCGCGGCGACATCGACGACCCCAAGACCGAAAAGGGCAAGCGCGTCCTCGCGCTCGGCAATCTAGTCGACCGTTACCGGGCCTGGATCGCGAAGCTAAAGCTGAACGGTCCGGACGCCTGGGTGTTCCCCCAGGAGGAAGATCTCAAGCAGCCGCGACGGGACTCCGGCGTGCGCCAGGCGCTCAAGGCCGCAGCCGCACTGGAGGGCCTGGACTTCGCCGGATTCGGCCCCCACTCCCTCCGCCGCGCCAACATCACGTGGCGGCAGGAGGTCGGCGGCAGCGCCATCGAGGCGTCAAAGATCGCCGGGCACGCCAATACCAAGATCACAGAGGAGTACACTATTGTGCAGTTGCGGCGGCAGGAGGAACTGACCCGGCGCGTGCAGGACAAACGGGCCAAGGCGGCGAAGCGTGCGAAAGGAGTCGTCGAGATCAGGAAAGAGCAGGCAGTCGCTTAGATTAGCGATTAGCGGCGTTGGCTGTTCGGCATCGTAGGGGATGATGTCCGATCCCTACGGGGTTTTCTGCCAGTCCTCCGGTATAAGCGCGTGCGGCCCAACTCCGCTCCAGGGCTCTTCGACCACGGCAGCCTGGTAACGATCATCGGGCAGATTGGCATGCTCCAAAACGATAATCTGGAAGTCCGGCGCCGATGTGGCGCACACAGAGAACAGTAAGTCGAACATCCTCCTGACCGCATCGAGATCTGCGTCAGACTCCAGCGTTTCTTGCGTTGTCCCTGAAAGCGCCGTGTACTGCTGCACGGATGGGAAGTACACCTGGCTCGGCTGATCCAGCACGAGCACGCCCGGAACTGGCCGCTTCTCCTTCACGAAATGCTCATGGATTGCGAGCAGGGCAATGAGATGGCAGCCAAGCCAATTCTTCCCGCCTCCCATTCGGTGCATTGGAATGGGACGGCCTGGGCGGTCTGCGACCACCGTAAGGTTGTTCAGATCCAGCCTGTACGGCGCCCTATGCTCCAGTTGGAGTACTTCAGCCCACCTCGTCATCTGCTGTCCCATTCGGTTCAGAATCGACGCCAGCAGATCTTCTTCATCGTCCTCCGCAAGCAGTGATTCCAAATGCCGGACCTGAGCTTCCGCCTTCCTGACAGCATCCTGCAAAGCTTCCTGCTGATTCACCAATTGGACGGTCTCGACGTAGAGACTGACGCGGCCAACGACTCGCGCGGCGCGGGCATTTGCGTTCCGGAATTCCTCGGCCGCCTCGTGCTCGGAAAGTGCCGCCTCAAGCGCGAACTCGGCCTCGGCGAGCCGCTGCCTGGCGGCTTCACGGTCGGTCTTGAGATTGTCTATGTACTCGCGGAGCCGCGGGCGCTCACCATCCACTTGCTGGAGGTCAGCCGCGAGTCTTCGAAGACTCTCGTTGACCGCCGCAACCGTCGGCACCTCTTCAGGCAGATCGCTTGAACAGACGGGGCAGCGGTGCGGGCCGTTGTCACTGTTGAACAGCCCGATGGACTGCAGCCGCATGAACTGCTCACCGGCTTCGCTGGCGTACGCCTGTGCGTCACGCTGAAAGATCTCAGCGGCATCAATCTGGTTCTGAATGCCCTTGAGTTCCTCACGGCGCGAATCTGCTGCGCGCCGAAGGTCCGCGACCCTGTCCTCCTGCACAAGGGGCGCCGCAGACGGGGCCCACGTCAGCACGCGTCGGAGCGTCTCGACCACCTCCTCGGCAGCACCGGCGGAAACGCTTGTGCTGAGCAAGCCTACCTGCTGGGCTTCTGTAATCAGAGCTTGGCCGCGTCTCAGTTGATCGGCAGCCACGAACTGCGCTTCCTCCAAATCCCGCGACGCCATCTTCAGGCGGCGCTTGGCGAGGCGGAGTTCGTGTTCTAGGCGAACACGTTCTGAATTGACGACCCCGAGGAAGTATGGCAGCGTGTCTTTGATCGCCTGCGGCATCATCTGTTCCAACTGACGGTGGAATAGCAGATCCTTGTTGGCGATCAAGCTCTGAGTTTGGAAGAGATAGTAGACAGTGTGTCTTATCGTCGCCTCGAGTTCGTCACGCGAACTGGCGGACGGTGGAACGTGCAGATTGGGACCTATGCCGATTCGGTTGGACAGGTCCTTTATTACGGCCTCGTCGTTGGAGTTCGGAACCAGTTGAGAGAGGGCTGGAATCGCGATAGATGGCCCCACCTCGTAGTAGACCTGGCTTTGGCTGAGCGCATTCTCCCTCGGCGCAGGTTTGGCGATCAGGATCTCAGTGCTGTCCGCCATTGCGTACACGACCCCATACCAAGCCACGGTGTCACGGATCGTACCCTCGGGTATGTTGAAGGTCGACCGCCCCATGCAGTAATCGATGATGTCGATGATGGCCGACTTGCCTGTCAACGACTTGCCCGTGATGATATTGACGCCACCCGGTTTGAACCGTAGCTCGCGGATGGCACCCGCCCGGTTATAGAGGAGTATGGAACGAATCTGCATCGTCATGGCCGGACACCCCACATCGCGAAAATCGTCTGGTTATCGCCGGCGGCAGCCAGCCACCGGCCAACGAAACGGGCACGCTGACGGCATACAGCGGACTCCGAATCGGACGGCCATGTGAGCCGGCGAAGTCGTAGCCGCGGCGACATGATCGCGCCATCTTGCGTAATCGTCACCATAGCGCCACGAGCGGCGAAGAGGATGGCTTCACGGGTGTAGCCGGTTACGGCAGCACATCGTTCGGCAAACCCAACTCGAGCTTCTTGGTGGTCTTGAAGCCAAGGATGCATTCTCG
>Ga0129298_10001433_pt1 | contig 10022 bp, 7 predicted proteins | sample I19B2metaG_FD_94707 | JGI IMG/M metagenome (GOLD analysis project Ga0129298, IMG submission 94707) | Lake sediment bacterial and archeal communities from Gulf of Boni, Indonesia to study Microbial Dark Matter (Phase II) - ​I19B2 metaG | ecosystem: Environmental > Aquatic > Freshwater > Lake >...
CAAGACAATAAGGCATATTGTCGCTATTATGCGAAGTTCAGCTGGGAGATTCAGAATTCCCCAAACAATGACAAGTGGAAGGACTATAACGAGTACCACTGAGAATATTGTTATCCAAATCCACTTATCACGGAGCACAGCACCCATCTTTCTTGCCCAAGCAAAAAAAAGGAATAAACAGATATTTATGCTTTAAGTGCCCATAGCCTAACTTTTTGTTCTCGTACCTATCTTGATAGAACAAAATCCTTCTTTCTCATGAAAAGTATAATCAGTGTTGTTGTCAGTAAGGAAACCAAAATCGAGGCTAGAAGTGCCTTGATTGTAAACTCTGGTATTAATAGGGCTTGACTTGTTGGGTGTGAATAAGTGAAATATGCATAGATAAACAAATCATCCTCCCATTTTTTCATGTTTGAAGGAGGAATTCCATTAACTAAAATAGTGAAATTATCGCCCCATAGTTTTCTCACGAGCTCCTTCTGGATACTTATCCTGCAAAAACCCAAAGTTTGAGCTGAACCTGTAAAATTGAGACTTATCTTGCTCTCCAAAGGAAAAACCTTGAAAATATGTTCACTGGAATTAGAAATGATTGTTATGAAATGTTCGCTGTTGTCCCATGTAAACGTGTGATTAGAAAAGATTCCAGCAAGTGGATAGTTGTCCATGTTACTGGGGTTGATAGTATGGGGCATATCGTCAATGCCGTCCAAGTCATTGTCTACGACCACATTGTTACTCCAGTAGTTCCCACCTACAGCGCGAGTGTTATTCCACGAGTTGACTGAATTGTCCGTGTGGAACACTTGTGATGTGTTGTTGATGAAATTGTTGTTGAAAATAAGGTTCTGACTGCTGTTTTGAACTGCGAAACCCCAACTGTTTTCAGAGAATGTGTTTCCACAAAAGACATTGTAGGCTGACCCGCTCAACAATGCTCCCGATCTAGTGTTAGCCCTGATCTCGTTTTTGCAAAACTTGTTGCTTATTGCGCCGATCGCTTGAATCCCATCGTCATTGCCAGCAATGTTGTTTTCTTGAACAAGATTTCCAGTGCTGCGCTTCTCCGGAACGAGTGGAGAATACGAAAATTGCAGGCCGATCTGGTTGTTAGAAAAGTTGTTTTTTGAGATGTCATTATCGTTTGACAAGTCAAGCAGGAAACCTGCATAATTTTCTTGAATGTTATTTTGAGTTATAATGCTACTGTTCGAGGATACGAAGTGAATCCCATAATTGTTGCTTACGAAAGTCATGTTTTGTATCGTAATTGAAGTTGAATATACTGCGATCACTCCATCAAAATTTTTTTCAAGTTTTAGATCTTTGACTATGACATTTGTAGAGTTGACCAAGGCCACATAGCCAGCGTTGGATGAAATGGTTTTGTTTTTTTCATTAATCAAATAACGTATTGGTTTTCCTTCAACAAGGTTTGAATCGTCAATATTATGTAGGAAGTGTGCCAAAAAAAGGCCCCACACTCCAAAGTTGAAACTATTATTCGCCATGCTATTGTTTACTAGCGTAATGTTAGAAGAATCCCAAATGCGTATTCCATGCTGGCTATCGACGACAACATTGTCAAGGATTTGATTATCATGAGATTGTTGAATATATATACCAGCCCGAGCTCTTATGTCCCCTTCTATTCGAAATCTTGCGAAAGTAACATTGTTAGCTCTGATATTTACTACATCGCCACCTTCAGAACTTCTAATTATTGTTGGTGCTGTATCACTTCCATAAATCTTCAGGGATTTGGTTATGTCAATATGTTCATTATATGTTCCATTCTTCACAAATATCGTGGTTCCTTCAGACGCATTGTCGATTGCCGATTGAATTGTAGGATGTTGATCTGGAACCACTATAAGAGGTGATGTGTCTAGCTTTAAGCTTGGATTAACTGCTGCAACATATTGAGAAATCATGATTAGAAAAATCAGAATGACTAGAAATCTGTATTTCATTCCATTCCTCTACAAACCCATTTGCTAGTTTCCTTTTTGAGCAAAGTTTCCGATGGTCCCCCAATGATTGTTGTTTTTTAATCTTATTATTTGTTTCGTGCCATATCACTATGTAGAAATTGTATAATGACCTTTCAGTAGATAATCATGTTTCTGAATTTTGAAAAAAGTTTATGAGAAGGGACGCACCTCAGAATAATTGAGAGGAGCATCTGAGAAGGAAAATGAACAAGATTGCTATAGCTCTTGGCACCATTCTTATTCTTTCTGGATTGATTTTGCTTTCAGTACAGGGAACCCAACAGCTTACAGTCAATGGGAAAGATCAGTGGTACAAGGAAGTCGAGGAAGCATGGAGTATTCCACCCGCCTACTTCAAAAAGGGAGAAATCTTAAGCCTGAAGTATAGGGTTGGATCCAATTGGGGTTGGCCGCCAAACGATTCAACTTCAATTGAAGGTATATTGTTCGAACGTGTGAAAGTCTTATTTGTTAGATTTACAGAAACCTCGTCTGGCAATTATACCGAATTTGCCGTGATATTGATTATACCTGCTCCACCATATGACCCCTCAGAAATATCCGCACATCCCCGAATAGAAATGACTCACGATGGTGGGGTGCTTGCAGTATTGAACTATACCAAAGTAGATGAATATGGAACTGTGCAATACTATACTGAAGAAAACATTGGAGGAATGGCGAAATACAATGGAAGTTATGCGGTGGCGACAGAACTTTATGTCGAAGGCGGTCCAAGACTACAAAACATTGTGGAAGAAAACAATCAAACACATACGGAATGGGTGGACCCGGATCCTCCTCCAAATCTTTATTTGTACAATTTGAGTGTAGGGGTTTCATACCCCTACAAATCTCTCCTGATAGCAAGCCCAGTAACGATAGGCATAGGGGTCGCTGCTTTTGTTTGGGGAACCAAGACAAACAAGAGCAAAATCCCACACAAGAAACTTATTCAAGCAAAATAAATCTGACACTCCGATAAACTATGGGAGACGCCCATTTCCAAGTTTCTGACAGAAACTAGGATGTAACATTCAGCCATGTCTGGCTATTGTAGTATTTGCTAAAAGTCTACCAAAATGAAATTAGAGAGTTAAATCTAGCGATTGAATACACATATGAAATCGATAAAAAGCCACAAGCAGAACGTAACATGGAAGGTGATTATTCCCATAATGAATCCCAAAAGTCCCTAAGCACGGCCATTTTAGACTTGTTAAAAACTAACAAATAGACAATTGCAGATGTACTTATGAGCGAACCAATAACTAGGCCTATGACACTCGCTACTGCAAAGCCGAGCGTGCCGCCAATGAGGACCAAGTAGACAATCCTTTTGTTGATGATTTCTAAAAACATCGTAATAAAAAGCAATAAGACCATATTTGCTGTGGCTCCCCACAGTAGCATTGTTGTAACGTACAGGTCACCTTCCCGAACGTCTGGTCCAGGAAAGATTGGATATGCCTGCTCTCCAGGTCCATAATTAGGGTATAATATCATTGAAACGTTCCCTGTAAAATGCCCGGTTCCTGCAAACCAGTAGTAAGGATAAAGAATTGGGTTGTAAACGATGTCACAATAGAAGCGTCCTATAGCATAGGTTCCATAACTTCTGAATCCCAGGGGATATGGGAGTTCTTTGATTGATATGACATGATAACCTATGTTGGCAAAAAATCCGAGAAGAAGCATAAGTAGGGTGAAGGCTAAAGCAAAAATGACCCTTTTGAGTACTTTTACATATTTTGTTCTTGGACCTTGCAATGTTAAGTCCTCATAATTCTTAGAAAAAACTAAGCCTTTAAGCCTTTGCTCTCGAGAGCAGCTGTTCACAATAAAAAAAGGGAGAAGATTGACCTTATTTTTGCAAAGGAGTAAGCGTTAGCATCGTCGATTCATTCAAATCGATGGGAGAACCAGTAGAATCGATTATTTCCGTTTCAAGAAATCCTTGTTTCAAGACTATCGTTGGCTCCTTATAGTTATCTATAAAGTATCCAAATGTGACAGTTGCCAATTCCCCACTGCCATCAATTCCATGAACATTTCCGCACAAAGTGCCGCCAAGAAAAAGCCCATTGTCGATAACGTCGGTGACGCTAACGAAGTATGGGTACTCAACGTCAACGAAATCTCCAGGTAAAACTTCCAAGACCTTCAACTCGCTCGAGTCAAAAATGATCACGGCTTGCCATGTATACAAATCCTTGACATTATGGATGCAAAGAGATACAGTAAAGTCTCCTAAAATTGCTGGTTGAGTTTCTATATATTGTTGTGGTGGTGCAAGGAACTTTGCTAGAACATATCCAGATGTGGAGAAAGTTATCATAAAGGCAATCAACATTAAGCCTGTTCTCAGCTTCTTGTTATGGAACCCGTTCAAAAATCCATTCACAAAATCTTTGCCTTTGTCCTCAATCCCTGGGGATCCATTCAGCCTATAACCACCATCGTCTTTGATTAGAACCCCTTCTTTGCATAGTTTCTGAAGTCTTAAATTCAAGGTTTTCCTTGAGAGTTTTGTAATGTGCAGTAATTCAGTGAAAGTTCTAGGATGCTTGCCAGTTGCGTTCTTGATTAAGCCAAAGTCTATTTCCCTGCGGTTTTCCAAATTTATTGTCATTCCACAATTTGGACACGTAACTTGAGGCATATTGCATCACATGATTTTAATGAGAAAACGTCAGATATAAAGGTTGGTTTAATAGAAACTTTTGTTTTGTCTCATCTGAAAGCAGCAAGTTTCTATGAAACTAGATAAAGAACGATGTTGTCTGCAGATTTCCTTTGCCAAAACAATCAAACTCGTAGGAAAATTGAAGAACAAAGGAATGATAAAGAGTTATGAAAGCGGAAGACGCGGAGCAGTAACTCCTTAAAAAGAGCTAACTATTCAGCGATTTTTTTAGGTTGACTCTTATCTCAACGATCTCTTCCACCGTTGTAGCATCTTCAGGCGCCTTGTCAAGCCTATAGTTTCCTGTGAAACGTGGAAAGCGAATGGCGAGACCGCTTCCTTTACGGATAGCATCTATGGCGCATGTGTGGATCGGGCTTAATGTTATTTCTGCGCCCAAGATTTCGATTGCTACGGTAGGTTCAAATCAGACGTCGGCTTCAAGCATTGAAGATACGGAAAACACGTATCTGTACGTTGCTCGTTCAGCAGATGGACTTGTTCAAGAGATTGTTATAATGGGTGAGCATGTTATAGACGAATTTCCTTCGATAAGTGTCTTCGGTTTTATTGTAATGTTGACAACATTACTCATTGTCAAGTTCGTCGAAATTAGAAAACACGCTAACCAAGAAGAGAATTCTTCCGGATTCTGACTGATTAATTCTTCCTTGCATCGTGTCTTATTATTTTGCTGCATCTTCACAGCTAGGAAAAATAAGAAATTTCTAGGATTGCAGTAGTAGCCACCCGGTTTGTTAGCCGATCCATCCGAACCTTTTGGCGATACTGGCAATGTCCTTCATGTCGATCTTGTAGTCGTTGTTTATGTCTCCTACGAGGCTCCACCTAGAGTGACCTGGACATGTTCCAAATGCCTTCGACGCTTCAGCTATGTCCTTTATATCAACTTTGAAGTCAGAGACAGGCAATTGAGGATCGACATAATAGCTGCCCGTAATGTCTGCTGAGGGATGGTAACCTCCCCACGGCTCTAAGGGTAATGTTGTCCACAGATATTTTGTTGCGTTTAGCCAACCAATCATAGCTGTGGGTGACTTGACAAATACGTTGATGTCAACTCTTATTTTGCGTTTCATGACACCCGTATGCGACCAAGTCCAATTCGAACCAGATTGCTCAGCTGGGCTAAGCATTATGTTAGTTTCAACTGATTCCACAACTGTTCCATTGGGATAAGTTACCTTGCTATAAACGTCTACGGTTATAGAACAATCGTAGTAGAGATTACCTATTGTAAAACTAACCGTGTGGCTTTCACCATACCTAGTTTTAGACAATGTTGAACCGTCGATTCTCCATACCAGATTTAGGGGCAAGTAACGCCAGTAACCCATCGGCGACATGACCAGCGTGCTGCTAGCGTGACTCGTTTGAACGCTGCCGCCGGGTATATTTGCAACCAATAAAACGCGACTGTTTGCAACGTATTCCTTGAACCGCCAAGGTCCGGAACCAATCATATTTGGGTCAGGCGCAGGTCCCGTTAGCACGTCTAAGGGTGCAGTTTCCACGATGGGCTTCCACACATGTTTTGGCAAAATAACTTCGTTACTTATCCAATTGAGGGCTATAAGACAACTTTTGAAGTCAAACAGCATTTCGAAGTTGTATGGATCTAAGATTTTAAGATCCACCATTGGCTTGTTCCAAGACTCACGCCCATGCCAAGTGTTCCAAATAGGCCAAGGCAATCGCTTTTCCATTATTCGCCACAATTCAACCCAGGTGAAGTATACGTCTGCTGTGGTGATGGGTATACCATCATGCCATGTTGCCTCAGTTCTCATAGCGAATTTTACTTTGGTGCATTCTCCATAGACCGGATGATTGTACGTGCCCACCTCAAAGTTTTCAGCCAGCCACGGCATAAATTCGGCAAGGTTGTTGGGGTTTCGTATTATCAAGCTTTCATAAATTTGTTTGAGCACCTTCCAATCCCAATCCCACTCGGCAAAAATTGGGTTGAATGATTTTAGCTTAGTGGTCCTAAACCCCCAACGTATGGTCATGTTTTCACCGTCGCCTCTGTCATATTCTTTGGGATGCATGTTGAGGAAACTACAGAAATTGTCGATTCCGCTAGCAGGCATGTTTACCGTGCCTTCCCAGTATTGGGCTCTGTAAGCGTTTTCTCCATCGTCTGGTGTTATTGGCGTCCATTTGTTGCCGCCCGTGTAGATTCGACTCATGGCCTTGCTGGCTGCGTTACTCCATAATGGAACACTTAAGGCTTCTGAAGCAAAAACTTCTTGGGCTAACCAAGCATTTACCTTAGCTTGCTCCGATGTCGCGGAAAGTAGAACATTGTTGCTGTAAGTGTTGAAGTCTGGATTGTTAATGCCGGCGTAGTTGGGGGGTCTACCTGGATGCCAGTAGTAGTCCCAGTTCCATAAAATCAGGTGATCTGGATCTACTCCTAAACTCCAGCCACCAGTGTAGAGATGGAAATTCTTGTATATGTAAACTTGATCCAGTACCTGAATTACAATGTTGTAAATTCGGCTGACTCTGACTTTAACAGCGTTAAGTTCGTCTGCCACCAAGTTTCCAAAGGCTAGCCTTTCAGGATCATCATATCTGATATAGAACTTAAGGTCCAAATATTCGCTTAGTTCTTCTATATTGTTGTGGTTACGGTCCCAATATCTCCATCCTGTAGAAGCATTTACAGGAAAGCCATGCAGGTCCAGCAATACTTCGGCAGCCGCCCTCAAATATGGATAAGTTAAGTTTTCTAGTGCGCCGCCTGGCCTAATCTCGGGATGAGCATAGTTACCCATAGAAGGTGGCACAGGCGTGTATATGGAAGCGTAAAATCCTTTTCCAATTATTACGTCAAGCTGACTTCTATCTACTAGATGCGCAATCGCCTGTCTAAATTCCCTTACACTGCAAGGATTTGGATAAATTGGATTGGGATAAGCTGGGTTCGGCGGATTTCCAAGAAATTCGTTATTGTTATTGTTTATGTCTAAAATGTAAATTCCATATTCAGCTCCATAAGAAAATGTGCTAATCGTCTGGTTATATGGCAGTTCTGTTGCAGGGTTTATCGCGTTGCTTGTGAACAAATCATAATATGCTGTTGATAACGGCCAGTCTGCCATGTCGATTTCACCCCTTGCCAAAGCATCCCATTCAGCTGTTTCATTTGGATAAAGCTTGATTAGTAGCTTGTCAGCTCTTGGACCAAACCTCTCAATCTTCTGATCACTTTGCATTCCATCCTGACAAACCCACGAGTTTGTAGGAATAATGAGAAGCGCAAGCATGAGAGAAATATACAAGACGAGGAAGAGATTTTTCCGCATTTTCTCCTCTTCACCAATAGATCAAAGAATCGAAGTTAAAAAATTTTACTGAAATACAGTTGCGCACTTTTTGTCTACTCATCAAATGTTCATAACAAATTTGAAAAACTAGGAATAAATCTCTCAAATAACGTTAAAAATCAAAGATGGAAGTTTCAGCATTGCGTTGAAAAGAAAGCTAGAACATTAATTCAAGTTAAGCCAGCAATGTTACATTTAGACTAAGCTTCAACAATTGTTTTCAGTTGACTACGATACATCTCTACTACTTCAGCTGAAGTAGTTGCATCCTCTGCTCCTTTATCAAGACGATAGTTTCCAGTAAACCTTGGAAACCTTATAGCAAAACCACTACCTTCGCGGATAACGTTCATTGCACATACATGGATCGGGCTTAATGTTATTTCTGCGCCGAGAATCTCGATTACGACAGCTGGCTCAAACCAAACGTCTGCCTCAATTATTGATTGAATTCTTGGATGCTTGTGGGTGATTTTATGCTTCTGCAGCATTTTTGGCAACTTCGCCAAATCTTCATCTGTGAAGCCTGTTCCGCATTTTGTTAAAGTCTCGAAAACATCTTTTTCGGGGTTGTATGCTGCTAGAAGCAGTGCTCCGTAGGTTCCGGCTCGTTTTCCTCTGCCATGGAAGGCTCCGACAATCACTAGGTCCACTGTGTCTGTCATTTCGCTTTTATAGTCCCGCTTGTATTTTATCCAGAGCCAACCTCTGGCTCCAGCTTGGTAAACTGAGTCTTCTGCCATTGACTTGCATACAAGGCCTTCGCACCCGTTTTCTATCGCTTCCAAGAAGAATTTTTCAAGCTCTTTCACGTCGTTCGTGATTATGTACTTAGCAACTTTCACCCTATCGCTTTCTTTAATTGCGTCTTCAAGTGCTTGCCGCCTAATCGGATAAGGTTCCAAGGTCAAGTCGTTACCATCAACAAAGAGAGCGTCAAACATGAAAAGAGAAACTGGATACTCTTCAATAGCTTTTTCAATTCCGTACTTGCGTCTGCGATGCATTAACTCTTGGAATGGTCTCATCTCGCCCGTGTCAGCGTCTATGGCAACGCATTCGGCTTCTAACATGGCGTCTCTTGCTTTCACATAACTTTTGGCCAGTGCGATGGCGTCTGGGTATTGGTTAGAGATATTTTCCAGCCTTCTGGAAAACAGATTAATTTCGTCGCCTTTCTTGTGAATTTGTATTCTTTCACCATCGTACTTGTATTCAGCTATGCATCTTCCGCCAAGCTTTTCTAAAATTTCGTCTGGTGAGGATAGCCTTTCGGCTAGCATGGGTCTTATGGGTTCACCTATTAAAACTTGAAATTTCTTAATTCCCTTCAATCCTTTTTCAGCCACGGTTTTTGCAACTCTCCCAAGGTCCGAGGAAATGCTGTAAGCTCGTTCTACGAGTTCGCGAGCTTCTTTTCCGCCACCATAGGCTATGGCTAAAGCATCGAGAACCGTCATGTCAGCAATGCCTAAACGCAAATTTCCAGTAACGGTTCGCATGATGTATTTGGCCTCTTTAGGAGTTGCATCAGCCAAAAGTCCAGCCAAAAGAGCAGTTTTAAGGTCTACAGTGCCCGAGCCCGAAGCCCTAGCCATTTTGTTGAAGGTTTCATAGACTTTTTCAACGGTTAGAGGTTGCTGGAAAAATGTTGCTTGCTTTTTGTTAGTTATAAAATTCTGAGCCGTTTCACCTATGTCTCCAGTTTTCTTTATATCTTCTTCAATTTCGTTTTCCTTTCTTCCAGACGCTCTTGCCAAAGCTTTTATCGCAAGTTTCTCAGCTACGCCTATTTCGAGGCTGACAAAATCGGGGTATATTCTGCCTTGGGTTAGGTATACGACTTTGTCAATGATTTCTTTCGGTGTGTCTTTGAGGAGGGTGACTAAAAGGTCTGTCATTTCAAGTCTTTTAGTTGTGGATTCAATTTTTTCGTAGGCATCCGCTATTATGGCGTACTTCACTAATAAGCCTCATTAGTAC
>Ga0129298_10001434_pt1 | contig 10022 bp, 9 predicted proteins | sample I19B2metaG_FD_94707 | JGI IMG/M metagenome (GOLD analysis project Ga0129298, IMG submission 94707) | Lake sediment bacterial and archeal communities from Gulf of Boni, Indonesia to study Microbial Dark Matter (Phase II) - ​I19B2 metaG | ecosystem: Environmental > Aquatic > Freshwater > Lake >...
ATTTCCCTCAGGATGAAGGGATAGTTACAGGAGCTTCAATTCCGCCAGGTTTTGCCCCAGCGCTGGCGGAATTAGAGCGAGGTTTTTCTAACTGAGCGACTCCGAAAACTATCCCCACCTCTATTTCCCTCAGGATGAAGGGATAGTTACAGGAGCTTCAATTCCGCCAGGTTTTGCCCCAGCGCTGGCGGAATTAGAGCGAGGTTTTCCTAACCGAGCGACTCCGAAAACTATCCCAACCTCTTACTACCCTCAGGATGAAGGGATAGTTACAGGAGCTTCAATTCCGCCAGGTTTTGCCCCAGCGCTGGCGGAATTAGAGCGAGGTTTTTCTAACTGAGCGACTCCGAAAACTATCCCTTCATCCTCATCTTTTTGCTATTTCTATAGCCTCCTGAAGCTTTATGTCACCTATATATAGTGCCTTACCAATAATCATGCCAGAAACACCATATTTTTCCAGTTCCTTAATCCTTTTTACATCATCTAAGGTGGAGATACCGCCACAGGCAATAACTGGAATTCCAACCTTTCCAGCGAAAGCCTTTATCCCCTTCACATTGGGCCCTTTCAACATCCCATCCCTCTTTATATCGGTGAAGATTATCTCTTTCACTCCCATACCTTCTAACCTTTTAGCCAAAATCGTTGACCGAACAGCAGTAATTTCTTTCCAACCTCCAATAGCTACTTTTCCCCCCAATGAATCTATACTTATTACAATTTTATCCCCGAACTTTCTCAATGCTTTCTTTACTGTACTTGTATCATAAATTGCCGAAGTACCCAAAACAACTTTAGCCACACCACCGGACAATACCCTCTTGATAGTCTCCATATCTCGTATGCCACCGCCAACTTCTACAGGAACATTGATACTCTTTACAATTTCCATAATCAGCTCAAGATTCTGGATTACACCAGAAAAAGCACCATCTAAATCAACTATGTGTATCCTTTCTGCTCCCTGAGCCTGCCAGAGCTTTGCCACAAAAACAGGCTCTTTAGAAAATATAGTCTCCTCTTCCAGTCTCCCTTGGACTAGGCGAACACAGTTTCCACCCCGAATGTCAATAGCCGGAATAACAAGCATAATCCCCCCTAAAACGCCAAACTTTTCATCTACTATCCCCGAGCATATTTACAGTTGACCCTTGGTTGAAGAAATCCCTTTCAATTTTGGACTTATCTTCACCGCTTCACGCAAAGCTACTCCAAAGCCTTTAAAGATTGACTCAGCAATGTGATGGTTGTTCCTGCCATACCTTAAATTAATGTGTAAAGTAATGCCTGCATTAATACATAATGCCCGAAAGAAATCTTCGATTAGCCCAAAATTGAACTCTCCGCTCTTCTTAGCTTCTTTCTTAAACTCGATATTGAATGCTAAATAAGGTCTATTAGAGATGTCTAAAGAGATTTCGGAAAGTGCCTCGTCCATTGGCACCAGTGAGAAACCATAGCGAAATATTCTCTCTTTTTTCCCTAACGCTTTCTTTACGGCCTGTCCCAAGCAGATTCCCAGGTCTTCAGTAGTATGATGGTCATCAATATGTATATCACCCAAAGCTTTTATCTTCAGGTCAATGCATGAGAATTTTGCCATCAGTTCCAGCATATGATTGAGAAATTGGATTGGTGTATTTATTTCATAACTTCCCTTACCATCTAAATTTAACTCGACGAGAATCTTTGTCTCCTTGGTCCTTCTGTCTATTTTTGCTCTTCTCATTTTACCTCCACGGCTAAACTCGTAGCAGCAAAGCGTAAGCTTTGCTTCTTTTTAGCCCCAATTCATCGGGACAGCTACATCTACCTAAATCTCACTTTTATCGACTCTGCGTGAGCTTCTAGCCCTTCCACCTTTGCAAAATTGATTATATCTCGGGCTGAACTTCTCAACCCTTTCTCCGAGCAGGCTACTACTACCACTCTTTTCAAAAAATCTTTGACCGACAATCCTGAAGAGAATCTCGCCGTGCCCCCTGTAGGCAAAACATGGCTTGGCCCTGCATAATAGTCACCAATGGCAACTGGAGACCATTTGCCAAGAAATATTTCCCCCACATTCTTTATCTCAGGTAAAATTCTCTCCGGCCTCTTTGTCAGGATTTCTAGGTGTTCTGGAGCGAACTCATTGGCTAGCTGTACAGCTTCTTTGATATTCCCTACCCGCATCAGATAGACTCCTTTTCTCTTTATTTTCTTCTGAACAATATCTTTTATTTTTCTTGAAGTGGTAATTAATCGGGCAATGGCACCTCCACCATGCTCTACTTGAGCTAACAGGTCAGATACTATATAGTCAGGATTGGCACTCTCGTCAGCAATAATCAGTATTTCCGAAGGACCTGCCAACATATCAATTCCCACATCACCAAAAAGAAGCTTCTTAGCAGTAGTAACATACACATTTCCTGGCCCCACAATCTTATCCACTTTGGGAATAGTCTCAGTTCCATAAGCAAAAGCTGCGATTGCCTGGGCGCCTCCAACCTTATAGATTTCCTCTACTCCGCATATCCGGGCAGCCACCAAAACCTCAGAACTCAACTTCCCTGGAGGGGAAGCCATCGAAATTCTACCAACACCTGCCACTTTTGCCGGCACCATCGTCATCAGTACTGAAGAGGGATAAGCATATTTTCCTCCAGGCACATAGACCCCCACTTTCTCCACAGGACGCCACAGCTCAATAAAACGAACTCCTTTCAAGGTAGTGTGTGAGAATTGCCCACCCCTTTTTGTTATTTGCCTGTATTCGCGAAGGTGGAATTTCTCTACATTTTCCTTTGCTCTTTCTATTAACCTAATAAAATTTAAGCCAACCTTCTTGAAAGCTTCCTCAATTTCTCCTTTTTTCACTCTCAATTCGGCTGGCTTTAATACGAGACCATCGTATTTCTTTGTATAAAAGAGTAAAGCTTCGTCGCCTTGCTTCTTGACCCTCTCTATGATTTCTCTAACTTTCTTTTCTACCTCTTTCAAACCTTTCCCTACTCCTTTCCCACGTAGACTTCCTCCACACCCCTTAATATAAACCAAAAATCAAATATCAAAAATCAAAAATTTACGCGACTTACTTCCTACGAAAAGTTGGTTTGCGAGGAGCACTTAATTTCTTGCGTTACTAAATCTTTGCGAGCGAAACGGTTAAATTTCAATTGTCCGATGCCGATTTATCGGCAGAGTTTTTGAAATTTAGTGTAGCGAGCATCTGTCATTGCGAGGAGAGGAGCGACGAAGCAATCTCGTAGATTTATGCACCAGATTGCCACGGCTTCGCCTCGCAATGACAGCTGACCGAGCGACTCCGAAAACTATCCCCACCTCTAGTCCCCTGAGGATGAAGGGATAGTTACAGGAGCTTCAAATCCGCCAGGTTTTGCCCCAGCGCTGGCGGATTTAGAGCGAGGGCTCTCTGACCGAGCGACTCCGAAAACTATCCCTTCATTCCTTTATTCTCTTTATCCTCGCTCCTAAACGCCTCAATTTTCTCTCAATATCTTCGTAACCCCTGTCAAGATGGTTAACTCCAAATATCTCAGTTTTTCCCTCTGCAGACAGAGCTGCCAGAATCAATGCTGCCGAAGCCCTCAAGTCAGTAGCCATTACGGGAGCGCCACTGAGCTTAAGGATACCCTTAACAATTGCACTATTACCCTTAACCTGAATATTCGACCCCATCCTTTGAAGTTCTCCAACGTGAAGGAATCTATTCTCAAATACGGTTTCTGTAATTATACTAGTACCTTTACTGAGACTCATCAGTACCATCCATTGGGCCTGCATATCGGTAGGAAAGCCAGGATAAGGAACTGTCTCAATATCGGTCGCCTTCAGATTTTTTCCTGAACTAACTCTAATCTCTTTATTATTTAAGGTAATCTTTGCTCCAGCTTCTCTAAGTTTCGTCATCACTGCTTCCAGGTGTTCTGGGTTTGCCCCCCGAATAACCACATCCCCTCCAGTGACTGCTGCTGCCACCATAAATGTACCTGTCTCTATTCGGTCAGGAATAACCTCGTGGATTGTCCCTGAAAGTACATTTACACCTTCAACCTTAATAATATTAGTCCCTGCCCCTTTAATCTTAGCCCCCATCTTATTCAAAAAGTGGGCAAGGTCCTGAATCTCTGGTTCAGAAGCAGCATTTTCTATGACAGTTTTTCCCTTAGCTCTCGTCGCTGCCATCATTAAATTTTCTGTTGCCCCTACACTGGGAAAATCTAAATATATATTTGCCCCATGAAGCCTTGGGGCATCCAGCTGAACATACCCTCTTTCCAAACTCACTTTTGCTCCCAGCTTCCTAAACCCTTGAAGGTGGAGATTGATAGGACGCGCCCCGATAGCGCATCCCCCAGGCAAAGACGCTCTCACTCGACCAAGTCTGCCGAGGAGAGGACCCATCACCAAGATAGAAGCCCTCATCTTTTTTACCAACTCATAGGGAGCTTCACTATCCAGTCTATAAGTAGAAGAAATTTTTATATTTTTATTATGACGAGAAATTCTCTTTCCTAAAATCTTCAATAACGCTAAAATCGTCTCCACATCCTGGAGATGAGGCACATTCTTCACCAGGCAGTCCTCATCCGTTAAAAGAGTAGCCACCAGTATGGGCAAAGAAGCGTTTTTAGAACCACTAATCTTAACCGTGCCAGAAAGTTTCTTCCCCCCAGTAATGAGAATCTTTTCCACCCCTTCCTCCTTTATGTGAATCAGCCTGTGCTCAATAGGGGAAATCTCCTTTCCCCTCCATTTAAAGATAGTTTGTGAAGAGCTATTGGAATTTCAGCCAAAAAACAAGGACGGCTACTCCTCTTTCAAGCAAATCGCTGTCTGACGAGCGAAGCGAGGAGTTTCGATTTGCGCCTTGCAAAGTCCAAAGTTTTTTGGCGTCAAGAAATTCCTCAAGCGATGAACAAACTATTTTTAATATCTGTTACCCCTTCCGCACAAGGTTTCTTATTCATATCTAAAATTTTAATTTCTGAGCCTCAACTACTCTATCTAGTCCAGCATAATCTTTAACTAATTGAGGCGGAGAGAATCGTTTTTCCTTTTTAATTAAGTTCATCACTGCTTTCCCCTGACGATCTCCGATTTCCATAATTAAGTAACCACCATCAACTAAGTATTTTAAGGCTTCCGGAATTATGCGCTGATAAAAGTTGAGCCCCTCATTTCCTCCTTCTAATGCAGAAATAGGTTCTTTCTTAATCTCGGGCTGAAGCAGAACTAAATCTCTCGATTTAACATAAGGAGGATTACTCACTACAAAATCTATAGCTAAATTTGAGTTAAACTTTTCTAAGGGGCTGAATAGGTCTCCCAAAAGAAATTCTACCTCTCCTTCAACATTATGAAACCTTGCATTCTTCCGAGCAACCTGTATAGCGCCTTTGCTTATGTCGATAGCATAAATTTTACAGGATTCTATATTTCTGGCAAGGCTTATAGCTATGTTCCCGCTCCCGGTACAAAGATCTACAATAGTTAGACAATTATTTCTCTGATATCTATAACTTCTCGATTTCCTAATATTCCGTGCTTTTTCTATTACTTCCTCTACCAGAATTTCTGTTTCCGGCCTGGGAATTAGAACATTATTATTCAAAAAAAACTTCAATCCCATAAATTCCTTATAGCTAACAATATAGGCTACTGGTTCTCGCTCAACCCTTCTTTCAATTAACTTCTCATAAGCAAATAACTCCTTCTCAGTCAACTGGCAATCGAGATTCAAATATATTTCCAACCTCTCTATTTTCAAAACGTGTGCCAGCAAAACTTCAGCATCAATTCTTGGTTCAGGTATTCCTCTTTTCTTAAGATACCCGGTAGCTTTATCTAAAATTTCAGAAACTGTACACTGCTTAATCAACTTACCCTCAATTTTCTCTTTCTTTGAATTGCCGCTCCTCAAAAGCTTCTTTCAATTTTTTAATAATTCGACTAAGGTTCCCAGCTATAATATCATTGAGATTATGCCAAGTTACGCCTATCCTGTGGTCAGTTATCCTATCCTGAGGAAAATTATATGTCCTTATCTTTTCACTGCGGTCTCCAGTGCCAACCTGTTGTCTCCTCTTTGCTGCCAGAGCGCGGTCCTCCTCTTGCCTCATCTTTGCTAACAGCCTAGCGCGTAAGACTTTCATTGCCTTGGCTTTATTCTTCAATTGTGACCTCTCATCCTGGCATTGAGCTACCAGTCCTGTGGGAAGATGAGTAATCCTCACTGCTGAGTAAGTGGTGTTTACGCTCTGTCCTCCTTTCCCAGAAGAACAGAACGTATCTATTTTCAAATCATCAGAGTCTATTTTGACTTCTACATCCTTCGCCTCTGGCATAACCGCTACAGTTACTGCTGAGGTGTGAATCCTACCGCTAGCCTCGGTCACGGGCACCCGTTGAACCCTGTGAACGCCTCCCTCATATTGAAAATCACTATAAGCACCTCTCCCTTCTACACCGAAAACGACTTCCTTAAAACCACCCAATTCGGTAGGATGAGAGTCCAAAATTTCTACCTTAAAACCTCTTTTTTGAGCATACCGACTATACATTCGAAACAGGTCACCAGCAAATAGAGCTGCCTCTTGTCCCCCTGTTCCAGCTCGTATCTCGATGATAATATTCTTCTCTTTATCCGAATCTGGAATGACCAGTAATAATTTCAATTCCTTCTCCAGCTCTTCCCTCTCTTTGGTAAGTTCCTCCAGTTCCTTCTTTGCCAGTTTTACAAGTTCTTCATCTTCGCTCATAAGGACTTCCTGAGTGGAAGAAATCCTACTCTCAATATTTTTAAATTCCCTAAATTTATTAACAATTGGTTGTTTCTCTGCCAGTTCTTTCGCATATTTTTGAAAAGTTTTCTTGTCAGAAATGATTTTGGGATCGCTAAGCAATCTTTCCAATTCCTGAAAGCGCGCCTCGATGATCTGTAATTTTTTCGTCACCTCAAACCTCCATTCTCAGTATATCAAGAACCCTAACATTCCACAAAGAAGGATCAACCATATAGGGTGTATACGTAGATAAACCACTGCAAAAAATACTAGGGTGGCAGTGACACCAGCTTTCCAGTCAACAATCATGCCACCTTTCGCCAAACTAAAAAGAGCTGCAGTAATAAGACCAATTACTGCAGGACGAATACCCCGGAAAACTGCTTCTACCTGTGGATGGGTTCTATAAGTATAAAAAAATGCAGCAATAAGTAAAATTGCTAAGAATGCAGGCAAAACTACACCAATAGTAGCTAATAACCCTCCCCAGAATCCAGCAAGTTTATAACCAATAAATGTGGCTGCGTTTATAGCGATCGGCCCGGGTGTCATCTCAGCAATAGCTAAAATATCAATGAACTCCTCTGTCGTCAGCCAGTTTCGCATCTCGATAATTTCTTTTTGAACCAAAGGAATTGCGGCATAACCACCACCAAACATGAAAAGACCTATTTTAAGAAAAGTTAAAAAAAGTTTGATGTATAGCATTGGATTTCCCTTTTTCAGCCTCCAGAACTCCTTTCAGGGCTGCTAAAGCCACCTCAATCTGTCCATCCGTGGGTTCCCTTGTAGTGAGCCTCTGCAACCATAGATTAGGAGCAATCATAAACTTAACTAATTTATAAGTCCTAAATCTGGCAGCCAATTTTATTGTTTCATAAGCAACACCCGCAATAAAAGGTAAGAGTGCTAATCTCACCAACAATTTCCCAAGTATTGTAGTGGGTTTGAAAAGTGAAAATACAAAAATCGCCAGCACCATTACCATCAATAGGAAACTCGTACCACAGCGAGGATGGAGGGTAGTATGCTTTCGAGCATTTTCTACCTTCAACTCACTGCCAGCTTCATAAGCATAAGCTGCCTTGTGTTCCGCACCGTGGTATTGAAATAGTTTCTGGATATCTTTAAGAAAAGATATTGCCAAAATATATAAAAGAAAAATCGATATTCTAATTGCTCCATCAATTAGGTTGAAAAGAAAAGGACTCTCAAATGTCAAGATCTCGCGTCGCAGGTATTCTGTAATCCCCAGCGGCAAAATGAAGAAAAGAAAGAGACCAGCTACCAAGGAGAAAATTACCGTTCCTGCCAATATCCAGGGGGTAGACTTCAATTTTTCTGGACGCTGGTTACTATCCTTCTCAGTGCTTTCTCTAGAGAAGATATCTGCAGAATATGTCAGACTTTTTATGCCAATCACCAATGTGTCGAAGAGGACAAATACTCCTCTGACCAGAGGGAGCCTCGAGAAAAATAATCTCTCAGCCCACTTGCTCTTTGTCTCTTTCTTTACTACAATATCTCCGTCTTTTAAACGTAAAGCAACAGCATAGTAGTGAGGGGAACTCATCATCACCCCTTCAATTACTGCCTGACCGCCGATATTCATTTATGACTCTCGCTCCTTCCTAAAATCCCAAGAAAAAGATACCCCGTTCCCGGGGTTCCTATCAACCAAGCAGGAATATCCTTCCGGACTCCTGCCTGGCTTCACCATATTCTATCTATGCAGACTTCTTTTTCTCTTTCTTTTTACTAGTTATTTTCTTAATTTTTGTTTTTTTCCGCATAGTCTTCCCAGCCGTTCTCGTATATCGCTGTTTGAACTTTTCTACCCTCCCTGCTGTATCTACCAATTTCTGTCTGCCTGTAAAAAATGGATGGCAGGCGGAACAAATCTCCACACGAATATTCTTCATTGTCGAGCGAGTATGAATCACATTCCCGCAAGCACAAGTTATTGTGGTTTCGAAATATTTAGGATGTATTCCCTCTTTCATCTCCGTTTTCCCTCCTGGGAATTCCAAATTCTATATTGCACGGTTGAAACCGTACCACGACAAATTCACACGATTTGAAATCGTGCCTACAAAACCATTGTAGGCACAAATTCAATTTGTACAAAACTTAATTTCTATCCCCATCTCTTACTACAAATTTCAAATTACGGGGACAAGTCCCTACACTACCCACATTGAGCTTTAGAATATTAGTCTCGTTCTAATTGTAGAAAACTGAGTTTGCTTCTTGTCAAATTACCTTCTCTTCTTATGACGCATCTTTCTCAAGAACTTTTTCCGCTTGTGGGTACGAATTTTCTGCAATTTGCGTCTTCTCCCTTTAGGCATTTTCCTACTCCCTGTAAATCAGCATTAAGTCTACGAACTATGAACTATCCACTACGAACTCTGTGTTATTCTTCTAAACTTCCTCCTTCCAACCTGTACTATATATTCCTTATCCATTAGAAGATCTGTGTCATAATTTTTTATCTTTCTCTGATTTATCTTAACGCTCCCTTGGGAGATCAGCCTTTTTGCCTCGTTTTTGCTTGTAGCCAGGCTAGCCTTTACCAATAAATCCACAACCCATATCTTCTTCTGCGAAATTTTAATTTCTTTTATTTTCTCAGGAAGCCCCTTCTTAACAAAAACTTTCTCGAATTCTTCTTCAGCTCTTTTTGCCTCAGTTTCGCCATAATATCTTTGCACGATCTCTTTTGCCAGTTTAGCTTTTGCCTGGCGGGGATGCATTTTCTTGACCTGTCCCAATTCTTCCTCGCTTAGCAATTCGTAGTACCTGAGCATCAGTTCGTCAGAAATATTCATAATCTTTCCAAATATCTCTCCGGGAGGCTCATTTATGCCAACATAATTCCCATAACTTTTGCTCATTTTCCTGACGCCGTCTGTACCTTCTAAAAGAGGCATAGTTATTATGACCTGGGGCTCCTGATTAAAATCTCTTTGTAATTGTCGTCCCATCAAGAGATTAAATTTTTGGTCCGTTCCTCCAATTTCCACATCAGCCTTCACCTGAATTGAATCGTATGCTTGAAGTAGAGGATAAATAAATTCCAAGATGCTTATATCTATTTCTCGATTAAACCTTTCTTTAAAATCTGCTCTAGCTAACATTTGGGCAACTGTTGAATGGGAAGAAAGCTCTAGAACATCTGATAAAGTCATCTTATCAAACCATTTACTATTAAAAACTACTTCAGTC
>Ga0129298_10001435_pt1 | contig 10021 bp, 13 predicted proteins | sample I19B2metaG_FD_94707 | JGI IMG/M metagenome (GOLD analysis project Ga0129298, IMG submission 94707) | Lake sediment bacterial and archeal communities from Gulf of Boni, Indonesia to study Microbial Dark Matter (Phase II) - ​I19B2 metaG | ecosystem: Environmental > Aquatic > Freshwater > Lake >...
ATATTATAGAGTCTAATCAAAGCCTGGGAGTTGTTAATTAATTAAGAACTGTCCCGGTATTATTATTATTATTATTTAATTTATTAAGACCAGAGATAGGCTCATCGAGATTCTCGATATTGGTGGGATATTAAATACATTTGCAAGAGAATTAAGCCTTGGACAGAGGATGCGCGCAGACCTCGCAATGCTGCTGCTGCATAATCCCGAACTTATTCTATTGGATGAACCTACGCTTGGACTTGATGTGCTTGCAAAACGTCAGATGATAAGCTTCCTGAAAGAACTGAACCGGGAACAACAAACTACTATTATAGTCACAAGCCATGATATGGACGATCTTGAGGAAATGGCTGAACGCATACTCTTGATATCCGACGGGAAGGTTTCTTTTGACGGTAGTTTTGAACAATTGAGGAAAACAGTTGGAAGCTTGTGTCATATTTCTCTTGCCATGCATGCTGGTTATGTGCCGGGTTTGACTTGTGGAAACCTGATTTCAGAAAGTGATGGTATATTTGAATATGAGGTGGATACAAACAAGACACCGATAAAATCTGTATTATCGGAGATATCAGAATTGGAAGGTATTTCTGATATTGAGTTGAAAAAGGTTCCTATTGAGCAGGTGATAGCCGAGATATACAGTAAGTGGAAAGAGTAATGTGATAAAATTATTATTGCAGCATTTGAATCTCAGGTAAGCAGTGTTCCTGAAACATTGGAAGGTAAAATTGCTCATGATGCGCATATGGTTGAGGGTGGGAAAACCTTTCTGGTAGTGAAGTCTCTGGTTACAGGCACAGCCAGGGGGCAATCCTTGGAGGAAACCTTAGATTACATGAATAGGAATATTCTCAACAAGGGTCAATGTTGTCTGCCGGAAGCAGTCCAAATGTATGCAGAAAAGCAGGCATATTTGAAGGATTTCATGGAATCTGTTCTTAAAGAACTGAAATAGCATAATTTATGGGGTGAAATAAATACAAATTGATTTAGGGAATTATTACAAAATGACGGAAACGATATCCTTGAGATATAAATGGGGGGCACTTTCTCAAATACATATAGACAAAAATGTAAATCCGATATATAGTATTACTAAAAAGGAACACTTTACTTTCGCTATTTGCTTGCAAAGCCTGAGTATCAGAAAAAGAATATAGGTAAATAAGTTCTGTCTGTAAATATAACTTCAAATCAATAAGGAGTGATACTTTTATGGATATAGTTGAGTTGCTGACACAATTTAACCTTACAAGGCAGGAGGCTTCTATATATTTGACGTTACTTTCAGAGGGTGACTTGAATGGGTATGAAGTTGCAAAAATTACCGGCATTTCACGCTCCAACACATATACATCCCTTGCTGCCCTGGTTGAAAAGGGAGGTGCGTTTGTTATCGAAGGTTCTACTATCCGATATACACCGGTTCCTATTGAGGAGTTCTGCGGCAATAAAGTCAGAAAGCTTCAGGAGACAAAGCAGGACCTGATAAAGAGCATTCCACAGAAAAGAGACGAGGTTGAAGGATACATCACTATTAAAGGGAAGAGCCATATTCTGAATAAGATGAGGAACATGATATCGGAGGCAAAAGAAAGGGTGTACCTTTCGGTATCGGAGCAAATACTGGAGTGTATTCTATCTGAAATAAAGAATTCAATAGATAGAGGAATAAAGATGGTTTTAATAACCAACATACCATTTTGTCTGGAAGGGGCTACAGTCTATTTTGCGGAAAAATCACAGCAACAGATAAGGCTTATTGCAGACTCAACCAATGTTCTCACCGGGGATATTGATGATGGCGAATACTCAACCTGTCTGTATTCCAAAAAGAAAAATCTGATTGATTTATTGAAAGACTCTCTGAAAAATGAAATTAAACTGATAGAAATGATGAAAGGAAACGGCAACGCATGAAAAAGACTTTTGTCAGTTTTGAACAATTAAAGAAAATAGTAAAGAAATATCCCACACCATTTCATTTGTATGACGAAAAGGGAATCCGTGAAAATGCCCGCAGGTTAAGGGGAGCATTTGCATGGAACAAGGGGTTTAAAGAATACTTCGCAGTAAAGGCCACACCTAATCCTTCAATACTTCAAATTCTGAAAGAAGAAGGCTGTGGTGTAGATTGTTCATCGTATACAGAACTTATAATGGCTGAGGCATTGGGCTTTAAAGGTGATGAAATTATGTTTTCATCAAACGTCACACCAAAAGAGGACTTTATACTTGCTCGAAACTTAAACTCCATCATTAATCTTGATGACATTACACATATTGATTTTTTAGAAAAAACAGCAGGTATTCCTGAAACAATCAGCTGCCGTTTTAATCCTGGAGGAGCTTTTGTAATAGATAACGCCATTATGGATACTCCACAGGAAGCAAAATATGGTTTTACCCGTGAACAGTTGACAGAAGGCTTCAAGATACTTATTAATAAAGGGGTAAAGCACTTTGGTCTGCACGCATTTTTAGCAAGCAACACTGTAGCAAATGAATACTATCCTGTTCTTGCAGGAATACTCTTTAAAACAGCCGTGGAACTGAACCGGGAAACAGGCGCGGATATTGCATTTATAAACCTTTCAGGTGGTATTGGTATTCCATATCATCCCGGGCAGCAGTCAGCAGATATTTATGGGGTGGGACAAGGAGTCAAAAAGGCATTTGAAGAAATTCTGGTACCTGCCGGAATGGGTGATGTTGCAATATATACCGAACTGGGAAGGTTTATGCTTGGACCCTATGGTTGTCTTGTTTCAAAAGCAATACACGAAAAACATATATACAAGGAATATATCGGACTTGATGCATGTGCGGCAAACTTGATGCGCCCGGCAATGTATGGAGCATATCATCACATTACTGTAATGGGTAAGGAGAATGAGCCCTGTGATCATAAGTATGACATAACAGGAGGTTTGTGTGAGAACAACGATAAGTTTGCAATAGACCGGATGCTTCCCAAAATTGATATCGGAGATTTGATTGTTCTGCACGACACAGGAGCTCATGGGTTTGCGATGGGCTACAACTACAATGGCAAGCTGCGTTCTGCTGAAATTTTGCTGAAAGAAGATGGTGAAACTGAACTTATTCGCCGTGCCGAAACTCCGGTTGACTATTTTGCGACTTTGAATTTTTCCGGACAATTTAAAGAAGTGTTTAAATTTTAAAACATGGAGGATGAACATGCATGGATTACATATTAACAAATATATCCGAAAGGTTGGGTGGAAGCAATTTTGGTAAGAATATTCAGTCATATAAATTCGCGATAATCAAAGAGTTAAAAGCAAGAGCCAGAAAGCTTAATCCGGATATTCTCCTGATTGACATGGGGGTTGGTGAGCCGGATATGCCTGCAGGTCCTGAAATAGTTGATGTGCTGTATGGAGAAGCTGGAAAAGCTGAAAACCGGTTTTATTCAGATAATGGGATACAGGAGTTTTATGAGGCTGCCACCGGATATTTGCAAAAGGTTTATGGTGTCAATCATATCGACCCGGCAAAAAATATCCTGCATGGAATAGGCTCAAAGCCAATTCTGGCAATGCTTCCCGCTTGTTTCATAAATCCTGGAGACATCACTCTGGCAACTGTTCCCGGGTATCCGGTTATTTCTACGTGGACAAAATACCTTGGTGGTGAGGTTTATAATCTTCCATTACAGAAAGAGAATAATTTTTACCCTGATCTATCTTCAATTCCCGGGAGCATCCTCGAAAAAGCAAAGCTGTTATACATCAATTATCCCAATAATCCTACCGGGCAAGTGGCTACAAAAGAGTTTTACAGACAGGTAATTGATTTTGCCTATAAACACCAAATAGTTGTTGTCTCGGATGCAGCTTATGCAGCTTTGACATACGATGGCGAAAAACCCTTAAGTTTCTTATCAGTGGATGGAGCAATGGATGTTGGCGTAGAGATTCATTCTCTTTCCAAAGCATTTAATATGACCGGATGGAGAATGGCTTTTTTGGCCGGTAACAGTAAGGCTGTCAGTGCGTATGGCTGTGTAAAGGATAATACCGATTCCGGGCAGTTCAGAGCAATACAAAAGGCAGGAATTCATGCTATGAATCATCCTGAAATAACGGAAGAAATCTGCCGTAAGTATTCAAGACGGTTTGACTTGCTGGTAAATGCCCTGAATGAATCAGGCTTTGATGCAAGGAAACCGAAAGGGTCATTTTATTGTTACGTTAAATGTCCAAAAGGAGCAGGTAGTGATGTTGTATTCACAAGTGCTGAAGAGGTTGCAGGATATTTTATTGAAAAGGCGTTGATATCGGTAGTTCCATGGGATGATGCAGGGGCTTATCTGAGGTTTTCGGTGACATTTGAAGCTGCAACCGTAAAGGAAGAGATGGATATTATAAACGAGATGAAGAATAGATTGAGTGATTTGAATCTGGTTTTTTGAAATGAATCGGGGTCAGGAACGCAATGTTGCGGCTCTATATGCTTCAGATTTAATGGCATGGAACTCGAAGGTATGGAGGAGGTTGAACTGTGACAATCAAAAATTTGTATGTATCTGATTTGGATGGGACGCTGCTAAACAGTGATAAGGAGATAAGTCAATACACAAAAGATACTTTGAATGCACTCATATCAAATGGAATGCATTTTTCTGTTGCAACTGCGAGGACAGCAGCATCAGCGGTCAAAATATTGTCAGGAGTAAATATAAATGTGCCTGTTGTACTGATGAATGGGGTTGTGATATATGATATTCAAAAGGAAGAATACATAAAAACTGAAATCATATCAGAGCATACGGCTAATGCTATTATTAACGTTTTAAAAGAACACAATATTACCGGATTTATGTATGCTGTTTTTGACAATAAGCTGGTTACATATTATGAGAGCCTTAATACAATAGCTTTGCAGGATTTTCATAATGAGCGGGTAATGAAATACTATAAATCCTTTGAGAAGACTGATTGCTTTTTAAATATTACAACGAATAACAAAATCATATACTTTACCTTGATTGATGAGCAAAAACCCTTATCTACTATTTTTAATGCTTTAAAAAAGCTACCGGACATTGATATGGTGCTTTACAAGGATATTTATGCCGAAGATCTATGGTACCTGGAGGTATATGGTAAAAATGCTTCGAAGTACAATGCAGTAAAATTTATCCGTGATTATTGCAGCTTTGACAGGATCATAGGGTTTGGTGACAACCTAAACGATATACCGCTCTTTGAAGCATGTGACGAGTGCTATGCCGTATCAAATGCAGTTGAACAATTGAAGGAAAAGGCCACTGGCATTATTGGTACTAATGATTCAGACGGTGTCGCAAGGTTTATTGCCGGAAGAGAAGAGATATTATGAGGAGGCTATTATAAATGTTTAAAGCGGTTTTTCTTGATTTCTACGGCACACTTGTACATGAAGATGATGAAATTAATTGCTTGTGTAAAACAAAAGTATTGCCCTCAAGTGAGCTTTAAGGTATAAAATATATATACAATTAAAATACATAGCTGCATGCAGGAGTAATGGAGTTATTGTATTGTTTTAGCTGTATCATACATATGAGCATCAACACGTATACCCGCTATGCAGAAATCAGGAAGGGTTTGGTCGAAAAAATTATTATTAAATACTGGAGGAATGAACATGAAATACAGAAAATTTGGCAAACTGGATTTTGAAGTGTCTGCACTGGGTTTTGGAACAATGCGTCTTCCTACCGATGGAAGCGTTGCAAGTGGCGACAGGCTCAGCAACAATATTGTTGAGTCTGAAGCCATAAGAATGATCCGATATGCTATAGACCAGGGAGTCAATTACATCGATACGGCCTATGGCTATCATAAAGGGTATAGTGAAATCATAACCGGTAAAGCATTGAAGGATGGATACAGAAATAAGGTAATGCTGGCTACAAAATCACCAATCTGGTTGATAAAAGAGGCGGAGGATTTTGACAGGCTGCTTGATGAACAGCTTAAAAAGCTACAAACGGATCGTATTGATTTCTACCTGCTTCATGCCCTTTCAAAAGACAGGTGGAGAAATGTTGTTCTCAAGCTGGATATTATGAAGCGTGCAGAGGCTGCAAAGCAGGCAGGGAAAATCAAGTATCTTGGTTTTTCGTTCCATGATGAAGGTGATGCATTCATTGAAATAGTAGACGGATATGATAAATGGGATTTTTGTCAGATACAGTACAACTATATGGATATAGAAAATCAGGCAGGTACTAAAGGCTTGAAGTATGCAGCATCAAAAGGACTTGGAGTTGTTATCATGGAGCCGCTGCTGGGTGGAAGATTGGCAAATCCGCCGAAGGATATCCAGGCAATTCTTGATGAAAACGGTGCAAAGCGATCTCCTTCATACTGGGCTCTTCAGTGGTTATGGAATCAGCCGGAGGTCAGCGTGGTATTAAGCGGTATGAGCAACATGCAGCAGGTGGAGGAAAATATAGCTTCTGCCGGCAATTCGGGTGTAGGGCTTTTTGGACCGGAGGATTTGAGCATTATTGAACGTGTACAGCGGAAATATAATGAAAGAGCAGTCATACCGTGCACTGCATGCAGCTACTGTATGCCATGCCCGAACAATGTAAACATACCGAGGAACTTTGAATTGTATAACGGAAGTGTGGTTTATGAAGATGTGTCGGGTTCACAGACGACATACAATAACTTCTTCAATGAGGCCAACCGTGCCAGTGCATGTGTCCAGTGCAGAATATGTGAAGAAAAGTGTCCTCAGAGGATTCCTATAAGTGAATGGATGCCAAAAGTACACAATGCACTGAAATAAGCAGGCGAACATACTGATTACCGGATACTGATTACATTTTGCATAATTTATTTCTAGAAATAAATTATGCTTTCGGCGAGTTTTGTTGGATATGTTTTTACCATTTTCTGTGTTATAATAATTAATATTACAGAGACAACGAACATTTTTAAGTTCGTTATCTATACAAACAAAATGTTAATAGGAGGAATAATTATGAAATTTACTATTGCCCACAGTAATATCAACGTCATGGATATCGATAAAAGTATAAAGTTTTATCAAGAAGCTCTTGGGCTTACGGAAGTTAAAAGAGGCGGAGCGCAGGACGGAAGTTTTATTATTGTGTTCATGGGAGATGGGACAACATCTCATAAACTGGAGTTAACCTGGCTGCGGGATAAAAAGGAACCGTATGACCTTGGAGACAATGAATCGCATATTTGTTTTGTAGCGGAAGATTATGAAGCTGCTCATGAGCTACATAAAAAAATGGGATGCATCTGTTATGAAAATACTAAAATGGGCCTATATTTTATAGAAGACCCGGATGGATACTGGATGGAAATTGTACCTAGAAGATAGAATACCATGGGTAATAAGGTGGGGCATTGGCTCAGTTGGGAGAGCATCGCGTTCGCAACGCGGGGGTCAGGGGTTCAAGTCCCCTATGCTCCACCATTTTCAGCACGAATTTGCCGAAAATCTAAAACATCATTTCTCCTATGTCTTTATCCAATAGGATGCATATTTCATAAATCATATAAGTCTTTGGTATTATAATCTAAGGTTCTTTTTTTGATGTAAAATATTTTTAAAGCCATAAAAGGTGACTGAGATGAGAGCTTTTATCGGTATTGATTTTGAAACGGAATTTAAAAATAAAATGGATGAACTTCAGCAAAGACTCAGAAAGTATGCAATTCATGGGAGATGGAAACATTTTGATAATTTTCATCTTACTCTGAAATTTCTTGAGGATATAAATTTTACACAGCAACGACAGATAGATAGCTCGATGGAGAAATTATGTGCCTCAGTAAAGCCTTTCAGGCTTACGATAACAGAGATGGGAATCTTTGATGGGAGAGATTCCATTCGCGTTCTATGGCTCGGACTTGCGGGTGATACACAAGAATTGGATTTATTGCATGAAGGAATTGATAACACATTTGCTTTGCTTGGATTTCCGCCGGAAAAAAGAAATTACAAACCGCATATTACCATAGGACAGGATATTGCTTTCGAATGTGGCTTTGATCAGATCAGGGATATAATAGGTGAACTGCAGTTTGGCCCGATAAGTGTGAACAGTCTGTTTCTGTTCAGGAGCGAGCAGGTTGAGAATAGGCGTATCTACTCTAAAGTGTCGAGATATGATTTTAAAAAATCAGGGGACGTTTCTTGATTAATTAACCTATACCTGCCTGTTAAAGTTTTACATACATTGACAATGATTGGAATTATCCATATAATGAGATTAATGCAGCGAACTGCAATTATTAATGCGAAAGGAGTTGTTTTTAATGTCTGATAAAAATGTTGAGGTGTTTTTTGACTAATTGAATATTGGCACAGGTACACAAGAATACCGTTAGCGGTTATGGGACACACCTTTCTGAACAGGTAGTATTCCTTTTATGTTAAGAAAGTCCCATTATGAAAAAGGTTTTGTCTGTGTTACCTATGCAGCTTCTTTCGAGCAACCAGTCCGGGATCGTATATAAAGCAAATTTTGACACGCATTGGTAGCGTGTTTTTTTATTGCAGTTTAAACCCGCAGGTGGCCGTTATCTGCGGGTTTTTTATATACTTTTTCTGGTTGCGGAATGTAATAAATTAAAATATGGGGAGAGTGATGATTATGATAAAAAAGAAAAGCACTTTTAATTATATAAAGGGAATCCGTGAGGATGACAGCCGGGGAAGACATACCACCACCAATAGGGAACTTCTGCTTTTACCGGGAGGATGTAGAGGATGAATACAAATTTTGAAATCAAAAAATCAACACATGTAGAAATCAATGAGGTCTTAGAATCTCATTTGAATTCACTGGCATTTCCGATGGACTCTTTTCTAGAGGATATGCTAACAGCTTCGGAGATCTTTTCAATTGTAATAAATAATGCAATTATAGGGTATGCAGCAAAGGAGATCATCTGTGCTTTTTCCATATTATTTTAAAAGAATTTAAAAGTGCTCCAGCAATATTTGAGGAATTCTGTAAAAGCTACGAGATTCGCCATGTTCAAGTGATGACACAAGATGCTCTCCTGGTGGCGTTAATATCAGAATGGGAATATAAAAAAACCAAGGGTGCATGCCGGTTCATTGATGGAGAAAGGCTTGAAAAGCCCCCTGAAAAGGTTGTAGGTACATTGTTCCGAAAGGCATTAATCACTGATACAAAGTTAATTGAGGAAAAAACTGAAGGATTCTTTAATGCCGATAATCCTGAAAAAAAGTTAACCAAAAGCATTGAAAATGGCAGCATTTTTGTTTTACTGGACGGGGATGAATTGCTTGGATGTGGGGTTGCGGAAAAGGGAGTTTATTTTATAGAGTGCGTATCCATTGGAATGGTTACAGTTCGAGAAAAACGAAGGATGGGTGTAGGACAGACAATACTTTGGCATTTGAAAGAATGGGCTTATGAAAATGAGTTAAAACCAATTGCCGGGTGCTGGTATTATAATTTGCTATCTCGCAAAACTCTTGAAAAGGCGGGTATGATAACAACTTCAAGAGGCTTTGATGCTGAACTTATCGAAAAAGAAAATATTCCACTAAGAACGGGTAATCCCCCCGGTGAATTGGTATAAGATTTTATAAGGAAACTTGATTGAGAGGAGAATGTAAAGTTGAATTTTGAAAGTATAAATCACAACCATATAGAATATGCTGCTAAGCTTGCTTTAGCTGAATATTATGAAGAGCGCAATGCAGTACCCATACTTCCGGAAGCGGATTACTTCAGCCTTTTTTGCAAAATGATAACAGAGTTGGCAGACCACAATTTGGGAGTCGTTGCTATAGAAAACGGAGATTTAGCTGGTTTTTTAACATGTTTAAAACCTTGGAATAATCATTTTGGAACTACCATGGGCACTTTTTCAACTGTTCATCGCTTTATTTATGAATATAACAAAACCAGTTGTTTCCAACTGGCAATCATCATTTAGATAGTAGCAAAGCTACACTTATGTGCAATTCACATTTATAA
>Ga0129298_10001439_pt1 | contig 10017 bp, 5 predicted proteins | sample I19B2metaG_FD_94707 | JGI IMG/M metagenome (GOLD analysis project Ga0129298, IMG submission 94707) | Lake sediment bacterial and archeal communities from Gulf of Boni, Indonesia to study Microbial Dark Matter (Phase II) - ​I19B2 metaG | ecosystem: Environmental > Aquatic > Freshwater > Lake >...
ACCTCGGGTGCTGTGTATCGTGGCTCCTCAATGCCATTGTCTGCAGGTTTGTCCTGGCAGGCCTCGGTACCCAAGCCCAGAAGGAACGATATCTGCCGGACCTGGCCAGGGGCAGGAAGACGGCATGTCTTGCGATATCCGAGCCCGGTGTGGGCGGGCATCCGAAAAAGCTTACGACCACAGCCGAACAGTCCGGGAACACGTACCTTCTTACCGGCGAAAAGGCGTACCTGACCAACGGCCCCATTGCCGAGATCTACATTGTCCTGGCCGTAACCGACGAGCAGCAGGGGAGAAAGCGCTATACCGGTTTTATCGTCGAATCCGATACGCCCGGGCTCACCCGGACCGCTCCCCTTGACTTTGGTTTCCTGAAGCCGTGCCCTCACGGCGGGATTATTCTCGAGAAGTGCAGGGTTGGTGAAGAAAGCATGATAGGCCGGAAAGGCGAGGCCTATCCGGATATCGCCCTCGCCTTCAGACAGGTGGAAGACGTGATGATGGCCTGTCCCCTGGTGGGTGGCGCACAAGCCCAGCTCAGGCTCCTGGTCGATGTATTGAAGCATGCAGTGCCTGAGCCCGGCAGGGATATTCTCTCAGCCCTTGGTGATGCGGCAGCCCCAAGGGAAGCCCTTGAAATCCTCTGTCTTGCTGCTGCTCACAGAATGGATACGTCCGGGGTAGACGGCCAGGGTATCACGGCGCTCACGCTCTTCATGCGGAAGTCGGCCCAGGCCCTCCAGTCGGCGATCTTGGATATCGTCTTGAAGACAGGCATCACCATGGACGTTTCCGGTGCCGTGCTTGCACGGGATATCGGTGCAGCACTGCGCATAGCAGGCAATGTGGCCCGGATGAGGCAGGAAAAGCTCGGGCAGGAATTGATCACATCTTGACTTATCTCCTGAACAAAGTTAAATAGTCTTGCCATGAAGGTTGCCAGGAGCGAGGAAGAGGTTTCAAAGATACGGGACAGGATACTCAAGGAGTCCCTTGCCATTATTACGGAACAGGGCTTCACTGCCCTGACCATGAGGAACCTGGCCTCCCGGGTGCGCATGACCGCTCCGAACCTGTACAATTATTATTCCAACAAGGACAAGATCTACCTTACCCTGGTGATAACCGGTTTTGAAAAGCTGAGGGATGTGCTGAACGAGGCCTACCGGAGCTCGGACGATTTCATCAAGCGCTCCCGGGCCCTCATGGATGCATACGTGCGCTTCGGCATGGAGAACAGCGCCTACTATGACATCATGTTCACGAGGCCTACGCCGAAGTTCGACGATTATGTGGGCACTCCCCATGAAAAGCTCTCCCGCGTCGAATATACCGTGTCCATGGAGATAGCAGGCCTGGCTGAAAGAGCGGTGAGAGAAGTGACCGGAGACAAGGAGGGCAGGGAAAGACACGGCTACCTTAAGGACGTGGTCAAGATCTGGTGCATGCTCCACGGCATGGTTTCCCTCTACAACAGCAACATTATCAGTTATGTGGCCCAGGATGCCCGGGCTGTTTATGACGGCCTGATTCAGGAGCTCCTGGAGTCATTCATTCCCTAGAATCTTTTATTCATATCGCTGAAGAAGTTTTCCTGCTTGACAGAGAGATTTAAAATGAACTAAGTTAAATGAACAAAGTTCAGGCAAACAGGAGGTCTCAGCATGAAGGTCATGGTTCTCGGCGGAAGCGGTGCAGTGGGCAGTGTCGCGGTGAGGACGCTCTCGGCACAGGACATGTTTTCCCGGATTACCATCGGTGACAGGAATATCGGCTACGCACGAAAAATCGCAGAGGACACAGGCAGCTCAAAGGTCTCGTGTGTGGAGGTGGACGCAGAGAACAGGGAAGACATCATGAAGGCTGTACAAGGTCATGATGTGGTCCTCAACTGCGTGGGACCCTTCTACCGGAGTGTGAAGACTATCCTGGGGGCTGTCCTGGACAGGGGGATCAACTACGTGGATGTCTGCGATGACGTGGATGTGACCCTCGACATCCTGGCCATGGACGAACAGGCAAAAGAAAAAGGGGTGACCGCCCTTATCGGCATGGGGAGTTCTCCGGGTGCCACCAACCTTCTGGCAAAACTCGCCTGCGAGACACTGCTCGACGAGGCGGATTCGGTGGATATCTTCCACACCCACGGCGGCGAGGCTATCGAAGGCGAGGGCGTGATCGGCCACCGCTTCCACTGCATGAGCATCGACATACCCATGTTCCTGGACGGCGAGCTGAAATATGTGAAGTTCTTCGAGCCGGACGGCGTTGCGCTGAGGCAGACCTTTGACTTTCCGGTCGTCGGCAAGTCCATACCCATCTTTCCGTATCCCCATCCCGAGCAGGTGACCCTGCCGAAGTACCTCAAGCTCAGGCAGGTCACGAACAAGGGCTCGGTGCTCCCCATCGAGTATTACGATCTCATCAAGGATCTCTGCAGACTCGGGCTCCATTCAACTGAGAAGATCCAGGTAAGGAATCAGGAGGTGGTGCCGTATGATTTCAGCGTTGCATACATCCTGAAGAAGAGGGAGGAGATCCTGAAGGCAAGCGGCATGGACAGGCCCTGCGGATGCTGTTCGGTGGTGGTGAAGGGTCGTAAGGACGGCAAGCCCCAGGAATACCGGTTCCACATGGCATCGAGGTCCCAGGCCCTGGGTGAGGGCACGGGCATCCCTGCTGCCATGGGCACCATGCTCATGGCCATGGGCAGGATCAAGGGCAAGGGGGTTATGCCGCCGGAGGCATGTGTGAATCCCCTGGATTTCATCGAGCTCATCTCAAAGGTCATGAGGCTCGATGCGAAAAAAGAGGGCGGCGAGTCCTTCGGCGGGGTTATCGTCGAGCGTCTCGATGAGAACGGGCGAGTGGAGAAGCTCGATATCTGAAAAGAGCACGATGAAAAACGTGTATATCCTGGCCATCGATCACGGGACCTCAGGCATCAAGGCCTCTCTCATCTCTGAAAAGGGGAGCGTCGTTGAGTCGGACTTTCACCGGACACCCATCAGCTTCCTCACCGGAGGAGGGGCAGAGCAGGACCCTGAGGACTGGTGGGACGGCGTGATCATGACGGCAAGAAGGCTGCTCGCACGAGGCACGGTCAGGAAGCAGGATATTGTCGCGGTCTCGGTTTCGAGCACCTTTTCCACCACCGTTGCGGTTGATGAGCGAGGAAGGCAGGTCTGCAATGCACTCACCTGGTTGGATTCCCGCGGCGCACCTCATGTGAGGAGGCTCATGAAGGGTTTCCCGAGCTTCCAGGGCTACGGGCTGGCAAAGGTCATGAAGTGGCTGCCGAAAACAGCGGGAGGTCCGACGCTCTCGGGCAAGGACGACATAGCCCATGTGCTCTACTGGAAGCATGAGCGCCCGGATATCTATGACAGGGCTTTCATGTTTCTTCCCAGCAAGGATTATCTGAATGCAAGGCTCACCGGCAAGCTCGCAGCATCCCATGACTCGGTCCAGCTGTTCTGGCTCACCGACACCCGGGATGTGGACAATATACATTATGACGACGAGCTTATCGCCCTGGCAGGCATCGACAGGACAAAGCTGCCGCCCCTCATGCGCTCGACAGAGGTACTGGGGACGCTGCTCCCCGCAGTGGCGGAGGAAATGGGACTCGATAAGGGCACTAAGGTGGTCATGGGCTCGCCGGACCACCAGTGCGCCTGCATCGGCTCCGGTGCGGTCCGTGATTATGATGGCCATGTCTATATCGGCACCTCGTCCTGGGTGCAGTGTGTGGTCCCGTTCAAGAAGACCGATGTGCTTCACTCCATTGCATCCTTTCCCACAGCCATCTCCGGCAGGTACCAGAGCGTGAACGAGCAGGACATAGCCGGCGGGTGTCTCGACTTTCTTGTGGGCAACCTCCTGTACGGCGAGCACGGTGCAGCCCCGGGGGCCTGGCCGGACGATCCCTATGGAGAGATCATCCGCAGGGCGGAAAAGGTTGCTGCCGGAAGCCATAAGGTCATCTTCACACCATGGCTGAACGGCGAAAGGACACCCGTAGACGATCCAACCGTACGTGCATGCATCTACAACATATCGAAGACCACCACCTTCGACCACCTGGCCCGGGCCTTCCTTGAGGGTGTGGCCTACAACACCCGCTGGGTGCTGGGTTATGTGGAGAAGTTCGTTGCAAGAAAACTCGAAGAGCTTACCATCATCGGCGGCGGCGCCAGGTCCGATCTCTGGTGCAGGATCTTCGCCGATGTCCTGAACAGGCGCATCAAAAGGACAAGGGACCCTCTCCAGGCAAATGCCCGGGGTGCTGCCTTCATTGCCCTCGTAGGGCTCGAATTTATCTCGTTCGATGATATCCCGGGACTTATGGAGTATGATCAGGTCTTTGATCCGGACCGTCAAAACAGAAAGATGTATGATGAGCTGTTCAAGGCCTTTCTCGAGATCTACAGAAATAACAGGGGTCTATTCAGAAGACTGAATGCATGATATACTTTCCCCCATGCTCCTCTTGTGATTTTCAGCGATTATGCCGAAGGGGATAGGGGGTGCCGATGGCATCCATGCCCATAGGCAAGGATCAGCATCGGCGCGTTTTTTATTGTAGGAGATAAGGCAGAACCGGCTATGTACGATGATCATCCCATGGTGTTCCTTGACTCGGTTCCCATCCCTGTCATCGTGATAAGCGATGAGAGGATCGATTTTTCCAACAGGGCGGTGAGAGATACCTTTGGCTGGAACTCTGCTGAGATCGCCGGCCGACCCATGGATATTCTCCATGCAGATCCTGTTGACGCACAGAAACTTATGGCACTTGTCCATAAGGGAGGCAAAGATGCCGGGGTCAGCATGCCGGAACCTGTCCGCTGCATGCACCGTGACGGCAGAAAATTTTTATGCAGAGTCGGCGCTGCACTGGTATCCAACAACGGCATCGAGAGTCTTGTCATCACCTATCAGGATATATCGCTCTCTACAAAGCTTCAGGAGGCGCTCAGCAGGAACGAGGAGAAATACAGCAGGCTCCTGGAGTCCATCGACGCGGCATACTTCGAGCTGGACAGACAGGGCAAGTTCACCTTCATAAACGGTGCCCTCCGGAAGGGCATGGGATTTTCCGAGGACGAGATTGTTGGGTCCCACTTCAGCAGGTTCATGGAGACAGGGCATGCCGAGATGGTCGGCAGGAAATTCGAGGAGCTCTATGCCACAGGCAAGGCGCCGCTTGATTTCGATGTGGAAATGATCAGGAAGAACGGCTCAAAGGCCTGCATAGAGTCCCAGGTGTCTTTTATCAAGGATGAAAGAGGGGAGATCAGGGGGCTTCAGGGCATCGGCCGGGAGGTCTCGCAGCAGCGGCAGGCCATGCAGGCCCTGGAAAAGAGCGAGGAAAAATACGGGAACCTCCTTGAGGCCATCGAGGCATCCTATTTTAAGTTGGATCTGTACGGCAACATAACTGTATTGAACGGTGCCCTTTGTAAGAGATCCGGCTACAGCGAAGAAGAGCTCAAGGGAATGAACTTCAGTAAGCTGGTGGACAAGGATACGGCCAAGAGGCTGTTCCATCTCTTTGTAGACTTTTACTCATCCGGCAAAACCATGATCCAGTTCGAAGTTGAGATGATAACAAAGGAGGGCGAAGGGTTTTATGTGGATGCCTGGGTTTCGATGCTCAGGGATGAAGAGGGGAAGCCCATAGGCGCCCAGGGCATAGGCCATGATATTACCATGCGCAAGCATGCGAAGAAGGCCCTGGAAGAAAGTGAAGAGCGTTTCAGGCTGCATTTCGACTCCATTTCCGATGTCATCTACACCATGGACCGTACTTTTACGATCACGAGCATATCTCCAAGCGTGGAGCGGCTCCTGGGCTACAAACCGGAGGAGATCATCGGCAAGACCTTTGCCGACCTGAATATGCTGTCCCTTGAGTACCTCGAGCAGGGCTTTGTGAACTCTCAGAAGCTGTTCTCCGGCCAGAGAACGAACGCCTCGCTCTATGAGTTCATCACCAAGGACGGAACAAAAAAATTCGGTGAGATAAGCGGAGCCCCCCTGGTCAAGAACGGAAAGGTAACGTCCGTGCTCTGCGTGGCCCGCGATGTCACCGAGCGCATCAAGGCGGAAAATGCCATGATGGCGAGCGAGAAGACGTTCAGGGACATCTTTGATAATGTCTCGGACTATCTGTATTTCCATGACCTGGAAGGAAACCTGTACCTGGAGCAGACAAATAAGTCGGGAAGAAAAGCCCTTGTCAAGGGAGGATACGAAGGAGTGGCCAGGATAAACATCAAGGACCTCATCTCTCCCCGTTACAAGGACGGCTTTGAAGATTATCTGAACAGGGTGAAAACAAAGGGTCGGGATGAAGGGTACATAGCCGTCATCAACTCTCAGGGAGAGGAGCGGGTCCTGGAGTACCGGAACTCCCTTGTCTTTGAAGGGGGCAGGCCCATCGGTGTCCGCGGGTCTGCCCGGGACATCACGGACCGTATCCATGCGGAGACCGAGCTCAAGAGGAGCGAGGAGAAATACCGGAGCGTCCTGAAAGACATAGAAGACGGATACTACGAGGTTGACCTGAAGGGCAACTTCACCTTTTTCAATGATTCCATGTGCAGACTCCTGGGATATTCGGCTGAGGAGATGCAGGGGATGAACAACCGTGACTTCACCGACAGCGAGAATGCGAAGAGCATCTTCAAGGCATTCAACCGGGTCTTCAAGACCGGCAAGCCTGACCGGGGCTTCTGCTGGGAGCTCGTCAGAAAAGACAGGGCGCGTGTGTATGTGGAGACATCGGTTTCTCTCATCCGGAATACCGCAGGCAACCCTTCGGGCTTCAGGGGCATCTGCCGGGACATCACCTGGCGCGTCCAGGAGGAAGAGGAGCGCAAGAAGCTGGAGTCTCGACTTCAGCAGGCCCAGAAGATGGAGGCTATCGGCACCCTGGCCGGCGGAGTGGCCCATGATCTGAATAATATCTTAAGCGGCCTCGTGAGCTATCCTGAGCTCATCCTCATGGACCTCGGCCCGGATGATCCACTTCGCAAACCCATCGCAACGATCCAGCATTCCGGAGAAAAGGCCGCTGCCATCGTACAAGACCTGCTCACCCTTGCCCGGAGAGGGGTCTCGACCACGGAGGTCCTGGCGCCGTATTCCATTGTATCAGACTATATGAAGTCGCCGGAATTTTTAAAGCTCAAGATGGATTTCCCGGGTGTGAAGATCGAGGTAAAGAGCGAGGCCGAACTGCTTCCCATCATGGGGTCGCCCTTCCACCTCGGCAAGATGATCATGAACCTCGTGACCAATGCAGCAGAGGCCATATGCAGTGAAGGCTCCATCAGCATCTCGCTCAGCAACGTCTATCTTGACAGGCCGTTCAAAGGCTATGACAGGGTGGTGGAAGGGGAATATATCGCCATCGCCATATCGGATACCGGCCCGGGCATTTCGGAAGAGGACAGGATGAGGATTTTCGAGCCTTTCTATACCCGGAAGATCATGGGAAGGAGCGGCACGGGCCTGGGTATGACCGTGGTCTGGGGGACCATACAGGACCATCACGGCTATATCGAGACCATCAGCGAAGAAGGCGAGGGGACAACCTTCATCTGCTATCTGCCTGCCACCAGGGCCATGATCAAAGAACGCCCGTCCAGGGACATGAAAGACTACATGGGCAGGGGTGAGACCGTTGTCATTGTCGATGACATCGAGCTCCAGAGGGAGATCGCCTCACGTGTCCTCATGAGGCTGGGCTACAATGTCATCTCCTTCCCGTCGGGAGAAGACGCTGTAGAATACATGAAAACCAATACCGCCGACATCATGGTCCTCGATATGATCATGGATCCGGGCATCGACGGCCTTGAGACCTACCGGCAGGTCCTGCAATACCATCCCGAGCAGAAGGCGGTGATCGCGAGCGGTTACTCTGAGACTCAGCAGGTAAGAGAGGTCCAGAGGCTCGGCGCAGGCGCCTACATAAAAAAGCCGTACCTCATTGAAACCCTCGGCGCTGCCCTCAGGTCCGAACTGGATAAATAAGCATTATTCTTATGGTTGTGTGTTGGAATATCGTATGATAATCTGATAATAGATAACCAACGTACCACGGTGTCCAGTCTCCAAAAGCACAAAAGTATCTATCTTGAATGGGAGGTATGTACATGGGCAGCTATCAGGAATCTTCAATGGCAGCAATCTTTCAGAACCGGGTCCAGGAACAGGGAAACAAGGCATGTGTCGCCTTCAAGAACTCCCAGGGGGCCTATGTTGATATTTCATGGAACGACATGTTTGAGATGGTCAGGAACACGGCATATTTCCTTATCGCAAAGGGGGTGAAACCCGGGGACAAGATCGCCCTGTTCTCACCCAACAGGTACGAATGGTGGGTTGTCGACCTCGCCATCCTCTCCGTGGGGGCCGTGAATGTGCCCGTCTATGCCACGAACTCTGCGGAGGAGACCAGATACATCATTGAGAACTCCGATTCTGTCCTGTGTTTTGCGGGCGAAAAGGATCACATGGAAAAAGTGCTCCAGGTCAAAGGCAAACTGCCGAACCTGAGAGACATCGTGGTCCTGGATGACATGAAGGATGCCCCCGGCGGGGTGATCGACCTGAAGACGGCCATGAAACAGGGCTCAGGCAGTGCGAATAAAGAGGAGGTGGAAAAGAGGATCAAGGCCATCAAGCCGGGCGACATGGCCACCATCATCTATACCTCGGGGACAACGGGTGATCCAAAGGGGGTCATGCTGTCGCACAGTAATTTCATCGCCAATGTGAACCAGATCTACTCCGTGTCCCCTGAACTTTTTCAGGAGGAGCATGTGCTGCTCTCTTTCCTCCCCCTGTCACATTCCTTTGAAAGGACCGTGGGCTACTACTCGGCCCTCAATGCCGGGAAGAAGGTCGTCTTTGCCCAGGACTTCTCCAAGATCCTCCAGAACATGCAGGAGGTGAGGCCAACGCTCATCGTAAGCGTGCCCAGGCTGTATGAGAAGATCCATGCAGGCATCCTCGCCAAGGTGTCTACTGCCCCTCCCTTAAGGCAGGCTATCTTCAACTGGGCCATGGCCATGGCGAAAAAGAACCTCCCCTATGTCTGCGACGACAGGCCGAGAACAGGGCTCTTTGCCCTCCAGTACGCACTGGCGGATAAGCTGGTCTTCTCGAAGCTCAAGCAGACCCTGGGCATGGACAAACTCAGGTTTGCGCTCTCCGGCGGAGGGCCTCTGTCCGTGTCGGACGCGGAATTCTTCCTGGGCATGGGTATCAAGGTATGCGAAGGCTTCGGCCTCAGCGAGACGAGCCCGGTTACCAACGGCAACAGGCCCGATCACATCAAGCCGGGCACCGTAGGACCGGCACTCAAGGACACGATCGTCAAGATCGGTGAAGGGGGGGAGGTGCTCATCAAGGGGCCCCAGGTGATGATGGGCTATTACAAGCATGAGGCCGCCACGAAGGAGGTCTTTACGGATGACGGTTTCTTCAAGACAGGCGACATCGGTGAGATCGACTCCGAGGGATACCTGAAGATAACGGGAAGGATCAAGGACCTCATCATCACCTCCGGCGGCAAGAACATCTCGCCGCAGAACCTGGAGAACAGCCTCAAGGCTTCTTCCTTCATCGAACAGACAGCCATTATCGGAGACAACCGCAACTTCCTCTCCGCCCTCATCGTCCCTGCATTCGCCGAGCTGGAGAACTGGGCAAAGGCAGGCGGGATAGCTTTCAGTTCCCGCAAGGAACTCCTCGAAAAACCCGAGGTGAACAAGCTCTTCGAAAAAGAGATTGCCGAGCACACGAAGCATTTTGCCCGGGTGGAGCAGATCAGGCGGTTCAGGCTTCTCGATGCGGAGTGGTCCCAGGAGACGGACGAGCTCACGCCCACCCTGAAGGTCAAACGCCGGGTCATCAGCGCGAAGTACGCAAAGGAGATAGAGAGCATGTACTCCGGGGAAAAGGACTGACAATCAGGTCCTTATGGATAGAGATACAGAC
>Ga0129298_10001441_pt1 | contig 10011 bp, 8 predicted proteins | sample I19B2metaG_FD_94707 | JGI IMG/M metagenome (GOLD analysis project Ga0129298, IMG submission 94707) | Lake sediment bacterial and archeal communities from Gulf of Boni, Indonesia to study Microbial Dark Matter (Phase II) - ​I19B2 metaG | ecosystem: Environmental > Aquatic > Freshwater > Lake >...
GGTTCTCCTTGATTTTATTTTTCATTTGTAATATTAAAACACACACACATCGCCTCTTGTTTCTTAGAAGAGCAATCGAATGAATGGAATTAAAAGGATTGGATTACTCATCATTGGCTGGGTTTTTGTTGGACTGGGCATCCTCGGCCTCTTCCTTCCCCTCCTTCAAGGAATACTTTTCATCATGATCGGCCTGGCCATTCTCTCCTCTCGCAGTGAACTGGTAAGGCGTTTTCTAAAGCACCTCGAAGAACATTATCCCCAGCACCATGAGCGCGTAGAGATCTGGAGAGAAAAGATTCGGAATTGGTTTAAGAAAGATTGATCATAATAAAAATGTCAAATTTCAAAACCCAAATGCCAAAGGAATGTCAAAGCTCAAAATTGAAAATTTTAGTATTTGAACTTTAGATTTAATTTTGATATTTGAACTTTGGAATTTGACATTTTAGATTTAAATAGCTTTCCCAGAACTTCCAAAGAGCCTCATCTTTGATTGAACCGTCTGCTTCATCGCCTCCCGGCCAGGACCCAAGATCTTTCGAGGATCAAACTCCTCAGGTTTTGTGGTGAGAACCTCCCTGAGGGCACTGACAAAACTGAGCCTCAGGTCGGTATCGATGTTAATTTTGCAAATGCCTAACGAAATCGCCCTTTGAATTGCCTCATCAGGAATCCCTTTTGCACCAGGAAGTTTGGCGCCGAAACGCTCTGCTTTTTCAAGGATAGGTTGAGGAACACCTGAGGCACCGTGAAGGACCAATGGAATCTCCACCGTTCCGGCAATCTCCTTTAAGCGTTCGAAGTCGAGTCTAACCTCGCCTTTGAATTTATAGGCCCCATGAGATGTCCCAATGGCAATGGCCAAGGCATCGACCTCAGTCTTCTTTACAAACTGCCCCGCAGCCTGGGGGTCGGTGAGATATGCCTCTTGATCCGATACGGAGACTTTTTCTTCGATCCCCTTCAACCTTCCAAGCTCTCCCTCCACAGAGACCCCTTTCTTTCTTGCCATCTCTACCACTTTTTTTGTAATCGCGATGTTTTCATCGAATGGGAGATGGGATCCATCGATCATGACAGAGGTGAAGCCATTCTCGAGGCAGGATTGAATGATGTTTAGATCCTTTCCATGGTCGAGGTGGAGGGAAAGAGGAATGGAGGCCATTTGGGCAGCGATCTCCGCCATCGAAACGATGTGGGCTAATCCCGCATACTGGATGGCTCCTTCTGAGACCGCGATGATGGCTGGCGATTTCTCTGATTCTGCGGCCGAGACGATGGCCTGGAGGATCTCCAGATTGTTGATGTTGAAGGCGCCTACTGCGTATCCTCCTTTCTTGGCAAGATTGAGCAGTTCCTTATTCGTAAACAATTTCATATTGCTTCTCCTCTTTAAATCTATTAGTATCAGGAAAATGGCTGAATGGCAAATCTTTAGAAGCTGAAAGCTCAAAGACTCAATGACTCAATGACCAATGAACTAATGTCTTCTGTCTCTTGTTTGGAGATTTTTTGATGTCCGTTGATGAGATTGCTCAATCCTGGAAACGTTCACGCGCCATTTCCCCTTGTATTACTGACCTGAGAATTTTTGAAAAGCGAGAAGGAGAGTATCGCCCTTTCCCCAACTTCATCCAATCCATTTTAAAAGAGGCGCTGAAAAGGGAAGGAATTGACCGTCTCTATTCCCATCAGTTTGAGGCCATCGAGGCGATTCACGAGGGAAAGGATGTCGTGGTGGTCACCCCCACTGCTTCCGGGAAAACCCTCTGCTATAACCTTCCTGTTCTAAATTTGAAGCTGGGCGCCCCTTTTTCAAAGGCGATCTATCTATTTCCCACAAAAGCCCTTTCCCAAGATCAGATGTTCGAGCTCCAGAACTTGATTCAACGGATCGGAAAACCGATAGCCACTTACACGTACGATGGAGATACGCCTCAGGACGCCCGCCAAGCCATTCGCACCCAGGGCGATATTGTGATCACCAACCCGGATATGCTTCATACAGGAATTCTCCCTCATCACACAAAGTGGGTCACGTTCTTCCAGAATCTGAAATTTGTGGTGATCGATGAGCTTCACACCTATCGGGGTGTTTTTGGTTCTCATATGACGAATGTCCTGAGACGGCTCAATCGGATCTGCCGTTTCTACGGATCAAAGCCTCACTTTATCTGCTGCTCTGCGACGATCGCTAACCCTAAGGATCTGGCTGAAAGACTCTTGGAAAGGGAGGTCTTCTTAATCGACAAAAACGGGGCTCCATCTTCGGAGAAGATCTTCATCTTCTACAATCCTCCTGTGGTCAATAAAGAATTGGGCATCCGAAGGAGTCCTCTCCATGCTGCCCGGAGGTTGGTTTCTCCTTTTATCGAGGAGGGGATCCAGACCATCCTCTTCGCCACCAGTCGACTCAATGTGGAGATTTTGACCAAATACTTAAAAGACCGGTTTGAAAAAAGGTTGGAAGACAAAGGGAGGATCCGTGGCTATCGCGGAGGCTATCTGCCTGAGGTTCGAAGGGAGATCGAAAAGGGATTGAGGGAGAAAAAAGTCAAAGCGGTTGTCTCGACCAATGCCCTTGAACTCGGGATCGACATTGGGGACCTGGAAGTCTGTTTGATCTCAGGCTATCCTGGCACGATCGCCAGCACCTATCAGCAGGCGGGCCGGGTGGGAAGGCGTTCAGGAAAGTCATTGGCAGTCCTTATCGCCAGGAGTCAACCACTGGATCAATTCATCATCGAAAACCCGGACTACTTCTTCGGAAGATCGCCGGAGCACGGATTGGTCAACCCAGATAACCTTCTCATCCTGCTCAGCCACATTCAATGTGCTGCCTTTGAACTTCCTTTTAGAGATGGGGAACAGTTCGGCCGGGAAGACCTGGCTGAGATGTTAAGATACCTCGAAGAGAAAGGGACGCTTCACCACGTTGGTCAGAATTGGTATTGGACTCGGGACGCCTATCCAGCGGAGAAGGTCAGCCTTCGGTCCACGTCTGAGGAGAACTTTGTTGTGGTCGATACGACAAAAAGGAAAGAGGAGGTCATTGCAGAGGTCGACTTCACCAGTGCCCACACCACTCTCTATGAAGGGGCTGTCTACCTCTGTGAATCAGAACTCTACAGCGTGGAGAAGCTCGACTATCCCAATCGGAGAGCCTATGTTAAAAAGACCCATGGGGAATACTATACGGATGCGATCGACTATACCGATGTTTCTATCCTGGAGGGGTTTGAGAGGCGACAGGAAAGGGGCATCATCTTCGAACATGGTGAGGTGAAGGTTGCCACCCGCGTGGTGGGATATAAGAAGATTAAATTTTATACCCTTGAGAACCTGGGTTACGGAAAGATCGAACTGCCAGATCTTCAGTTCCACACCACCTCCTATTGGATCACGTTCCGAAGGGATTTATTGGGACGGTTACCCTATCATCGTTTGGAGATCATCGATGGTGTGTTAGGACTTGGCTATGCCTTTCATTCCGTGGCGGCGCTTCATCTGATGTGCGACCCCCACGATCTCAACCGCTGTGTGGGAGATCGAGGAGCGAAGTGGTTCCTCCGCCTTTCGAGGGATTCCAAAGGCTTCTACTCTTCCTACAATTCGCCGGAGGAGATCCCGGAGGAGAGGATGGGACTGTTTGAGCCCACCCTCTTTCTTTACGATAATTATCCAGGGGGGATGGGGTTCAGCCACCAACTCTTCGATGACACATCGGTACTTCTTGAGAAGGCGATGAAGCTCATCTCCAAGTGTGAATGTCGCTACGGGTGTCCCTCCTGTGTAGGCCCTACAAGAGAGATCGGTGAGAAATCAAAGGAAGTGGCATTATCCTTGCTAAAGGAAATATTGAAGTAAATCCAAATGTCGAAGTTCAAATTTCAAAGGAAGTTCAAATGTCAAAGCTCAAATTTCTAAGGAATACAAAATTTCGTCATTCCATTGTTCCGGAATGTGACTTTGGACTTTGAACTTTGGCATTCCTTTGACATTTGGATTTTGACATTTGACATTGAGTAATATGGATCTCAAAGAACGCCTCAATCGACTGACTTCAATTACTCCGACCCGGAAAGAAGACAGGTCACAGGTGATCGGGGATTTAAGGCAGAAACTGGATCGGCTTCTCGAGCCGAAGAAGATCTATCGGAAGAAAACCGTCCTTCCTGTTGAGCAGCTTGTCAACGGAGAGGTCATTTCGACCCCTGATGGAGAGACCTTTCAGGTGAAGGAATATTTTCCTTCTCACTTCCGATATGGCGAGATGGCATTGGCAGAGATTTTAGACATCCCTACCTACCCGGCCCATCTCCTTTCGAGGGATGAACGGCTTAAGGAATTGGACCTGCGAAAAGCCCTCTTTCTTGACACGGAGACCACAGGACTGGCTGGTGGGACTGGCACCTTCGTCTTTATGATTGGATTGGGCTTCTTCGAGGGGGATGGATTTCTCATCCACCAATTCTTCATGAGGGATCATTCGGAGGAGAGGGCTTCACTCTCCTTGCTGAAGGAGCTGCTTGAATCCTTTCAATTCCTCGTCACCTTCAATGGAAGGCATTATGACATTCCGCTCCTTGAAACCCGATTCATCCTCTCCCGTATCTCTTCAAAGGTCAGGGAGATGCCAAATTTTGATCTCCTCTATCCCTCAAGGAGAATTTGGAAAGGAGCTTATGACAACTGTCGGCTCATCACGTTAGAATCTCAGCTCTTGGGTATGGAGAGGGTTGATGATATCCCGTCGGAATGGATCCCATATTACTATTTTGAGTATCTCCAGACTGGAGACGGAAGCAAGATTCACCGAGTTTTCTACCATAACCAGATGGATATCCTCTCCATGGTGGCCTTGGCCGGCAGGATCCATCTCGTCTACCATGATCCTCAAGCAGCCCGACCCAGAAAGGGCGTTGAGCACTTCGCCTTGGGAAGGCTCTTCTGGGAGCATGGCCATCCAGAGAAAGCCATCTCCTGTTTCGAGATTGCATTAAACCGATGTAACGAGGACCTGACGTGGGAAGTGATGAGGTGGCTCTCCGTGGCCTTCAAGAAGACAGGGCAGAGTGAAAAGGCTCGATCTCTTTGGGAGGAGATGGCCAGCTGGCCCTATAAGAAGGATACCTTTCCCTACATTGAGCTGGCAAAGTACCACGAACACCGGCTAAAAGACTTTGAGGGAGCAATCTCCTATGTGCAGAAGGCATTGGAGCAGGTCTCGGGTCATCAAGAAAGGGAGGTCGAAATGCTTCAGCATCGAAGGCTGAGATTGGAGCAGAAGAGGGTCGGGAATGCGGCTCGATGATCGGCTTCGATGGTTGATCTGGATCTCTTTGAGTGAGATCGGGACGATGCTCGTCTTCTCTAACTACGCCGCCCTTCTTCCTATTCTTCAAAAGGAGTGGACTCTGACGAACAGCCAGGCCGGCTGGATCTACTCTTCTTATCAAATCGGTTACATCCTTTCAGTTGTCTTCCTTACCTCCCTCACCGATTATGCCAATCCAAAATACATCTACCTTGTCACGGCTTTCTGGTCAGGGATCTCCGGAATCTTATTCTCTCTTTGGGCAGAAGGATTTTATTCGGCCTTGATCTTAAGAAGCCTGATGGGAATTGGTTTTGCAGGAACTTATATGCCTGGTCTGAGGATGGTTTCGGAAAAATTTCCGTCCCGCGAAAGAGGCAGAGCAGTGGGAATCTATGTGGGTGTATTCAGTCTTGGGGTTTCTCTCTCCTTATTTCTGACCGGTTTTATCAACTCTCTTATCTCATGGCGGTGGGCCTTCCTCATCACCTCTTTAGGTCCCATTGGAGGTGGGATCATTGCCTTTCTCAAGTTAGGGAAGATTACCCGGGGAAGGACAGAGGAGATAAGCAAGGTTCCTCTAAGTCAGGTTTTGAGAAATCGGCCTGTCTTGATGATGATTGGTGGGTATGTCGCTCATATGTGGGAGTTGTTTGGAATGAGGGGTTGGATGGTTGCATTTCTCACAGCCTGTCTCCTCACGGCCGAGTTCGATTTTTCAAGAGCGGTCAGCCTCAGCGCAGGGATCACTGGAGTGGTCACCTTAGTGGGGGCGGTCTCCAGTGCTTTGGGTGGTGCGCTTTCTGACAAGTTTGGAAGGGTCAATACGATCACTGTCATCATGTTAGGGAGTGGGCTGCTTTCCCTCCTGATTGGATGGACAAGAACTTTCCCCATTTGGGTAGTCCTTATCCTATCCATCCTCTATGGGTTCATGGTAACGGGAGAGTCCTCCGTGCTTTCGACTGGAGTGACCGAGTTGGCCCATCCGGCCGGCCTGGGGAGAACGATGGCGCTCCAGTCCCTCCTGGGGTGGGGGACGGCTTCCCTCTCGCCTATTGTCTTCGGATATGTTCTGGACATCACCAATCCTTCCAATGCCTTAGCCCAATTTGGATATGTTCCAAACTGGGGATGGGCATTCATGTTGCTGGGAGTGGGAGGACTGCTGGGCCCCCTGATCGTGCGGAGGATGGGAAAGCGAGGTGATCTACTGACTTGACAGAAAGCCCCTAAATTTTTATATTAGCTTTGGCAACTTGACCCATTCGGCGGCGCCAAGCCCCGCCTTTTAAGGCGGGGTAAAGAAGCGCCGCTCAGGGTCAACCCTGAGCAAGCCCAGGCCTTCAGGCCGGGGAGTCGAAGGGTTGACTTTCGGTTTGCGGCATCGGCATTTCTAATTCATGAAGTATGAGAGAAAGGAGGGAAACAGGATGCCAAGTTATGATTACCGATGTCTCAAATGCAATAAGGAGTTTTCTATCATTCTCAGCATAAGGGAACACGATCAAAACAAGGCAAAGTGTCCCAAATGTGGAGGCAAGAAACTTGAGCAGCTTATCACCCACTTCATGACGAAGACCTCAAGAAAGAGTTAAGCCCATCTCTTCTCTCATCGAGAAGCAGGGGGGATCCCCCCTGCTTCTCAACATATCCCGTCTGTTTCGATCTTGATGCCACTTGACAAGGCTTTTCTATGTGTGTTTAGAATGCGCGTATTACCCATTGGAAGGGTCACCTGCCGGATCAAAAATGTTTGAGTTTAGCGAAGAGCAAAATTTAACAAGGAAAAGTGTCTATGACTTTGCCAAGAAGGAGTTGGCTCCAAAGGCCTCTTATTGGGATGCCCATGAAGAGTTTCCATGGGATACCGTGAGGAAGATGGCAGAGATTGGACTCACTGGATTGCGTCTGCCGGCATCTTACGAAGGCGCGGAGGCAGACTTGATCACCCTTGGGATAGCCTTAGAAGAGGTTGCGAGATTCGATCATAGCTGTGCCATCATCCTTTGCGGCTGTAACATTACGGGAAGGGTACTATTGCACGCCTCTCAGAGGATCAGGGATCTCTATCTGCCAGAGATCGCGAAAGGTAGGAGCATCTTAGCCTTTTGCGCTGCCGAGCCGGAGGCCGGTTCTGACGTCAGAGCCATCAGAAGTGTAGCAAATCGTCAAGGGGATCGATATGTTGTAAACGGTGAGAAGTCGATGATCACCTTTGCTCAAGTGGCTCAAGGGTTTGTCGTCCTTGTTAAGATAAGAGAAGGGAAGGGAGAGGGTATCCGCTGTATTTTTGTAGAAGCGAACAGGCCTGGGATTGACATCCAACGCCTCCAAGGCTTTGGATGGAGAGCGACGAGATGGGGAAATGTAGCCTTCAATGACGTTCAGGTTCCGACTGAGAATCTCATTGGTGAAGAGAACGACGCCTTATCCATGCTGAAAGGCACGGTGCAAGAGCAGAGGGCACTTACAGGCCTTGTCGCTCTGGGTACTGCCAAGGAAGCCCTCGATGAGGCTATCCAATACGCAAAGATGCGCAAGGTATTCGGAAAACCCTTAGGGAAATTTGAAGGCATACAATTCAGACTGGCTGAGGACTTCACTTCCCTCGAGGCTGCCAGACTGATCTGTTACAAAGCCCTATCTTTGATCGAGAAGAATGCGGATGAAGCTTCTGTATGGGCAGCTATGGCTAACCTGATTGGAGGTGAGACGGCCTATAAAGTGGTCAACGATGCGATGGATGTGTACGGAGGACTTGGATATTCAAAAGAGCTTCCCTTTGAACGCTACCTGAGGGATGTGAAAGCAATACAGATCGCCAATGCGACTCTAAAAATGGAGATAGGGCAGGGACTGTTGGGGAAAGAATATCTGCCTTATGCATAGACCGGACTGTCATCGCGAGGAACCCGGCCATAGCGGGATGACGTGGCAATCTCAATTCTAATGTCCTGAGTCAGATATGACTTTACATAGTTTGTCATTCCGGACTTGACCGTTCGGCTGAGCTCACGACGAAGCCCGGAATCCAGGGTTTCCTGTGCAAACAGGAACCCAATTTCTTTGTTATAGATCCTTGCTTCCGCAGGGACGACGTCTGGATTCCCGCTTTCGCGGGAATGACAGTCCTTAGACCACTGTAAAGAAGTGTTCGATTCGGTACACTAAGACCAGTGCAATTGAGTTTATGGAGGTCTAATAAACCCTTGCCCTTCTTGCTTCGTCGTAAACGCCGAGTTTTTCAATCTTTTCTTCCTCGTTTTTAATCTCCCCTCGAATCCCAATTTTTACTTTCTTAAAGGGGATCTTTTTGCCTGATGCAGCAATGGCATCCTCTGTTGCCTTGACCAATCCGAAGCAACAAGGCACCTCCATATAAGGAACGGTTACGCTTTTGATGGAATTTGTCTTAAAGATCTCAGTAAGTTTTTCCTTATAGTACTGGATGTCGTCCAATTTAGGACAGCCCACAACCAATATTTTTTCTTTAAGGAAGTCCTGATGGAAATTAGGGTAGGCAAATGGTACACAATCCGCTGCTACAAGGAAGTCTGCGTTTTGATAATAAGGGGCATTGATTGGCACCAACTTCAACTGGACAGGCCATTGAGAAAGCATCGAGACGGAGGGGCTAGGGGCCCCTGTCTCTATGGGTTTGGGAGCTTTTAATTGCATAGGCCTTGAAGAGGGACAACCGATAAATAATGGAGCAGGTTGAGGTTCAGGTTCCTTCTTAGGAAGGTGGACCTCCACAGCCTTTTCGTCGAAGTCTTCAGCCTCCCTTTCGATGATCGTAATCGCATCCTGGGGACAATGTCCAAGGCAGGCCCCAAGGCCGTCGCAGAACTTCTCGCTCAGCAATTTTGCTTTTCCATCCACAATTTGAAGCGCTCCCTCGGCGCAGTTAGGGATACAGAGCCCACAACCATTACATTTCTCCTCATCAATCTTCACAATCTTCCTTGTCGCCATGGTTCCTACCTCCTGAAGTTATTTTTAACTGGAATATAATACCCTTTCGGGGCTTTTCCCTTGATCTAAGTCAAAAAGAAATATTTTTTAGCGGATGGAATTTGGTGTCAGGGATGCAATTTGGTGTCAGGCCTTGAATTGTGAATTATTATAAAACCTAAAGGAGATTTAAAGGAAATCTCATGAAGTGGCGCAATTCAATTTTTTCATTTATCACTATTTTTATTGGGTTTTGTTTTTTGCTTGTTTTTCACTATGCCGCTACTGAGCTAACCGTTGTGAAGATTCTTTTCAAAAAGATTTTTATGTTGACAAAAACCCATTCAGATTGTTAGTAAGAAGAGTAGAGGGAGGATTTTGAAAAAGAAACAACGTGTCCAATATTGGCTTGAATCTGCAAAAGATGATTGGAGGGTTGCAAAGCATCTCTTCGAAAGAAGAGATTATCCTCACTCATTATTTTTTGGACACCTCACTGTTGAAAAGATTCTAAAGGCAATCTATGTAAATAAACTAAACGAAAGTCCTCCTTACACACATCGACTTGTCCACTTAGCGGAAAGATTATCCCTCAAGATGACAGAGGAACGGTTATCTCTTCTTGAAACGATCACTGACTTTAATATGGAGGCAAGATACCCGGATGAGAAATTTTCTTTTAAAAAAAGATGTACGAAAGATTTTACTGATAAATATTTAAGAAAGATCGGGGA
>Ga0129298_10001443_pt1 | contig 10009 bp, 9 predicted proteins | sample I19B2metaG_FD_94707 | JGI IMG/M metagenome (GOLD analysis project Ga0129298, IMG submission 94707) | Lake sediment bacterial and archeal communities from Gulf of Boni, Indonesia to study Microbial Dark Matter (Phase II) - ​I19B2 metaG | ecosystem: Environmental > Aquatic > Freshwater > Lake >...
AGGTAAACGAGCTCTTTACTGAGCTGATGATGGAGCGCATGCGCGAGTGGCTGCGACTAATCGAGGAAAAGGTGCCGACCGATATCACGGTAGTAGCCTGCCCGGGCAATGATGACTCCCCAGCGATCGACGAACTCATCAAGGCTAGCAGCAGGATTACTTACCCCTTAGGAACGGTGGTTAATATTGATGAAAGTCACCCGATGATCAGTTGCGAGTGGGTGAACACAACGCCATGGAAGACTCCGCGAGAGTGTCCTGATGAGGAACTGAGGTTGAAGCTACAGAAAGAGTTCAATCGAGTTGAGACTCATCAGAACTTGATCTGCAACTTTCACGCGCCTCCCTACAAAACACGGATAGATCTTGCTCCGAAGGTAGATGAGAGACTCAGAGTGAGAGTGCGCTTCGGCACCCCAGACATGGTTCCCGTGGGAAGCAAAGGTGTCCGAGAACTGTTCGAGAAGTACCAGCCCCTCCTTGGTCTTCATGGACACATCCACGAGTCAGCGGGCGTCGAATACATCGGTAGAACACTTTGCGTGAACCCGGGGTCGGCCTACATGCAAGGTATGCTAAACGCTTTTGTGATAGACTTGCCAAAGAAGCCTAATGAGAAAGTAGAGTTGCTGAATGTATCAGCATAGCGATTCCAGGCCGTGGGACGAAGGATGCTCAATCGAGATAAAAGAAAGCAGCGAAGCAGTAACCGGCCTACGCAAGACCGCCGAAGCACGAGTATCGACCCAACAGACATTCGCAAGGTGATCTATGCCCTGGATGGATACCGGGCTCACCTCTTCTATGATATCGCCTGGATTGACGAGAAGGTCGAACGCGGTAGCTTAGGCCGTGCCTTTGCAGCTAACTGGAAAGTGCTGCGAAGAAGCATGATTAAGATGGCCCGTGTATCCAGCTCCATTCCAGGCATTCCTCGTTTAGCTAGGCTACAGTCCTACTTCGAGGCCTTGTGGCAGGTTGCGGTTCCTCTCGTCTTTATCTTGCTGTTTGCCGGTGTTCTTGCACCTGAAGTCCCTGTCATAAGAGATCTGGCACCCTACATCATGGTTTTCGCGTTCGCAGCATTGTTTACCGGTCTTTTGTCCCGTTTCCTGATAGGTGCGAGGATCGGACGGGGGATCGAAGCTTACTTTGTCAAGAACCCCGAAGCACACAAGCTTCGTGCATACGAGTTGCGAGATGCCGTTCAACTGCTTATCGAAGAATTGCGTCAATTCATTCGCGACACAGGCGACGATCCTAAGAAACACCTGGTGGGAGTCGGTTTTCTCGATTACAACCATATCGAGGTAAAAAAGAAACCCAGGCCATGGAGAAAGTACTACCTTGTCAGGGTCACATCGCAACGGTCAAATTGAACTTCAATCCGAAGTCCGCTGTATCTTAGAAACAAATCCAGGTTTCCGTGTCGCATCTATATGCCGATGCAAAGTCTTATATGCGCAAGGAGGGCTATCGTGTGACTTGGAAAAACAAGGGGATACAAATGATGACACCTTCGTCGGAAGTGCTCTTTCTGAGGCCAACATCAGGGTTGACAAAATACTTCGGCACATGGACCTCTCTATTCACAATCATAGGGGCTAGTTTGGGTACATGGCAGTGGCTCTTCGCTGGTACTCTTCAAGACTTGTACCCTGGCATCAATGCGGGGCTAAGTTGGGGTATAGGGCTGTTCTTCATGTTGATCTACACGGTGATGATGACGCTGTCGTCGATGGCTATGCCACGTTCCGCGGGTATCTACCAGATCTCGGCAAGGGGCTTGAATCCGGTAGCTGGAATCCTCGCCGTGTGGCGTGGTATAATCGCGAACCCGATAATCAAGCTCAGTGAGTTCTATCTGTTCCTCGTCTTCCTCGGTGCTGGGTTCGCCCACTGGGGTGCTGTGACCAGAAACGCGATGTTGACGTCATTGGGGGCGACCTTCTCCGCGCAGAGTCCCTGGGTGCTCGTGGTTGTGTCAATAGCTCTTATGGCAATATTCTCACTGATCGCGTATTTGGGCCCCCTCTTCAAAGTCGAGCCGGGTGTCCAGATGCTGGGTGGCATATTTTCAACCGTAGGCTGGATTATGGCTATCGTTGTCCTTCTCACCACGCCGGCGTCTGCAGTTCCCGGTCGTTGGGACGCAGTCTGGGGTGCTGGAGCATACGAAGAAGTTCGAAGCGTAGCAGCCGCAGCTGGGTATACCACGCCAGCATTCAGCATGCAGACCACGCTTCTCGCTACCGTGTGGCCGATTGGCTTGGTGTGGCCGTACCTGATTCTTCTGTACGGCGGTGAGGTATCTGATCCTGCCAAGAACCTTGTAGTATCTCAGGTAGTTGGGGGCGTAATCCTGGCTATCTTGCTGGCAGGTGGGGCAGCGCTCTTCCAAGGCGTCTTCGGCACGTTTTCCAGTGAGTATGGATTAGCGGCGACTACAGGGAAACTCACCAAGACAGGTTTCTTCACAGGGGGCTTGGGAACGTTCACTGCAGCACTGGCCGGGCATCCGGTGATCTCGGGCTGGATCCTGCTCTCACCTGCGGTGATCGGCCTTACAGCAACCCCGGTAAACATGGCCTGGGTGACTAGAGGCTTCTTCCAAGCTTCACTCGATCGAATGATGCCAGCTTTCTTTGGGAAACTGTCTCGATTCCACACGCCCACCTATCCCATCCTCTACTACTTCCTCTTCGGGGCTCCCTTCGCATTCGCCTATGCCGCAGGGTTCGGTGGTTTTCTAAGTGTTATCACATCTCTTGTAGGCCTCTGGGGCATCGAAATGATATTCCAGTCAATGGCGGCGCTACAACTTCCATACCTGAAACGGCCGCTATACGAGGGTAGCATACGAAAACAATTGGAAATCGGTGGGTTGCCCTTGGTCTCCATACTAGGCATCATCATACTGCCCGTATCGCTCTACGTGATGATCGGGTTCTTCCAAGGGGCAGCCTTCCTCGCCGTAATCTCTATGTGTATCCAGTATGGCTTTTCCGCACTTTGGTTCGTGGCTTTCAGCCATCACCTCAAGAAGAAGAACATAGATATTGGCGCAATCTATAGTTCGTTACCGCCCGAGTGAAGCCTTAATACCCCCCTCTTTTTTTGGAAAAATGAGAATGCCAGAAAGGGCAGGTGACTAGGCGAGCTCTCAGAGGATGGGTGGTCCGATGGCTAAGATGTCTTCAAAGGATAGGTTGCAGTACTGCATGGCAACCCTAGGCTCGGTGTTACGTCTAGCTGTCAAGTCCATGAAGGAGAATTATGGTGAAGAAGGGTTATCAAACCTCCGTAAGACATTCTACGAGGCGGGAATAGAGCTTGGCAAAGACGAGGTTGAACAATTAGGGATCGACAACAAAGGGGCTAGGGCGTACGACCGGATCGTAAAGGAAGCATTGGAAGCATTCGAAGTAAAATACGAAATTACAGAGCTTTCGGATACAAACTACGTCCTTCGAATATACAACTGCCCTCATGCAAAGAATTTCAGATCTCCAGAAGTCTGCGACGTTTTTCTAGAGCTAGACAAGGGGATAGTGAAATCCTTGGATCCGAAACTTGAGTTCAAGTTAGCGAGACACATTCTGCGTGGAGACTCCTACTGCGAATATGTTGTACGGCCTGAGCAATCAGTCCCTTAGCATATCTACCTGCCACGAACTCTTGTGAGTAGAGGTGAAGATGGTGTCCTCGATTCTTGAAGAACTGCGGGAAGCGGTCATCGAAGGAGACTTGGACAGATCGAAAAATGCCTCCAAAAAGGCCATGGACGCGAATATTCACCCCCTTGAGGCGATCACGAACGGCTTAGCGAAAGGCGTGAAGGAAATCGGCGACAAATTCAGCAAAGGCGAAGTTTTCCTAGTGGAATTAATAATGGCAGGAGAAGCCATGAGGGCTGGAATGTCTATTCTTCTCCCAAAGATTAAAGCTACGAAAACTGAGATAAAGACCCTTGGAAAAGTAGTAATAGGCACTGTGAAGGGTGACATCCACAGCATTGGAAAAGACATTGTGGCAACACTACTTGAAGCCAATGGATTCGAGGTCATAAATGTTGGCGAAGATATCCCGACCGAGGCGTTTGTAAAGAACGTAGTGGAACACGAACCTGACATCCTTGGTCTATCCTCTCTACTGACAACTACGATGCCCATGCAGAAAGAAGTGATTGATGCGATCAGAACAGCAGGGTTTGGAGACAAGGTTAGAGTGATGATAGGGGGAGCGCCAACTACTAAGGAATGGGCGGACGAAATAGGGGCAGACGGGTGGGCCGGAGATGCAGTAAGCGCAGTCAATCTCGCTAAACGGCTCATGGCGGGGAACAGGTCCTAGTCTATCGGGTATGCCAAAACATTAAATTTGAGGCAAGCCGACCATAGGCGGAGGAATCTCGTGTTTGAGTTGTTAGGTCGCGACGAAATCCACGCCATACATGTGGCTGCCATGGAGGTTCTCGAAAAAACTGGAATAATGCTTCAACATGACAAAGCCCTCCAGATTCTTGGACAAGCCGGAGCAACCGTTGATGAAAAGAGGAAAGTCGCGAAAATTCCTGAATACCTTGTCAGGGAAGCGGTTAAGAAAACTCCAAGGAAAGTTCTACTAAGGTCACGGGATCCAAAACGCAACATTCTCATTGGCGATGGAAAGTCCTACTTCACAAATGCCTTCGGTGCTCACTACACGATAGATCTCGAAACGGGTCAGCGTAGATTGTCAACACTAGAGGATCTGGAGCGCTTCACTCTTCTCTCAGACTATTTCCCAACTGTAGATTACATAAAGCCCAACATCATACCGCAGGATGTCGCTAAAAATGTGTTGGAACAAACAATGACTCTATCAATGTTCAAAAGCGCAGAAAAGCATTGCAGTGTTATCTCATTGACTCTGGATGGATTCAAGGATGTAATAAGAATGTCGATGATTCTGGCCGGCGGAGAAGAGGAATTCATAAAGAACCCTTCGATCGTTGACGCTGGGTTTAACAACGTCCCGCCACTCAAGTACTCAGAAGGAATAATCGATATGATACTGGAGTGCGCGAGATACAAAATTCCGTTTGACATAAGCACCGGAGCCCTGGCAAGCGCAAGCGGACCAGTCACACTGGCAGGCACAATAGTACAGGGAATAGCAGAGAATCACGCAGTCGTGGTCTTAACACAGCTTGTGGGGGCGGGAACACCAATAATGTGGGGATCATGCGCGACGATTCTCGATCAAAGATACGGAACGACTGCATATGGATCTCCCGAGAACGGGTTGATCCACGCAGCATTCATTCAGTTGGCTCACTATTATGGCATACCGTATTACGGCGCAGCAGGAGTTGTTGATTCAAAGGTTGCTGATGCCCAAGCAGCCTATGAAAACGCTATTAACGCTCTAACTGCCACGCTTGCTGGGGCTGATGTCGTACACGACGCTGTCTACGGAATTGTGGAGAGTGGAGTTACAGCTTGCTACGAACAATTCGCAATAAGCAATGACATATGCGGAGCCATCAAACGCATAGCGAAGGGTATAAGGGTATCCAGAGAAACCTTGGCGGTTGAAATAATAGAGGCTGTTGGACACGAAAAGAACTATCTCACAAATCTTGATGCATTGAAGTTCACAAAGAGGCACTTGCTAGAAGAGCAATGGCAACCTTTGATCACCGACAGAAGTTCCAGGGCGGAATGGGAGAAGAGAGGCTCAAAGGACATAGTTGAAAGGGCGAGGGAGAAGGTCAAAGAAATACTTGCAGCTCACAAGGTTGAACCGCTGGACAAAGACATCGAAGCCAGAATGAGAGAGATAATTGAGAAAAGAGCCAAAAGAGATAATTGAAACTCTCACAAGATGGCAAGTGCATATATTGGTAGCCGCAGTCCATCGATCAGATATCAGCTGCGGATTTGGTCACCGTATTGGTGAAGGTGGGAGCGGACTGATGTATGCTTGAATAGGCGGAGGTGCATGCGCTTGACACCCCGTAGTCTCCACGAAAAAGTTAAGAGCCTCTCCGTTCGGAACGAATACCAGTAGGATTTCACCAAATGGAATTTGGTAAGGCTTAACTTTTGACTGGATCGAAGTGTATGTGGTAGTGATGGTGGGTCGCTTCGGGATTGGGTTCACTGGTGCACCGCTATCCGTTGGTGGAATGATTAGATATGTCAACCTTGCTGAGAAATCCGGCTTCGAATCAGCTTGGGTAGCTGAAGACTACTTTCTCCGAGACGCCGTTTCGCCGCTAGCATGCTTTGCCCTAGCCACAAAAAGGATCAAGGTGGCATTCGGTGTTATCAATCCCTACTCAAGGAACCCAGCTGTCATCGCTGAGACCATTGCCACGATAGACGAGCTTTCACGAGGAAGAGCCATACTTGCCCTCGGAACAGGGGTGCCGCCTCTAATTGAACAGATGGGCATAGAGTTTGAGCGACCTCTTTCGACAATAAGGGAAAGCGCGCATGTGATCAGAGAATTATTGACTGGTAAGGAGGTCACTTTTCAAGGCAGCGCAATTAACCTGAAGAACGTGACCCTCGGAGTAAACCCTTACTTTCTCCTCCTTAAACGTTTCAAGCCGATCAGATCAAATATCCCGATTTACATAGCAGCGATAGGGCCGAAAATGCTTCAGCTGGCAGGAGAAATAGGGGACGGTGTCTTGCTGACCGCAGCTTGCTCTTCGCAATACGTGAAGTATGCGGTTGAAAACATTAAGGTCGGCGCAGAAAAGGCCGGTCGAGATCCCGCCAAAATAGATGTTGCAGCTATTATCTTATACTCAGTGTCTAGGAATGGTCGACCTAATGACGCTGTGAGGGGCTTTCTTTCTTATTCCCTTTCGTATTCTAACCCAGAGTATCTCAGGATGGGTGGTTTCGACGAAACTGAGATAGAGCCTATCAAAGAGGCTCTGGAGAAGAAAGGCATGTTGGAGGCCTCCAAACTCGTAACCGACGCCATGGTAGATACTCATGCCGCCGCTGGTACGCCCGACAGATGTCGCGAGAAGCTAGAAGAATACAAATCTGCAGGGGTTACCCTACCCATCATCTTCACGATGGGGACAAACACTGGGATGGCCATCAAAACGATCGGGGAGTACATAACACAGGACGAAAAGGACAAATGACGATGTTTGGTGTTAGTGACCTCTTCACGTTCATAGACAAGAGTTATATGTTTGGCCCATTCTTGCTCGATCGACCAATCGACACTGGAATGGTGAGACTCTAAGTTCGGAGGTCTATGAGCTGAGCAGGCGCGTCCTACTCCTAGATTTGGATACTTGCACCGGATGCAGAGCATGTATGGTTGCTTGCTCTTTAGCTAAAGAGAAGGTATTCAGTCTTAATGACGCTCGAATACGTATACCCAAGATGGAGAGCACCTGCCTAAGTGTCCCTATGATATGCGAGCAGTGTGATCCTGCACCCTGCGAAACTGTCTGTCCTACAAAAGCAATAACGAGGAATGCTAAGACGGACGCTCTTAATGTAGATCCCGACAAGTGTACAGGCTGCAAGGAATGCATTGGCGCGTGTCCTTTCGGCGCCGTATCGGTGAGAAAGGGTGTCGCCCTGAAGTGCGACCTCTGTGATGGTGAACCAGAATGTGCTAAGGTCTGCGTTCCAGGTGCCATAAGGTACGTTGGCTTGGATCGGACGGCTATGGAGAAAAAGCGGAAATCCCTGGAGAAGAGGGTCAAGGCATTATCGGCTGTCCTGGGGGCGGGCTAAATTGTATTGTTGGGCTGGCAACATCTTACATATCGACCTAGCTAAGAAGAAAACTTGGGTAGAGGAACTTCCAAGGGGGCTGGGCGCGCGCTTTCTCGGTGCTAGAGGAATAAACGCAAAACTTCTATGGGATTTAATTGGAAAACCCGGCATCGATCCATTCGGCCCTGAAAACGTGTTGATATTCGGTGCAGGGACATTGACAGGGACCGTGGCTCCATCTTCTGGCAGGACCACCGTAACCTGCAAGGGGCCGGCTACGGGTCTATATCTAAAGAGCAGTATGGGCGGCCATTGGGGCGCTGAACTTAAGTTCGCGGGCTACGACCATGTAATCTTGCACGAATCGTCTAGACTGCCCGTATACGTCTGGATCGATGACAACGTGGTAGAGATTGAGGATGCTTCGCATCTGTGGGGACTGAACGTCAAGGAGACAGATGAAGCCCTCAAGCGAGACCTCGGCGACAACGAAATGAAAGTTGCTTGCATTGGGCCCGCGGGAGAAAGCCTTGTGAGGTTCGCGGCGATCATGAGCTCGGTTTATCACGCGGCGGGGAGGGGCGGAGCAGGTGCTGTGATGGGCTCAAAAAAGGTGAAAGCCATCGCCGTCAGAGGGACAAGGACGATCACGGTCAAGGAGCCAGATAAGTTCAAGGAAGTAACCTTCGCGGCGAGAGAAAGCCTAGCCAAGGACAGCGGGGCAAAATCACTCTACAACTATGGAACTTCTGGATCCATGGAAGGTGTCAACGAACTCAATGCATTTCCCAACTACAATTTTAGGTTGGGTCATTTGGAAAACATACACCCGATAACTGGCCAGAACCTAGTTGAAAAGGGATACCTGGTCAGGAGGGATGGATGCTTCAGCTGCACCATAAGCTGTCATAGATATTGCAGTGTAGGTGAGGGTCCCTATGAGGGGACCGCTAGCGGCGGTCCTGAGTATGAAACCCTCTGTGCGCTTGGAGGAGGAACGTGGGTTCTTGACACTGAAGCTGTCCTCAAGGCAAACGAGGTGTGCAACCTGCTAGGACTTGACACCATATCGACTGGAAACATCATTCAATGGGCCATGGAAACGCACGAAAGAGGTCTTTTGACGAGGGAGGACACGGACGACATAGACCTCACATTCGGAAACGCTGAAGCCCTCATCAAGACCATTGAAATGATTGGATATAGAAAAGGCAAGATTGGAAATCTACTGGCGGAAGGCGTCAAGCGAGCCGCTGAGAAGATTGGAAAGGACTCCTGGAAATGGGCAATATGCAACTCAAAGGGCCTTGAACAGTCAAGCGTGGAAACAAGGTCAGCAAAAGCGTACGCGCTTGCGTTCGCAGTAAATCCCAGAGGGCCGGACCATCTTCACACAGAAACCTTCGCTGAATTCGGGGCCAGCCCCGAGGCCATCGCATTGATCGAGAAACTGACCGGAGACAAGAAGTGGGCCTCACCATACTACACTGAATATAGGCCTGAGATTGTCCGATGGCACGAGGAGTGCTATGCCGTTACAGATTCTCTTGGTTTTTGCGCCTTCACGTCAACCGCTGCCTATGGTGTCACACCTAGGAACATGGCAGAAATGTTCTCTCTCGCTACGGGAATATCGGTAACCGAAGAGGAGATAATGCTCGCCGGGAGAAGAATCCTCACAGTTGAGAAGTGCTTTAACGTTCGAGAGGGGGCCGATCGAAAGCTTGACGACTTGCCGTGGAGGCTCATGCACGAGCCTGCCAAACCCGAATCCGACAAAGTCTTCATGAACTCAGAGGAAGAAATGAATGGTATGCTGGACAGGTACTACGCCCTTCACGAATGGGATCTCAAAACTAGCTGGCCCCGTAAGAAAACGTTGGAGATGCTCGGCTTGAAGGAGATTGCGGAGGCTCTTCAAAAGCTTGGCAAGCTCCCAAAACATGAAAAACCGCAGCGCTCTCAAGCGAAGGGCTAGGCCATTCACGGGACCTCCAGACCCACCTCTTGAAGGTCGCTTACGCCTCCTCTATTTCAGATCGACTCCTCCAAGCACAGTGAATGCCGCGCGCTTAGCCTAGAGCGTCCTACGACCTGCGGCCCAATGATGAAATCCGCGCCCTTCTCGATCGATCGATCGAATTCAAGGAAAACATAAATGTCCATACTTTCCTGAGTAGATCCATGCTCCACGACGTAGCTGTAGCGGGCGGGTCGGCTGCAGGGTTAACGGCCGCGCTGTATTCGGCGCGGCAAGGGCTCAAGAC